>OGRD01000056.1_pt1 | contig 86516 bp, 77 predicted proteins | sample 1553441 | NCBI WGS metagenome assembly OGRD01 (sample SAMEA2580106, study PRJEB22360) | human gut metagenome | biome: human gut; feature: human-associated habitat; material: faeces | place: Denmark | collected 2008/2010
CTGATACTCACTTTGTCACTCGATTTGGTGTAGTATATACGGCAAAGAGATGTAATAAACGAAGTACCCCTTATAATGAGACCGAATTGAAAAATCAACGAAAATTTAAGGTGGCTCATCAAGCAGCCGTAGCACGAGCCCAAGACCCTAAGTATATGGCAGAGGATTTGAAAGCATTCAAGGAACAGGCGAAGTATAAGACATTGCACGGCTATTTGACTGCGAAGGCGTATTCCCTCATCACAGACGAGGGCACTGTCAACTGGGAAGCATAATTGGTAATAATATGTAACTGATTGATAATCAGATAAATAAGTAATTAAAAATAATTTTTATAAAATATGGCACGAATAACATATATAGAGCCCGTTCAATCAGTATCGGGTAAATTATTTCAAAAAAGCAACATAATTTTTATGCGCAGAAAGGCGGCTACATCAAATGACGCAGTACCCAATTTTACGCATTCGGTGGGGAAACGCTCCACTCAACCAAGCGAAAGTGAGTTGCAACATCGAACTAAATTTGGCACTATCGCCAAGGCTGTATCCACTCGATTACAAAATCCGACGGAAATGGCAAAAGACCAGGTAGCATTCAAGGCTCAATCTGCATACAAGACGCTAAGGCAGTATGTATGGCATCAGGTAGCGGATAGTATAGAGTAAGACCTCCCCAAGCCCCTCCAAAGGAGGTGATGTTGGCAGAGAGAAGCAAACGAAAAGAGAAAAGGGACAACAGACGCTGCCCCTTTTCTTGTGATTAATCCTTGTTTTAGTGGAAGATAGTCTCGAGGAAATTATGCATGATGTATTCTTAGTTATGCATGATAACATACATCACGGTTTCGCCTACGGCTTGGAGGGTAGCGGTACTGATATTGCGCATATCATCATTCTGCGTATGCCACCACCACGGGAACCCCGTACCATTACGCGCATCATGGTGTATCACATCCACACACGGAATGCCTGCCAAACGATTCACATAATAGTGGTCATCCACTATCGGATAGCCCGGCTGATTGACAAACAATTGCCCATACCCTAATGCCGAAGCGGCACGCCAGACCGTCTCCACATACCCTTGTGCATACTGCTCGGAGTACATCTCACGCATAAACACCGCATCGGGTGCACCTACCATATCGAGCAGGATACCAAACCGATACTTCACTCCTTGGTCATTACGCGCATACTCTGCCGCCCATAGTTGGCTACCCAAGCACCAAGTATTTTCGCGCTCCTCACCTGTGTAGAACTCCGGCGTACCCATATCCTCACAGTCGAAGAACACTATATCCACCGGCGTTGCCAGTGTAGAATCGGCTATCTGTCGGCCTAATTGTCGTGCTACCTCAAGCAACACTCCTACCCCGCTGGCACCATCGTTCGCGCCCGGTACATTCAAGAACCTATGCTCATACTCTTCCTCTTCATCACACCACGGACGAGTATCGTAATGCGCAGCCAACAGCACACGGCTTCTATTCGCAGTAGCCTCAGTACCAAAATGACCGATGATATTAAACACAGCCTGAGACCTACCGCTATAGTCCGTCATCGACCCCTTTTGCAACTCCACCTCCGCACCATAATTGCGAAGTTGTTGTATCAAGAATATAGCACAATCGGTATGCGCTTTGCTATTTGGCACACGCGGACCAAAACGCAACTGACGAGAGATGAACTGATAAGCACTATCTGCCGCAAACTGCGGACGCTCCACCGTTGCGGCTTTCTTATTACCACACCCCGTCATAGTTGCTACCAACAACAATAAAAATATATACAAAGACTTTTTCATACATAATTATAGCGTCTATGCTCTGCTTTTATGACGGACATAGACGCTATTGCCGGTTAATGGATATTCAATTCACTCACACTCGAATGAGTCTGTATAGCCTTGATGGTCTGCGCGATAGGCACAGCCAAACTCTCTACATGCACCTTGCTGCAACGCGAAGTATCAAAGGGCAGAGAATCGGTAAATACCAATTCCTCCAACTCACTATTCTCTATCCGTTCGCAAGCAGGACCCGACATGATACCATGGCTTACCACTGCGCGAACGCTCTTTGCGCCTGCTTTTTTCATCACTTCGGCAGCCTTACACAGCGTACCTGCCGTATCTGCCATATCATCTACAATGATGACATCCTTGCCATAGACATCGCCCAGCACACGAATCTCACTTACTTGATTGAATACCTCACGATTCTTATAGCAAATAACCATAGGTACATCACGGTCGGTCATACCATGCATCTTCTTGGCAAAAGCACTTGCACGCTTGGAGCCGCCTACATCGGGCGAGGCTACAATCAGTTTCTTTAGGTTCAGACTAGCCACATACGGTGCCAACACATTCGAACCATAGATATGATCCACCGGAATATCGAAGAACCCCTGTATCTGGTCAGCATGCAAATCCACAGTTATCACACGGTCTGCACCGGCCCCCTGAATCATATTGGCAACTAATTTAGCACCGATACTCACACGCGGTTTATCCTTTCTGTCTTGACGAGCCCAACCGAAGTACGGTATCACGGCAATCACCTTGTAAGCACTTGCACGCTTAGCGGCGTCAATCATCAGGAGCAACTCCATCAGGTTATCACTGCTCGGGCAAGTAGATTGCACCAAATAAACCGAATGTCCACGCACCGATTCGTTGAAGTAGGCGGCAAACTCACCATCTGCAAAATGGTCAATGTGCACATCGCCCAGCGGGCAACCCAGTTGTTGACAGATACGCTTTGCAAGGGTCTCACCCTTTGACCCCGCAAATACTTTGTAGGGGCTGATTTCTGTAGCCATTGTTGTATTTTGAGGACTTTCCAAAAGTCCACGAAAGAAAAAAGTTTATAAACCTGAGTTCGACGCTCTTCCCGCGCAGCCTTCCTCCGTACCTGCTTGCTTTGGGGCAAGTGTGATTCAATTATTCAACACCTCGCTCGGTAGCATACCGAAGTTGCTTGCTCCACATAGAGAATTCCCTCTACATAAAACCTCTCGCTCGGCACAGACAGTCGGACTTCCGCTTGGTACTACGCCCGAACCCCTATCTTTTCTTTTTTTTGTTTTGGTCGGGAGCAAACTGCTTCACCGACGGCATAGCATTGAATGCCGGAAAATCACAACTGATTTTGCCATCCGACAGACGCTCCAAGTCCTCGCGAACGCGATTCAGCCCCGACTCTTGGTCTTTATTCCAAACCAAGTTCTTCTGACGCATACACTGTGCTATGTACAGCACCAGTGCCTCACGCTCCGCTTGGTCTTCTATCGTGCAGGCATAACCAATCATATCTTGTATGATGCGCCCATAGTTCCGCATGCGGATAGGCGTTGTGTTTCGTGTTAGTGTTTGTTGCATATATATAGTGTGTAAAACTTATGTCTGATTAGTCTATTTGTTTAGTCTCAGTGGTTTGTTCTTACTCAATACCTAAGTCTATTTACAGGGTAGTTTTCACCCAAAACAGAACAGCCACCTTATGAGCATTTACGGCGAACTAAATAAATCATCGTCGGATAGTGGTCTCCATATCCGTCCTGCCATACGCCCGACTTGTGTGTACGCAGCGGAGTACCCTTATCTTTACCCTCCTGTACAGTTAGGAAGTCCTTGTTGAATATCTGCGATTTCCAATAAGTCCACTTGCACGACTCTTTCTTCGCATTCATCAGCGGCTCCGAGATGATAATTTGGTCAAACAGGTTCCAACTGCCATTGTATGCCAGCGAACCGATGCCACGGTCTAATTTCTGCCACATCGTATTGAAATAGCCTTGCGGCTCTACTTCCTCACGCGTTTTCTTGGCTCCCAACACCTCCGCACAACTATGATTGAACGGGTCATCATTCAAGTCGCCCATTATAATAATCTTGGCTTGCGGCTCACGACGATAGATACTGTCGCAGATAGTGCGTGTCAGCATAGCAGCCGTATCACGCGACGGACGAGAGGACAACTCTCCTCCGTATCGGCTTGGCCAGTGGTTCACCAATATATGTATTTTCTCCGGGGTTCCCTCGCCTACCAAATAGCCTGTTACCAACAACTGCAAACGGCTCTTCACCACTCCACCATCTGCATAGTGAGCATGCAACTCGTGTCCGCGAACCGAAGTGGGACGAAAAGCCGTACTATCGTACATAAAGCCCACATCTACACCACGACGGTCAGGACCTTCCAACAAGATAGGCTTGTATCGGCGGTTGTACTTATTGGTCTCTTTGCATAAATCCTCCATGCAGCGCATATTCTCCACCTCTGCTACACCTACACACACTGCACCGCGCGGGTCTTCATCCGTACCCAACTGAGCAATGGCATACCCCATATTGTGTATCTTATGCTCATACTTGTACGATGTCCACTTCATACCACCGTCGGGCAAATACTCATAGTCGTTCTTGCCCTCATCATGAATGGTGTCAAACAGGTTCTCCAGGTTATAGAATGCGATGCAACGCACATACATATCCTCCTGCGCATACAAAGCACCACTGAGCAGTATGCACAGCGTCAATACCCATAGTTGTGTGTGTCTCATAAAACGGATTTTTCATTAAAGTGCTGCAAAATTACTGCAAAATTTTGATATATGCAAAAAAAGCCGTAATTTTGCACAGAAAACCTATCCGGTATCGTTTGCGCTCCCCAAATTGCACAAACGATAGGTAGTAGTGAACAATTTTTATTAATGACCTAAATAAAAACTGACCTAACATGTCATCTGTAAACAAAGTAATCCTCATCGGAAATGTTGGCTCCGACCCTGAGGTTCGCTATCTCGACCGCGGGGTAGCCATTGCCAATTTCAACCTTGCCACCACAGAGCGTGGCTACACAATGCAAAATGGTACCCAAGTACCCGACAAAACCGATTGGCACGCTATCGTGCTATGGCGCAATCTCGCCGAATGGGCAGAACGCTATGTCAGAAAAGGTATGAAAGTATATGTAGAAGGCAAACTGCAAACACGCACTTGGGAAAAAGACGGACAAATACGCCGCAAAACCGAAGTCATCGCCGAGAATGTACAAATCCTCTATCGTCCTACGGAGTACCAAAATATGAACCGCAACACCAATGTCGATAACACCCCCGTTGAAGACAACAACGAGCAGGCTAACGACAACGACGGATTCCAAGAGGAAGAAAACATTTTCTAAATAGCACCTTCTATATAAAAAGGAAAGAGGCTTCTCTCCCAACACAATATATAATAGATTCCCCTAAATAGAGGAATAAACTCCGATAAACATCAAGGAGAATATATTAGGGAGTAAGGAAAACACCTTTCTCTTTGGGGAGTAGAAAAAAACTCTTTCTCTATCAAGACTAAGAAGGATAGAATTAGCAAATAGTTCCGATATGAGCAATAAAGAGCGTTTCATCGAGTGGGCAAAAGAGCAAGAATATATGCCCCTTACAATGCAACCATGGTGGATGGATGCCGTGTGTGCAGGCAAAGAATGGGATGTTCTCATTGCGGAAGACGAAAAAGGGGAGATACGCGCAGTTCTCCCCTATTTGCTTCGTGAAAGAGCATGGATGCGCTATATCATCATGCCGCAACAAACCCAAATAGGCGGTATATGGGTAGCCCCTGAAGTAACCGAAGACAAATGGCAAACGGCCGAAGTTTGCCGACAACTGACCGAGCAACTCGCCGGATTACACCTCTCCTATTACTATCAGCAGTACCCCACGGGCAGCCTCTGCGTAGATGCCATGAGGGCATTGGGGTTCAAGACTCGCAAACGAGTAACCTATCGTATAGAGGACCTGAGCGACCTCAATCAGGTGATTGACCGTTTCTCCAAAAACAAGAAACGCCAACTGCAACGCGCCTTGAGCCTGCATACCGAGCGGAGAATGTCGCCGGAAGAGTTCTATCGGTTCCATTCTAAATGCTTATCTGAGCAACACAAACACCCCACCTACTCGCGCGAGTTCTTCTTGGTATTGGAGCGCAAAGCCAAACGACACGACCAGTGCGACATCCTCTGCGTAAAAAACGCCGACGGCGATGTCTGCGCTGCGGCTTTCTTGGTTTGGGACAACCGACTGATGTACTACCTCATTCCCTGCTACAGCCTGGAGCATAAGAACTCGGGTGCAGGAGCCTTGTTGGTCTTGGAATCTATCAAACTCGCACGCGAGAAACAAGTAGTATTCGATTTTGAGGGCAGTATGATTCGCGGAGTGGCCAACCACTACAAGCAATTCGGCAGCACCCCTACTCCTTATTTCAGCGTCGAACGATACTACCATCCTATTTTCCGTCTCGCCGTTTGGTGGAACAAAATCCGAGAATGGAGATATAGATAGGCGATGCAACCATCCCACATTATAAGAATACTCTTTCTTAGCGCATGGTACCCCACCCAACGAGATGCTATGGCGGGTCTTTTCGTGCAGAAACACGCCGAAGCACTTATGCGTCAAGGCGCAGATGTCAGGGTATTGTTCTCCGAAGCCACGGGTATCCGTTGGTATCGCGAGATATGGCAAGGTTGGAACAAACTGCAACGCGAATGGGGATTACCCGATGTGGTGCAAATGAATGTGCTTGATAAAAACGGACTATTAGCACTCTATCTCAAGCATCGCTACCATATTCCTTATTTTATTATCGAACATTGGTCGGGCTATCTGCCGGCTAATTTTTCCTTTCGTGGAGGATGGCACGCACAAATAATGCGACACATTGCTCGGTGTGCAAATGCTATTTTCCCCGTTAGCAATATGTTGGAAAACGCAATGCGCACTTGTGGCATAACCAACACACATTGGATGAAAATCAACAATGTAGTGGACGATTTCTTCTACCTTCCCTACAAAAAAGAACCACGCGCCAAAAAGCGGTTACTCCATGTGAGTTGTTTCGACGAGAAAGCCAAAAACATCAAAGGGTTGTTGCGTGCGACTCGCAAAGTGGCAGAACAACGACAAGATTTTGAATTAGTCATCGTAGGCACAGGCGTTGATTTTGCAGAAGACCGAAGATTTGCCGATTCTCTCTGCTTTCCGCCCGATATGCTTACTTTCACAGGCGAGCAGACACCGCAACAGGTATGCCATTGGATGCAACAATCAGATGCATTCGTACTTTTCTCCCGATACGAAACGGCAGGCGTTGTATTGGCGGAGTGTTTAGCAGTAGGATTACCCATTATCGGTTCCGATGCAGGTGCAATACCGGAAGTAGTTAATCCGCAAACAGGCATCTTAGTGCCTTCGGAAGACGAGGAAAAATTAGCAGCCGCTATCTGCTATATGCTCGACCATCACCAAGACTTTGATACATCTCACCTCCGCACCTTAGGAAAAGCATATTCTTTTGACCAAGTGGGGAAAAAACTGCTAACTGCATATACGGATTTTGCCAAATAACAAAGCAAAAAAGACCATACAAAGCAAAATAACGGGCAAAAAAAATGGTTGGAGTTTGTATTACGGCATACAATCACGAGAAATACATCGAATCGTGCATTCAGAGCGTTTTGTCACAAAAATGTGATGAACCAATTGCTGTATATATCGGGGAAGATTGCAGCCACGACAATACCAAACCACTCTGCACCCGGCTGGCAAACCAATATCCGAATATCCGTTTGTTTGACCGCCCTAGCAATATCGGATTAGCCGCCAATACCATCGACCTGCTCCAAAGAATGTACGATGACGGTTGCGAATACATCGCTATGCTTGATGGAGACGATTATTGGATAGACGAATACAAACTGCAAAAGCAAATCGACTTTCTGCGAAAAAATCCACAATACGGACTGATACATACCGGCTACTACGAGCAACAAGGAGAACATCTGTACACTCCTGTTTCGGTGCGCCCCATACCTATCGGAGATGTAACGCCCTACTACCAATATATAGGCGCAGACATTATGAATTGCACCGTTCTTTTTCGGGCTAACCTATTGCAATACTGCATGTTACAAGATTACAGACCATTCTCCGTAGTGGACTTTGTAATGTATGGTGTGTTTGCCGTCTATACTCAGTTCGCATACCTACCTGAGAAAACAAGCGTATGGAGAGTGCATACCTCGGTTTCCCATCCCAAGAGTTCCGAAGCCATCATCAAGTATCATCAAGATAAGAAACAAACATGGAGATACTTGCACGATACATTTCCTTCTGTCTATCCCTACTCCGAACAAGAAGCGGACGGACGAATAAACACCATTCGCCTAAATTTAGCCTATTTTACCAACGATATGCCATTAGCAAAGGAAGCATTGCAACACCCTATTTTTCCCCGCACACTTAAGATGCGCACAAAGATGTTTTGTGCACAATTTCCAATTCTTTTCCACTTGTTAGCCCGTTTAATCAGCCACAAATACTCCACCCTCCGCACCCGATAGCAGTATGCATATTTGTGTATCACCGCAGGCATGTGCGGCAACACTGTGTGCGGTTTTCATGATAGCGGGGCGATAATTTTGGGGGTATTGAAACAGAGCGGGGTGCGGGTTATGACAGAGCGGGGCGATATTTTTGCGCAAAAAAACAAGAATATATTTGCGACATTCAGAAAAAAGCAGTAAATTTGCAGTCGTTTTTGTAGGAGTGCCCTTTCGGTAGTTTGGCACCTGCAAACACGATGTTATCCCATATCATTGTATGTATTCATACACTGAAATCTAATAACTACACAATATGCAAATCAAAAAGTCACAAAAAGCCAGTCTGGAAGACAAAAAAATCATCTATGTATTGATGGGTTTTGTCTTCGTCTTGAGCGTTTGCAATGTCGCTTTTGAATGGACTGAGAAAGAGGTTACCAAGTATGAGGTACAGGATACCGAGTTCTTGTTTGAGGAAGATGTAGAAATCCAACAGACTCAGCAACAAGAGACCACTCCTCCTCCCCCACCTCCTGCCGTACAAGAGGTTGAGGTACTGAATGTGGTAGAAGATGATGTAGAGACGGAGACGATTGAAATCAATGCCGAGGACGACAAAGAGACCGAAGTGGTAATTGCTCCGCCTGTAGAGGTTCCCGTAGATGAAGAGGTGGAAGAAGTCGTATTCGTAGTTGTAGAGACGATGCCGGAGTTCCCGGGTGGCCAGCAGGCTCTGTTCAAGTATCTGAGCGAGAATGTGAAATATCCTGTGATTGCTCAAGAGAATGGTATCCAAGGTCGTGTTATCTGCCAGTTTGTGGTAAACAAAGACGGTGCTATCGTAGATGTAGAGGTAGTGCGCTCGGGTGGTGACCCGTCGTTGGACAAAGAGGCAGTGCGCGTCATCAAGTCGATGCCTAAATGGAATCCGGGTAAGCAGCGTGGTAAGGCTGTGCGTGTAAAATACACCGTACCTGTAAATTTCCGCTTGCAATAATTCGCTCGATAATAAGACAGACGCACCGCGTATAACGCTCTATATTAATAAGGTGTAGTTGCACGGTCTAATTTAGGAGCAGTTGCACAACCAAATGAGCGGTTGCACACCCCACATTAGTAAAGAAGAACAGTTGGTACACAACAGATATAGTGGGTACAACCTATTAGCAGGGCGATATAGAAGGTGTAAACAAATACTCTGAATACTCTCTCCGATGGAGTTGAACCATCGCGATATAGTCTATTGTAAGGGTGTCGGTGCTAAACGCGCCGACATTCTTCGTAAGGAATTGGGGGTACTGACGGCATTGGATATGCTTCGTCAGTACCCTTTCAAGTATATCGACCGCAGTCGTTTCTACAAGATTGCGGACATAGAAGACGAGGAGACTTATGTGCAGATTATCGGTGAGATAACCGAGTGGCACACCATAGGTGTAGGCAAAGCCCAACGCCTAAGCGCACAATTCTCTGACGGGGCACACCTGGTGGAATTGGTGTGGTTTAAGGGGGTACAGTATGTAAAACTACAGAAAGGTGTGCGCTACCTGCTGTTTGGCAAGCCCTCTCGTTTCAACCATCTATACAACTTTGTTCACCCCGAACTGACCCCGCTCTCGCAAGTCAAGCCCGAGATGACGCAAGGCTTGGAGCCCTACTACAACACCACGGAGCAGATGAAGAAAGCGGGTATCAACTCACGCGTCATCCGCACGATTGTAGCAGGACTGATGCCCGACCTTGCAATGGGTGTGGCAGACACTATCGGGGGCGATATACTTCAACACTACCACCTAATGGGGCTGACAGAAGCCTTGCAGAACATCCATTTCCCGAAAGACACGGCGACAATGCAGCGTGCTAAAGAGCGGCTGAAATTTGAGGAGTTGTTCTACATCCAGTTGCAGATTCTGAGGCATATGAAACGCCGCGAGCAGAATGCGGGGTTTGCAATGCCTATCGTAGGGCGCAACTTCAATACGATGTATCGCAGTCTGCCTTTTCCGCTCACCAATGCGCAGAAACGCGTCATCCGCGAGATACACGCCGACCTGAAATCGGGCAGGCAGATGAACCGTCTGCTACAAGGTGATGTAGGTAGCGGGAAGACACTGGTAGCACTGATGTGCTGCCTGTTGGCTATCGACAACGGATATCAGACCTGTATCATGGCACCGACGGAGATACTGGCTAATCAGCACTTTGAGACGCTGTCGCAGTTCTTACAACCGCTGTTGGCAAACGAAAGCAATCCCAACGGACTGCGTATTGCCCTGCTGACCGGCTCGACCACCAAGAAACAGCGCGAAGTGCTCCACCCAGCCTTACAAGCCGGGCAGATAGACATCCTAATCGGGACACATGCCCTGCTGGAAGACACCGTGCAATGGGCCAACCTCGGATTGGTAGTAGTGGACGAGCAGCACCGTTTCGGCGTAGCGCAACGCGCTAAACTATGGAGCAAGAATGTATGTCCGCCCCATGTGCTGGTGATGACGGCAACACCTATTCCCCGCACACTGGCGATGACGGTGTATGGCGACTTGCGCGTAAGTATCATAGACGAACTTCCGCCCGGGCGCAAACCCGTGCAGACCCTACACTACTCTATCCAGCGACGACAATCGGTGAACCAGTTTATCCGCCAGCAGATACAGGCGGGGCGGCAGGTGTATGTGGTGTTCCCGCTGATTAAGGAGAATGAGAAACTTGGTCTGCAAGACCTAGAAAACGGCTTCAACGAACTATGCGACACCTTCCCCGAATACAAGATTTCGATGGTGCACGGGCAGATGAAAGCCAAGGACAAAGATGCGCAGATGCAGCGTTTTGCCTCGGGCGAGACACAGATACTGGTTGCCACAACGGTGATTGAAGTGGGTGTGAATGTGCCGAATGCGAGCGTGATGATTATTGAGAATGCCGAGCGTTTCGGCTTGAGCCAGTTGCACCAGTTGCGCGGTCGTGTAGGACGAGGCGCCGACCAGAGTTACTGCATCCTACTCACCCGATTGGAACTCACCAAAGAGACCCGCCAACGCATGGACATCATGGTAGCCACCAATGATGGTTTTCGTATTGCGGAAGCCGACTTGCAGTTGCGCGGTCCGGGCGACTTAGAGGGGACACAGCAGTCGGGCTTGCCATTTGACCTGCACATCGCCTCTCTCTCCACCGACGGACAGATATTAGAGATAGCACGCCAAGCCGCAGAGGCCATCTTGGATAAAGACCCGCTACTCGAAAGCGAGTACAACCGAATCTACAAACGCCACCTCGACCAACTGCGTATCGAAGCACACAACTGGTCGGAGATTTCGTAAATTGGTTCTCAACAGTAGAACAACAATCGCAAAGCGTATCTTATTTCTACAGCGAAATAGGCAATAAATCTACTTTGCACTCTTGCGGCGATTACACTCTTGGCAGAGCATTTGGCAGTTGTCGAGCGTAGTGCGACCGCCTTTTGCCCAAGGTACGATATGGTCGGCTTCCATCAACTCGTAGTCGAAATGCTTGTGGCAAAGAGGACAAATGCCCTTTTGCGCTTCATAGACTTTGCGGCGTGTTTTCTCATCGAATGTACGCAAGTCGAGGTGTTGCTCACGGCGGTCTAACACATAGAGGTAGATACCCTTTTTGCACTGAATATCACCATCTTGCATCAGTTCAGCAATCTCCTTTTCGATAGCGAGGACATCGAGAACTCGGTCTTTGTTGGCATCGTAGAGTGCACCCCAGTTGAGCCCTTTCATCTCACGCCGATAGCAAATAAAAGTCATCTGCACCCAGTCAATCACATTCTTGAAGTATGTCCACAGAGCGTTGGCATTGGCATCGTGCTGATGGTCAGCCATATACTGCTCGATATGTCCATTGGAAATCCAACTGATAGCAGTTTCGAGATAGTCTTGTCGTATGGCGGAACCATTGAGATAATCGCCAGCCAACTGTGCTGCCGGGCAGCGGTTCTTGCTAAATCGTCGTTTGGCATCGGATAGCCATGCACCGCTATAGACGGCATTGCGCAACTCTTGCTCAGTAAGTTTCTCGCCGGCGATGTTGATAGTGCGAAACCAATCGAGTTTCTGGCTGTCGGTACTGAGACAAACATAAATCATCAAGCGATAATCAAGTATCTGCTCGCGCATATCGGCAGGCAAGTTGTGAAAATACTGCGTACCGTTGTCTTGGGTAAGATAACTAAATTCGCCCGATACATATTGGCAGATAGAGATAGTTCGCTGCTGTCCGTCGATTACTTCGTAGGTGTCGTTGCCATTGTCTGCCCAATACATCACATTGAGCGGGAAACCTCGTAACACAGTGGTAATCACTGCATCACGCTGCTTATCTTTGTAGATAAACTCGCGCTGATAAGGTGGCCGAATGTCTAATTTGCCACCAAAACCAACGACGCCATTTTCTTGATTGTCTTGGTAACCCTCAGTCAATTCCCGCACGGTTACCTCTCGTAAAGTGATTTTCATTTTCAACATATAATTATCATGTAGACCTCCCCAAGCCCCTCCAAAGGAGGGGATGTGTACAGCGGGTACATAGGACTCCGTTAACGATTAATTGACGATTAAACATATAATTACCATGTAATTAGACATTAATTTCTTTCTCCGTTAATGGTCTTGGTTCTCCATTAAAAACCATATAAAGAACCATTAAAAACATAGTGGGGGATAGGTTCTCCGTTAATTGCGGTTAATTGACCATTAATTTCAATGCTTGCGACGGATGAGAATGCGAGTGTACATTCCTTTGCCTTGTAGAACAGGTGCGTCATATCTATCCCATGGCTTTTTATATTCTTCTAAGTAGCCATCGCCACCTCTATCCGTAGTCCAAATTATCTCAAACTGCTCGGGGTTGTACTTATCCAAGAAAGTAATAGGTACGCCCATAACTCCCTCATAATCACAAGGAATATCGGTGTAGGTATTGACATTGATAGCATCGTAGTTATCGTATTTCGGGTACTCCTCGGGCGTGTAGTGCTTGTACAAAACTAAGTCTTCGGTGTGCTTTTTTACGGGCAGATTGGTGAACCAACACGAGGTGGAAACACGCGCCATCTTTTTGCCATTTTCGATATGGTGAAACTTCTCGTAGGTAAGTACAACATTTTTTGCACATACACAAGCAAAGGGCGCATTTCTAAGTATTTTTTGCAATGCGGTATTGATTGTCAGGGATAGCAGTAGGAAAGGCGGCGGGGAATGGAGAAAGTATCATTTTGATAGTTGGGGAGAGTGGCTTTAGGTCTCGGTAAGGTCTCGGTAAGGTCTCGACAAAGACGGCACAAAATCGGATTATCATTTTGATAGGGATACAGGCGGTGATTGTAGCAAAATGACAGACATAGTGCGGAGGAATGTAACAAGCACAATACAACCACAGAGCATTAGCCACAGGATATAGCGGGCTTGGCAAGCCCGCGGCAGGGACACCTCGCGGGAGAAAAGATAACAAGCACACAAAAATAAAAGACTGCCACCGATTGCGGGTGGCAGTCTTTTATCTCGTAAGACATCTTGATTTCGTAAGACATCTTTATCTTGTCTTTATCTCGTAAGACATCCTTATCTTGTGGGATATCTTTATCTCGTAGGACGGATTAGCCGAGGTAGGTTTGGAGCGTTTTGCTGTGTTGGCCGGTGTAGAGTTTGCGTATGGCTTTCTCTTTGATTTGGCGAACACGCTCACGCGTAAGATTGAGTTCTTCTCCAATCTCTTCGAGAGTCTTCTCGGGTGTACCGATACCGAAGAACTTACGCAGTATGTCTGCCTCGCGGGGTGCGAGTGTAGAGAGTGCGCATGCAATCTCGGTAGAGAGCGATTCGTTGATTAAGCCACGGTCGGCATTAGGCGAATCATCGTTGGGCATGACATCGATAAGGCAGTTGTCCTCTCCCTCGACGAAAGGTGCGTCCATACTGACATGGCGTCCCGACATCTTGAGTGTATCGGCAATTTTATCTACCGGAATGTCGAGTTCTTCAGCCAACTCCTCTGCCGATGGTTTGCGCTCGTGCTCTTGCTCGAAGCGTTGGTAAGCCTTGTTGATTTTGTTGAGGGAACCTACCTGGTTGAGCGGGAGGCGTACGATACGCGATTGCTCGGCTAAGGCTTGGAGAATAGATTGACGAATCCACCATACGGCATAGGAAATAAACTTGAAGCCGCGTGTCTCATCGAATTTCTCAGCCGCCTTAATCAATCCGAGGTTACCTTCGTTGATAAGGTCCGGCAGACTAAGCCCTTGGTTCTGATACTGTTTAGCCACCGACACTACGAATCGTAGGTTCGAGCGTGTCAGTTTCTCTAAAGCGGCATGGTCGCCATTACGAATACGGCCTGCCAATTCTACTTCTTCCTCTACCGTGATGAGTTCTTCTCTTCCAATCTCTTGCAGATACTTGTCGAGCGAAGCCGATTCACGGTTCGTAATGGATTTAGTAATTTTAAGTTGACGCATAGTTTAGTAAGGATTTCGGCTGCTCGTCGCTCCGTTGAGCGGACGCAGAGAGTGCGATAACCTATTGCAGAGGACATCGCCACCATCTTGGCAGTCTATTCCGATTTATAGAATAATACTTGTGATTCGGTCGGGATTCGAACCCGAGACCCACAGCTTAGAAGGCTGTTGCTCTATCCAACTGAGCTACCGAACCTGCCACAAATTGTGTTGCGAGAGGGGATGACCAGTAGTATGCCATACACTCCGCAACACATTTTGCTTTGAACCCTTTTCACGCCTTACACCAACTACGGCGCGCAAGCGGTTCTACATCACTAACTCCTAACATCCATTTTGTCCCAATGAAGAAAAAGACTGCTCGGATGAAAAGCGCGCAAAGGTACGACTTTTTTTTGATATTTCCAAATAGGAGTAGCACTTTTGCGACATTTTTGGCCTTATCTTGATTTTTTTCGGCCAATCAGAACATAATCAGTAGATTAGAGTAGCGCATCGAGCATAGGCACCAGGTCGTTCTTTCGGCAAGCACCGATGTGTCGGTCAACCAATTCTCCGTTTTTGAAGAATAGCATTGTAGGGATATTCATAATGCCATACTCTTCGCAAGTGTCGGGATTGTCGTCCACATTGAGTTTGCCGATGGTGATACGCCCTTGGTACTCTTCGCTCAGTTCGTCCACGATAGGGAGCATCATCTTGCATGGTCCGCACCATGGTGCCCACATATCCACTACGAGGGGTTTGCCCTCAGCCAACAACTCTTTGATGTTGGCGTCTGTAATTTCGATAGCCATATTGTTGATTATTTAGTTTGTAAATGCTTGATAGTGATTCGTTTTTGCTGCGGATGCTCGAGCAGTATGTCCGTCAGGGGGTCTTCGAGGTAGGTCTGTATGGCTCGTTTGACGGGTCGTGCGCCATTCTGCGGGTCATACGCCCGCTCTACCAGTTGGGAAGAAGCCTCGTCGGACAATACCAGTTGATGCCCGTTCTTACGCAGCCGCTCTTGGAGCAATGCCACCTCTATATTTACTATGCGCGCAAGCGCGTCGTGCGTGAGGGGGTGGAAAGTAATGACATTGTCGATACGATTGAGGAACTCAGGCGGGAAGGTCTTTTGCAGCGCCTTGAGCAACATCTGATGTGTGGTCTTGTCGTCTAAGTCGTGTACCCCGAAACCGATACCGGCACCGAACTCTTTGAGTTGGCGTGTACCGACATTGGATGTAAGGATAATAATCGTATTGCGGAAATCGACGGTATGCCCTTGTCGGTCGGTAAGCCGCCCTTCGTCGAGCACCTGCAAGAGGATATTGAAGATGTCGGGGTGTGCTTTCTCTATCTCGTCGAAGAGGACAATCGAATAGGGTTTGCGGCGTACAGCCTCGGTGAGTTTACCGCCGTCCTCGTGCGCCACATATCCCGGAGGTGCGCCCACCAGGAGCGAGACGGTATGCTTCTCCATATACTCCGACATATCAAAACGAATGACAGCATCCTTGCTGCCGAACATCTCCTCTGCCAAGCACTGTGCGAGATAGGTCTTGCCGACACCCGTAGGACCGAGGAAGAAGAAAGTGCCGATAGGTCGGTGCGGGTCTCGCAGTCCGAGGCGCGAACGCTGAATGGCGCGCACGATAGTATTGACTGCCTCATCTTGCCCGATAACACGCTTACGAAGCGCCTCACCCATATTGCGAAGTCGCTCGTTCTCTGCCGTTTGCACGCGTTGTACGGGTACGCCCGACATCATCGACACCACCGAAGCGATGTCATCGACGGTAATCGTGTATGGCTCGGCGGCTTGCTCGCCAATGGCTTTCTCTCGTGCATGAGCACGCGCCCCCGCCTCATCCATCACATCGATGGCCTTGTCGGGGAAAGCCCGGTCGGTAAGATAGCGTTCTGCCAAATTGACAGCCGCTTGCAGGGTCTCGTCGGGATAGATAACATGGTGGTAGGAAGCATAATGCTCATTCAGTCGGGCAAGGATAGCCAGCGTCTCATCAGGTGTAGTAGGGCGTACAAGCACTTTTTGGAAACGGCGTTCCAAAGCCCCGTCTTTCTCGATAGAAGTGCGATACTCGTTGGTAGTAGTGGCACCGATACACTGCACTTCTCCCCGCGCCAAAGCAGGCTTGAGAATATTGGCCGCATCTAAAGAGCCTTGCGCATTACCTGCGCCGATGATGGTATGTATCTCGTCGATGAAAAGAATCACTTCGGGATGGCGTTGGAGTTCTTGCAAGACCGATTTCATACGCTCTTCGAACTGCCCACGATAGGTAGTGCCGGCAACCATAGAAGCCACATCGAGCGTGATAATGCGTTTGCCGGCCAAGGCACCTGCCTCGTTGCCGACGATACGCAGCGCCAGTCCCTCGACGATAGCGGACTTACCCACACCGGGTTCGCCAATCAGAATGGGGTTGTTCTTCTTGCGTCGGGAGAGAATCTGCACCACGCGCTCTATCTCCACCTCGCGTCCTACGACGGGGTCGAGTTTGCCTTCTTGGGCTTGTTTGGTTAGGTCGTGTCCGTATTTATCGAGGGCAGTGGTGGTACCCACTTTGCCCATATTGGGTTTGGGGCGTCGAGGCTGTGCGTCCTCTAAATCGTTTCCCTGTCCCACCCCGGCAGTAGGTGCTTGGGTGGTAGCATGCGGCTTGGCATATAGTTCGACCATCTCTTCGTAGGTGATATTCCACGAGTTGGCCAGATAGACCGCCGCGCGATTGATACGATGGCGCAAGATAGCCAACAGCAGATGGATACTGCCCACTGCATCGGCTTGGTACTCACGGCTTATTCCCTCGGCAATACGCATAATGCTCTCGGCTTGCGTACTGCGTGTGATAGGTTCGATAGTATCACGCGCCGATTGGCGCAGGGCATCATCGATGTCATGCTTGACGGCGTCGGGTTGCATACCGGCTTTGTTTAGCAATTCGTAGGCTTGTCCTTCTGCCAAACGCAAGATACCCAACAAGAGATGCTCGGGCAAGACTTGCGGGTTCTGCAAACGCTCCGCCTCATCGCGGGCGTAGATAAGAATTTTGTTTAATCGAGTAGTTAAAGGCATATTCGTTATTTGTAAAAATGCCATGCCAATCCTGCGCGGAAGATGTCCGGATTCATCGGATAACCGGGCATGGCAAAGTATGTCGGGTTAGACTTCATAAACAAGTGGTTGAAATGGGTATAGTGGGCAAAGAACCGCAGGTGTAGCGACCTTACATAGAAGTTGGCGTACACATTGAGTATCGGATAATTGCCCACTCTGGTGGTGTTCTGCACGCAGAACTGCCCCGTAGCGGGATTGAGCAACGGCGCATAGTAGGAGGTGAAATAGCGCATATCTACTCCTATCTGCGCATCCATAGCACGGAACCAAGTGCCGTGATAATAGAGGTTATGGTAGAGCGTGAAAGCGGGCAATGGCATTGCGGCATCGCTCGTCCACTGATAGACGACATGGTTCTCGAGGTTAACCCACGGTGTAGTGAGGTCGCACCGAACATCTGCCGACAGCACCTGCACATTGTCTTCGTGCTGCACGGGTAGTCCGTCGGCGCCAAAGTAGATATAGCGTGTGAGGTTCTCAAAGCCCACATTCACTTGGGGTTTGACCCACCGAGTGGGGTATGCAATCTCGCCCCCCACATAGAAACGATAGGTCTTTTGGAAATCGTTGTCCCAACGGAAATGGTTGGAGGCAAAATGCTGAAGATAATAGGAGGGTGTCTCGTTCTTGACAAAGGCAGACGCACGGATGTACATCGTATCTTTGCCTACACGGAAATCGCCATCGATATGTCCGTTCACTTGAAACTCACCCAGTTTGTATCCCAATACACAGACATCGCCATCGAAGCCGTAATGCACCCATTTGCCACGGTTCTTGTACAATGCGCCTCCCACGAAGGTGTTGTTGGTCCATTGGTAGCCATAGAGTGTATCGGGAGCGAGGTGTATCTGCGTATTCACCCACGGGCCGGTAAAGGGCTGATAGTCGGCGAACATACCGGATGCGTCCTCGTTGAGCGGGCGCAGGAAGCGTTGGCACTCGTTGATAGCATAGACGGTAGCACCAAACTTAAGAATGCGGTTGAACTCCTCCTCGAAGGTAACACTGAGGGTGTTCTTGATAGTTAGCACATCGGTGGAGTCGTTGGTGGTATTGGGGTTGCGATAGTAGGTGCCATAGAAACCTTGCTGCGCTGTTTTCTCGACATAGCGGCGGTTGCTATTGTTGGTCTCGAAAGTATGTGCGAAGGTTGTAACCGGCACATAGTTGACCTTGATAGTATCTCGCTTTTCGCGTCGTCCATCGGCATTGATGACCTCTATCGTGTCGTGGTAGGGTCGCTCAACGGAGATACTATAGTAATGATTGAGGTAGCCTGCGAGGTAGCGATAGCCCGACATCGCATTGAGATTGACGGGCAAGTCCTCGGGTTGCAAAGCACCATCCAAGTCGCCGGGGTTGGTCAGTCCGCCATTCTCGAAGTTGCTCCAGTTGGCAAAAGTGAACGCCGCTTGGAGCGAGTAGTGATCGCCATTGTAAGAGCCGAACACATTACCATTGAACACCTTACCTGCCTGGTTGGCGTAATGCCCGACGCTATTGAGGTAGTTGAGTTGCGTACCGAGGTTGATACGCCGATTGAGGTTTCCGGTAAAGAGGAAATAAATTTCGTTTTCCTCGTGCATCGTGGTGAAGCCTTTGTTGTAGGCAATGCTCGAATAGGGGGTAGTGGTATTGAAGAAACGCACATCTTGCGGCGTATATATATAAGGTTGGTACGCCGAAGCGAAGATGTCGTCTATCTTGTATTGTCGGTCGAAATAGAGTCGCGATTGGATAGGTGACACCAAGCAGTTGCCATTGTAGGCGGAGGAGATGGAGTAGTCGTTCTGCACGCCATGCATGGGGTAATTGAGATATGCCGTATCGGTAAACTGCACCGTATCGGCAATAGCCGTAGGCGACGGCAACTGCCAAGTACGGATAACCGTCTTGACAGTTTTCTCCTTGGCAGCAAGGCTCACGGCACTTGCCAACAAACAGACTAATATACCTATTTTATACTTCAATAATATGCTTGTTTGGTATGTCGGGAGGTGGTCAAAATCTGAGGAAAAATCGCAATAATCGCACATTCTCGCATCGGCTTTCCGCATAAGCGCAAGACCGCTACTGCACGATTATCACGGTTTTTTCTCCTCCCATTCGGGGTAGATTATTTTGCTTTTTTCTTTTTCAGTTCTTGCTGCAGTTTTTGAATTTCTTTCTCCTGGTTGTTGATAGTCTTGAGCAACTCGTTCAGTTCCTCGTTCTCTATCGTAGTAGGATACTGCTCTTCTACCGACTGCAAGAAATCGGACAGGACATTCATATAGTTGATGAACGCATCATACGCCGATTCGTAGTAGGTGGCACCTTGGTCGATGTGGTTCATAAAATGGAAGTTCTCCACATCTTGGAGGCGCAGCCAGTTGGTCTTCAAGCCCTTGTCCCGGCATAGATGTACACGCTCCGCTACGGCATAGAGTTTGCTCAGAGCCTCTTGCTGGAGGTCGTTGCCATTGTACATGCTCAAGTCTTTTGCCTCGCCCGCCCAAGTAAGCGGATAAGGGGCAGAGATGACATCGCTTGCCGTCATTTTCTTAGCCGACTCGGATGGGGTACAGAAGCCCATTTCGCGCTCAAGCACATAGTAGGGCAAGGCTTTGAGGAACTCGAAGATACCCGTACCCGCCTGCTGACGAATACCGAAAGTATCGGCTCCCACCCATATATTAATCAAGTCCTCGCCCTCGGGCAGGCTATGGAGCATATTGGCGTACTTCTCCGCATCCATCGGGTAGTTGTACCAATTAGGGTCGGAGAAATGGAAACTCAACTCATCGCTCAAACCTGCGTTGCGCACCAACACCTTCATCTTAGGCGCACCCGCCGAGGTATAGAGATAATTGGGCGATTTCCAACTGAGTACATGCTTTGCGCCTTCTGCCAGCATCACCTTGTACCCCATCTTGTACAAATTGTATGCCATATCGTCGGAATACAGCAAATCGGTATTCCAAATGGCAGACGGCGTAACGCCCAACACATCGTTGATGACAGCACGCTGCTTGTCCAATTGCTCCTGGAACTCGTCCATATTGTACTCCGCAGCAAGGGAATAGGAGAACGGGGTGGCAAGGAACTCAACGCACTTACTATCAGCCAGTTCTTTGAGTACATCGATGATCTCTGGAGTGTACTGTTCGAACATCTCCAACATAACACCCGAAACGGACAACGCACAATGGAACTTGCCTTTCGACAAATTAACCATCTCCCGCAATGTCTGACAAAGTGGCAGATACGAAGTCTGCACCAACCATGTTACATGATCTTCGGTCTGCATGTCGTCGTAGTAGTAGTGGTCTTGCCCTATATCGAAGAAACGATAGCGTTTCAGCCTATACGGCGCGTGCATCTGAAAGCAAAAGCATATATTTTTCATACTATGTAAGTTATATTTGTTTATATTACAAGTTTCGTTCCAAACTATTCTCCATATCGATAGTTTTGGGAATAAATGATTCTCTCTATTGCCCAATTAGTACTTTGCCGGAATCTATCAACTGCCCGTCTTGCAGCAACAGGAGTTGATACCAGCCCGCCGGCAAACCGGCTATATCTAATTCCACACGGGGTTCATTGGAGGTGATGGTTCGCACACGCCCCAATATGTCGCTCCATAGTTCGATAGTATATTCCGGCAAGTTGTCTGCGATAGACTGTACGGCTATATCCGACTCACCCGAATGGTCTTGCTCTACTACGATTGGCAGTGTAGAAGCACCGACAGGATTGGGGTATGACATCTTTATGAATGGCGGCTGCACAGTAGATAGGACATCAAAGGTGTAGGTAGTTTCGTTGCGTGTAGGGCAACCACAATCGTTCACCACACGGATGGTGATGACACCCGCCTTGGTAGGCGTGAGGCTCACGCTACGCCCTGTATATTCGGTAAAGACCGTATCTTTGGGGTATTTGACATACCATTTGATATATGCCCCCTCTATGTTCGGACTGCCCTTTTCGGTGAAAGTACGGGTTTGATTGGCAAACCACACAAGTTTTTGGGCAAAGGGAATATCCAACTCGGGTGCTTTGTTCTTAGGAAGTTCGATTTCTTTTTCGATACGATAAGTTCCGTTCCCGCTATGTACCGTGGCAGCAAGTGTTACCGTACCTGTATAGGGTGCCCATACACTCCGCCCAACGATTTTGTTCTCTGCCACACTCATTATAACAGGAGAATCCGGAAGTCTGTCCCCAATCGAATCCTCCAACTGAACAAGTTGCGCCCCTCGCGCTACATTCACGCTTGCGCCCTGCTTGCCATCGGGAAATTTTAGCACCGGGAATGCGTGCATAAACTTTATATCGGTAGCATACGACCATACGATAGTATCTCGGTCGGGTACAGTGCCTGTTACAGAATAAGTCCGTTCTCCGCATAAATGGTCGGGACCTTCTATTTGCGGATTGACCGTAAAACTAATGGATTTATCGGGATTTTGCTTGATAAAACAGATGTCTATGCCTGTTCCGCTACCATTCCACGCCGTAAAACTCGGGGTGGATCTTGTGGTAAAAGTGGTTCTTCCTTTATTCTTATCTGAAAATGCTCTATATGCGTTATACTTTCCATAAGAATTCGGGTCAGCAGTTGGATTTTGAGTTGCAGAAGCATTGACGATGTAACACTGCAAAGGGTGTTGAGAATTTACAGGATCCCATTCTGCCACACTTGTCGCTAAATCTTTATGGATATGATATATAATTAGCCCCTCTTTGGGAATACTTACATCCGATTTTTGTTTCACTCGATTTTCTAACAAAAAGAATTCACCGTTTGTATGCGTATCTATTCTATAAAAAACAGGAGAAGTAGTTGAAGGTTGAAGCGAATATGATTTTGTTGTAGACCCAATTAGTGTTACAGGTACAGCAACATTCCAAATATAACATTTTACATAGGCATTAGTATGTGCTGGATAACGACCATGACCATTTATATATGTGGGAGAATACCCCCAACTTCCATCCGCCATTAAATCATAATACCCAGTAGCATAAAAAGTATCAGTTTTTGTTTCTAAGTCATAAAAATCCGGTGCTCCTAAAATATGACCAAATTCATGGCAAATAGTACCTATTGGCGCAATTCTATTATCCTTATATAGTTCTGGTGTGATAATATAGTCTTTGGCCTTTTTTCCATCTCGAATAATTGGCGAAACTAAAGAAGATCGGTGCTCCCATATTAACCCATCTTCTGAGCCATCCGACTTTCCGTGCCCAGCAAAAACTATATGTATACAATCTACATACCCATCTCCATCTCCATCCAAATCAGAGAAATCCACACCACTTTCACTTGCTCGATGAATTGCTTCACGAACAAGTTCTCGTGATATCTGAGTACTTCCTCCCCCTTCTCTTTCATAATAACCACTTTTGAAATTTGCCTTAAAGGGACCTACAACACGAGAAGTTACATTCAACCTTCCATAACTATCTTCCCAATAAAAATTTCGAACACTACACACATTACCTTCTATCGTACCACTCTCTTGATTCATTAACTTATCAAAATCTGTCGCAGTTTTAGTAAATGGTCTATCACTGAATTCAATCAGTATAGTAAGAATCCTTTTGTTTTTCCCTACCACTGCAATTTGTGTTGTTACAGGCGATTTCCGTTCTATGGTTATATTTTCTTTTCTTCTTTCTGCTGCGACAACTTGTTGTTCTGCCCAAACAAATCGATTGACATTATCAATATTATTTTTGACAAAAACCTTTTCCTCTTCAGTCCGTTCGTGTAAGTCATGTACCATTATCTTGGATGATACCAAAGAATCCCCCTCTACAACTGCATACCGATAACATTTTTGTGCATCACGCAATATTATGCAACCATCTGTCGTAGAACGCCAATTGTAAAACTCATCGCCATGTACTCGCGTCCAGAATTGGGTACCATTAGGTTGAGTTACTAATATAGAATCAGGACATGCAGGAACTGCAAATAATACTACAGGATACAATAATACCCATAATAATACGCTGATAGATTGCTTTGTTTTCATTGCTCCATATGATTTAATAGTTAATAGTTTAAATTCCGTTTTGTTTTACGACACCAAAGTTGAGGTCTATAGCCAAAGTCTAAGTATACAATTATCTCACTATCAAGGATATCCACTTGTAACATTTCCATAAAGTAATCCTCAGGTGTTGTCATATACATAGTATCTGTTACATTTTCATCAGGTACTTTCCATTTCCATTCACAAATTGTATCTCCTGCGCAATCAAGCCAAACTATACTACTATTTTCTGACAACTCATCTGCATATTGATACTGAAAACACATAGACTGCTTATCAGTTGATAAATCAACATAAGTAACTTGTTCAATCTTCAAAATAGTTTCAAAACGACTATACTTTCTTTCTGCACTATCTGCAAGGAAAGCCTCTATTTTATCTCCCAACCACGGCAAATTAACGACACAACTATCTACATCACAGGCGGAAGTAGTGGAATCAATGTAAATACGCGCATACCCATTAAATGTTGGAACATTCTTTTCACAACTTGCCAACAAAATTATTCCTACAAGCAAGAATAGGATACAAAGAAGTTGTTTTTGTCTCATAATAGTAAGTAGATTTTAGAGTTATTATTTAGATTTTGACATTTCCGTCCGTAGTAGAACGCCAACTGTAAAACTCATCGCCGTGTACACGAGTCCACAACTTTGTACCATCGGGTTGTGTAACTTGTATGGAATCAGGGCATGCGGGCATCGCTAACATTGATAATGAGCACACTAACCCGAGCATCAAGAACAAAATCTTTTTCATAAAAATATTGTTTTATTATTATATTTTAGGATTAAAACCCATTATGATGAGTACTATATCTCTTTGATCTTTTATGACCCCGCTATACCATAAACTATCACCAAAATAGGTATCAGTTTCGGCAGCAAATATATCATTGTTGTGGTACTCCGGATCAATCCAAATAGTGTCTCCGTTACAATTAAACCATAGTGTTCCCTCTCGTTTGTTATCTACAATAGTGCACTCAAAGTATGTTATATCTTCGTTTGTTATCGTATCAACTATACATAAATACTGCGTTATTTTGAGCGAAGATTCTAAGTTCTTTTTTTCTCTGCACTATCTATCAAGAAGGCATTTATTTCGTTTTGCATCCAAGGTATATTGAGGACACTACTATCTATACCGCAGGCGGATGCAGTGGAATCTATGTAGATGTGATGTTCGTACATAAAACCACGAGGATAATCGGGAGTACATCCTAACAAAATTGCTCCTGCGAGCAAGAGCAAGATACCGAAAAGTTGTTTTGATTTCATATAAATAGCACTTATATAAATGATTGAGAAATACTTTGCTCAATAGACAGGTGATACCCTACATATATATTTCCAAGTCGTTATCTATATCGTATGATTGATGACGGCATCATAGATGCGGCGGACTTTGAGGCCGGCATCGTACCAGCGGATGTTGTTGACTTCGCGTTGTCCTTCGATATGGAGCGATTGGTACATAGCGGGGTACTTGACGATAGCATAGATAGCGTCTGCCATAGCATCGATGTCCCAATAGTCGGTTTTGATAGCGTGGCTCAGTATCTCAGCGCAGCCCGATTGCTTAGAGATGATAGCGGGGCACCCCACCTGCATAGCCTCCAGCGGCGATATACCAAAGGGTTCGCTCACGCTGGGCATGATATAGACATCGGAGTCAGCCAGCAACTCTTGCACCTGCCGCCCGCGCATGAAGCCCGGGAAGTGGAACTTATCGGCTATACCTCGCTGCGCCACAAGGTCGATCATCTTATTCATCATATCCCCGCTACCTGCCATAACAAAGCGCACGCCGTCGGTCTTCTGCAAGACACGAGCCGCAGCCTCGACGAAATACTCGGGACCTTTCTGCATAGTGATACGTCCGAGGAAAGTAACCAACTTATCCTTGCGCGGGTGTTTCTGAAACTCCTCGGGATGGGCGAGCGGTTCGACAGCGTTATGCACAGTAGAGACCTTGCGCGGGTCGATACCATACTTATCGATGACGGTTTGGCGGGTGAGGTTGCTGACACACATGATATGGTCTGCCTCGTCCATTCCGCGTTTCTCGATGGCATAGACGGTAGGATTGACATTACCACGGCTACGGTCGAAATCAGTAGCATGAACATGGATGACCAGCGGTTTGCCCGATATATGCTTAGCAAAGACACCGGCGGGATAGGTCAGCCAGTCGTGGGAGTGGATGATGTCGAAATCGAGGCTGTTTGCCAAGACCGACGCCACTGCCTCGTAGTTGCCTATCTCCTCGATGAGGTTGTCGGGGTATCTGCCGGAGAAGCCTACACAGCCGAGATCGTCGGTACCGATACGGCGATAGTCGTAGCGGATGCCGTCACGGAAATGGAAGTACTCCTCGGGCGACATCTTACCCTGCATACGCTGACGCACATAGTCGTAACTATTCTCCTTCCATACGATAGGTATGCTGTTGGCACCGATGATACGCAAGAACGATTGGTCCTCGTCGCCCCACGGTTTGGGTATGACAAAGGTGATATGCATATCGGGCTGCTGCGCCATACCGCGAGTAAGACCATAACTGGCTGTACCCAAACCACCTAAGATATGAGGGGGGAACTCCCATCCGAACATTAAAGCATTCATAGTGTATTCTCCTTTCCGTCGTTCAGACCATTTTCTTCCGGTTGATTCTTATATTGTTTCATTGTGTCCATCACAGAGATTACGGCTGCCACACTCGGGGCAAAACTCATTCCGCCGTGTCCTCTGTAGGGCGGGTTGCCATCGTAGAGTTCGTTGAGCGTACCGATACAGAGTTCGCTCATCTCGCGCTCGTAGCCCACCAAGAGTCGCTCCATAAAACTGATACCGCTATGCTTATAGACAGTCATATACGCCCGGGCATACGCCGCAATGGTAGCAGGCCAGATAGGTCCGTTGTGGAAGTTACGATCACGCTCTAACTGACCACCCACATAGAACGGACGGTAGTTGCCGCTCTTAGGGGAGAGTGTGCGCAAGCCACGGGGGGCGAGCAACTCCTTGGTGCAGATATCCACTACGGCTTTCATCTGCTTTCTATCGAGCGGCGAGTAGGGCAAGCCGGCACTCCATATCTGATTGGGTCGCACCTCCTTATCGTGGTAGTCGCCCACCACATAATCATCGAGGTAGAGACCATTCCAGAAAGTGCGCACAAACGAGTCGCGCACTATCTCCGCCTGGTATTCCATCAGGTCAGCCATAGCCTCCTTACCCATATCGCGCAGGAGTTCCTCGGTGAACTTAAGCGCATTGTACCACAGTGCGTTGATCTCGACCACATAGCCGGTGCGGGGAGTGATAGGTCGCCCATTCTCTACCGCAGACATCCATGTAGCGGGGTGTTCCGTGCCGTCCACCCAAATCAGTCCGTTTTGGTGCACAATAGCCCGCGGGTGGTTCTGACGGCGGTAGAAATCCACTATCTCTCGGCATAACTCGCCATATTTCTCCGCTGCCTCGTGCACCGTATATTTATGTGCGTACTTTTGGCATGCACGCACAAACCACAGCAGTGCATCAGGGTCGTCCATACCGGTCATCTTGATTTGGTCGGTTTGACCTGCCATAAACGCCCGTACCTCTCCGACGGCTGTCTTATCGATGATAGCGTCCCAGTACTCGGGGCGGTCGATATCGAGCGTACAACTGGGGGTAGCGAAGAAAGCCGAACGCGCTTGGGCGTGATACCACGGATAGCCTGCCAAGAGGTAGCACTTATCACCTTCGCGTTTGTAGAACTGCGCCGCAGAGTTCTTCAAGCAAGCAAACATATCGGTGCGCGCATTGCGGCGTTTGAGTTCTTTTGTCCAGATAGTCTTCAGTTTGGAAGTATCGGTCTCGGTGATACCCGCAGCAAAGATGACGCTTTCGCCTTTGCGCATAGGCAACTCGAAATAGCCCGGCACCATAAGGTCTTCTTTGTATTCATATCCCCGTTCCTGCTCTTTTGGATACTCGATTCCCTTGTACCAAGCGGGGTCGTGGTGATACTCGACAGCCTTGGAGAACTGCATATACAGGGCGGGGAACTCCGGGTACATGCGGTTGTATCTGCCATGTTCGCACTCGTCCATATTGGTGCAGGCACGCGCGTTCTCGTGGGTCAGTTCGTTCACTGAGCGGAAAGCCAAGAACGGGCGGAAGCGCAGCAGCGTAGGCGAGCCCGACTCGATGAGCGTGTAGCGTATCAGCACACGCGGCTCGAAACTGACCAGCATACGCTCTTTGGTAAGGATAACACCACCTACACGATAGGTAGTCTTGGATATTACCTCACAATCGAACTCGCGGATATACTTATGTCCGTTGGGCGAATAGGTGTTCTCGCCATATTTGTGCAAACCGAGGTTGAACTCTGCGCCGTGCTGAATGACGGTCTCATCGAGCGAACTGAGCAACACATAGTTGTCCTCGCCCAGTTCGGGCAGGGGCAACACCAACTGCCCATGGTACTTACGCGTGTTGCAATCTACCAGCGTGGTCGAGTTGTACGCCCCGGCACGATTGGTGCGTATCATCTCTTTTTGGAGCGAGCGCTCCAAGTTGATCATCACCGTCTTGTCAAAATTGAGATAACTCATATAGGTAAAGATTTGTGTCTTTTGATTTTTGCGGATAGCGGTCTAATTGAACTTGCCATCAAAGCGGTCATTCACATCGTTGACAAACTGGCGGATCTGTTGCTCTTGCTCTTTGCGGCAGATAAGCAGCACATTGCCCTGCTCGGCTACAATCATATCATCCAGCCCCTGAATTACCGCCAGTTTGCCGCTCTCCATGGTAACGATATTACGGTGGCTGTCGTAGTAGGACGCCTCGCTATGGAGCGTAACATTGCCGTTGTCGTCTTTGTCGGAGAGTTCGTAGAGCGACCCCCATGTACCAAGGTCTGACCAGCCAAAATCGGCAGGCATGACATAGACATTCTGCGCTTTCTCCATCACGCCATAGTCGATACTGATATTCGGACAGGTGGGGAAAATACGCTGGATAAAATCGTCTTCCTTGTCGGTACCCATATAGAGGTGCCCCTCACGGAACTTCTCCACTATCTCGGGCAAGAAATAATGGAATGCGGCATAGATAGTGCGCAAGTTCCAAAGGAAGATACCGGAGTTCCATAAGAACTCGCCGCTCTCCATAAAGACCTTAGCCAATTCGAGGTTGGGTTTCTCGGTGAAAGTCTTCACCTTGCAGATACCCTGCTCGTTGCGCGAAGCGTCTTGCGCATTCTGCATTTGGATATAGCCATAGCCCGTTTCGGGGCGGGTAGGTTTCATTCCGAGAGTAAGGATAGCATCGTTTTTCTCGACGAAGCCGAGCCCTTGACGGATAGTCTGTTGGAAAGCCTGCTCTTGAAGGATCAGATGATCGCTCGGCGCGACTACGATATTGGCATCGTATATCGGACTGCTAATGTCGGGCAGTTCGTCTTTTGAGACTTTGCCGTCTGCGATGGCGCGTTGCAACTGTACGCCCTTGATATGCGATACGGCGTAGGCAATACAAGGAGCGGTGTTACGCCTTGCCGGCTCGCAAAGCACCTGCTCCGGACGGAGGTCAGGCACCTGCTCCAACACCAAGTCTTTGTACTGCACATTGGTTACAATCAGCACATTCTCGATAGGAATAATCGGACGAAAGCGGTCAACGGTCATCTGGAGCAGACTGCGCCCCGTACCAAAGAAATCGAGGAACTGCTTGGGTTTGCTGTTTCTACTAAACGGCCAAAAGCGACTACCGATGCCGCCTGCCATTATCACACAATAGTTATTATTTTTCATCATGTCGGTTGGTAATTTTTATGGTTAGTATTCTTTGAGGTGTTTTTCATTCGTTGGAGCCAAGGGAAACCTACGAGAGTACTTTAGACTAACTACGCAGCGGGCTTTTTCCTATTATTCCACGGGAACTTTTTCGCCCCACACAAGAGGCTTTTTATGCCCTATAGCAGGCTTTTCCGTACTCTGCGAGCGCTTTTCCAAACTCCGTGCAAAGTTACTACTTTTTCGGCATATATGCAAGCAAAAATAAAACTTTACAAAACAACCCTACAAAATTGCACATCGCGGTTCCGTGTATGCCATGGTTCTCCATTAAAAGCCATATAAAACTATCAGGCGGTTTTGGTTCTCCAGTAATATCGACTAATTAACAGTTAAACATATAATTACCATTATGCATTCTTCATTACGAACTATAAATTTTCCATGCAGACCATATAAAAAGCCATTAAAACTTTCCTTTTTTGTCCCGAATGCAGAGGATGTTAGAGTTCCGAGTCTGTACCGAGACCATATCGGGTCGTTATTGGGTGATTATGCGGTGATTAAGGGGTGATTATGCGGTGATTATGCGGTGATTAAGCAAATCCGACCATAGTCCGACCATACTCTGCCCATATCCAAGCCATGGCTCGTCCATATCCCGCCATTCCGACCTGCGCACCGTGCATTTACATTCTAACCGGTCCAATCGCACCGATAATGCCACTGCCACAAGACGCAGCCGGACAGAGCCCTATTCTGCATATTTATTTGCATATTCACATTGCACATTGACAAAACACGCATAAAATCACTTTTTATGCACAAATTGTTGCATATATCAGAATTATGCCGTATCTTTGCGAAGTCAATTGCTGTATATCTTGCATAAATATCAAACGCATCCTATCTATAAGGGAAACAAGATGCCAAATGGAAACAAAGGTACAGGAGCATTATAGATGGGCAGCCAAGATATAGATGTAAAGATACGACAGCAAGGACAAGGTATCAGTCTATTCAAAAACAACTAAACTAATAAAAAGTATGAGAAAAGTTTTATCTCTTTTCTGCGCGGCACTGATGGTACTGAGTGCAAGCGCATTTCCTCAAGCAAAATCGATAGCGAATGCGAAGAACATCGCTGAGTTGAAAGCAACGCTGCCCACCGTGAAGGCACAAATGGGCAGCAAGGAGCGTTTGGCGGCAGCACCAGCAAGCACCGTAAAGAAAGCACCTGCCGTAGTGGCAGACGGCAAGATTGTTGCCGATTATGCACAGGGTATGTACTACAGCGCAGACTTCACAGAAACCACAGCCTATTGGAATTTTGGCTTTTTCAACGGAAGTGTTTATGCTGCAGAGGTATTGGTAAATGCTATTGCGGATGACCAGATTGCAGGCACTTATACGATTGCAGAGGGAAATGGTGATGTGGTTGTAGCGGCAGGCGATACCGCAACCATCACTTCGGGTACGCTCACCATTACTTATGCCGCGCCCAACTACCACTTTTCGCTCAGTGCCACTTGCGACAACGGCAACACCTACACTTTGGAGTTGGACTATGCCATAGAAGAGTTCATCGCTATTGACTATATGCGCTATTACTACTTACAATTGGGCTATGGTGCACTCCTTGGTATTACCAGTATCAATGACTGCTTGATAGAGTTGGACGACGCTCCTTTCTATCCCACAGGCAAGACCATTGAAGTAGTATGCCCGAATGCCAGTTTCCTCAACGACTTCACTGAGAGTATGGGGGCACTCCAAGTATATAACGATGGCGATGAGTACTACGCAAGTATTGCCATTTATTCCGACCATGTAGAGAGCGGTTACAACAAAGATAACATCTACTACGACTACACTTTCCTTGCTATCTACACCGACACCGTTGAAGATGGCTACATAGAAGTAGAGTTCAAGAAATATGCAAGCGACACCGTTACCGTAAAAGTAGTAGGCGACACCACTATGGTAGATGCTTCGCTGATGGGCAAAGACGGCAACATCTACCACATCGTGATGAAGCACTATATCCCCACCCCTACTTCGTTTGTAAATGTAGTATTCGACAATGGCAAGGCATACGCAAGCGCAGATGACTACGGCAATTTGATGGACTTTACCGCAGAAAACGACACCTACAAAATCGGCGTTAACCTCAACTGGACGGGTGTCGGCACCTACACACAAGAGGATATGAACGGCCTAAACAACTATGACGAAGAAACGAGTTACCTGGTTAATGTTGCCAATAGGCAGTTTATCAACATCATCGCTGCTACGATGACTGTTGCAGACGACTATTCGTTCACCGCACAGTTTATCAGCACCGATGCTGTACAATACAACATCACCTTCAAGGCTACCGAGACCGCTCTCGATAACACCACGCTCGATGCTACGCCTGCGCAGAAACTGATTCGCGACGGGCAACTCGTCATCATCAAAGGCGGCGTAGAGTATAACGCACTCGGTGTACAACTCTAAACAGCAGACATCGCTACCTGAATAGCATTTTTACTAAAAAAGGCTGCCCGACACTTTGATGATGTCGGGCAGTCTTTTTTATTAGTAGATGATTGGGGATTATAAATGCTATAGATATTCTCGGGATTCTAGGTGTGCTAGATGCTCTAGCAAATTCTAGACATTCTAGATTCTCTAGGGATTCTAGGGAGGGCTATGTTTTTAGAATTCTTATTCTTTTGGAGACTATTCGGGGAACTCCATAAGGTAGGCTTTGATAAAGCCATCGATGTCGCCGTCCATCACGGCATTGACATTGGAGGTTTGATAGTTGGTGCGATGGTCTTTGACACGGCGGTCGTCGAAGACATAGGAGCGAATCTGACTACCCCACTCTATCTTCTTTTTGCCCGCTTCGACCTTGGCTGCGGCTTGGCGGCGTTTCTCCAATTCGAGTTCGTACAACTGGCTACGCAAGTGTCGCAAAGCGTTCTCACGGTTCTTGGGCTGGTCGCGCGTCTCGGTATTCTCGATGACTATCTCGTCAGGTTGATTGGTGAGCGGGTTGATGAACTTATAGTGAAGCCGAACGCCCGACTCGACCTTGTTCACATTCTGTCCGCCTGCGCCCGACGAGCGGAAAGTATCCCACGATATACCTGCGGGGTTGACATCTATCTCAATGCTATCGTCGATGAGCGGCACCACAAAGACCGATGCGAATGAGGTCATTCGTTTGCCCTGCGCATTGTATGGACTGACGCGCACCAAACGATGTACACCATTCTCGCTCTTGAGGTAGCCGTATGCCATATCACCCTCGACATTGAAAGTAACGGTTTTGATACCTGCCTCATCGCCCTCTTGGAGGTTGGTGATTGTAACCTTATAGTTGTGCTTCTCGCAGTAGCGTTGGTACATGCGCATCAACTGTTCAGCCCAGTCCTGCGCCTCGGTACCACCCGCTCCGGCTACAATCTTCAATACCGCCGGCATCTGGTCTTCCTCGTGGGAAAGCATATTCTTCATCTCGAGGTCTTCTACCTCTTTGACAGCGTGTGCGTAAGCGGCATCCACTTCCTCTTCGGTAACCAACTCCTCGCGGTAGTACTCAAACGCCAACTGCAACTCCTCGACGGCTGCTCTGACGCCTTCGTAACCCTCAATCCAACTCTTGATAGCCTTCACCTTACGCATCTGCGCCTCGGCGGCTTTGGCATCGTCCCAAAAGCCCGGAGCCTGCGTATGCAACTCCTCTTCCTCTAACTGAATGCGCTTCTCGTCGATAGCAAGATATTGCTTCAGTTTCTCCGCTCTGCCTTGAATGTCTTTTAGTTGTTCTATTGTAATCATTGTAAGTTTCTTTTAGTTGGCAGCCCTCGTTTAAGCGTATGAGGCTCTGCCAATTAGGAAAATCCGTGCAAAGGTACACTTTTTTTTGCACATATAAAAATTTTGTTGTACTTTTGTCGCGTAAATTAAATCTTGCCCTATTGGGGCATCTAAATCTGCCATACAGGCACAATGCACCGCGCCGGAAGGCGTACTATCTTTATGGAAAACGAACAACTAAACGAGACCCTGCAACCCCAAGAGGCGGCTGCACAGGAGGAAAAACAAATGGAGACCGCACAGCAAGAAACGGCTCAACCGACTGCTGAAGAGACAAAACAGCAATTGGTGGCTCAATTAAAAGACTTGCTCACGCAGAATGTATCCGAAATCAAGGATCAAGTGGAAGTACTCAAGACCAAGTTCTATCGCGAGTACCACCAAGGTCTTGAGGCTGCAAAGAAAGCGGCTGAAGAGGCTGCTGCCGCTGCGGGCGAGACGCTCGAGATGTGGCAACCGGCTATCGATGAGGCAGAGTTGCAGTTTCGTGAGTTGCTCAACCAATACAAACAAAAACGCGCAGAAGCCACCGCCAAAGCCGAGGCAGAGATGAAGCAGAACCTGCTCCGCAAGCAGAACATCCTCGACCAGATGAAGGAAATGGCACAAGCCGAGACAGCCGATGTAACAGACAATATCAAGAAGATGCGCGACCTCCGCACCGAGTGGAAATCGATAGGCGCAGTGCCCCCGCAAAACGCCCAAGAGATAGGCAAACTCTATCAGCAGTACCAGGAGCAGTTTTATGATTTGGTGAAGATAAACATCGAGTTGCGCGACCTTGATTTTAAGAAGAACCTCGAAGCAAAGACCCTGCTCTGCGAGGCAGCGGAGAAACTCAAAGAGAACCCGAATGTAGTGGAGGCAAGTCGTGCTTTGCAACAGTTGCACGAGGAGTGGGCAGAGATTGGTCCCGTGGCTCGCGAGTTGCGCGAAGACCTTTGGAACCGATTCAAAGAGGCTTCTACCGCTATCAACAAGAAACACCAAGCCTATTTCGATGAGTTGCATGCCAAAGAGGCAGAGAACCTTGAAAAGAAACAGGCACTCATCGCCCGCCTGCGTGAGATAGACTATTCCGGCTACAAGACCACTCGCCAATGGGACGAGGCAACCGAGTTGATACAGTCGATACAAGGCGAATGGCGTACTATCGGTTTTGCACCCAAGAAACAGAACCAAGCCATCTATGAGGAGTATCGCGCTATCTGCGATGCTTTCTTCAAGGCAAAGACCACTTTCTATAAAGACCTGCGCGAGGGCTTCAACGACAACCTGCGCCGCAAACGCGAACTCATCGAGAAAGCCGAGCAACTGAAACTCAGCACCGATTGGAAAGCAACCACCGACGAGATGATTGCACTCCAAAACGAATGGAAAAAAATTGGTCCCGTAGCCCGCAAGTACTCCGATGAGTTGTGGAAGAAATTCTCCGATACCTGCGATGAGTTTTTCAATGCTAAACGCGAGGCCAATCGCTCTGTTCGTGAGGCTTATCAGCAGAAGAAAGAGGCGGCTAAAGCACAGTTCAGCAAGCGTGTCGAGAGCATGACTGACCGCCAAAAACTGACGCGTATGTACGCCAACCTCCAACAGGAAATCAAAACGGCAGAGAACAACATCCTTTTCTTCACCGGCAAGACCAAGACTGCCAATAAGTTGGTGGACGATATGCAGAAGAAAATCGACTCCCTCAAAGCACAACTCCGCGAGTTGGAAGACAAAATCAACAAGATGGAGGACTAACCCCTGATGGCATCGGAACTAATTAAATATACGGATGTAGAGATACACCAGGCGGAGCAGATAGTGCTTACCGATGTCAACCTAACCGTCCAAGCAGGTGAGATGATTTACCTGCTCGGTAAGGTAGGTAGCGGCAAATCGAGTCTGATGAAGACTATCTATGGTGCACTCCCTATTGCTGCCGGTTCAGCAGAGGTATTGGGACAAGATATGGCGAAGATCCGCCGTCGCCAACTGCCCTATCTGCGTCGCCGCCTCGGTATTGTCTTTCAAGACTATAAGTTGCTCACCGATAGGAGCGTGGAGGATAACCTGCTCTTTGTGCTGAAGGCAACGGGATGGAAAGACAAGACGCTGATGAAAGCGCATGTGAAGGAGGTGTTGGAGCAGGTAGGAATGGAGAAGAAAGCCTACAAACGCCCACACCAGTTGTCCGGAGGAGAGCAGCAGCGTGTGGTCATTGCCCGTGCGCTACTCAACACACCCGAACTGATTTTGGCAGACGAACCGACAGGGAATCTCGACCCCGAGACCGGCAACGAGATTATGGAACTGCTCCATAGCATTAGTTGCGCAGGTATAACCGTCATTGTTTCTACCCACAACACCCTTTGGCCCGAGCGTTATCCGGGTCGTCGTTGGGAGTTCCGCGATGGCAAAATTACCGAGTTATAATAGGGGTACAACGCCAATGCAAAGTGCAATTGTCATAATGATGTAAATGGCAAACAAAACACTTTGAATTCTGTTTATGCAGTGGTAAAGTAAATGTTTCAGAATCTTATATTTGTAATGTTAGGCGGGGCTGTTGGTGCAGCCCTGCGCTATTTAGTAGGACTGTGTTGTGCACAATGGAGCACTAACGCATTTCCGTTTAGTACGCTGATTGTGAATGTATTAGGTTGTTTTCTATTGGGTATTCTTTGTAGTTTAGGCGAACGCTATACAGGCTTTGGCAACACCTCGGCTTACTTGATGCTTTCAGTAGGGCTTTGCGGTGCGTTCACTACTTTTTCAACTTTCTCTGCCGACACGATACGCCTAATGGATAGCGGGCATTTCTTTCTCGCCCTGCTCTATCTCCTTGTTTCCATACTTGCCGGGTTCCTTCTGTTCTACTTAGGCAGAAAAATTTAGACTACCATAGCCGTTCATGGTCAATTAACTACAATTAACGGATGCCCTTCCCATAAGAATGGTAGAGTACAAAAACGAATGGCATTTAGTGGAACACTCAAGCCCTACACGAAACTGCGCATTCTATGGCTTGGTATAGCGACGAGAGAATAGTCGGCGAAAACCTAAGCGGATATTACCGCAGAAACGACGGAATGCCAATCGGGGAAATATCTTTGCTAATTGGAAAGCATCGTATGGGATACGCAACGCTGTGTAGAGGCGTTGTAGCAACCGATTATGCTCGGGGCGGCGCAGAGGGAAAGTGTGGATTATCGCTCCCGACTGACGATTAGCGAAGCGATAGCCATGCCCGTCGTGCAGAATCTGTCGGTATAGTCTCTCACCGCGTTTCTCGCAGGCAGACCGATAGAGCGGGAACTCCGCTTTGGACAACCCAAGATGAGCTACCAAGACACAACCAAAGGTCTGCCAAATATCGAGCATTGACATCTGCTGCAAGAATCCTTTGAGTTCTGCCTCAAAAGTCTGTCGTTCCTCTTCTGTCAGGGTATGCGCAAGTTGATGAAGGCATAGCATCCAATCTGCCAACTGCCGCAGTCCCACTCCATTGTTCTCAAAATGATGCCACGCATGAACAAACACATAGAGCGCATTGAAACGCACGCTCGGGATAGGTATATCGGTCTCGTTGAGCCGCACGGTGCGCAATGGCGTAAGTTCATGCTCACAGAAGTCGTTAAACGCTTTCTCTGCTCGGGGCATGCCCGGCAAGTCCATCGCTATATTGTGAAACTCCGCCACCAGATCACGGTTAGCATCGAGTTGCATTAGGAAATGATGCCCCACATACTCCTCAGAAAACCAATAGGCATCGGGAAAAGAAGCGCGCAAGAAAGCAGTAGCACGGTCGTAGTTCTGCTCACCGATATAGAGGTCGATATCACCGTATTCGCGCATCTCGGGCGACGGATAAAGCAGGCTCAGTCCGTAGCCTTTGAGCAACACAGCGGGGATATCGTGCTGCCCAAAGAGCGTAAGCAGATCTGTGAGCAAACGGTTCTGACGCATAGTGCGCTGATAGATGGCAAACACCTGTATCTTAAGCGATTCCCCTGCATCGATAAGGTGGTTATCCAACGCCCATACAGCCAACAGATGTCCGCAACTCTGCCGATAAGCCGCCTTCCAAAAGTCTTTCTCTTGGAGTAGCGCACGGAGCGACTGTGGGCAAGGTTCTGCCCATACTGCAGCACGGAGACAGCAGGCTACAGCGTGGTCGTATCGGGGGTAGAGAGCGTCTGATGGCATAACACAGCAGCAAAAGTATCGGGCAGACATTGCAAACCAAAAAACGGAACGGTCATCACCACTTGCGCAATCGTGGCGTGCAGTTCGTCCATCATCTTAGGGACTATCTTCAACCCGCTGGCAGAAGCAAGCAGGTAAGCATACGCCTCGGCATGACTAAGGCGATGCATCTGATTTTGAGGGGCTTGCGACAGTTTAACTATTCCTCGCACAGGCGCAGATTGGGCTTTGTAACAAGGGGTCTTTCCGCTCCATGGTGAACCATAGACACGCACTTGACCATCAGACATAAGGCGCAAGACGGGGTTGTCATCGTTGAGCAACCATGCGTCGGGATAGGCTGCCTGCCACATTCGTGCGTGGGTCGATTTGCCTGTCCCCGAATGCCCGAGGAATAGTTGTGCAAAACCGTCTTTCACTACCGCCGAAGCATGCAACTCCAGTGTGCTTAGGTGAGCCGTACGAAAAGCATAGAGCAACATGGTGCCGTTGTCGATGGCGAAACGCGCATCGCTGTCCGATATATACAGGGTGGCTTGCGTAAACAGTGCATCGGTACAGAGTTGGCAGCAGATAGGGCTTTTCTTCCATTTGGAGATAGCAAACCGCCAATACTCCGAGCGGGCATACACTTCTATGCGGGGCATATCATCGTCCGACGAGTCCATAAAAATCAATGTATCATCTGTCTCATCCCTCATCGGGCAAGGCGATTCAGAAACCGTAAGCGTAAAAATAGGCTCACCATCCGCCACCTCAAACGGGATATAATTGATGAGCAACGAGAGCCACTTCTCGGGGCATTCCAATGAGAATATATGGTCGGCTACGCAATACAACTTTCTCATGGCTGCGAAGTATTTGCGGTGGAGTTATCGATGAGCGGCAACAGCACTTCGCATAGTTTGTGCTTGATGTAATGCTCGTTCATAAAGTGGCTTTGCAGGTCGGGCGTCATCTCCGCATGCGCAAAGAACTTCTGATAATCGCGTTTGATGTCGCCCAACACTGGGTCATCCGGCGTGTAATGGCAGATGGTCATCGGTGTATCTTTGGGCGTAAACTTCTTGAAGCGAAACAAGTCCTGCATTGTAAACTTAAACTCGGTATCGCCATTCTCACGCCGACCGCGATACTTATTCGTACCTACAAACTGTTTGAGCGAGGACATCGGGTTCAAGACAGGATTGACTACCAGTTTGCGCCCTGCGAAATCGGTGCAGAGCACATAGTAGCCACCTAACGAACTGCCTATCAGGCACTTTACATCGGTATGGTCTTTTACAAACTGATTGATTTTACCCACCGATTCTTCCACATTGTGGTTCACCTCTATGGGACACCACTCAAACTGCGGATAGTATTTCTGCAAATCACCTACGGTATGCGAGTGGATAGAGCCCGCAAAACCATGAATATACACTACCTTTGCCATAATATACTGAATTTAAGCGTTTTACATCTCGTTGAAGTACTGCTTCAGATTGGTTTCCGAATCAATCTCCATCTTCTGCCGCAGCCTATAGCGCATCATCTCCACGCCTCGCGTAGTCAGGTTGAGCAGCGGCGCAATCTCCTTGGTCTGCAAGCCCATCTTGATATAGACGCACATCCGTCGCTCCTGCTTGTTCATCCACGGATACTTAGCCTTGAGGCGTTGGATAAACTTATCATTGACTATGTCGAAATTCTCCTCAAATCGCTTCCAATCGACCGATGTATCGCTGTTGTTCTGTAGGCGTTGTAGCAGCGTCTGCATCCGCAGTTTAGCATCGTCGGTCTTGCCTGCATTGAGCAGATCGATGGCGCGGTGCAAGTCGCGCAAGACAGCATCGGTGAACTCCTTGCGGTTGTTCTCCGAGAGAATCATATTGCTCAATTCTTGGCTTTTCTGCTTTAGTTCAAACTGCGCTTTGTCATTCTCCAGTTTCAAAATCTGCAACTCTTGCTCGTGCAGTTGCTCGTTGGCACGCGCCTCTACACGCTCCTTATTAAGGCGGATACGACGACGCACACGCTGCACGATATATGCGGCAATCAGCAGCCCAAAGAGCACATAAGCCGTAATGGCATAGCCCGTTAGAAACCATGGTCGGGCAATGCTGATAGGCAGACTGCGCTCCTGTATCCCGTCGGGCGTCAGCATGCGTATATCGAGGCGATAACTGCCCGCACGCAGAGCGGTAAAATCGCGATACGACACCGCAGATGCAGCCGTAAACTCTTTCTCCGCAGGCCACAAGCGCGTCTCAAACATCGTTGCATTGGTAGCCGTATTGCTCCCGCTGAACTCCACACGCAGCGAATAGACATTCGACGGCAACGACACCTCGCCCACCTGCTGCGGAAACGACTCGCCATACACTTTCTCGATACTCGGGCTGCTCGTGCGCACCGACCGAATATAGAGCGTATTTCCTTCCGCTGTACCTGTATACCGATTGAGCATAGCAGACAGGCTTACTTTGTTGAACCCGCTCACGCCGCCCAACACCGCTTCTCCGTTGCTCAAAAAAGCGATGTTCGCAAAACCGCCGATAAGGAACTTACCCACAGGCATCACATCCATCGCCGGCGAATAGGCACCGCTCTGCTCATTGTAGGTAGCAACGCACAACTTATCGTTGCATAGCATCCATAGATTGCGCTGCTTATCCAGCCCCACAAGGGTATAGCGTGCCTCCATGGGCAAGTGTGCATCCGCCGGTTTACCCTCACGCAACACACCGTCTGCCCCTACGATACCGAAATAAGTATCGCCCGACACATAGATCTCGTCCCCTATCCGCGAGAGCGAATAGGCCTGTCTGGCAGCGGAATGCGGCAAGACCACCTCGGGCTCTACCGTTCCTTCTGCCGAGTGGACACGCAGGCGTTCCAATCCGCGCGAAGTGAGCGTCCAGATATTACCCTTTGCGTCCAATTTATAGTAGAGTGCTGTCTCATTAAACCCGTTTAAGTGGCGCAGTTTCCACCCTTGCTGCGAGTGCTGCAGCACCGAGAAGCCGATGTATGTCCCCACAATCGCGCCTTCCACTTTGCTATTCTGCTCTATGCTCCAGACGCCGTCGGTGGCCTCTATCGGCACAAAAGCATCACCTCGCACCTCAAACAGACCTCGGTTGTGGCAGCATAGCAAGACACCATCCATCTCCGTCAGGCTCCACACTTGTCCGAGCGAACCTTCCACCAAGCGCAGTTGCCCGTTGCGCAGGCAATACAAGCCTTGGTTGGTACCCAAATAGAGTGCCCCTCGGTATTCATAGGCCGCATAACCCGACCCATAATCCACTATCGTGTTGTCGAGCCGCTCGATGGGCAACATCAACTGCACACAATCGATACCCTTATCGAAACCAATCCACAGGTTGCCCGCTTTGTCAAAAAGCAGACTCAGCACCGTGTTGTTTTGCAAGCCGTTCTCGCGTGTCAGAAAGCGGCAGTGTTTCCCCTTCAAGTCGGTCAGCACCACGCCTGTACGCACCGTACCGAACGCCATATACCGGTCGTTAACCGCCATCGTATAGAGTTGGTTGGCAATGATATAATCGTCCGCATCGGTACGAAAACGCTCCACCGACTCACCATTATATAGGTATATCCCGCGGAAGTCAGTCGCAATCAGCACGCCTTGTCCGTCGTAAGGCAGCAATGCGCACACCACCGAACTGCGCAGTTTCTCCGAACCGCGCAGGGCATGCAATCGGTTCGCACTCAGCACATACACATCACGCGCCGTAGCCACAAAAAACTCATCCCCAATCAGCAACGAAGTGCGTATCACATCGCCCGGGTCAATCACCTCCACTTGCTTGTCGTTGTCTATCAAAAAGATATAGTTGCGCGTCTGCACATACAGCCGTTCCTCGCTCCAAAAAATCTTCCATACCTCCCCAAAATGGCGATAACGATCGGGGATATTCTCCGCCAACGACTGATAGATCAATGTGCCGTGCTCGTTAGGACGGAAGACGCCAAAGTCGTCCGTTCCTCCGGCATAGACAGCCCCTGCGGTGTCGGTGGCTATTGCCCGCACCACCGTTGAATTGCCTATACCATAGAGTTTCCAGCGACTGCCGTCATATTCCAGCATACCATGGTTATTCGCCGCATAGATCCAACCGTTTTGCTGCTGCAATAGTGCCCAGTTCTGTGTACCCGCATCGTAGTCATCGGGCGTAAAAGTGCGCACAAGCGGCACCCATTCTGCACAAATAGGAGCCGACAACAAAAGCAGTATCCACAAAAAGAAACTACGGAACTTCAAGAAACAACTATTAAAACACGAGCAAAACATATCTGATCAAGCATAATATCTAACTAAACCAAACATGCCTGATCAAGCATAGTATCTGATCAAACCAAACATATCCAATCGAGCATAATATCTAATCAAGCCAAACATGGTATATCTAAATCGCCTGCAAAGATACGAAAAAAAAGGCAAATATGCAAATTTTCAAGCATATACACAGGACAACCGCATCAAATCGGGAATGCTTATTCATTATTGAGCACATTATTGAGGGTCAATTCTAGAACCCCTGCGCAGCAGCATTCTCTACATTCTAATCATTCCTATCACGCCGATAATACAATCTCTACATTCTCTCCATTCGGGACCGAGGAAATAGTTTTGATACACCCGTCCATGCTCATTCGTTCTTTACCGAGCCTGTTCCCTGTCGATATCGGGTCGTTATTGGGTGATTATCGGATGATTATGCGGTGATTAAGGGGTGATTATGCGGTGATTATGCGGTGATTAAACAAATCCGACCGTAGGCTGACCATACCCTGAGCATACTCCGAACATCCTCATACCACCGATACATTTTGTCCTTTATCCCTTGTCCTTCGTCCATGGTCCATCATCCCTTGTCCCTTATCCAATCAGATTTGCATAAATCGACAAAAATCAGTATCTTTGCACCGCACAGTAACACACAAAAAACTACGGAATATGCTACACGAGAATGAAATACAGGACATCCTGTTCCCGCACTGCCCGATACGCAATGTGCTGTCGCGGGTAGGCGATAAATGGTCGTTGCTGGTGCTGCACACCTTAGAGCAAAGCACTGAACCTGTGCGCTTTAATGCGCTGCAACGGTCGTTGCCCGACATCTCGCAAAAGGTGCTGACCACCACCCTGCGGACGCTGGAAGAGGACGGATTTGTAGTGCGAACGGTATATGCGGAGGTACCGCCACGGGTGGATTACCAACTGACGGAGCGTGTACACTCGTTTATGCAGGCATGCACACCGATGCTACAATGGGCAGTAAGCCACTTGGACGACATCGTGGCCGACCGCAAGCAGCATAGAAAAATTAGTGTGTAGCGCGTGCTTATCCCCGTAGAAAATTAGCAGAATCCCATTGCGGGACGATACAAAATAGTATCTAAATCCACGGATAGCGCAAGCGGTGCGAAGCGGTGCGCTCCTCTAAGCGGGCAAGGAATGCCTGCGACTGAGGCGAATCGGGGTGCAAGAGCGTGTGATGGCGGTCAAGGTAGAGTTGATGAAGCGTCTGCATCTCCCCGCGAGTATCGGCTTCGATATAGGTATCTGCAAAACGCTGCCAGATATAGCGGACAGCCAACGGACTCGGATGAAACATATCATCGGCGTAGAAACGATAGTCGCGCAGTTCATCGAGCATAATCTCATAAGACGGGAAATAAGCAGTGTGGCTGTCGAGCAGTTGGTCGATAGCCAGCAGCAGAGTGGCTTTGGAGAGTTGGTTCTGGTGCAAACCGTCCTTGATATGCCGAATAGGCGAGACGGTGAATATAAACTGCTTGTCGGGATAGGCGGCAAGGATTGGTTGCCATACACCGACGATGTCCTCTACCGACAAGCGACGACGGGTAAACTGCGAGGCGGGCAGTTTATGGCAGTTGGCAACCACCATACCATTGCGCTCATAGACCCATGCGGTGCCGAAAGTGATAATCACCACCGAAGCCTCAGCCCAAGCCTGCTGCATACGCCCGATACTCTGCTCCACCGAACGGCAGGTTTGCTCCTTGTCGGACGAAGAGAACGCACCGTGGTGGTACATCGAATGAAACAGCCCGCCCCACTCCACCAACTCCGGCATACGCGTCAGTGCCAACGCATTAGCGATAGAAACAGGGTTGTAGAGCGTCCCGAACGGGTTGGCGGTGATTTGGAAATAGTACTCCGACATCTGCTCTGCGATATTGTCGGCAAAGCACGAACCGAGCATCAAGATATGGTCAGAATAGCGGATAGGTCGCTGCGAAGCGGGTATCTGCACCGGTGTAGAGAACTGCATAGTCATAGCGGGATTGACGGATTATTACTCGAAGTGCATCACCTTGGCGGGACTGATCTTCGTAACGATAGCCGAGGGTGCCAACAGAATCAGCAACGACACAGCCATCGTACCGATGTTGAGCAGCAACCACCACCCCCACGGGAAAGCAATAGGCACATAATTGACATAGTAGGTCGCCGCCTCGAGCGGGATGAGATGAGTGAAATACTGAACGGCACACAGCCCGAGACCTAACACATTACCCCACAACATACTCTTGCCAATCAGCATTGCCGCCTCGGCGATGAAGATACGGCGCACAAAGCGATTATCCGCCCCGAGGGCTTTGAGCACACCTATGAGTTGCACACTATCGAGGATGAGAATTATCAGTCCGGAGATGATGCTAAAACCTGATACACAGAGCATTAGCAAGATGATTACGATTACATTCATATCCAATAGGTCGAGCCATGCAAACACCTGCGGATTGAGTTGTTGCAAGGTCTGCACATAGTAGAGGTTGTAGCCCTCGTCATCGATATGGTTGACGGTAGCGAAATAGACTTGGTCGGCAGTCTCGTTGAGGTGGCGCAGGTTGTCCACCAGTATCTCCACGCCCGAGACCTCGTTGTCGTCCCACGCATTGAGGCGACGAACGACATCGATTGCACCCAATACAAAGAGTTGGTCAAAATCGCCAAAGCCCGTCTCATAGATTCCGGCGATGTGCATCTTGCGCACCCGCACATGCTCGTCCACAAAATAGGTTAGCATATCATCGCCCACATGCAACGAGAGTTGATTCGCTTGGAGGCGGGAGATAATCACCTCGCCGGGCAGAGCAGGGAGCGCACCCTCTACGAGGTTGGCGGCAAAATAGTCCCAATAGTCAGTCCCCTTGAAAACAAAACCGAGAAAAGCATCATCGGTCTTGATGATACCCGGTTTGGTGGCAAAGAGGTGCACAGACGCCACATGCGGATAGTCGCGCAGAGCATCGAGTAGCGAGTCGCTCACCGTGATAGGCTGCATCTCGTAGGTGTTGTTGTTGTCGAAATTGACGATTTGGATATGCGCGCCGAAGCCTGCTACTTTGTCGGTGATGGTCTGTTTGAAGCCCACCACAACGCAAATCGTAACAATCATCACCATCACGCCGATGATGATTCCCGCCAAAGCGACCCGCACTGCCGGGCGAGAGGTGCGTTGGGGCATATCTTTAGCACCCCCATCGGTATTCTCTGAGAAATAAAGGCGGCGGGCTATCCATATTTCGGGTTTGCGTGGCATAGTTTTTGCTATGTAAATTGCGGTATGAAACGAATTTGTTTTTTCACATTATTGATACTATTGGTGCTTCGTGCGTCGGCTCAGCCTCCCGAAAGCGACCGTCCTCAGCGTAAGCCGGAGGAGATTGCGCAGAAACAAACCGAGATGTTGGTGCGCGAACTGAGCATTTGCGACAGCGCAAAGATAGACACTATTTATCGCCTCCATTTGAAATACGCGCGTATGCGTATGCTGAGCAATACTCGTGCGGAGGACTTGAGTCGCTTGCAATGTCTGTACGCCGAGTTGCAACAGATACTGAGCAAGGAGCAGTACGAGCGTTTTATGAACCACCAGATGCAGGGCCCTCGTCGCCCTCAGACACCGCTCGGGCGGATGCTGAAGATGAGCAACTGCTCGGTACAAGCACGCCAAAGCGATTCAGAAGTAAGAATACCATTAGCGCAGTGAGCGTACCGACCACGAGTCCGCCCAATATATCGAGAGGGTAATGCACCCCGAGATACATCCTGCTATAGCAATTTAGAGCCACCCAAAGCATCAAGCCGCAGGTGGCTATTTTGTTTCTGCAAAGCAACGAGAAAAGCAGTGCACACGCCATTGTGTTTGCCGCATGGCTGCTGACAAAACCGTACATTCCGCCCGTGTAACCACGGACGATATGTAGTATACCCGCAAGCGCCGGTTCGTGAGTAGGGCGCAGACGACAAACCCAATGTTTGATTAGCCCCGAAGAGATATAATCGGCTCCGCCTACCGCTGCGGCAAAACCGATAAGAATCAGCAGACACCCCAAGAACGCCTTGCGGCTATGCGAGAGACGATAAGGGCGAACGGCATAATGCCACACCACCCAAGCAACTAAGACCGCATACAAAGGCAGCCAAGTGGTACTCTTGGAGATATACCACATCAGCGTATCTGCCCACGGAGCGTGCCAACCATTGATGGCAAGAAGCCATTGTTGGTCGAGCGAGACAAGCGATTCTATGCTGCAAAGGATATTCACTTAAGTGCTGTTGAGAATGCAAAGGTAGTGTTTTTGGCTGAGATATGCAAATCTAAATGGCGTTTGCCCATTATTTGAGATACTTGCTGATGGCAGGAACGATAATCGACTCCATCAAGTCGTAGCCCGCAGAAATCGGGTGTACACCATCGGCAGAATAGACGGCAGGCAGCCCGCCTCGGTCATCGACCATAGCCGAATAGTAGTCGATATAAGGAATGCTGTTTTGCTCGGCATACGCTTTGAGCAAGGAGTTGAGCCGAAGAATCGTCTGCGAGGGCTCAACCAACTCTTTGCGCCACGGATACTCATAGACGGGCAATACGGAGCAGAGAAGCGGCTGAATATGGTGCAGTTGTGCCAATTCGCACATCGATTGGATATTCTCTAAGATATGCTCGGGAGAGATGTAGCCGTTGTTGAGGCCAATGTCGTTGGTACCCGCCATGATAACTACCACTTGCGGTTGCAACTGAATGACATCGGCTTGGAAACGCGCCAACATCTGCGCCGATACCTGTCCGCCGATACCACGACAAGCGTAGTTATGCGCAAGGAAAAAGTCGGGATGCGCCTCGTTCCACATCTCGGTAATGGAATTGCCCATAAAGACGGCTACGGGCGGTTGCTCAAGCAATCGGTTAGCCTCTGCATAATGCGCATGCTGCGCCCAATCATCGGTGGCAGCAAAAGCCGAAAGACTCAAAACAACGCAGAATGCACAATGCATAATGCGAGATGAAATGTGTGCGGAATGCATAGTAAATCAGGTTGTTATGGTTTAGGTTGTTATGAAAAAACCGATTGTCTGACCCGGGTCAGACAATCGGTTAGACAGATTTATTTCAAGAGTTGACCTGCTGCGTTGTAGGTATTGCCGTTGCGCTCGATAAGCAGTTCGCCATCCACGATACGCTTGGTGGCATTCGCCTTCGTTTGCGCGGTCGGGAGGGCAGACATAATTTTCTCCGTAGAAACGGTAAGCCCATCAAGAGCAAAATAAGAAGGGGTGTTCATACCCCACTTAGGATCCTTATCCGTAGAGGTCATACGGAAACTAAGGCCGTTGCAATCATCTATTGCAGAGAGATCTACTTTCTCCCAACCTTCGTTAAACTTACCATCCACTGCGAGGTAGTAAACTACGCTGCTGCCAATTTCTTCATACAGATTGTTGAGACCCGTGATGATGAGTGCGAGAGTATCTTTGTCGGTGAACTCATGCGCCATATTCAATCCTTCTTTGAGGGCTTTCATCGTGTTGGAGTTCTGGCAAATATAGACCTCTTTGGGATAGTAGTTCTCACCAAAGATGATGATATTAGAAGAAGGATATTCCTCTGTATTGTTGGTAAAATACTCGGAATAGTATCCTACCACAAAGGGTGTACCTACACCTTCCAATCCGCCTTTGGCAACACACTCGAAGCCATTTCCTGTATTGGTGTTTTTTTTGCTAAGCGTGAATCCTTCCCAACTGGTACCCCCAAAACTGTTTCCGCTGGGCAGGTGAGAAAACATAAAGTCGAAATCATTAGTATAGAAAAACGGACTCCAAGTATAGTCCTCGCTGTAGGTACTATCCATGATGTTCTCGGTGTTGTATTCAACACCTTCTCCATTGGCATTCACTGCCGTGTAGAGATTGAGTGTGATTTCTTCCGCTTGAGCAGAGAGTGCGAACAAAGCGGCACAAAAAAGGAAAAGTTTTTTCATTTGATTATTTTGTTTTAGTTGTTTGATATTCAGTAGTTTTGCTTTCCGCAGGCACCTTATATATTAGAGAGTTAAAGCGCAGACGGAAAGCAAACGGAGTTTCTGTAGAAATCGCTCTGAGTAGTCTCATCACTTGTAGAGGAAGCGTTTGATAGACTTTTTAGGGGTCTTCTCAAAGGGTTCTTGCTTAATCTCTACATCGCTGACACGACTGTAACCGGGGATAAGTTTGTTGAGTTTCTTGATATTCTCACGCATGAGTTGCTGCAATTCCTCTACCGATAGGCGTTTAGAGGTCTGCTCATCGGGGAAAATCAGTGCCACCAATCGTCCCTCACGCTCTACGATGACCGACTCGCTGACGCCCTCTTGCACATTGAGTTTGTCTTCGATTTCTTCGGGATAGATATTCTGCCCCGAAGCCCCGAGGATCATCGTTTTGTTGCGCCCGCGAATGAAGATGTTTTGGCGTTTGTCGATAAAGCCGAGGTCGCCTGTTCGCAGCCACCCATCGGGCGTGAAAGCCGCACGAGTGGCCTCCTCGTTTTTGTAGTAGCCGAGCATCACATTCTCGCCACGAACCAAGATTTCGCCCTCGCCCTTGGCATCGGGATTATCGATTTTTGCCTCCATATTCGGCACGGGTACACCGCAACTGCGGCGTTTGAAATACTTAGGCGGGTTGCCTGCCACAAGAGGACCGCACTCGGTCATACCATAGCCGATAGACAACGGGAAATGGACATCCATCAGACATTTCTCCACGAGAGGGTTCATCGCTGCCCCGCCGCAAAGGAAGTAGCGCACCTGTCCGCCGAAGGCTTTCACCAAGGCTTTGCGCACATGGTTGCGCACGATATTCATCACGATGGGGGTGTACCAGCAAACCTTGAGGATTTTCTTGCTCAACAGCGGATCGAGTTTCTGCTTGTGAATCTTCTCAATTACCAAAGGCACGGTAGCCACCATGTAGGGCTTCACATCCGCCATCGCCTTGAGCAAGATACTCGGTGTAGGCGATTTGGTAAGATAGTAGATGTGTGTGCCTCCGCACAAAGGATAGAGAAAATCAGCTAACTGACCGAACATGTGCGCAAGCGGGAGCATAGAAACAATCCGTTGCCCGGGTTCAACGGGCAGAATCTGCATAGCCGCCTCCACATTGTTGCTCAGTGCACGCCCGTTGAGCATCACGCCCTTAGGCGAACCGGTACTACCACTGGTGTAGTTGAGCAATGCCAAGTCATCCGGATTGACCGAATAAGTGGCATCCGCCGACCGCATGCCGTGAGGGAACTGCTGTTTGAAAGCCGCATCGATAGCCTCTTTATCAGGCACTTGCAGTCCGTCTTTAGCGCGCAAGACGGAGAAATCCTCCAAAGAAACCACGGCTGAGAGTTGGTCGATAGGCTGCGCCTGCAACTCACGCCAGACATACGGACCCACAAAGAGCATCTTGGCATCGGAGTGCTGCAACAGTTTGGCAATATCCTCTGCCTTAAAATCTTGCAAGATACTTACTACCACCCCTTCATAAGACGCAACAGCCAAGTAGGCAACCACCCAATTTGCACAATTTCGACCCGCAAGAGCCACTTTGTCTCCTTTCGTAATCCCCAACTGACGAAACAAGATATGCAACCGCTCCATCTCCTCTGCCAACTCCCCAAAAGTGTACGATTTCTCCTCCCCATAGTCCGTCAGCGCTGCATCATTCCATTGATGCGCCATCACCTCACTGAGGTAATGCAAATAATGATTTTTCATTTCTAAGAACAATTTATTTGAAATTATCACTCCCAAAAAATCCTCTAATGAACGACAAAGGTACTGCTTTTTTTGGAAATGCACAAAAAAAGCAGTAATTTTGCACCTCGAAATGGCAAGCACCTTCCCCGAGATATTGCTCCACTATATTTGGCAGAACCGCCTCTGGGCGGGCTATGAGCAGACCACGACCGATGGTTTGCGCGTGGAAGTGCTGTCGGTAGGGCGGCACAATACGGACGCAGGACCGGACTTTTCGGATGTACATTTGCGTATCGGGGAGACCGAATGGGTAGGCAATGTGGAGATCCACCTGACCTCTTCAGATTGGTACAAACATCGGCATCATCTGGACGCGGCATACGACTCGGTGGTACTGCATGTGGTGCGCCACGCAGACAAGCGAGTGTACAACTCGCGGGGAGAGGCCGTCGTACAATGCGAACTGAACTATCCCGATGACCCCGAACTGCTGACTCGGTTACTCACGGCGGCGCAAAAAATGGACTCGGCGGAGAACACAATCGAATGCCACAAACTGCTGCTGCAAGACCCGACATTGCTCACGGAGGGTTGGCGTAAATCGCTGCTACAGAAGCGGTTAGACTGCAAGCGACAATCGATAGAGCAGTTGCTTGGTATCACGCAGCATAGTTGGGAACACGCTTTCTACATCACGCTGGCGCACAATTTCGGGTTTCACACCAACGGTATTCCGTTTGAGACGATGGCGATACAGACGCCACTGGCGTACCTGCAGAAACACCGCAACAGTCTGTTTCAACTGACCGCCATCTTGCTCGGGCAATCGGGGCTGCTGACGGAGCAGACAGCACAAAGCGACGAGGAGCAACGGCTGCTGAGGGAGTATCGGTTCTTGCAAAAGAAGTTCTCGCTGACACCGATAGACGGCTATCTATGGAAAAAAGCGCGTATGCGCCCGCAGGCGTTTCCGGAAGTGCGTATTCGGCAGTTTGCGCAACTGCTCCACCAATCGGAGTTTCTGTTCTCACGACTGATGGACGAGACGGACATCGAATCGCTTGTTTCGCTCTTCACGCTGAAGCCGACAGCAGATGATACTCTGCGACTTACGGCACCGGCTGCGATGGGGCGCAACTCAATCAACATACTGCTGATCAACAGCGTAGTACCTTATAAATATGCGTATGCGCTTGCTCGAAAGGACTCGGCTGCCATCGACAAGGCGATGGCTCTGATGGAGCAGATTGCAGCGGAGGACAACAGCGTGGTTCGGCAATGGGTATTGCTCGGTCAGACCGTGCGCACGGCAGCAGACAGCCAAGCACTGATTCACCTATACCAAAACTACTGTCAATCAAGCCGTTGCATCAACTGCGAGGTTGGCTACCAAGTATTTCTGAAGCAAGCACAACATCAATAAACTAAGACTATGTGGGTAATTCTCGCCATACTTTCCGCCCTTTGTTTGGGCTTTTATGACATCAGCAAGAAGCGTTCGCTGCAAGACAACAGCGTAACGGATGTGCTGACGGTCAGTTTGCTTATTTCGTCGTTGATACTCTGCATACCGCTGTTGCTCTCGCGGGTCTGCCCGACGATGATGGAAGGCAGTCTGTTTTTCGTGCCTCGCGTGGGGCTGACGGCACACCTGCTGATACTGCTCAAATCGTGCATCGTACTCAGTTCGTGGGTGTGTGCGTACATCGCCATCAAGTACCTGCCTATCTCGGTGGTCTCGCCTATGCAGGCCACGCGACCGATGTGGACACTCATCGGCGCACTGCTGATATTCGGCGAGGTGTTGAACGGCTGGCAATGGGCCGGCGTGGTGTGCGCGTTGGGGAGTATCTTTGCGCTATCGATAGTGGAGCACCGAGCAGAGAAAAACGCACCCATCCACGCCCCGAAGAGCCTGCGGAAATACTATATCTGCCTGTTTTTGGCGATTGTAATCGGGTCGGCAAGCGGACTGTACGACAAATATATGATGCGGCGATTTGACCACAATGCCGTGCAGGTATATTACACTATCTATCAGGCAGTTATCATGTTTGTAGCCACTCTGATAATCAACCAAAAACGCTATTTTCATCACAGCGAGCAGACCGAAAAAGGGCATTTTCGTTGGACATGGGCAGTGGCAGGCATATCGGTGTTTTTGGTGCTGAGCGACTATGTGTATATGCTGGCATTGAGCGACCCCGATTCGCTGATTTCGGTAGTCTCGACAATCCGCCGAGGCGGTACGATTATCCCGTTTTTGTATGGTTTGGTGGTACTGAAAGAGAAAGACCCGTGGAAGAAAATTGCGTGTCTGATTGGTATTGTGGTCGGACTGCTGTGTTTGGCAGCCGGAAGTTTCGTGTAAGCATTTTACAAACTTTCAATAGCAAAAAGAAAGCAATAAACGCAATAATATAGCAAAATGATTTTTGCAAAATTCGCCTTAGATCTCGATGAGGTCTCGACAAGCATTCGACTCAGTCCGCTCAAAGACAAAATGACAAAATGTAAGATTAGGGTATAGGCGGGAAAGAAGGTTCCAAAAGACATTTGCGAGACAAAGAGGGAAGAGACGAAGAGAACTTACGGGGGGCAGGACGAGAAGAAAAAGTGCAAGAAAAAAGTCGTCTTTTTAAGAAAAAAAGCACATTTATTGATATGCACTTGCGTGCGTGAGAAAAAAATCGTAACTTTGTCGGCGAATTGTATCGTGGCAAGTAGGCACAGGATGAAAATTATCGGATTTGCATATATCGACGGGAAGACGGAGATGTTGCTGAAAGGCGACTCTTCGCTGCTCAACAATCGTAAACCGATGTTTATCCCCGATTGGACGAACGATATGCGTTTTACGCCTGCCGTTGTGCTGAGGGTCAGCCGATTAGGAAAGAATATCGCTACTCGTTTCGGAAGTCGCTACTACGATGCTATGGCTCCGGCAGCCGACTTTACCGCCTACGATTGCCTAAGCACCGCACGGCAAAACGGAGAGAGTTGGACACGCGCCACGGGGTTCGATTTCTCGCTTGCAGTGGGCGAATTTGGTGAAGAAAATGCTTTTGATTGGAGCATAGAAAGCGAAGAGGGCGTCTGTGAGGCAATAAACTCTATGCCTCTGATTATCAGTGCAGAAGAGGCCGTACACCAAGCAAGCGAAGTAATGACGATTCGCCAAGGAGACTTGATATACATTCAGCAACAGACCGAAGGATGGTGTGTAGCAGCCAACCAAACGCTGCATGCCACCATAGGAAAAGAAGATAAACTATACTGCAAAATCAAATGAAACGACTCATACCTATACTATGCTATTTGGCTGTGGTTCTGCCACTTACAGCCGCCATACACTCCTACGCCGACCACTCGGTGCTACAAAACGGCACTTGGGTGAAGATCCGTGTGAGCGAAAGCGGTGTGTATAGGATGACCTACGAAGAACTGCAGGCAGCGGGGCTTTCTAACCCTGCTAATGTACGCATCTACGGCTACGGCGGAGCGATGCTCACGCAGAACTTCAGCAAAGCGAAGATAGACGACCTGCCATCGGTGGGTTTCTACATGGAGAAAGGTACAGACGGGGTATTTGGGGCAGGCGATTATATCCTATTCTACGCGCAAGGCAGCACCTCATGGGAGTACAACGGAACACAGTTTATCCATACGCGTAACCCCTACTCAGACTACGGCTACTATTTTCTCTCAGACAATGCCGGGGTGCAGAACCTACTCACCCCGAGCGATGCCGTTGATGCGACGGGCGCAACGAGCGTAGATACATACATCAATTATCAGGTGCACGAACTCGACTTGATCAACCTGCTTGACCGCGAGAGCGGTGTGGACGGCGGCGGAAGAGAGTTCTACGGCGAGGCTTTCTCATCGTCGGAAGCCACTCGCACCTTCAGTTTTACCACACCGAACACCGTAACGAGCGAGCCTGTGCGCCTGCGCAGCGAGGTGGCAGCCTACTCTTCTCGCGCCTCACGCTTCACGCTGAGCCTCAACGGCGAAAGCACCACACGCCGATTAGACTCGGTGCCGGTGAGCGATTTCTACACCAAAGGTACGCTGACCACCTTCAATCAGACTTTCCCAGCCACAGACAACACCCACACCGTGAGCCTCAGTTTCTCTAACCCCTCCGCCGGAGCCGTGGGCAACCTCAACTATATCGAACTATCCGCTACTTGCCGTCTGGCGATGAGCGGCGATGCGATGACTTTTCGCAACCCTATTAATTATGGTGTAGCGACACCCGTCGTGTATTCGCTGAGCAATGCTACGGCACAAACACAGATTTGGAACATCACCGACCGTGCGCACATCACCCGCGTACCCGCCACGCTGTCGGGGTCGGTACTTACTTTTGCCGGCTCAAACAAAGACGGAGTGCAAGAGTATGTGGCAGTGAATACCAATGGGAGCAATTGGCTGAAAACGAGTGTAATAGGTGCAGTGGGTAATCAAGACCTACACAACCTAAAGAATATCGACTATGTGATTATCTGCCCTGCCGATTTTGTAGGCGAGGCAAGGCGCTTGGCACAAGCCCACGAGCAGAAACAGAGCATCACATGGGCTGTGGTAACCGATCAAGAGGTGTACAACGAGTTTTCGAGCGGCACGCCCGATGCCACGGCATATCGATGGCTGATGAAAATGCTCTACGACCGCGGAACAGGCAGCAATGTGAAGCCGAGTTGGCTTCTGCTGATGGGCGATGGCACCTTTGACAACCGCAAGATCCTCTCCACCTCGGGGCAGAATACCCTATTGACCTACCAAGCCAAGAACTCCACCGTGGAGACCAAGGCTTATGCCTCGGATGACTATTTCGGTTTCCTCGACGACAACGAGGGCGAAAGCGATACGCAGGGGCGTATGGATATAGGTGTAGGGCGACTACCGGTAAACACCGTAACCGAAGCACAGCAAGTGGTAGATAAACTGGTGGCGTATATGGCCAACGACAGTTACGGCAAATGGAAGAACCAATTGATTTTCCTTGCTGATGACGGCGACAACAACCTGCATACGCGTGTAGCAGAAGCCGGGGCAGAGCGTGTGAGGAGCAAGAACCCGAATTTTGTGGCAAACAAGATTTATCTCGACGCTTATCCGCAGGAAGTAGATGCATCGGGCGAGAGTTATCCGCTCGCTAAAAACAAATTGGACAACCTGCTCAAAAACGGGGCATTGTATATGAACTACTCGGGGCACGGAGGCTACAACGCCATCACCAACGAGGGAATGATGAACCTGCAAAGCATCCAAAAGATGACCAATCAGAACCAAGCCCTTTGGATGTTTGCGACTTGCAGTTTTGCACATTTCGACTCGGGCAAACGGTGTGCAGCGGAAGAGGCAATGCTGAACCCGAATGGCGGAGCGATAGGCGTTATCTCGGCAGGCAGAACCGTTTATGCGACCCAAAACACCTACATTAACCGCAATTTCTGCGATACACTATTCGGCCATAAAGACCCTTATTCGTATGATATGACGGTAGGTAAAGCGTTAGCAATAGCCAAAAATATGACGGGCACAGACGACAACAAGATGTCGTATGTACTGCTTGGTGACCCCGCCTTGCGATTGGCATATCCTACTGATTATCAAATAATGACCACCACACAGCCCGATACACTGCGTGCATTGGATGTACAGCAGATGGAGGGACATATTGAGGACGAGAACGCCCAAGTAGCCGAGTGGTTCAACGGGAAAGTGAACATCACCATCTACGATAAACTACAGCGCGTTACAACCCGAGATAACGATGAAAAAGACGAGAGCAAGAAACAGACCGTAACCTACAACGACTATCCGAATACGCTCTTCAGCGGGTCGGCAGATGTGGTCAACGGACGCTTCTCGTACGCCTTTATGACGCCCAAAGATATACGCTACAACTACGGAAGGGGACGGATTGTGTACTATGCTTATGACCCGAATGAGGGGACAGAGGCTGTGGGGCACTTTGAGAATTTCGTGGTGGGCGGCACCGGTTCGTATCTCAAACAAGATACTATAGGACCTACTATCTCGCTCTATCTGAATACTCCGGCATTTACAGATGGTGGCACCACCTACGAGACACCGCGTTTCTTTGCCGACATAGAAGATGAGAATGGTATCAACACCGTGGGAACGGGTATCGGACACGACTTGATGTTGGTAGTGGACAATAGCGCGACACAGACCTATGTGTTGAATGAGTTTTTCACCTCTGCCGATGGCAGTTATCAGAAAGGACAAGTCAGTTACCTGATGCAAGAACTCGCCGAGGGTGCACACACACTCACTTTCCGTGCGTGGGACTTGATGAACAACAGCAGTACCGCTTCGCTCAGTTTTGTAGTGGAGAAAGGTGCCGACCCGAATATCTACTCGGTGGTAACCTACCCCAACCCCGTGCAGGCAGCGGGCGTACTGAATATGATTGTAAACTACGACCAACCGGATATGGTATTGCAGACCGATATCTGCGTGTATGATATGTCGGGACGACTAATGTGGCAACATAGCCAAAAGAACCCCGACCAAGTGCAACTCAACCTGTCGGAGATGGGGCTATACCCGGGACTATACCTATATAGAATACGAATAAAAACAGAAAACAGCGGTTACTCGTCCAAATCGGGCAAGATAGTGGTTGTACAATAAAAACAAGCAACGAACAGCCTATGAAGCAAATTTATTGATGTAGTTATTTGACAATCAATTTATTTAGTAACATATAAAAACAAACAGATAATGAAAAAAGTTCTTTTATCCTTCGCAGCCGTGAGCCTTTTGGCACTGAGTGCTAACGCAGCAAAAACTGTGGATCAAACGATGAACCCTCTGATTACCGCGATGCCCTCGCTCAGTATTGCGCCGGATGCTCGTTCGGCAGGTATGGGCGATATAGGTGTTGCTACCGATGCTGACCTAAACTCGCTCCACTGGAACGCAGCCAAATATGCCTACATGCAAAGTGCCGGTGGAATAACCGCCAACTATACACCGTGGTTGCGCAAATTGGTAAGCGACATCGACCTGGCACACATTGCCGGATACTACAACTTTGGTGATTTGGGCGGCGGTATCGCAGCATCGTTCACCTATTTCTCGCTCGGAAATGTATCGCTGACCGACAACAATGGTACCGTGCTACAAGATGTACGCCCCAATGAGTGGTCGCTCGACCTGTCGTATTATCGTAAACTGCACGAGTATGTGAGTATGGCGGTAGCACTGCGCTTTATGTACTCCGACCTGAACAACGGCTACAACTCATCTACTTCAACGGGAAGCGAGATGTATCCCGCATGGACAATGGCAGCCGATGTATCGCTCTACTACCACCAGCCTATCGAGTTGCCGATGGGAACGAGTTATTTCTCGCTTGGTTTTGCCCTGCAGAACCTTGGTGGCAAGATGACTTACGACAAGATTATCAACAACTTCATCCCCGCTACAATGCGCATTGGTGTAAACTATGAGTTGCCTTTCGACAAATACAATAGTCTTACCTTCGGCGTACAGGCAGACAAGTTGATGGTTCCGTCGCGTCTGTCAAAATATGCTGACGGCGAAGACGGCCGTTGGACGCAAGAGGGCTACTCCGCACTCTCGTCGGTAAAAGGTATCTTCCAATCGTTTGCAGACGCCCCGGGCGGTGCATTGGAGGAGTTCAAAGAGGTGCGTTGGGGTGCAGGTCTTGAGTACTCATACAACAAGCAGTTCTTTGCTCGCTTCGGATACAGTTACGAAAACTACTACAAAGGTAACCGCAACTATCTGACTGCCGGTGCCGGTTTCCACTTGAGCATCTTCTCATTGGATGTAGCATACTGCATCGGTCTGTCGTCCACCAACCCGCTCGACCAGACTATGCGCTTCACGCTCGGCTTTGACCTTGCCGGTATCAAAGACTTGGTAAACAACCGCAAGTAAGCCGATAGGAGAATGCGTGACCGGGGTATCCCATAAACGCAGACGCTCCCCTATTGAGATAAGAAAAAGAATATCCCAAACATCCGAAGTAATGCGAATCGGTTTTGGATATGATGTACATCAGTTCGCCCCCAATCGCAAATTGTGGTTGGGGGGAATTGATATACCCTCAGAGCAAGGATTGTTGGGGCATTCTGACGCCGATGTGCTGATACATGCACTATGCGATGCCTTGCTCGGAGCCGCTAATATGCGAGACATCGGCTATCATTTTCCCGACACAAAAGGTAACGAATACGAAGGCATCGACTCGAAGATTCTGCTACGCCGTACAATGAAAATGATACGCGCAAGAGGCTATGAGTTAGGCAATTGCGATTGCACTATCTGTGCCCAAGCACCTAAACTCAATCCGTATATCGAAGCCATGCAGCAATGCCTTGCAGAGGTGATGGGCGTAAAAACAAATGCCGTATCTATCAAAGCCACCACCACCGAACATCTCGGGTTTGTGGGCCGCAAAGAAGGCATAGCCGCATACGCTGTAGTACTATTGCAATAAATTATGAGAAAGCAGTTCATACTATTGATATTCTGTGTATTACCTTTGCTGCTATCGGCAGAGGATTTCTTTATCCGCCAACTTGACGACATCTCGGCCTTGGGCGGAAACCCGGAAATAGTAAGCGAGAAAGGGCACTATATGCGTATTCGGATGGCGGATAGTTGCTACATAGAACTCTACGACTACAGTGGCGACAGCATTCTGATGGTACGCACCGTTTGCGCACCTATTTGCTCTTCGTGCGCAGGAATCTACACCGAAGCCGGCAAACTGATACGCAACATTTCCGCCCCGCAACACTCTGTTTTTCCGATAGCCTCGATAGAAAACGGACTACTCGTGTGGAAGGATAACACCGATGAAATGTTAGACGAAAACGAGAAAAGGCAAGACAATATCATCAAAGATGAACACTGAGAACGAAAGATAATAGTTACGCAAAGAGATAGGTATTGATTAGAAGATACCACTTTGGCAACGGCTAAAATATCTTGAAGAAAATGGAATTACCGATTTATCTGATTGGCTATATGGGGGCGGGAAAGACGACGGTAGGTCGCTTGCTCGCCGATAAATTAGGTTGGCATTTCGTCAATTTGGATGATGCCTTTCAGGAGTTCTACGGTCTGAGTACCGCCGACTATATCCGCACTTATGGTATGGAGGATTTCCGCCACAAAGAAAAAGATGTGGTAGAAGAGTTGTCGGAATTGCCTATGGATAGAGTGATCTACGCTACAGGCGGCGGATATCCGTGTTGGGAGGACAATATGGACTGCCTGCACGAACTGGGAACAAGTATCTATATCCGTTGGCGACCTGAACACCTTGCCAAACGCCTTGCTCTGACCGACTTGAGCGAACGCCCCGTACTACAAGGCCGCACAGAGAGCGAACTGCTACAGTTTATCACCCCGCACCTTGAGTCGCGCGAGCCCTACTACTCGCAAGCCGACTACATCATCGACGCCCCGTTAGGCGAATGCGATGAGGAGGCTGACGAACGCATTGCCGAACACCTGTATCACAAGATACAATCGCTCAGAGGCAAAGAATAAGAACGCATAAAACCAATAGCAAACAACTAAATATAACAATATGACAATCAACGAGATACAAGATGAGATAATAGACGAGTTCTCCGCCTTTGACGATTGGATGGATCGCTACTCGCTGCTCATCGATTATGGAAACGGATTGGAACCGTTCCCCGAGGCAGATCGCACGGAACAGAACTTGATAGACGGGTGTCAGTCGAAGGTATGGTTCACCGCCGAGATGAAAGACGGCAAAATCATTTACCACGGGGATTCCGACGCTATCTTGGTAAAAGGTATTGTGGCACTGCTGATTCATGTATTGAGCGACCATACACCGCAAGAGATAGTAGATGCAGACCTCTACTTTATTGACAAAATCAATTTGCGTGAGCACCTCTCCCCTACCCGCAGCAATGGTTTGGTGGCAATGCTCAAGCAAATGCGTCTTTACGCCTTGGCTTTTGCAGCAAAACAATAGCCAACTGCCCCAATTAAGAAAGTTACAGGGTTAGTTTTATATCCCATAAAAGATTGAGTATGGGTTAGTTACTTACTAATAGGAATACAACAAAAGAGGGTGTCCACTACTAGACACCCTCTTTTTTGTTGTTCAAATTCTGTACGGAAATACTGTTCTTAAACTCTTACAAATACTATTTCTCGGCAGAAAGCATCATCTGTTTGCATTCGCTGACAGCGCGTTTGAATTCATCATCGAAGCGCAGTTGGTATGCCGCTTGCCCGCGCTGATAGTAGTAGCGCAAAACGATTTCGCTACCCAAGAGGCTTTTCACCTCATCGAGATTGCGGTAGATTGCCTCGCGGAACGAAGGCTTGAGTTGCGCTTGCACCGCCTCCAATACCGCCAAAGTAGCAGAATCGATATCCTCGTGGCGTGCCATCTCCAAGACATCGTGGAAATACTTACCCGTCTCTGTCTCGTAGGTAAAGCCCTGTTGCTCAAGGAATTGACAGAAATCCTCGATGTCGTCTTCGGTAAGCGTAAACTCGTCGGGAGCAGCAATCGAATCGTGGGAGCGGTAGTAGCGAGTGGCATAATCGAAAAACATATTCTGCACATAGAGAGAATAGCAGACATCCACCTTAGCCGAATCGTTTAGGACAATATCGGGGAGGATTCCTCCTGCCGTATCACGGTGCAAAGTCTTGCCTCGCTGACGCTCGGCATAGTCGATAGCCTGAATACAGCGACCGGAGGGCAGATAATACTTGGAGGTAGTTACCTTAAGATGCCCGTCGTAGGCAATAGGGCGAACATTTTGCACCAATCCCTTGCCGAATGTGCGTTGTCCGATGAGCGTAGCACGATGCAGGTCTTGCAGACTTCCGCTCAGAATCTCGCTTGCAGACGCAGAGTTCTTATCAACAAGAATAGTCAATGGAAGATCGGGGAAACGCGCAGTCGACATGGTGGCATAAGACCGGCACGATTTCTGTGTTTTACCCTTAGTAGAGACGATCTCTGTTCCTTCCGGAACGAACAGATTGACGATACTGATGGCTTCATCGACGATACCGCCGCCATTGCCGCGCAAGTCGATGATAAGCGAACGAACGCCCCGGTTGTAATAGAGGTCGTCGAGCGCAATAGCAAACTCGCGTGCCGAATTGGTAGTAAACTCAGAGAAACTGATATATCCGACAGGGGCAGACAGCGTATCTGCCGTGATAGCGCAATAGTACGCCACCGGGTCGAGATGAATATCCTCACGCAAGAAACTTACTGTAAAAGTTTTCTCCACACCCTCACGCTCGAGCACCAGCGTAACCTCAGAGCCGGGGACACCGCGCAGGTTGTTGCTTACTTCAGAAACAGACTGCCCCTTGGTGGAGATGCCGTCAACAGAAAGTATCCGATCGCCTGCCTGCACACCATTGCGTTGCGCCGGTTTGCCCTCGTAGGGATTGGCGATGATAATCTGTTTCTCTTTGTCTCCCCGCTTGTTTTTCACTTCGCGCTGCTGAATGATAGCACCGATACCGCCATACTTACCCGTAGTCATCATACGCAAATCGTCATCTTTTTTCTTCGGATAATACACCGTATAGGGGTCTATTCGGCGCAGCATAGCATTGATAGCCGTTTCGGTAAGTTCCTCATAATTAAGCGTATCGACATAGTTGATGTCGAGTTGGCGCAAGACATCGTTGAAGATAGTGAGCGATTGGTCGATACGGCTTGTCTTTTGGCGTTGCGCCATAGTAGGCAGAGCCACAAAAAGCAGAAGAGCAAGAAACAATCGGGGTGAAAAATGCGATTTCATCATTTCGTTTTTAAGAAGTAAGTCGCTAAGGCAGCAGTTATTTGAGTTTATTAGGCACAAAAGCCGATACATCTTTGTTGTAGGAATAGAGGTCGCGCACGAGCGTGGACGAGATATGTGCATATTCGGGGCGAGTATAGAGTATAATCGTCTCTATATCGCCGAGTTGCTTATTCGCCTCTGCCATATTGCGCTCGTACTCAAAATCGGAAACGCAGCGTATGCCACGCAAGATAAAATTGCTCTCCTGCTGCTTGGCAAAATCAACGGTAAGGCAATCATAAATCATCACGCGTACACGAGGTTCGTCCTTGAAAATCTTTTGTATCGCCATCTCGCGTTCGCGGATGGGGAAGGTTTCTTTTTTGGTACTATTGCGGCCGATACCTATAACTATCTCGTCAAAAAGTTGCAGACCACGCATTACGATGTCGTAATGCCCTATGGTAAACGGGTCGAAACTACCCGGAAAAATGGCTCTTTTCATAACTGATATTATTTAGTGGTTGTAGTGTTGTCAGGGTATGTGTTGCCGTTGGTCGCTTGGCGTGCAGCGAGGGCGTTTTTGCGCGGGTTGTCGTACATCTCACGAATCTTGTCGCGCAAGAAATCCTCATCTTTGCCCTCGATATTCACCAAATCGACACGGCTTTGGATATATTGGTCAAAATCCGTGCCACGATCAAACAACTCGTAGCCGAGATGGATGTGTCGGTCAATCAAATCGCAGACATACTGTATCTGCTCGTTGCGATTGAGTTCTCTGAGTTGGGGATGCTCACGCAAAGCCTGCTCCAACTCATGGTTGATAGAAGGCGTAAGGCGATATACCACGCGCCCTTTTTGCCCATTGATACCGGTAGCCATAGAGCGGATATCATCGGCCTTGGATTTGTGCCAATGCGGGATATCGCGCTTCTGCTGCATCTCTTGCGCCTTGAGGAAATCGCAGGGGTCGAACTCGTAGGAGATAGAAACCGGACAGATATTAAGGCGTATGATTGCCTCGAAGAAATCGGGTGCGTCGATAGTAAGCATCTTAATAACAGCGGGTTGTGTGCGGTCGTTGCCATCCTTAGCACGCCCCTCTCGTTGGGCCAACCATATCGATTTGTGGTGGTTGCGCAGGTCGTTGATGTAATGAGAAAGCACTTTGGCGTTCTCCAACTGCTGATGCATAGAGCCGTTGCGGATGACCACAAAACAACGCAAATAGCGCACCAACGGTTCGATCCACCACTTGCCGAACAAATTGTTTCCGATACCGATGTAAGGACGAATGAAATAACGCTCACGAAGGAGCATTGACAGCCATGCCGAATCCATACAGATGTCGCGGTGGTTAGTCATAAAGAACGCACCATGGCGGATGTCTTGCTCTATTTGCCGGCGGTCACCCAGATAACTCAAGCGGACGGACTTAGTGGTTTTCCACTTGTATATCTTGAGGACGGGAAGAATCGTAAACCAATCTGTAATGGCGAGAAGCCAACCATTGCGATATGCGCGTATTTTTTTATAAGGGTCCATATTTGTGTTTTTGAATGCTGTGTTTGATTGCATTGCGTTTGAGCGGTTGAGGACACCCGCTAATGCTATGTATTTATGACACTGATAATCAACAGATTGTATATTTATCGAGCGCATCTTTGCTTGCTTCCCGATATGCCACCATCAGTCCGCCCGTACCAAGCAGGGTGCCGCCGAAATAGCGAACAACGACGACAAGGATATTGTCTAATCCGCGTGCATCTATAGAGCGCAAGATAGGTACACCGGCAGTGCCATGCGGCTCGCCATCGTCTTTGGTACGCCATAGATTGGCTCCCAAACGATAGGCATAGCAGACATGGCGTGCATCGTGGTACTGTTTTTTGTACCACGCCACACGGGCTTTTGCCTGTGCCTCATCTGTAATCGGTTCAGCAAAGGCCAGAAAACGACTTCCGCGGTCTTTGTAGATTCCCTCGAAAGTGCGTACAGGTTGCGAAACTGAAGAGGAAACATCTGTCATCGGTTCTGACGACAAATGCCCCACCTCAACGGGAGAACCTCCCTTTATCTTCTTTTTTGCTGCTTGCGCACGCCCCATACTTACTTGCTGATAATGGCCATTGTACAATCGTTTGCAAAGTTACAACTTTTTTCTCGGATATGCAACAACGAATAGACAAAAACCGGGCAAGCCAACAATAGTGAAAACAAAAGAGAGCATCTAAAACTTGTTAGACACTCTCTTGGATTATTCACATTCTGAAATAATTAAGGACGATGAACTACCGACCTTATGTTTTCATCAGTCAAATCATAAACAAAAACATTATCTATATCCATAGCAATCATAGCACTGCACTCCACCAATTCTTCGCTACTTGGCTCACGATAGAAGTACTTCCACAAACAGTTAAGCGGATATTCGTTGCTGTCTCCCTGATGTATATAGAAACAGGTATCGTTGCTGTAGATATACAACCGCGACTGTAAATTGAGAATATCGTAATACTTTTCCTCCTCTTTGGAAACAGTCTGATAATAAAGAGGATAAAAATCGCCATTATTAACGAAGACACTGTCGTAACTATTATGAATGGAGTACACATTTGAGTTTGTATTCACAATAGTGATACTATGTCCAGTAGTATTATGCAAGAAATAGGCATTAGAATGCACCATTTTGCTACATGCAGACAATCCAACCAAAGAAGCAATTAAGAACAAATACTTAGTTTTCATTTCTATATAATTTTAAGATTATTTCTTATATGATATACTCAAACCACTATTTTCCTGTAAAACATAAATTTCCACACAGGTAAAATCAATCGTAACGCGAGTAGTCGGACAATAGAAATTGCCTTGTTGTGTTTCACGCAAAGTCTTATACTTGTACCTTCCCGTTACATCGTTTCTTGAAAAACCGAACCACCTTTTCATAGTACAATTCCTATTAGGGAAGTAGGCCAACACTTCATACCCGATATGCCCATACACATCCGTTTTTAGTTTATTTCCCCTATAATAATTGCTTATTATAGTCTTTGCCCTCACATTAGTTTTCCCCCAAGACCAAACCAGATATGCAGTAATATAAACAGATAATTTATAGTTGCCAGCAGATAGTTTTATAGTTAAAAAATATACAACAAACATTACTTACATCATAAAAATCGAATCATGCCGCAAAGATAGACAATAATTTTCAAAGAAACAAATTTTTGCAACAAAAAACTACTAAAATATGCAAAATACAAAACTTTTGCATATTTATAACAACAAGAAGTATGATTTTGACACATCAATAGTACAATTCTGCCAATTGAATATTAACGCTGCACTGCAAGAACAAAAACATTTATTTCCACACAAATAGACATTGATTTGTATATTCTTTAATGGTGATTTCGTTCTACAGCAAAGTTCATTTTCATCCCCTCCTTGGGCAGTTTAATATGTGGTCAGATTATGGCATAAGTGGCTCTCGTTTTCGAGAATCACCTATTAAGCACCTATTAACGACTCGATAAAGAATAGGCACAGTGCAATGCAGAATACGACCTACGCAAGGTCTTTACAAGGTAGAATCAATCTCCAAAGTGCCACAACAGTGGAGGATAGGGGCAGTGGATTATACTAATAGTTTTAAGAATCCGTTTGTTGTTTAAGAGATCTGTTTATTGCGACTAATTCGTTAAATGCTCGGATTCTTTCCATTGCCATTGAATAGTTAGAATTATTCTAATTTAGCGGGTGAGGTCGGTATAGCGGCGGAGATTGACACGGTAGGAGATGAGTGCGTCGGTGAGGTTGTTTTGGGCTTGGAGCAGAGTGGTCTGCGCCGTGAGCAGGTCGGTAATGGTGCTCATTCCTGCCCGATAATTGAGCGAAGAAAGGCGATAATTCTCCTTAGCAATATCCAATGCATGTCGGTTTTCGCCCACCAAGAGATAGGACTCTTGCATTTTATCGTACGCCTGCTGCGTGCGGAGAGTGAGCATCTCATTCATCTGCGACTGCTGCAAGCGCGCCTGCTCCACGGCAAGGTTGTTCTCTCTGATTTTATGCCCGGTCTCCCACCAGCCTGTAAGCGGCACGGACACCGATACAAAGACGGCACCATTGCCTGTTTTGCTACCCAGCCCATCACGCAAGATATTCGCCTGCAGGTTGCTGTACCCATAGTGCGCTCCTACCGCCACTTGGGGCAGTGCGTCGGCAATATCCATTCGGCGTTGCAACTGCGCTGCCCGCACTTGCAACCCCAGCAAAGAGGATTCGGGCGAATCGAAACCGGCAGAGAGAGCGGGAATAGCAAGGAGTGTATCGATGGTTATGGGCGACAGGCGGAGACTATCTGCCTTGCGACTGTCCGCTGTGGGATAGACCGACTGATAGAGGGCGCGCTTGGCAAGAGAGAGCCCGTTGCAGAGTTGAATCTGCGTGCGCTGTATCTCCGACTGCCGCAATTCGACCTGCAGTAGGTCGGTCTGCAAGGCAAGTCCGGCATTGACAGCCACTTGCACAGTGCGATGAACAGTATCGAGGAGAGCCGTAACTGCTTGGAGAGTGCGCTGTTTCTCAGTCAATCCGACCACAAGCCAGTAACTCTCCTCGACCTGCTCAATCAAGTCGCGCTCGGTGATTTGCGTTTGTAGTTGCGCCGCCTGCACCCCCACTTCCGCCAATTGATTTCCCGCAACGATTTTTCCGCCCATATAGACCGGTTGCAGAGCGGTTACGCCCACTTGGTAGCCATACTGAAACAGGGATAGATTGTTTTCCAACCCCAAGGCGGCACCATAGTTGCCATATAGCGTAGCAAGCAAATCGCGCACCGAAGCATTGCCAATGTCGTCGATACCGACCTCTACCATCGGATATAAACTATGGTAGCCCACTGCCGTGGCTTTCACTTGCGGGAAATACTTGGTAAACGCCTGATTTTTCACTTGTTGTGCCTTATCCACATCCAAGCGAGCGGACTGCAGTTGCTTATTGTTGCGTTGCGCTAACGAGAGGCACGAATCGAGCGTAAGAACGGAATCGGTTGGGTATGGAGTTGTATCGGGCAACGAGGTAAGCGGAGTATTGGTCTGCGCCGTTACGAGGACGACAGACAAGCACAAAGCGATAACGGAAAAGATATTTCGATAAGTCATATTCATACAGGGAAAAGATACTAAGTAGTTGATTATCTATCGGTTGGAATGTAACTATGCTCTAATTGGAGCAGATACTGCTTTGCGGACAATCCGCCTGCATAGCCCGTAAGTGTACCGTTTTTGCCAATGACACGATGACATGGTACAAAAATAGAGAGGGCGTTTGCTCCGACTGCATTCGCCACTGCCCGTACCGCATCGGGACGACCGATACGCTCAGCCAACTCGGAGTAAGAGATAGTGACAGCGTAGGGGATTGTGCGCAACTCAGACCATACAAGTTGCTGAAAATCAGTGCCGATACCATAGATTAGAGGAATATCAAAAGCGGTGCGCTCACCTGCGAAATAAGCGTTGAGTTGGTCTGCTGCTCGGGCAAGAATATCGGAAGGACGCTGCTCAACGGAGGCAGAATAATGGGCTTGGAGTGCGTGTAGATTACGCAAGCCATGCTTCTGCTCCACCCAATCGCAAAGACAGAGTTGCTCACAATACGCACCAAGCAGCAACTCGCCACAAGGTGATGGAAACGGCTGAATTTCAATATAATTATTTGCAGGCCGGTGGGGCATAACACAATCTATTCTCTTGCAGACAAGTTATTCACGATGCAAAAGTACGGAATTTTTGTGATACCTGCAAGAAAAGCACTTACAAAAGTGTAAATTCATATCTTTACTTAGCAGAACCGACCATAAAACCGCCCGACAATACAACGGCATTGGCAGGCGGATTTATTGCTATTTTTGCAAGACGGTCAATCCGGGAACTGCTCGGCGAGTTGGCGTAGGCAAGCCGCACAGAGGCAATCAGAACAGTGTTCGCGTATGTATGTGCGTGCGCGAGGCGAAAGGGCGATGCCTACACATTGGCAGTGGATATCGTGGGTGCAAACGAAGGCGGCACCGCAGCGAGGACAAGTCTTATTCATCTGATAATCTATTTGTTAGTGTCGATAGACCCTATAAATTTACGCAGACAAGTATATCTGTCTATTCGTTCGTATTGATAAGCATACCCATCAGGTTGTACTCTACCCCATCGCGAATGATGATGATCTGCCCATTGCGTAGCACTTTGCGGGCAGCGGGTGTGGAAGCAGTCACGAGGTCAGTAGATATTTCGGAACAAGGGCAACCGGCTTTTGCCTCATCGTCGAGCGAAAGATAATCGTCATCGTAGGTGTTTTTCAGGAGAGATAAATCTACCATTTGTCCTTTGCGGTTGCCCCATATATACTCCACCAAGCAGGGATAGTCGATAAACGGATTGCGGTTGTGCTGAAAATCGCTAACGGCGTCCATGCGTTTGAGTTCCTTCTCGGAGACGGGGTCTTGGCGATGCCATTGGAGCAGAACTTGTATTTCCCAATCGCGGAACTCGAGGTAGGAGTCGTTGCGCATAGCATACTTGCTGCCGACATCTTTGTTGTCGAGGCGCCATGTAAGTTCCTCGCCATAGCAGGTAGCCATATAGAAATAGGCGCGTGCAAAATCGCCTTTGTACTCATCTTTGGGTTCAAATACCCAGAAAGTTTCACCCTCGTAAGTTGCCTTTCCGACACGAAGCGAACCTGTTTTTTCGGGGTCTTTGATGTCGGTAGTAGGTACACCCAATGGGTAGTTGCTCCGCGAGGAGTTGGCCACGGAATTAGAAGGATTGAGGTGGTAACAGTCTTCGTAGGCATCGTTTTTGGTGCCACCCCACCACGACTTTGCGAACGAATGCTCAATGTTGCAGCCCGAAGCCACTGCCCCCAGGGAGGAGAGTTTCTGCCACGAATCGCAATACATATCGATACAATAGCCGTTGTCATCACGGTCGGAATAGAAGAATACGCCCCAAGTGCAGCCTGCTCCGCTGCCATAGGGGATGACGGTGTGTTTGCGAATACAGGCCGATAGGGTAGATTTGAGTTCGGCATCGTGCTTGCCGTTGATACGATCGTAGTAGCCCGCAGGCATCGACTCTGCCATTGCCCATAGTGGAAAAGCACATAGCAAAAGGAGGAAAGATGATTTTGTGTGATTCATATTTTCGGTAGGTTGTGTTTCTGCAATGACGCAAATGCGTCTTTGCCGATACAAAGGTAAGTGTTATTTCTGACATAGGCAAATAAAAAAGGGGAAATTGTCTGATTTTGTGGATCATAGAGTGAGTTCTATCGCCACACTGCACGCCTTGTGTGCAAGGTGATAGAATGTCAATTTGGCTTTGCATTTTATACTGATTATAAAATCGAGCGGTATTTGGCACGTATTTTGCGGCTTGTTGAAACAAAAATAGAATATATTTAACAACATAATAAAAATGACTATGTTTAAGAAAGTTTTTGGCGTTGTAGTGTCTTTGTTGCTGACACTCAACGCGATGGCGGATGTTTTTATAGCAGACGGTATAGCGTACAATATACTATCGGATGCCGATAAGACAGTGGAAGTAACCAATACAGGAGACCCTACAAATAATTACCCCAAACTCACGAGGGCTGTTATTCCCGCTACTGTTACATACAACAATATCCCCTATACCGTAACGCGTATCGGTGACCATGCTTTGTATTATGCCAATAATTGGCAACAAGGTGGGCTTCAGTATGTAGAACTACCTAAGACAATCACAGAAATTGGACAACACGCGTTCACAGGTCTAACAAGTCTAACCAATTTTGTTGTAGCCACAGACAATCCCACATACAAAGCAATAGATGGCATCATCTTTACAACAGACGAGAAAGAATTAGTCGCTTATCCCGCTGGAAAAGAATACACATTTTATAATATTCCACAAGGCGTTACAAAAGTAGCCGATTGTGCGTTTGCCTCATGTTATCACCTTCAGAAACTTGTCATCCCTAATTCTGTTACAAATATAGGCTTTGAAGCATTTTATTTCCAACCTAGTCTCACAACAATATATTGCTATGCAGAAGTACCTCCTACCTTGGGTGCTACTGTATTCTCTGAAACCGGTACACAAAATGTATTTGTACAAAAATCATCCATTGCAGCCTACAAGGCAGCAGAGCAATGGAAAGATCACAACATACAAAACGGCACAATCTCGTTGGATGAGAACAGCAGCGAAACGGCTACGCAATTAAGTACACTGCAAGGTGAGTATGTGTATGCAGAACTAAATCGTTCCTTTGTCGCCGATGGGGCGTGGTACACGCTGTGCTTGCCGTTTGCGCTGACGGAAGAGGAAGTGGAAGAGGCATTTGGCGAGTGCGAACTGATGAAACTAAACTACTCGCAAAAGCAAAGCGATGATCTGCTGTATGTGCATTTCAGCAGCGTAAAGACCATTGAAGCCGGTACACCGTATCTGTTCCGCCCTGCTGAGAATGTGGATAACCCTGTATTTAAGGGCGTTACAATAGATGCACAAGCCTCAACGGAAGTAGCGCCGACAGACGGATTAGTGAAAATGACAGGTATCTATTCTCCCACGGAGGTACCTGCAGACAAATGGTATCTTGGTCCTAACAACACGCTCTATCAGCCGCAAGGGACGGTTCGGAGCAAAGGATTCCGTGCTTACTTTGAGTTAGCACAATCGCTTGACGCACAGAAGATTCGCGCTCGCGTGGTGATGAACGGACAAGTCTCCACGGACATGGATCTTGTACCCGCTGACAGCGATACTACGGTACAAAAGATAGTAGAGAACGGACACATCTACATCCTGCGCAACGGTGAGCGATATGATGTAACCGGTATGCGAATAAACTAACTAAAAAACGGATAGTTGGAACGACCTTTTGTGGAACACCACACAAGACCAAAACGCTTATCAAACAACAAGGATTAAACAATGTTGAACCATAATACAAAAACAGACAGAACTATGAAACCCTATATCAAACCAAGTACGGAGGTAACTCGCTATGAATCTGAGTCAGTACTCTATTCGGTCAGCAGCAATGCGGGCATAGGTGTAGGCGGATACGGCGATTACGACCCGCGCTAACCTACGCCGAACAGGCTACGCTACCCATAGCAAAAAAAGAGAATAGAATAGAAAGGAAAGGACTGCCCAAGCGATTGAGCAGCCCTTTTATTGTGGACAAAAGCGAAGGGCTAAAGCGAAAGGGCTAAGAGGGGGAGGAAATTCATCTAAGAATTGGAAGTTTGAAAGTAATACCTACTCACTTGCCAACCTACGAACCAAGGTACTAACAAAAAGAGGGCGTCTGTGACTTGTGCCAGACGCCCTCCTTATTTACTTTTCCACAGGAATAACCTTGGGATAAGATGCGAATAATTTAGAGTGTTTTTGCCACCTCTACTTGCTCGAAGGTCTCGATGAGGTCGCCTGCAATGATGTCGTTGAACGACTTGATGCTCAGACCGCACTCGGTATTAACACCGGCTTCTTTGATGTCGTCCTTACCATGCTTGAGCGAAGAGAGTTCGCTTGTTTGGATGACGATACCGTCACGAATGACACGGCATTTATTACCTCGTTTGACCTTACCCTCACGCACGATACAACCGGCAATGGTACCCACTTTGGAGATGTGGAAAGTCTGCAACACCTCGAGCGTAGCGGTAATTTCCTCCTTGATTTCGGGCGAAAGCATACCTTCCATAGCGGCTTTGACCTCCTCGATTGCATCGTAGATGATGGAGTAGATACGGATATCCACTTCCTCAGAATCTGCCATCTTGCGTGCAGTAGAAGTAGGACGGACATTGAAGCCGACGATGATAGCATCGGACGCAGCCGCCAAGAGGACATCGCTATCGGAGATAGCACCTACGGCACCATGGATGACATTAACCTGAATATTTTCGGTAGAGAGTTTGAGCAGCGAGTCGGTAAGTGCTTCAACAGAGCCATCGACATCACCTTTGACGATGATATTGAGTTCCTTGAAATCACCGATAGCCAGACGGCGTCCGATCTCCTCCAAACCGACATGTTTCTTGGTACGAATCGACTGCTCGCGTTGGAGTTGCTCACGCTTGTTGGCAATCTCGCGTGCCTCTTGCTCGGTAGGCATCACATTGAATTCATCGCCTGCCTGCGGCGCACCATTCAGACCAAGAATCGTACACGGTTCGCCCGGAAGCACCTCTTTGATTTTCTGTCCGCGCTCGTTGAACATCGCTTTGACCTTACCATGGAAAGTACCGGCGAGTACTACATCGCCCATGTGGAGCGTACCATCGGAAACAAGGAGCGTAGCCACATAACCACGACCTTTGTCGAGCGAAGACTCGATGATAGAACCTTTGGCACGGCGTTTCGGATTGGCTTTGAGGTCGAGCATCTCTGCCTCGAGCAGCACTTTCTCGAGCAACTCGAAGACGCCATCACCTTTCTTAGCGGAGATCTCTTGGCACTGATACTTACCGCCCCAATCCTCAACCAAGATATTCATATTGGAGAGTTGCTCCTTAATCTTATCGGGGTTAGCACCGGGTTTATCGCACTTGTTGATAGCAAATATCATCGGTACACCCGCAGCCTGTGCATGGTTGATTGCCTCAATAGTTTGGGGCATGACGGCATCGTCGGCTGCGATGATGATGATAGCAATATCGGTAACTTTCGCACCACGGGCACGCATAGCGGTGAAGGCTTCGTGTCCCGGGGTATCGAGGAAGGTGATACGCTGTCCGTTCTTGAGTTGAACATTGTAGGCACCGATGTGCTGGGTAATACCACCTGCCTCACCGGCGATAACATTGGTGTTGCGGATATGGTCGAGCAACGATGTCTTACCGTGGTCCACATGTCCCATGACGGTAACAATCGGGCAACGCGGTTCGATGTCGGCATCGTTGACCTCCTCGTCAGCATTGAGTTCTTCCACCACATGCGCACTGACATACTCGGTGGTAAAGCCAAACTCCTCAGCCACCAGGTTGATGGTTTCGGCGTCGAGACGCTGATTGATACTAACGAACATACCGAGCATCATACAGGTGCTGATGACCTTGGTAACCGGCACATTCATCATCACGGCAAGGTCGTTGGCAGTAACGAACTCGGTGAGTTTGAGCACCTTAGATTGTGCTTGTTCTGCCTCCTTCTCGTGTGCTACTTTCTCGCGTTCGAGTTCGCGTCGTTCGCGTTTGTACTTGCTGGTATTGGTTTTACCTTTTTGCCCCTGCAGACGCTGGATAGTCTCTTTAATCTGACGCTGTACTTCCTCGTCATCGACCTCCACTTTTACGCCTTTTTTCTTGGTTGCAGGCTTGCCTTTTTGGTTGCGGGCATCGTTGATGTCCACCTTGCTTTGCTTGATACGCTCGCGTTTGCGTTTCTCGGTAGCCTGCTGATTTTGCTGATTTTGTTGTTGCTGGCGTTCTTGGCGCTCTTTGCGTTTCTCCTCCTTGGTTTTCTTGGTGGGGTGCGTCGATTGGTTGATACTGTTCAAGTCGATTTTCCCGACTACCTTGGGGGCATTTTTCAGCACCGGTTTCTCGAGGCGGAATATCTCCGGCTTCTGCGGTTGTTCTGCGGGTTTATCAGCAGGCTGACTGTCGGTCTGCTTAGCCGCATTGGCTTTGGCTTTTTGCTCCGTAGCCTTGCGCGCATCGGCCTCTGCTTTGGCTTTGGCACGCGCTTCCTCTTGCGCTTTTGCTTTCGCCTCAGCCTCGGCCTCGGCTTGCGCTTTGCGCTCAGCCTCTTGGCGTTCTTTCTCCTCGCGTGCTATGCGCTCTGCTTTCGCTTTGGCCGCCGCTTCTGCCTCGGCTTTGATGCGTGCGACAGCCTCGGCTTCGGCCTTGGCTTTTGCTTCGGCTTCCTCTTTGGCTTTACGGTCGGCATCAAGGTCGATCTTGCCCACTACCTTAGGTTGCGGAACCTCGGTGGGGATATGCTTGGGTTCAGGCTTCTTCTCAATAGAAGCCGTCTGCGGCATTTCGCGCTCTTGGCGTTGTTGCGCCCTGCGTTCTGCTTCGAGTTTGAGTGCCATATCCTTATTGAATTCTTTCACGAGAAGCAGATACAGTTCGTCATCAATACGGATATTAGGGTTAAGACCATCGATCTCCTTGCCATGCTTTGCACAGAAAGTTACGGCGGTCGCCATACCGATATTGAGTTCTTTACAAGCCTCGATAAGTTTTTTTGCCATGCGAAATATGTGGGTTTTAGGGGTTAAAAAATTGTTGTTTATTTATCCGGGACATCATAGAAAGACTATACACTCCCGGAAGAAAAGACTGCCATTGAGGTCTATAGGCATACGAGCCTACAGAGCCTCTATAGTATTGTAGATCAGTCGTTTGCGAACTCGGCTTCGAGGACACGGATGACATCGTCGATGGTCTCCTCCTCGAGGTCGGTACGCTCCATAAGTTCTGCCTTAGGCGTATTGAGCACCTGCTTGGCAGTATCCAAACCTATAGCCTTGAAGGCATCGATGACCCACTGATCAATCTCATCGTTGAACTCGTCGAGGTAGATATCGGAGTCGTCGTTGTCCATCTCACGATAGACATCTATCTGATAGCCGGTAAGCATAGAGGCCAACTTGATGTTGAAGCCGCCTTTACCGATAGCCAAACTTACCTCTTCCGGCAAGAGGTAAACCTCGGCTTTTTTCTCCTCCTCGTTGATGTTCATCGAGGTAATTTTAGCCGGAGCCAACGCACGCTGGATATAAAGGTTGATATTGGAGGTATAGTTGATGACATCGATGTTCTCGTTGCGCAACTCACGAACGATACCATGGATACGCGCACCCTTGATACCAACGCATGCGCCTACGGGGTCGATACGGTCGTCGAACGACTCTACTGCCACTTTGGCACGCTCACCCGGGATACGAGCGATATTCTTGATAGCAATCAAGCCATCGTGCACCTCGGGCACCTCTTGCTCGAAGAGGCGTTGCAAGAAGAGAGGCGAAGTACGGCTGAGGATAATCTTGGGGTTTTGGTTCTTGTTGTCCACCTGCACTACGACGGCACGCACCGTATCGCCTTTGCGGAAGAAATCGCTCGGAATCTGGTTCTGCTTAGGCAGATAGAGTTCGTTCCCCTCTTCGTCGAGGAGCAACATCTCTTTTTTCCACACCTGATAGAGTTCGCCGGAAACGATATGACCGAGCATCTCGGAGTATTTGATGTAGATATTCTCTTTCTGCAACTCGAGGATCTTGCTAGCCAAAGTCTGACGCAGATTGAGAATCATACGGCGTCCAAAGGACTGAAAATCAACCCTATCGGTAACCTCCTCGCCAATCTCTGCCTCTTCATCGATCTTGAGTGCGTCGCTCAGTGCAATCTGCGTATTGGGGTTAGCCACATCATCATCCTCCATCACGAGGCGGTTACGATAGACCTCCAAGTCGCCCTTATCGGGGTTGATAATCACATCGTAGTTAGCATCCGAGCCATACATTTTTGCAATCACATTGCGGAACGAATCCTCCAACACATTGATGAATGTTTGGCGGTCAATGTTTTTGAGTTCGTTGAACTCTGAGAAAATATCAATCAGATTGATTGAATTTTGTGCTTTTGCCATTGTTGTATATTTGTTCTTATTATTTTTTCTTTTGATTTTCCTAGGGGGCTAGGGAATATAGATGCTCTAGATATTCTAGGTTTCCAGATAGTTTTTTTTAGAATTTGAGGTCGTAGCGAGTGTATTTGACCTCGTCGTAGCCGAAAGTGTGGGTAATCATCTCGTGTTGCTTGCGCTTTTTGCCTTCTACCGAGACGAGCGTATCCACATCCACCGAGAAAGTGCTATCGTCCACGCTCACCAACTGCCCGCGCAGTTTCTTGCCTTCTTTGGTCAGCACCTCTACATCGTGTCCGAGGTTTTTCTCGTATTGCATCTTGGTTTTGAACGGGTCGGTAAGACTGACGCTGCCCACTTCGAGCGAGTAGTCCTCCACACCAGCGGCATCAAGTTTCTCGACCAGATACTGATTGAGCGCAGAGCAGAAGTCTACATCGACACCTTGCAGGCAATCCACCTCAACGAGAATCTCGTTTTGCGAGTTGATATCGAGCGTGATGAGCGCATAATCGGTATCCTTAAGATACTCTTGCACCAGATTTTCTACCAAAGATTTATCCATAACTGCTTATCTATATTATATTGTGTTTCCTTATTTTGTGTATCCCTGAGGACTTTTTGAACGGTTGATTTGCCACCCAAAGCAAGCCCTCTATTCACAAAATTGAGGGAACCAATCGGTCCCCTCAATCGAATCACGCTGCAAAGGTACAACAATTATTTGGATTACGCAAATAATTGTGCCATTTTATCGCAGATAATCGCAAATTAGGCGATAAAAACTATACATAGTATTTATGGACACTTCATCACGAGAGCGGAGGTAAGGAGGTTTAGACGAGGTGGGGGATGAGGGACTCGAGGGTGCCGGGGAGGAGGGAGACGGGTGAGAGTTCGATCATGGTGTAGGCTCCGTATCGTTGCTCCTCGCGAAGGCGGAAGGCGGCACGAGCGCAAGAGGTCATCACCTGCCCTGTGAGAGCGGGGTTGTTGATAGACATATTGAACTCGAAACGCTGATTGTGAGTTGTACCCGATACGCCATTACGCACCAAATTGACACCATGCGCCACATTGTTGAGGTCTGCAACAGAAGGTACTTGGATGACATGGGTCTCGTCGTGCGCAAAATAGTCGTCGCTCAGCAAGTTGCGCTCCACTTCTGCGAAATCAGCCCCTTGCTCCAACTCGACATAGACCATACGGCGATGAATACCCGTGCCGAGCGGGATAGTCATCGATAGAGCATCTTTGACCCCTGCAATCGCCTTTGCTGCGACGGTATGCCCCATAGAGCGACCGGGACCAAAATTGGTATAGGTGAGTCCGCCGGGTGCTAACGCCTGCAGGATGGCACGCACCATAGAGTCTGACCCCGGGTCCCAACCTGCGGAGATGATACTCACCGACTTATTGGCTTGATTGACAGGCATTAAGCGTTGTCGCAAGTGGAGTATTTGGGTGTGTATATCAAACGAATCGACGGTGCAGATGCCACGCGCTGCCAGTTGCTCAGCGAAATGAGGGACTTCGCGCGTCGGGGTGCAGAGCAGTACGACATCAGCGTTGATAGAATCGAGGTTGTCGTTGTGGTGAAAGATACCCGCCAACTCCATATCGGGTGCAGACAAGACCGCTTGCTCGGCAGCATGTCCGATGTTACCATATCCTAAGACGGCAACACGAATGTTTTTATCCATAATGTTGTATATTTCGGTATATTAATAACACGCTTAGGTCTCGACAAGGTCTCGACAAGCGTTCGACTCACTCCCTACTCTACAAAAGCGGGAAATGTTTGATTTTTCCTGTGCGCGAGATTACATCCTTATCGATTGTTTGCACGACTGCAAACACCCATTTTCGCTACTGCAAGCGGCTGTTTACTCAACGGTAACCGACTTTGCGAGGTTGCGCGGCTGATCGACATCACACCCCTTGACGACGGCGATGTGGTAGGCGAGCAGTTGGAGCGGGATGACGGTGAGCAGAGGGGTAAGACACTCCTCGGTGGCAGGGACGGTAATCGTAAAATCGGACATATTACTAACGAGGATGTCGCCTTCAGTAACTACGCTGATGACGCGACCTTTGCGGGCTTTGATCTCTTGGATATTGGAGACCACTTTCTCATAAGTGCCGCAGTGTGGCGCGATGACTACAACCGGCATCTCTTGGGAGATGAGGGCGATGGGACCATGCTTCATCTCGGCAGCGGGGTACCCCTCGGCGTGTATGTAACTGATTTCCTTGAGTTTGAGTGCGCCCTCCATAGCCACGGGATAGTTGTAGCCGCGCCCGAGGTAGATAAAATTCTGCGCATAGGTAAAAGTCTTGGCGAACTCGGCAATGGCTTTGTCTTGTGCAAGGATGGTCTTTATCTTGTCGGGTATAAGCGATAACTCACGCACGATAGAGAGGTATTTCTCCTCGGAGAGCGTACCTTTCTCTCTGCCGATACAAAGGGCAAGCATTGTGAGGGCGGTAACCTGTGCAGTAAACGCTTTGGTAGAGGCGACGCCTATCTCGGGGCCTACATGCGTGTAGCAGCCACTATCGGAGACACGGGGAATCGATGCACCGACGACATTGCAGATTGAGAAGATAAATGCGCCTTGCTCTTTTGCCAACTGTATAGCCGCCAAGGTATCTGCCGTTTCGCCGGATTGCGAGATTGCGATGACGACATCGCCCGGGTTGATGACCGGTTTGCGATAGCGGAACTCGCTGGAGTACTCCACCTCGACGGGAACACGAGCAAACTCCTCCATTGCGTACATAGCAATCAGTCCGGCGTGCCACGATGTGCCGCAGGCGGTGATGATGATGCGTTTGGCATTGAGAAAACGCTCTTTGTTGTCGATGAAACCTGAGAGTGCGATGTTGTTGTGCTCCACATTGACACGGCCGCGCATAGAATCTGCCAAAGTACGCGGTTGCTCAAAAATCTCTTTGAGCATAAAATGAGGATAGCCGCCTTTTTCCAACTGGGAGAGAGTGAACTCGAGGCGTTTGATCTCGGGGGTCTTACGGACATTGCCTATAGTGGTGATATCCAACGGTTTACCCCGCTCTATGGTTACGACCTCTTCATCGTCGATATAGACGACTTTGTCGGTATATTCGACGATAGGCGTAGCATCTGACGCCAAGAAATACTCGTCCTCTCCGATACCGACAACCAACGGGCTACCCTTGCGGGCGGCTACGATGACATTGGGATTATCACGGTCGAGGACAGCGATGGCGTAGGCACCAACGACCTGATTGAGAGCGAGTTGCACCGCCGTTTTGAGGTCCACATTATCGGTACGCTTGGTATATTCGATGAGTTGCACAAGCACCTCGGTGTCGGTTTCGGACTTGAAGGTGTAGCCGTGCTGCTGCAGCCCCTGTTTGAGGACGGCATAGTTCTCGATGATACCATTGTGGATGATAGCCAGTTCCTCCGATTCTGAGTAGTGGGGGTGTGCATTGACGGTGTTGGGTTCGCCGTGGGTAGCCCAACGCGTGTGAGCAATACCGATGGTACCACTGACATCTTTGTCGCTTGCAAAAGATTCCAAATCAGCGACTTTGCCTTTGGTCTTATAGACATTCAGTTTACCCTGCGGACTGATGAGCGCCACACCGGCACTATCATAACCGCGGTATTCGAGGCGATGCAGCCCCTTGATAAGAATGGGATACGCATGGCGTTTTCCTATATAGCCTACTATTCCGCACATAAATAAAATTGGTTGTGTTGTTTCTGCCGTTCACACAGCGAGTGCAATTGGCGGTTGGTGGTAATCGGTTTGTAAAACCGAGTGCAAAGATACACTAATTTTTGTAGAACTCAAAATATCTTTGCATTTTTTATGCGGGACATGGCTTCTTGCGCCTGTTCAGCGGAGCCGAAAGCAGAAAAACGCACGAAGCCTGCGCCGTGGGGACCGAATCCGACACCCGGGGTGCAGACTATTTGGCAAGAAGCGAGCAACTTATCGAAGAACTGCCACGAATCCATGTCGTGGGGTGCACGCACCCACACATAAGGTCCGTCCTGTCCGCCGTACACCTCTAATCCGCAATCAGTGAGGCTATTGCGGATAAGGTCTGCATTGCGCATATATCCGCTAATCTGCTCCATCACCTGCCGATGCCCCTCGGTACAGAGAACTGCCTGCGCTCCCCGCATGGAGATATAACTTGTGCCGTTGTACTTGGTGCACTGTCGGCGATACCAGAGCGCGTTGAGCGAGACCTGTTCACCACTGTCGCTGCGCCCGAGAAGCGTTTTTGGTACGACGGTGTAACCGCACCTGACACCCGTGAAACCCGCTGTCTTGCTGAAACTGCGCACCTCGATAGCCACCTCTTTGGCACCGGGGATCTCGTAGATACTATGCGGTACATCGGCATTGCGAATGAATGCCTCGTAAGCCGAATCGAAGATAATCAGACTATGGTGCTCACGCGCATAGTTGACCCATGCGGCTAATTGGCTGAATGTAAGCGCCGTACCCGTAGGGTTGTTGGGCGAACAGAGGTAAATCAAATCGGGAACTTCGTCCGGGAAAGCGGGGCAGAAATTGTTTTGCGGTGTACAAGGGAGCATGATGAGATCGCTCCAATGGTCGCCTGCCCACTCGCCGGCACGGCCAGCCATCACATTAACATCAACATAGGCAGGATAGACGGGGTCGGCTATTGCGACACGGTTGCGGACATCGAGTATATCACTCAGGTTGCCAAGATCGCTGCCTGCGCCATCCGAGACGAAGACCTCATCGATGCCGATGTCTATTCCTCGACGATGGTAATCGAAATCGACTATCGACTGTCGCATCCATTCGGCTCCCTGCTCGAGTCCATACCCGTGAAAAGTACGGGTATCCGCTTGCTCGGCTACGGCTTTTTGTAGGGCTTCGATGACAGCAGGCACCAAGGGACCGCGAACATCGCCTATACCTAAGCGAATAACCCGACTATCAGGATGTTGCGCAACGAAAGCATCGGTGCGTTGCTGTATCTCGGTAAAGAGATAGGCCGCCCGAAGGCGGCAGAAATTACTATTGATACGAAACATGATGTATGTTATTTATCGTATTTCTTTCCTTCTTTTTTCGATTGTGGGGAGACTGTTTGTCGTTTGATTGGCGGTAGTTGCTCAGATGTCGATGACACCATCGAAGACAAACTCTGCTCCGCCAGTCATACGGATGTGTCCATCGGGCTGCAAGGCGATATGGAGGTCGCCGCCAAGGAGGTGTACGACGGCATGATCGACGATGCGCTGAGTATGGATAGCCGCTACCACGGCAGCGCATGCGCCCGTACCGCAAGCCAGTGTTTCGCCACTACCCCGCTCCCACACACGCATATCTAACTCGCACCTATCGTGAACATACACAAACTCGACATTGGTGCGCTCGGGCGCAAAAGCAGGGTGATTCTCGATCTGCGCACCGTAGGTAGCAGCCAAAGAGAGTTCTTGCGGGTCGCTAACGAACCCCACGGCGTGGGGATTGCCCATATCTATCTTCCCCAGATTGAACCGATATTTGTCGATTTTGACAGTTGTGATACCGATAAATTTAGGTATGCCCATATCGACGGAGACCTGCTCTACCCGACCCTCTGCCACTTGGAGCGAGAGTGTCTTGACGCCTGCGAGAGTCTGCAAGGTGAGAGTGGTTTTGGTAGTGAGTCCCCGCTCGAAGACATACTTAGCGATGCAACGCGATGCATTGCCGCACATCTGCGCCTCTGAGCCATCGGCATTGAAGATACGCATGCCGAAGTCGCATGTAGGGCTATTGGTAATCAGCACGATACCGTCTGCTCCGATACCGAAGTGTCGGTCGCTAAGGCGTTGTGCAAGGTTGGGCAAGTCGGCGGGTATATGCTCCCGTGCATCGATATAGATGTAGTCGTTGCCAAGGCCTTGCATCTTAGTGAAAGAGAGTTGCATACGATAGCAAGTATTTTGGGTAAGTGATTAGGGCGATATGAAAGACCAAATCCTATGGGGTATTTGCCCATAGGATTCAGCCTACACATTCTTATTGTGCACACAGACTATAGTACACTGATTATCAGTGGATAAAGAGCATTTCGCGGTACTTAGGCAGCGTCCATAGTTCGTCATCGACTACCATCTCGATGTCGTCCACATGCTTGCGGATTTCCTCCATGAGCGGCACGATGTTGTCGTGGAAGGCGATGGCTCTTTCGCGCTGATTCTCGATGTGGTTGGCATGTTTGCGCTCGCCATTCATCTTCTCTACCCCCTCGATGATAGCAGCAGCGTGCTCCTCTATCTGACGAATGATGACATAGTCTTGCTGGTTTAGTTTGCCGACCTCGCTCTCGGGGAAGACCTGTTTCACACTGAGGACATTCTGCAGGAGCATAGTCTGATAGCGTTTGGCGGCGGGCAAGACATGATTGATAACCAAATCGCCCAAGACACGGGACTCTATCTGGAGTTTCATCGAGTAGTTTTCCCATTTGACTTCGCAGCGGGATAGAAGTTCCGCCTTGGTAAGTACATTGGTCTTTGCAAACATATCTACCGAACTCTTGCTGAGATAGTTATCAATGATAAGGGGTGCGCTTGTTTCGCAATCGAGTCCGCGTTTCTTGGCTTCCTCTTTCCACTCATCGCTATAGCCGTTTCCGTCGAAACGGATAGCATGACACTCGTGGAGGAGGCGTTTAATGACGATAAACAATGCACGCTCTTTGGCTTCGCCTTTCTCGATAAGTGCGTCCACCTCTTCACGGAAGAGGGTCAGTTGCTCAGCGACGGCAGCGTTGAGCGCTAGCATTGCTGCGCCACAGTTGGCGGAGGAGCCTACGGCACGGAACTCGAATCGGTTGCCTGTGAAAGCGAAAGGCGATGTTCGATTGCGGTCGGTATTGTCGAGGAGAATCTCGGGTATGTTGCCGACACCGAGTTTCATCTCTTTTTTCGCATTGATGATGATACCTTTGTCGAGGTCGGCATGCTCAATTTGGTTGAGTGCGTCGGTGATCTGCGTACCGAGGAAGACAGAGATGATAGCAGGTGGTGCTTCGTTGGCCCCAAGACGGTGGGCATTGGTAGCCGAGACGATAGATGCTTTGAGCAAGCCGTTATGCCGCTGCACCGCCATGAGGACATTGACCAAGAATGTAACGAACTGCAGGTTCTGATATGGGTTTTTACCCGGGCTGAGAAGGTTGGTGCCCGTGTTGGTACCAAGCGACCAGTTGCAGTGCTTACCCGAACCATTGACACCACCAAAGGGCTTCTCGTGGAGCAGAATGCGGAAATGGTGTCGGCGTGCTACCTGCTCCATAAGGGACATAACGAGTTGGTTGTGATCGGAAGCGAGGTTGGCCTCTTCGTAGATAGGCGCCAACTCGAACTGGTTGGGTGCGACCTCGTTGTGTCGTGTCTTGACGGGAATGCCGAGTTTGATAGATTCAATCTCCAACTCAGTCATGAAATTGAGTACACGCTCGGGGATGATACCGAAATAGTGGTCGTCGAGTTGCTGACTCTTGCTGGCATAGTGTCCCATGAGGGTGCGGCCTGTCATAACGAGGTCAGGACGGGCAGCAAAGAGTGCTTCATCGACGAGAAAATACTCCTGCTCCCATCCGAGATAACTATATACTCGCTTGACATTACGATCGAAATAGTTGGCTACGGCAACGGCTGCTTTATTGACGGCAGAGATAGAGCGGAGGAGCGGCGTTTTGTAGTCGAGCGCTTCGCCTGTATATGCAACAAAGATAGTGGGGATACAGAGGCGGTCGCCAATTACGAATGCAGGTGATGAAGGGTCCCATGCGGAGTAGCCTCTAGCCTCGAAGGTATTGCGAATACCACCGCTTGGGAAACTGCTGGCATCGGGTTCTTGCTGATAGAGGACACTACCGGAGAACTCTTCCATTGGTGCGCCATCATTGCTGAAACTGAAGAACGCATCGTGTTTCTCTGCCGTACCGCCGGTAAGGGGTTGGAACCAGTGGGTGTAGTGGGTTGCTCCCAACTCCATCGCCCATTTTTTCATACCGATAGCGACGCTGTTTGCAATGTCTCGGCTGAGGGTTTTCTCGTTGTCCATCAGATCGAAGAGTTGCTCAAGGACATTGCTTGCGATGTACTCTTTCATCTTCTCACGAGTGAATACATTCTGTGCGAAGATGACACTTGCGCGAGCCTCAGGGCTTTTGACTTCCACCGGTTGGTGGTTCCAAGCATTTTTCAATGCTTCAAATCGGATATTGCTCATACCTTATATAATATAATTAGCGTTGCGAGTTGATTGGTTGTTGGAGCAAAGAAATCGAGTCCTTTTGCTTTCACGGTGCAAAAGTACACTATTTCTATGAAATTCGCAAACTTTTTTGTTATTTTCTGCGTTTTTCTGCGATTTTTCCGCTAAAAACAAGTTTTTCGCGTCAAAACAACGCTATTTTTCAAAAACAATCCGATTAAACAACAACTATTAAATGCATAATGCATAATGAAATGCATAATGATGAATGCGTAATTCAATGCATAATGCAATGCATAATGATGAATGTGTGTGTGTTTGGAAAAGTTGGCCTATTTGCGGATTAGTAGGGGTATTGGTTGAGCCTGCCATAGAGCCTACGGGGTAAGAAATAGCGGTGTGCATTTGCATATTTCGATTTTTTGGTGTATCTTTGCACGATAAAAAGTCGGTTTGTGAATCAATATCCATCCATATTATTAGAGAATGCGGTCAATCAGTTCGCCTCTTTGCCCGGAGTGGGGCGTAAGACGGCGTTGCGATTGGTGCTACACCTGCTCAAGCAGCCGGAAAAGGATGTAGATACCTTTGCAGGTGCGCTCACGCGTCTCAAGAGCGAGGTGCATTACTGCCGCATTTGCCACAATATCTCCGACCAAGAAGTTTGCCCAATCTGCCAATCGCATCGGCGGGACAGACAGACGATCTGCGTGGTGGAGAATGTACAAGATGTGATGTCGATAGAGAACACGGGGCAGTACTCAGGGTTGTACCATGTATTGGGCGGAATCATCTCACCGATGGATGGTGTAGGACCGAAAGACATAGAGATAGATTCGCTCGTAGCGCGTATCGAACCCGAAGATATACAGGAGGTGATACTCGCCTTGCCTACCACCATGGAGGGGGACACCACCAATTTTTACATCTACCGCCGTCTGCAAAATGCGGGCTATGCCCACCCGCCTAAGGTCAGTCAGATAGCCCGCGGCGTAGCGGTAGGCAACGAACTGGAATACACCGACGAGATCACTCTCGGTCGCTCAATAGTAAACAGAATAGATTTCAAAGCCTAATGGAAACAAAAACTGCTCATCGCCTAAATTGGTTCTACTATGGTATGATGGTGCTTGCGCTCATCGCCATGGTGGTAATGTACTTGCTCGTATCGCGCGGAGCGATTCAGATGATTGACACGATGTCCACAGCGGGCAAAGTGATTCAGTATGTAGTTATCTTCGATGCATTGCTCACTATTCCGCTCGGGTTATACGGATTTAAGTATAAGTGCAAACAAATCAGCAAGATAGAGGACGAAGACAGGAAATTTGTGCTCTACTATCGGTATGCGGCTATGCGTATTGTATTGGTAAGCAATGCCATGGTGTTTGGTATCATTGCTTTCTATTGGTTGGGCTGCTACAAATCGATGCTATGGGTGGCGGCTATCGCAGCCATCGGTTGGTATTTTACGAAGCCTACGGCTCGCAAGATACAAATAGAACTGACGCCCAACAAAGACAATCAAGAAACCTACTAAACCCGTTCGCCTTATGACTATTGCCGTTGATTTTGACGGGACTATCGTTACGCATGAGTACCCCCGCATAGGAAAGCCTATTCCCTTTGCCATCCAAACGCTGAAGCAACTGCAGGACATCGACCATCATCAGATTATCCTTTGGACGGTGCGTGAGGGCGAGTTGCTGCAAGAGGCTGTGGACTACTGCAAATCGAAGGGGTTGGAGTTCTATGCAGTCAATTCTAACTACCCTGAGGAAGATTCCGCCACACGCCCTAACCGCAAACTGACCGCCGATGTGTTTATCGACGACCGTAACCTCGGCGGGCTGCCCGATTGGGGGGTGATCTACCAAATGATTCACTCGGGGAATGCACTCAAGCCCATTCCACAGGACAACGGGCAGGAGCAGTACCCCAAGAAAAAAGGGTTGTTCGGCAATCTATTCGGCAAATGAGCATCCGACTACGCAAATTAGAACCTGCCGACTTGCCGTTTCTCTACCGCTGGGAGAACGATGCGTCGGTATGGGCGGATAGCGACACGCATAACCCGCTTTCTAAGCAAGACCTGCGCGACTATATAGAGAGCACCACGGGGGATATCTATCGCGACGGGCAACTGAGGTTGGTTATCGAGCAGGTTGCTCCGAGTAGCGAGGCAGATTTGCCGCTTTCGGAATGCACGACAGGCGATTTGGCAGTGGTACAGACAATAGGTTGTATCGACCTTTTTGACTTCGATCCACGCAATAGGAAGGCGGCAATAGGACTATATATCGCACCCGAGGCACGCCACCATGGTGCCGGTTATGAGGCGGTGAAACAAATGGAGCAGTATGCTTTTGCCTGCCTTAATCTGCGACTGCTGTATGTGGTTATCCGTGAGCAGAACACCGCTTGCATTGCGCTCTACCGACGATTGGGCTACCAAGAAATAGCGCACTTGCCGCAATGGACATTAGAGGGCAATGCCATAGTTCTCGCCAAATACTCGCTTTGAAACAGGGCTATCGTTAGGTAATGACCTCTAAATCAGATTTATTTCGACAAAAATGGGGTTGGGTCTTGCATAAATCAGAAAAAAGCAGTACCTTTGCACCCGCTTTCGTTCGAGAGGCATGAGGAAAGTTGTCTGAGTGGTCGAAAGAGCCGCACTCGAAATGCGGTGTACGCATTATGTCGTACCGGGGGTTCGAATCCCTCACTTTCCGCTGAGAAGAGGCTGTCTAACAAGTATGTTGGGCAGTCTCTTTGTTTAGTTGGAGAGTTTC
>OGRD01000062.1_pt1 | contig 81696 bp, 85 predicted proteins | sample 1553441 | NCBI WGS metagenome assembly OGRD01 (sample SAMEA2580106, study PRJEB22360) | human gut metagenome | biome: human gut; feature: human-associated habitat; material: faeces | place: Denmark | collected 2008/2010
GGTTCAAAACGCCTGAGGGGTTTCTTAAAGGGAGGGAGGGTGGGAATTTTTTTCATGAAAAAGTGGCCCTGAAGAGAGCCACATTCTATTTGAAGTTGAGGAATGAATTTTAATCCGCCAACGTTCCCATGGGATCCCATGGTTCCAAATGGGTTGGAGCGGCTTCCGTTGCATCCAGTTCTTCTTTTGAGAGATATTTTTTAGCAACGACCGCCTGGTAGACGAAACGGGAAAACCACGATTCGGACATCACAAAATACCCACGGTTTCCACAATCGGTTCCCCAAGAATTTTCAATCTTCCAACGAGTAGGCTTCCCGTCTTTGAGATCCACGCCGGTAATAAGCATCGCGTGGTTCATCGCCGACGCCCCGTAATCCAACATTTGGGCCTTCTCAAACTCTGGAGCAAATCCGATGGCGGATTCATAATCCAAGGCATTGTCGTCCCATGCGGCGCTATTTCTGTCCCGATAAAAGGAAACATCGCTTCCAAACCAAACGGGGAGACCGTCGCTTAGTTGTTTGATGATCAATTCCTCCACACGAGCCATTGTCAAATTCAAATGGTTAATGGGCTTTCCTTCGACAACATTGCCGATATAATCGACCGTGAAGTTCTTATTGAAGGGTTTATCGTTAGTTGGGGAATTGATGATGGATTGATAGTCTTCCAAAACATCGCCGAGATATTCTTTGGCGAAGCTTTGCGGGGTTAGATCATGCTCGATATGATACTTTTTCTTGTCATCATAATAGGCAAAATCAAAGGTTTTGGGCGGGACGCCAAAGGCATTCAGGCAAAGGGTATAAATCTTTTCCAAATACTGATTTTTAAGGGGGCGGATTTCTTCTTTTTTAGATGCCACGGCCAAAGCACGTGCTTCCGAAGCAAAGCGACGGATGTAGGAATTGATCAAGAAATCAATTTCGCGTGTGGTGTTGGATTGATAAGTCTCGGGAAAAACGCTTTTGGGCATCAAGCCGTACTTCCGTACCAAGTTCACGAACATATCCCATTGCCCGCCATCGTTAACGGGCTCGCGAAGAACGTGATGGAAGACGCGTTCATTGGGGGAATAACTCGATAGTTCCGAAATGGATTCCATGGCAAAGTTGCTCTTTTCGATTTTATCGAAGAGGGCAATGTAATTTTGAGACAATTCAAAATCATCCATCTTGAGGTTTTTGGCCATGATTTCACGACAGAAATTCAATCCTGCGAAAATCCAGCAACGGCCGCTTTGTTTTTGATTTAAAGCCGACATCGTTTTGATGTCGATAGAAAAGACGGGATTTACGTCTTTTAGCGAAGACGGATTGAAAACCACATCCGAAATCGGATTGCGGGACATCGCGTGGCTAATCACCGCATTTTTCGGGTCTTTCTCGTAGCCTTCGTCAAAATGGCTGCGGAGCGCCTCGTCTAAAGCGCCATCCATGATATTTTCCATAGGGATACCTCCGTTCAATAAACTTAGGAGATTATCCTCTTTCCGCGAGTTCGCTTCAATGGAAATGACCCATGCAATGGGGTAAAATAGCCGAGGAAAGAAGGATTTTAAAAAAATGAATGACGAAACCAAAAAGAATTTAGAACGCTTCCTTCAATACGTTCAAATCGATACGCAGTCCGACGACGCTTCCACTTCAACGCCAAGCGCCTCCAAAGAGCTTAATCTCACCAAAAAGTTAGCAGGGGAATTGGAAGAATTGGGAATCCCCCACGAAATCGATGAATTCGGCAGGCTTTATGGCTGGATGAAAGGGGAAGAGGGTTGGGACCCCATCGGATTAAATGCTCACGTAGACACTGCCCTAGAATGCTCGGGGGCTAACGTCAAACCGCGGATCATCGAAAAATACGATGGGGGAACCATCGTTTTAAACGAAACCTATTCCATGTCGCCCAAGGAATTTCCGACTTTAGGCGAACATATTGGCGATGATTTAGTCGTGACGGACGGAACGACGTTGCTTGGGGCCGATGACAAAGCCGGCGTCGCCGCGATCATGGCGGTTCTTCACTTTTTCCACGATCACCCCGAAATTCCTCATCACCCTATTTCGATTCTTTTTACCCCCGACGAAGAAATCGGAAGAGGGCCCGAACACTTCAACGCGGAAAAATTCGGGGCCAAATATGCCTATACGATCGATGGAGGCTATTACCGGGAAATCGCTACGGCAACTTTCAATGCGGCCCATGCCGATATAACCCTGCACGGAGTTTCTATCCATCCTGGGGAAGCTAAAGGCAAAATGGTCAACGCTTCTTCTCTTGCCTTCGAATTCGATCGTTTGCTTCCCGAAAAGAAACGTCCGCAGTTTACGGAAGGATTTGAAGGATTCAACCATTTGGTAGCAATGGATGGCAGCGTGGATACCGCCCATCTCCATTACATCATCCGCAACCACGACCGGAAGAAGCTTGAAGAGCAAAAAGAAGAATTCCGCCTTGCTAAAGCCAGTTTAGAAAAACGTTACCCCTCCGCTTCTATTGAGTTAGAAATCGGGGACGATTATAAGAACATGCAGGAAGTATTGGACGAGCACCCAGAAGCCGTCGAGCAAGCCAAAAAGGCCTTCGCAGCCCTTTCAATCGAGCCCATCTTCCCACCGATTCGCGGAGGAACCGATGGAGCGACCTTCTCCTTCCTCGGCTGTCCCACCCCCAACCTTGGCACGGGAAGTTACAACCATCATGGCCGGTTTGAATACCTCTCCGTCCAAGAATGGGAAAAGATGATTGAAATCGCCAAAAAGATTTTGATGATTCATTGATTCAGAAAGAGGGCTTCGGTCCTCTTTTTTTCATGGATTTTTCTTTTCCTCTCTTTATGATAAAAGCAGATAAGCATAGGAGGAACTCCATGAAAGTCTTGATGATCAATGGCAGCTGCCATGAAAAAGGGTGTACCTACACCGCTTTAAACGAAATCGCTAAAGTTTTGAAATCCGAAGGCATCGAATCCGAAATTGTTTGTCTTGGCAACCAGCCCATTCGAGATTGTTCGGGGTGCGGGGGATGTGGAAACCATCATGGGTGCGTCTTTACGGACGATGTGGTCCATTTCATAGCGGAAAAAGCCAAGGAAGCCGATGGATTTATCTTTGGAACTCCTGTCTATTACGCGCATCCTAGTGGCAGAATCCTATCGGTTTTAGACCGTTTATCCGTTTCTTCCGGTCAATATTTTTCCCATAAGCCGGGCGCGGTGATTGCCTCGGCAAGGCGGGCAGGAACTACCGCAAGCCTTGACGCATTAGCCAAACATTTGGGGATTCTAGAAATGCCCATGGTCACTTCCTCTTATTGGAACATGGTGCACGGCAATACCCCCGAAGAAGTCCTTCAGGATTTAGAAGGGTTGCAAACGATGCGAAATCTAGGACGCAATATGGCTTGGATACTTCGTTGCATCGAAGCGGGCAAAAAGGCAGGATTCGACGTTCCCATTTCAGAATACGGAGCAAAGACGAACTTTATCCGTTAATCCTAATCCAACGGGGGGCAACCCCGTTTTCTTTTATCCTTGTGTCTTACGGGGATGCAAAACTATCTCTAGGGGAGTATAGGATTAAAAGCAACAAAAAAACGGGGAAGAATCCCCGCGAATGGTTTCTTTTGGCTGGGGTGGCTGGGATCGGACCAGCGCATGTGGGTTTCAGAGACCCATGCCTTACCACTTGGCTACACCCCAAGACGCATGGAATATTCTACGCGAAAGGGCGCCTCCTGCAAGACTTTTTTATTCTTGTCTCCGTAAGTCATCTTTTCTTTTCCCTATTCCCGCATTTCAAACATCGATTTTGCCCTCCCTTGCATGTTTTTCTCCTGTGGTATAATGATGGCATTCTTAAATAAAGGAGATTCGCCATGAAGATTCTGCTTGTTTCCTTTCCCCGTTATTCTACCGACACCGTCAATCCCGGAGAGGAACTTTTAAAAGGCGTCTTGGATCAAGACGTCACTCCGCTTCTTTTGCCTTTATCCTGGTCGCGATCTCAAATCGCCCTGGAAAATAAAATCGCCGAAATCCACCCCGACGCGGTCATCGTCATGAATCTTTGCCCCTACCGGGATTTGCCCACCCTAGAGCAATACGCCTCCAATAAAAAGGAATGGGTCGAACCCGATATCGATCAGATTTATGCTAGCGGAGAAGAAATCGAAAAAGGCGGACCAAAAAACCGCGCCACTTCTTTAGATTTGGATGCTTTATCCGTTTATCTCTCCGCTCAGGGGCAAAGAAGCTCTCGTTCTTTCGATGGGGGATATTTCCTCGATAACCAAGCCTATTACCTTAGCCTTGGCCGTTGCCCCAATTCGCTTTTGTTCCATCTTCCTAAGCCGGAGGAGTTGCCTTTATCCGAGCAAAAAGAAGCCCTTGAAATCCTTTTGAATTTCTTGCGATCTTAAGCGGCGTCCATGCAGTCTTTATACGCGTCGCTATCGGCGCGAGTTTTGCTTTCCCTTTCCCGAAGCATATCGATGTCTTCTCCCGTTTTGCTGGAATGATAGGCGTGGGGATGGAAGGCGGTGGGGGATTTCTTTTTCTTCTTTTGATACATCGGTGACTAATCTAATTTCTTTTTGGTTTATAATCAAGTCAACTTCTATCGAGGCAGCAAAAACATGAAAAAAGGCATACTCTTTCTCGCCGATGGGTTCGAAGCAACCGAAGCCATCGCAACGACCGACGTCTTGTTAAGGACACATCAAATCGAGCTTCAACTCGTTTCCATTCAGCCCAGCAAAGAAGTCACCGCTTCTAACGGGTTAGTCGTCAAAGCGGATTGTTTTCTCAAGGACATCAAACCCGAAGATTATGATTTTTTGATTCTCCCGGGTGGAAAAAAGGGCGTAGAGAATCTAAGCGACAACGAAATCGTGCTTCTCCTTGTTAAGAAATATCTTCGTCAAGGGAAGGGGGTTTATGCGATTTGCGCCGCCCCATCGATTCTAGGGAAACTCCATTTGCTAAACGGAAGAAATTACACCTGCTTCCCGGGATTTGAATGCGAAGAAGGCCATTACCAAGAAAAAGAAGGCGTTGTGATCGATGAGAACCTCATTACGGCACGCAGCATGGCCTTTAGCATCCCTTTCGGGGAAGCAATTGCTGAAAAAGAAGTCGGGAAAGAAGCTTTAGAATCCGCGAAACCCGGAATGTACGGCTTACGCGTGGATTAATCAGCCTATTCGCGATAGAATCCTCTCTTGGATAAACAAAAAGGAAATACCATGGAAGAAGAAAAGAAAACGAGCGCGACCTGCGATTCCGACTGCAGCCATTGCAGTGAAGAATGCGAAAGCCGCACCGCCCCTGAATCGTTCCTCGCTCCCGAAAACGAAGCGAGTCACGTGAAGAAAGTCATCGCCGTCATGTCGGGCAAAGGCGGGGTTGGGAAATCCCTGACCACCTCCATCCTTGCCGTGAATGCGGCAAGAGACGGCAAAAGAGTCGCGATCATCGACGCGGACGTCACCGGACCCTCGATCCCGACGATTTTTGGTTTGCACGAAACTCTGTACGGCACCGAAACGATGATTTTCCCGGCCAAGACCAAAACCGGCATCGAAGCGGTTTCTCTAAACCTCCTTACCGAAGACCCCACCGAACCTGTCGTCTGGCGCGGCCCGGTCGTCTCGGGGCTCATCAAACAATTTTGGAGTAATGTGGCTTATGGAGAAATCGATGAGTTGTATGTGGACATGCCCCCGGGAACTAGCGATGTTCCCTTGACGGTATTCCAGTCTCTCCCCGTCGATGCGATCGTCGTGGTCACTTCTCCCCAAGACCTCGTCTCTCTCATCGTTGAAAAGGCCGTGAAGATGGCTGCGATGATGGATAAGCCGATCCTTGGGGTTGTGGAAAATATGGCTTATCTCAACTGCCCTCATTGTGGAGAAAAAATCTACCCCTTCGGCAAAGGCGCGGAAGATATCACCCAAAAATATGGCATCCCCCACTTCGACAGCATGCCGATCGATTCTAAACTCGCCGCGTTATGCGATGCCGGGGACATCGAGTCTTATGAAGGACGTTATCTCGATTCGATTAGTCAGGCCATCCACGCCTTAAAGGGAAAAGAATAACTCAAAAAACGAAGCAGGCCTGCGACGGCCTGCTTTTTGTTTTGGAATAAAGAAAAGTGTTCTTGAGCAATAGACCCAATACATATGTTTCATTTGAATTTTTACGCTTTTGTTAAAATTCAAACGAAAATTAGGAGAACGTTAAATCGACCTTATTCATTAAAAAATCGATGGCATTAATATGAGTGATGCCATTTCTAGAGGTGTCTTTTTTATCTAAGGAGATGACGTATTTTGGCGAATTGTCTCTAATTTTATCGAGAGCGCCATATTCCCGGTTTAACGTGGATTCGCTTTCCATGTAATACGATACTTGGGCGAAGCATTTTTTATTTCCTTTTATGACAACAAAATCTATTTCTCCATCTCTTAGTTTTTCATAAAAAACTTCGTAACCCCTTGATACCAGCTCGTTATAAATGACACCTTCCAAAGAAAACGTTTCGTCTATATCAACGCTCAATCCCAAAGAGTTTTTCATTCCAGTATCGACAGGATAGTATTTTTTTGTCCCATTAAGCCTTTCTTTCCCTTTTTGATAATGAGGTTCGCATTCAGCGATTAAATAGCATTCAATTAAATAATCTAAATAGTTATTAATCGTTATCGATTTCGATCTTGCTTCTTCGTTGGTTATGCCTTTTTCCAAAGCTTTGGCAGCCGACATTGAGGAGAATGGTTTTCCCGATTCCGACAAAACATAATTAGCCACGCGCTTAAACTCATTTTTATTGATTTTTTTATGCGTTCTAAATACGTCTTTTTCGATAATGGAATCAAATATTCCTTTAAGATATCTCCTGGCTTCCATTTCGTTGTTTTCATTAAATCTTTGGGGCATGCCGCCTAATTTTAAAAAATCTCCAAAATCCTCATCATAATCAATTGGCAAATGATTAACTTGTTTAAATTCTACGTATTCAGAAAATGTAAATGGCAGTACTTCAAATTCCTTTGCCCTGCCGGTCAGTTTGTCTTGCAATTTTCCGCTCAAGAGTTTCGAATTGCTGCCCGTGACAAAAATAGAACAATTAAAACTGACCCTAATAGCTGCTAAAGCGACCTCAAAATTCTTAATATTTTGAATTTCGTCGATAAAAATATAGTACCTACCCCTATCTTTTATTAGATTCGAAATCTTGTTTTCCAGTTTTTCGCAAGTATTAATTCTTCTGCCTTCAATGCTTTCCAAGTCAATTTTTATTATATGGGCAGAATCAACGCTATCTTGGATTTCAGCAATTATTTGAGACAAAATAACGGATTTGCCACACCTTCTGATGCCAGTGATCACTTTAATTAAATCCGATTCATAGTAGGGTCTAATTCTTGCTAAATATTTGCTTCTTATTATATTTTCCACAAGAAAATATTATTAATTATTCGTTTGAATTTCAACATTTTTGCAAATATTCAAATGAAAAACAAACTTATCCCCGAATTTGCCAACACTTTCAAAGTTCGGAGGCGCGATTGGTATATCAACTTCAAATGGGCATTTCTAAATACCGAAAATACAAATTACATTTGTGCTTTAACAAAAAAACTACCGCCGAAGCGGCAGTTCATTCTCTTAGGTGGGGCGCGATAAGGGAGTCGGACCCTTTCATGTCCGGTTCACAGCCGGATGTGTTAACCGTTTCACCAATCGCGCCACGGCTTAGATATGATAGATGCGTTGCCGACTATTCGCAAGGGAAAAATTCACAAAGTGCGAATTCTAATTTCTAGGCTTTTATGCCCATCGAAAGCGAGGTTTAGCCTTCACGGATCGGCAGGGAGACGGTTCTATGCAAAGCGGTCCTTATTCTTTTGCAGAATCGGATTCCGTCATCGGGTATTCGATATGAGGATAAACCGAAGAATGGTTCGTGAGACGGAAATACTGCTCGCGGCTAAAATCCTGCCAATGGAAGAAAAGATTAGACAAGCGCAGGGGATATTCGCTTCCGTCTTTTTGGATATAGGTCACTTGGAAATAGGTCCCTCCATCGAGATCCGCTTCTAGACGCGTCGCTTTTCTAAACAAAGCTTTTTGAAGGAAAATGTAATTGAAATCCAAATCTCTCGCATCCTTAGATCTTTGAATTTCCGGCGAATATTTGGAAGGATCCACCCCCTGGTACCCGGATTCCAAAACAACTTCTTCTAGTTGGCTTCTCGACAAAGAAGAAACCCAGGGGACCAACTCTTTTAATTGGTATTCTCGGTCCGAATAAAAGGGATCCGTGGTAACCGTGAGGGTGGAATCCCGTTCAGGCATAACAAAATCAAATTGCAGAAAGCCTTTATATTTTTGTTCATGGGAAGGAAGGATTTCGATATTGTTGATGAAGGCATGGAAGGAAATGTCCGTCACTTCAGCGATTCGAAATTCAAAATCCGTTCCAAAGGTATAGTAACCAGACTTCGGCAAATCATAGCAAAGATGGGTATCCCCTTGGACAGTTAAAGCATACACGGGGTCGCCGTAAGGAGTCGTGATAAGCCCCATGTCACAACTTGCCAAAAGGCATGTGCTAAGACAGATCGTTTTGACAAAGCGAGTTCTACTCCTTTTCATTTTCATTCCCCTTTTCTTGATTTTATCATCAAGAAGACGACTAGTGCGTGATTTTTATCTCTAGATAATTTTTGGCTTCTAGCAATAGGGGCAATTCCCTTCGTTTGACAAGTCCAGCCACCCCACGATCTTCTTGCTTGCGGTAAGCTGATATGGCTTCATCGATCGAATAAAAATCCGTGTGTTGGATAAACCCGTCTCCCTCTGAAACAAAATGTTTCTCCTTTTGAGAAAGGATGCGACATAAATAAAAACGGTTGATGTTTTTTCGTCCGATTAAGTTATAGGCGTCTTCCACTTCTCCTAATGGACAAATAATTTGAATATCCGCCCCCGTTTCTTCGAGGCATTCTCGCTTTACGGCTTCTTCAAACGTTTCCCCTTCATCCACCCCTCCCCCAGGAGTCTCTAGATAAGTTTGATTTCCAAAAATATCGTCGCGATGAAGCGTGTGCAAGGCAATTTTATTTTGTTCATTGAGCAAAATGGCACGGGCGACAAGACGCGTGTGGGTGAACCCGGTGAAAGGGTATTCATTATCCGTTAAATGAAGATGCAACATGGGCTTATTCTAGTTCAGCCCAAAAGATTGGTGTATCATCAAAAGCGATGATTGTCCTTCGAAATCGTTTTTTAGCCCTCTTCTATCGTATTTTAGCCCTTGGGGCCTTTCTTTCCTCCCTCGTCTTCTTTTGGCGAGAGTTTTATGAATATACCTATGCGCCCATTTGCTATTTTGAAGTAGAAGCTGGGCTTTTTTATCTCTTCATTTTGTTTTTGGCCATTATCCTCAATATCATCGATCTCCGTCGTGGCATCAGTGGGCTGGCTTCTAGCGTCTACATGCCCGTAAGCCTAGCTGCGACGGCTTATTGTTTTATCGGCGGAATCATGGGACTTGGATATATGTTGCCCTTTCAGGGAATGAAGTCGCTTCCCTGCATTCTTTATTACGTTGCTCTCATTTTGATTCCTCTCCTCGAATGGATTTTATTCGAAGAAAAAGGCGGGGTTGCTTTTTACACCGGATTGAATTGGATGATTTATCCCGTTCTCTATATGGTGTTCTCGCTTTTCCGTGCAGTTATTTTCCCCGATAGTCCAGTTATTGAAGCGAACGGCAGCATGTACTGCTATTCCTTCTATAACCCCAATGATCCGCTCTTCTTCCTTTGGATTTTCCTCTCGTTTCTTGGAATGTTTTTATTCTTCATTTTCCTTTTGTTCCTGAACAATTGTTTGGGAAGGAAATATAAAAAGAAGAAAAACATCTTGTTTGATTAGGCTTTTTTGCCTCTTTTCCCGCGTAAGACTCGACGAAACAAAATCCCTTCTCCGTCGATTTTTGCCCTTTTTGGTTCATCAAATTCCACATATTCTAACATCCACTTCTCCGGCTTCCCCCGAGACTGGACTCCTAAATATACCGTCCGGAAGGTGTCTTCTTTTCGGTAGACCCTTGCATAAACAATCTTCTTCTGATCTGGGGTGATAAGAACAAAATCGGGACGGCGAAGCAAACGACCTACCGATTCCAATACCTTCAAATAATCATGGGGGCGATGCGTGGCCAAGCGATTGACCTCATAGGCATCCATGTAAATGGATACATCGCTAGTTAAACGAAGTTCCAACACCTCCTCCACTTTTCTCGTAATTCGTCCTAGTTTTAATGGTGGTTCTTTCATTTCCATTTTCTTTTCCTCCATAGAACTTAGAACGAAAAAATCGAAAAATTTTTGATAATTATTTTCGCAAAAAATCAAAAGTCCACACGGGATGGTGGAAATCACTCGAAAAAAAGCGATAATGATTCCATGAATCCCTACTCAAAAAATGGCTCTTCGTCCTTCGCCCTTGGCACCCAAACAGCGTTTTATCTTTTAGAAAAGATGCCAAAGCAGGCTCGCCGCATTTATATTTCCCCCCTTCAAACTCGAGATGAGACCTATCAACGGCTTCGCGAATTAGCCAAGCAATATAAAATCCCCGTGATTGAGAACAATCAGAGAATCTTCAAGGAACTTTCCGGCAAGGATAACACCATGGTCGTCGGGGAATTTGAAAAGTTCCAAAGTGACTTAGACCTATCCAGTAACCACGTCGTTCTCGTTAACCCCATGAATATGGGAAACTTAGGGACGATTGAACGTTGCCTTGTGGGTTTTGGCATCCACGACTTGGCGATCATTACCCCTTCCGCCGACCCCTTTGATCCCAAAGTTGTCCGCGCGTCGATGGGGGCTCTATTTCACCTACGCATCCGCCTTTTTTCTTCTTTTGAAGACTATCAATCCATTGCGGGAACCCACCATTTTTACCCCTTTATGCTGCAGGCAAAATCTTTTTTGCCCCAAGCCCAAATCACCTCTCCCTGGTCTTTGATATTTGGGAATGAATCCACTGGTTTGGATCCTCGTTTCCTCTCCTATGGCGAACCCTTAAAAATCCCACAGACTCCAGATGTAGATAGCCTCAATTTAGATAACGCCGTTGCAATCGCCCTCTACCAATTCACTTGCCGTTAAAAGCGCTTTCAAGATAGGCTCATCCCCTTGGGGATTGCCTTTCGTTTTTGAATGGATAGAATAGTCAAACGCTATGAATCAACCAAGTTCTAACACCGCCCCAAAACGCCAAGGGATATTTTCAAAAATCCGAAGCATGGATTTAACGACGGGGAACCTCTTTTTCAAACTCGTTTTATTCGCCTTGCCAATGGCCTTAACGACCATTTTGCAACTGCTTTATACCACCGTTGATTTGGTGTCCGTCCATTATTGGGGCGGAGGAGAAAACAGCGCTTCTGCTATTAGCGGGAATGGCGCCCTCATCAATCTTATCGTTGTGATGTTCAGCGGGATCTCCGTCGGAGCCAACGTCGCCATCGGTAACGCTGTGGGGGCCAAACGTCGAGATCACGCCCAAAAAGTGTTGCACACCTCCATGATTTTCGGTTTAATCACCGGAATTGTTGTTGGTCTTTTCGGCTTCTTCTGCACGCCGTTTTTCTTGAAACTAATCGACGTCGAACCCGCTTACCTGGAAGAAGCGACGCAGTATATGCGTATTTACTTTGTCGGCATGCCCGTTTTGATGGTTTTTAACTATGCCGCGCAAGTTCACCGTGCGATCGGGGATAGTTCCACTCCGTTCTTCGCGTTGTTGCTTTCTGGACTATTGAACGTCTTGTTCGACTTTTTGTTCGTATACGTTTGGAGGCTTAACGTCGCCGGAGTTGCTTGGGCTACCGTCATCTCAGAAGCAACTAGCGCTTTCCTTTTGATCCTCTCTTTGTTCCTCCACAAAAAAGCATTCGTTCATTTGGAATGGAAACAATTTAAAATCGACCCTTCTTCTTTGGGAGAAATCGTAAAGCTTGGGTTGCCAGCTGGCCTTCAGGGCTTCTTCTTTGCTTTACCCAACACGTTTATCCAAGCCGCACTTTACGATATCGGAACCGGCAACGTCCCCCTTCAAAACGGAGCCATTGCCGCGAATAACATCAATAACTTCAACTATGCTTTCATCGAGGCTTTTGCCTCGGCAACCATGGCTTTCACTGCTCAGAATTTCGGAGCCAAGAAAAAGGAGAACATCCGCAAGGTTCTTACCTATGGCCTTATTTGGGTGGCGATTTTGGAAGCACTATATTCGTTATTGATTGCCTTCGCTTATCAGCCTCTTCTTTCGCTATTTGTCGATGGCGACAACACCGCGGCCATCATGGCGGGAAGAGACCGTCTATGGATTGTTGGATTCACTTATATTTTGGATGGGATCATGGATGTCACAAGCGGTTCCATGAAGGGCATGCGACACCCATTAGCCCCGGCTATCATCACCGCTTTAACCTGTACGGTATTCCGCATCCTCATGATTGAAGGCGTTATTCTTCGCGTTGAAGAAATGCGCACGGTGTTGTGGCTTTATAGTGTCTACCCCTTCTCCTGGATTCTTGCCGTTATCGCTGACTCCGTTTGCTTGCCGTGCATTTTCAAAAAAGAAGCTAAGAAAATGGAGATGGAGAATTCCGCGAACTAATTCTTTTATAAATCGATTTTTTGGAAACGCTTTTCTGCTGCTTTATCCGCCCATAGGCTCAGGAGGAAGAAGGCGGCAAGCCCTACGATAAAGGAAGCAATTCGAATTCCCCAAGACAAAGGAGAGGACCAATCGTTGATGAAATCCGCCGCGGGTTCATAAGCCATGAACGGGGCGGAAATGACTAGCCCCAATAAAGCTGTAGCAAAAGGTGGGATGAGGAAAGGGGCGATTCTTCGGCTTTCCGGATTTTTATAATACAAAGGAAAGAACAAAAGATTATAAAACCCATATAGAAGCAAGGCGGCTCCTAAGGAGGTTAGATTGAATCCGATGTCCGCATAATGGCTTTCTTCCGGCATCATGGGGGACAAAACAAAACGTTTGACCATCGCAAAGGGAATGGCAATCATCAAACTCACTATCTGCAAGAAACAAACGAGAAGCATTTTTGCTTTTACAACATCCTTTTTATGGACGGGCAAAAGAGAAGTATAAAGAGGATCACGGTCGGATTGAGCGACCGAGAATAAAACGGAAAAGCCCGAAAGGGGATATAAAAGCGTGGCAACCGCAGGGTAATTAGGAATGATGCAGAGACAATTAAGCGCCACAAAAATCCAAGTTTGAACCGGGACGCAAAGCCGTAATTCTTTATAGAGGAGATTCTTCATCTTCTTGACCCCTTTCTATGGCAAGCATGATTTCTTCTAGCCCCGCTTCTTTTAAGGCTTCTAGAGGAAACAAGGAAGCGTCTTTTGCTTGAATCGTCCCTTCGAATTTCCCCAAACGTTTGCGGAGGTGAAGAAGCACGCTTTCCCGCTCTGGGGTTAATAACGCTTCTTCCGCTTCAACATGTAAATATCCTTTTTTAAACGTTTCGATAGGGGAGGAAGCGACGATTTTCCCTTCGCGAATATACGTCACGTCATCCGCGATTTTCTCTAAATCCGAAATCACGTGGGTAGAGAAAACAATGGATGTTCCTTTCTTTTGAGCGATGCGGCGCAGGCTATCGAGCAATTCATCGCGGCTGACCGGATCTAGCCCGGAAGTCGGCTCATCCAAAAGAAGCAATTTGGCTTGGTGGCTTAACGCTAAAGCAAGCAGGTACTTGACCTTCATTCCATTGCTCAACTCTTTGATTTTCTTGGATTCATCGATTCCAAAATATCGAATCCATTCTTCATATAATTTTTGATTCCAATGGGAATAAAATCGGCTTGTGACTTTGGGTAAGGCCAGCCACTTTAGAATTGGGGTGCATGTCGACTCCGCCGAAAAGAATGCCGATATCGTCTTTCATGTGGCGTTCGTCTCGATGAAGCGGTTCCCCATCAATAAGGATTTGGCCTTCATCGATTCCAATAAGACCATAAATGGCTTTAAGGGTCGTCGTTTTGCCTGCCCCATTTCTTCCAATATAGCCCATGATGTGACCGGGTTGCACGTCAAAGGATACGTGCTCCAAGTCAAATTTTGGATAATGCTTGGAAACGTTTTGCAGCGATAAAATGGGGTTCATTTTGTTTCTTCTTGATCCATCCACTTGGTCACGAAATCGCTTTTGACAATGGCGATGCCTTTTTTCTTATCCGCCAAAACAAGCAAGGTATCCCCTTCTTCTAAGCCGAACATCTGACGGATGCTTGCGGGAATCACGATTTGTCCTTTGCTGCCAAGGGTAGCCGTTCCCACCAATTTTGTCTTCTCGTTTATTTTCATACTTTTCCTACTTTTCTTACCTAAATCATAGGGCGAAAATCCGAAGAATCAAGGAAAACAACGTAAAAAAACCGATGGGAATGACCCACCGGCATTTTTTTCTAATTCCTTTGGATTAGAGAAGTTTGGATTCACGGAGCAACGTCTCGATATCCGTATCCCTTACCTTTTTAAGAACTTTTTTCAGCAAGAAGCGTTCCATGCAGGACAAGGGCATATCCTTTAGTTGCTTGCGGTCCACCGAATAATAGGTGGCGCGGAGCAATTCGCGAACATCATATCGGGATCCCCAAACCTCTGGGACGCCACGATCGACGTTTAGAAGCGTGTAGACGGCTTCCATGCCGCTGCGCATCGAATATTCCGTGGTGAAGATCGTATCCGCGGGGATTTCGGCGAATTGGCCGATAAAAGCAATGTTTTCGCTGCCCTTAGGAACCACTAACGGACGGTCCGTGCCAGAACGCGGTTGGAAGAAGGCGTCGATATAAGGCATAAAGGCCGTCGTCGTATTCGCGTGTTTCTTCGCGTATTCCTCGATTTTATCCGTCGGGACTCCAATGTGGTACATCCATTCTTCCGCGACTTCAATGCCCGTGCATTCGCGCATCGGCTTCTTGATGTAATTGCCAGGGCGATTGGTGTAGAGGGAATAGAACCAAACAAGGACGCGGTCTTTGGGTTGATCTTCGAATTGTCCTTGGCGGTTAATCGTCCAAGAGCATCTCCAATAATCCCAGGAATCCTTCACGGTCACGATGCCGCCCGTGCAAACCTTACCGGTACGCGGATCGCGTTGCGTGATTTTGGTGATGTAAGGAATAAGGGTTTCGTCCACGTCGATGGTGGCGCTCATCCAGTTCGTTTCCTCAATATTGGAGCAGAAGGCTTCCGGATGGCCAAAGCTATGATCTTTGACTTGTCTTGCCATCGCTTTCCAAAGGTCGAAGGAATCCCCTCTCCCCGACTGGAGAAGGCTCAAATCTGGGGCCTTGTTTTGCGAGCCATAGCAGGAACTATCTACGCAAGAGCCATTGGTGACGAAGACGTAATCATCCGTGCCCAAATCAATTGTCTTTTTCTCCCCCGAAATGACGACTTCAATGCTTTGGGCTCGTTTCTTTCCGTTCGGGCACTCTTTCACGATGACATTGGTCACTTCCGAATGGGGGATGAAGCTCACGCCGCGCTTCTCTAAATAATGAAGCAAGGGGAGAATCATCGATTCGTATTGGTTGTACCGCGTGAAACGAAGGGCGGTGAAATCGGGCAAACCATCAATATGGTGGACGTAACGTTGCAAATAGCGTTTCATCTCCAACGCACTGCTCCATTCTTGGAAGGCGAACATCGTCTGCCAATAGAGCCAGAAGTTCGAACGCCAGAAATGTTCGTCAAAGCAATCGCTAATTTTCTTGTATTCCAATTCTTTTTCCGGGGTGAGGAAGAGCTTAAGCAATTGAGTTTGTGCTTCTTTGTCCAAGGTGAAGTCGTGCCCCGTGGGAAGCTTATGACCGCATTGATCGGTCGCACGACAAAGCGAATAATTGGGGTCTTCTTTGTTGAGCCAATAATATTCGTCAAGAACCGAAACGTTGGGATTATCTTTAGAAGGAACGTCACGATAGACATCCCACATGACCTCGAAATGGTTGTCCATTTCGCGGCCACCCCTCATGTAATATCCATATTTAGGATCGTGGGCGCCATCGCAAGCGCCACCGCTGACGGGATCACGGTCAAAGATGAAGACGTTTTCTCCGGGAACTCCCGCATCGCGAACTAGATAGAACGCCGTGGTGAGTCCTGCCAAGCCACTTCCAACGATATAGGCTTTTTTGTGCTCCGCTCCTTCCACTTTCTTGGGGTGCGCGAAGGCTTCGTAATTTCCTGCAGAGTAGTACATCGAATTTCCTCCATTGCCTTGTGGGCACCATTAGAATACACACAAGAAAAAGAGGGAAATTAACGATAAAAATGGATGGACGTCTAATTTTTGGACAACTGTCCTGTAGTGACAAATTTTTAATTCTTGTTCGAATACGCGAGCAAAGCGTTAGGAATCGTTCCTTTCACCAAAGGGGATAAATGGGCAATGATGTCCTTGGGGTCTTCGCTCATATCGCGAGCCACCCATTCTAGCAATACATCGACGAAAGCAATGGAATAAAAGCGTTCCACGAATTCTTTGTCGCTATCGGTGATGTCATTGATCCGAAGGGAAGTGGAAATTTCTTCGACCACATTTTTTAGCAGCGGCATCGTTAATTGGAATAAATAGCGACGGACCATATCGGAAGATACACTGTGATAGATGTTCATGATGAAGTCTTTCTCCCTTTGAGCAAGGAGAAAAATATCGTAAAACCCTTCTTGCCAAGTGGCGTAATCCCGGTTCTTCTGCAAAACGGTTTCCGCTTCGGAATAGCAAATCCACTCCACGAGCTCAGGGAGGTCAGAAAAATGGTAATAGAAGGTTTGGCGGCGAATTCCGCATCGCTCGCAAATATCGCCGATCGTGACTTTGGATATTGGCTTTTTCGCAAGAATTTCTTTCAAAGATTGTGCTATCGCTTTTTTCGTTAAATTTGACATATGTCTATTTTGCATGGAACAGAGCAAAAAGAAAAGATAGTTTTGAATTTGAGGATTTTGAAGAAAATAAAAACGAGGCTTCTGACTTTTAAGGCTTCTGTCTCGTTAAAAGAAATCCATGATCGTTCAGCGCATCTTCTTAATCGGTCCGATTGTTATGGATTAAGACAAACGGAAAGGAAACCGCGCCAAGAAGCATAGAAAGGAATAACCGCAAACAGGATGGCAAACACCCCAACTAGGAACCAAGAATGGCGAAAAGGATTTTCATGCCGATTAGCCACATGATTCCATCTAAATCCCAGGTAAAAATCAGCCCTGGGAAACAAATGGAGAGCTGCGCGCACCAAATAAACACGTCGCCTAAATAAGAGTCGGAGATGATGCAATAGATCGCCGCAAAATGCCATATCCCATTAAGAAAGAATAGAGAACGGCAAAGCCAGGATGAATCGAAGTCTTGCGTATTTTGTTGATGAGGAAAACGCAAAGGGAGTTGATAAGAGAACTGCCGCCCCAACGATCCCCCGTCCAAAGGAGAGCACTTTGCTGCGGTGCAGGCGCTGCATATGCCTTCGAACTTCCGCCCTCTTTTCTTCCTCGACGATTTCATCGAAGCAAGCCTTACGATGATAAGCTTGGCGATAGATCGCCGAACGCCCCTTTCGAGCGTGGCGGGTGCAAATTGGGCACATCGCGAGCTCATCTTCCGGAATGTCTTTTTTGCACTTCTCACATACATGCATTTCTTTTTGATGGATGATAATGGTTTGGGGTGCCGGCGCGTCGCCCTCTTGTTTATAGGATTCGTCCTCCTTTGTCTTCTCACTTTTATCTTCTTTCTTTTCTTGCTCTTCGTTTTCTCCAAGCAACGCGTCCAAGGAGCAGTCGAACACCTTAGACAATTCAATCAAAGAAGAGACGTCAGGCTCGTTTTCATCATTCTCCCATTTGCTGATGGTTTAGAAAGAGGCGTGCAGGTGATTCGCAAGCTCCTTCTTCCTAATTCTTTTTTTGATTTCGAAACGATTTGATTCTAGCTCCTGAAGTCATGCTAGATCCTCCAATGCTTTTGTTTTCTCCGTTTCCGCGAAAAAGAAAATCACGTATAAGGCGAATTGGTTCCCGAAAAACGGGAAAAATCCGAATTTGTGGGGGAAAGAGTTCCTTTTTGAAGCGAAAGTCAAAAAATAGGGAACAAAAGGTGTGTTTCTTTTTTAGTCTCAAAGATTAAACTCTTAGAAAAGAGAAACACCATGTTCGATCCCCAAAAAATTAAGAAAGCCGAAGAATACCTCCATCAATGCGTCCACGAAGGAAAAATTGCAGGATGCAGCTTGCTCATTAAAGACGGTGGGAAAGAAAGCCTTTATCTCGATTCTGGATTTTCGGACTTAAAAACCAAAGTTCCTTTTCAACGCGATACGGTTTGCCGCCTTTTTAGCGTCACCAAAGTCTTTACCAGCGTCGCCGTATTCAAGGCTATGGAACTAGGTTTATTTTCCAAGGAGGATCCTCTAGGTAAATTCTTTCCCGAACTGCAATCTCCCGTTGTAGAAATTGAAGGAAAACTCCTCCACGTCCCCTCTCCTTCTATCGAGCAAACCTTAAATATGACCGCGGGATTTCAATATAATAACGGCAAAACCGCCTCCGTATTCACTCAAGTTTTAGAATCAGGATTTACCCTATCTACCAGCGAATTCGCTTCTAGAATCGCTACGCTTCCGCTTCTTTATGTCCCCGGCACCAAACGCATCTATTCCGTATCCGCGGATATGCTTGCCGTCATCATCGAAAAAACTTCCGGCATGACCTATGGGAATTTCTTAAAGGAATACCTTTTTGAACCAGCAGGGATTCGAAATATTGGTTTTTCAATCGACGACGAACAAAGAAAACATTTATCTCATGTCTATTTGAAAACGGAAAACGGGTTAGAAGAATACGATCAAGATAGTCTTGGCATAAGGCTTGATGGAAAGCCAAACGCCTTTGAATCCGGGGGCGGTGGACTCTTTGCGACTATCGATGAAGTCTCTTTATTTGTCGATGCGCTTCTTTCTTATAAAATCCTTCGCAAAGAAACGTTGGAAAGCATTTTTCAAGAAAAGGAAAAAGACCCAAAACCCTCCCCATCGGATTGGATGACTCCCAAAGGAACCATTTACAAGAATCTGGTGCAAATCCGACGGGAATATGACGAAAACTGTCCTTATTCCTCCGCGGATGAATTTGGCTGGAGCGGCTGGCTTGGCTGCTACCTTGCGATCAATCCCTCCACTCAGCGTTCCTTCGTTTTCTTTACCCAACTTGTCAATTATGGTGAAGGCGAAGTCTGCAAAGAAGTAAGAAAAATCCTTTATTGAAACCCCCAATTTTTAAAAAGAAGGGGGACGTATAGCGATTATTTAAAATATTTTTGATTTTTGCTATGGGGTTTATCCGGCAAGGTCATTTTTATAAGCCCATATTCCAATGCCGGATTCAAATAGGTTTTTCGCAATGTTTCTTTGGATTTAATACGCAGCTTTTTCATGATTTCGTTGGCGGATAGCGGAACTCCTTCCTCCATCACCGCAAGCAAACGATTCAACTCGCCATGGAAAGAAATCGACTCCTGGCCAGCTTTCGAAAGGAAGTCTTCCAAGGTTTCGTCGATCATCCTTAGCATGAATTCGACAAAAACCGTGGAATTTCCAGCGACGTTGCATCTAGCAATCGCTTGGTAATATTCCTCTTGGTATTTTTTAATTTGGGATTCCAAGGGAAGATACTCAAAAACGGGATTCCATCGGATTAAAAGAACATTTTGCCATAATCTAGCCATTCTTCCATTACCATCTCCAAAAGGATGAATAAAAACGAACTTATAATGGAATACGCAGGATTTCACTAGAATTGGCGTGTCACAATCTTCTTTGAGCCACTGAAACAATTCATCCATCAGATCGGGAACCCGATTAGGCGGAGGAGCCATGAAAATCAGCTTATCTCCATCGAATACCCCTTCTCCATGATTTCGATAAGACCCAGGGGTATCCTCCGAATATTTCATCATGGTTTTGTGGGCGGATAATAAATCTTCTTGGCTAAACGCGTCAAATTGGGCCATTTTTTCATAAGCTTCGTAAGCATTTTTGACTTCTTGAATCTCTTTTTGCGGACCAAGGACCCATTTTCCATTGATAATATCCCGAACCTGATTGAGGGAGAGGGAATTAGCCTCAATAACCAAGGAAGAGTGAATGGATTCGATGCGATTGTTCCGATATAGTATCGGCATTTTCTCCGCGGAAGGAAGGGAGGAAATCTTGCCGATTTTTTCCGAAATCGAAATGACCTTTTGAAGAATAAAATCCGTGATGGTGAATGGCGGTTTATACATAACTCCATTATTATAAATCCATTCCATTTTTCCGTAAATTATCTTGCTTAAATGTTGCTTAATATCTTGCTTAAATGTTACGTATTATCTTGCGCATCTTTCTGCTATCCGGTTTTTAAACAGTCAACGCCTTAAGAACAATATGGGCCGAATTACGAAAAGATGGATAACACCGCATACGAAATCTGAATTTTCTATTCATGGCATTCCTTTATATTTTCTACGTATATAACGCTGCAGCCAAGGCCATATAACTCAATACCGTCAAAGCAAGAAGATAAAATTAAAGGTACCAAAGAGGTTACCCCAAAACGGCCCAAGAGGCATAAAGGCAGCAAGGGTCAACAAGTCCATATTAGAAATTTAATTATTTGAGCGATGGAGCCAGAACATTTTTCCACGAGTCTTTTTTCCGTTGTCCATCACTAACCCAGAACGAACGAGTTTTTTAAGCGAAAGGCTAACCATCGAATTATGAACGCCAAGACCTTCTGCAATTTGAGTAACGCTGGAAGGTCCATTTTCCGTTAGAAATTGCACAACCTTTGAATCCAAGGCAGTATTATCACTTTGAAGCGAAGAAGAAATGATCAAGGTTAACGACGTCTTGAACGGTGCACTTGTTTGCTTGAGGATGGGATCGGGCAATCCAAGCGAACGCATTCTACGAAAGACGTTGGGGACTCCTTCTCCTGCTTTGTCACCAATCTTTGCTAAATGAAGAAGATTCATAACACCTTCATTTCGTGGATCACTGTCACCGCCTGCAAGAACTTGGGTTAAAGGCAAGCGCAACTTACCTGCATTTTGAAAGAAAACGCTATTGCCGTCATAGATAACACGCACACCGCCCGGCAAAAGATAATCGCAATTAGCAATCGCGTTGGTAAGTCCTTCGCGAACGCATTCCATGATCCCCTCGCCGCCATCCTCGTAAACACCATTCAAATGAAAACGGTTTGGCAATTTCGGTTGAAGATGGGAAATGAGATTTCGATAAAAATCAAAGGCGTTGCCACTCCACGTCAAACTAGACGAATCCAGTCGATAATCCCAACGGGAAGAACCACTAATTTGCTCTCGATAGTCCAAGTTATATTCCGGGAACGACTCCTTGATAATCAAATAATTCCCAAATAGCAATACCGCCGCATTCGTCGCTATCAACTTTCCGTTTTCATTTTTTCGCAGCGCGCCAATATGGGCGAAGAACTCTTCGTCTGTGTCCGAAATCAGCAGATTATCAGGATTCCTTGCATTGAAAATCGCGCGGTAAGCGCCCAATGTCTCGGCGTTTAAGTCGTCTAAGCCGTATCCTCCATTATTGGGGCGCATATCGAACTTTTGGGGGACGGCATCTAGTTCCAAAGCGCGTCTTTCAAACGGCGAAGCCACGTAATCCCCATCAGTGCTTCTAAGATAAGAGAAGGCAGGGTTGCCATTTAAATAAACAGGCTTAAGGGAAATTGGAGCTTCTTTCACCGTTATTTCAATTACCGTCTTCCCCTCCAATTCGATTTCGCGCCACATCTCATCTCCGCCCATGGCGACGGAAACCTTTGTCTTATTGTGAATGGCATCAAAAAATGCCTTCTTTAACATCGGGGAATTTGTCACACCCGAAATAATGTTCCGCGGCTTCTTCTCTTTAACGCCCAAATAGATTACTCCGCCGCATGTATTAGCAAAACTAGAATAAGTCTCAAATAAATTGGCAGGTAAACGGTCGGATGCCTCTTTCAGCTCTATCGTTTGGCTTTCGTTTAAGGTATATAAATCCATAGCAATCACCTCTGAAAGCACTATACACCTTTCGATTCATTAATTCATTATTAATTCATTATGTATTCATTATTTTTAGCACTTATTCATTAATGTTTCGATTATGAATCTAATGAATCAGAACGACTTCAAGGCCGATTCTTGTTATGCCTCTTTGGACCAGAGCTGATAAACGAGCAATGTAAAGAAGGCTGGCAGATTTAACGACGCAAATATAAAAATCAAGCTCCATCGCTTTTGAACGTGCAGCCTGTTTTTCAAACACAAAACCAATAAAACGATGCTTGTTGATAACGAGAATAGGAGATAGGACTCTAAAACGACTAGCCAAATTAATGGACCGTAATCCACAATGGCAATAAGGTTATACCAATATTCGTCTCCATGAATGGTGTATAGATTTTTAAGGCTATTTTGCCATTGAACGAAAGTATCGCTTTCTGGAGTAATGACAACCCCTTGGGAGGCGGCATAAGTAATCGTTACGTGGGTCAATTCACTAACGGGGAATGTTTGGCCTATTCCAGGAACGCCCGACGCCGTAGAACTGCGATTATATTCCAATGTCTTTTGAATAGTTTGAATTTCATTTGCCAGCCCTATTCCATGGACGGCGAATCCAACGGATACAATCATGGCGAAAACGACAAAAATAACGATTAAAGCAATGCTCCAATTACTATATTTTCGCACTCCTTTTGAAGTTTCACTCCGCTCAAGCAAAGAATCCACGGACACTTCAAAAACGTCGGCAAGCGCTTTTAAGTTGGAAAAAGAGGGTTCAGATTCCCCACTCTCCCACTTTCCAATCGCTCGAGTTGAAACTAGTAGACGTTTGGCCAATTCCTCTTGGCTCCAGTCCTTTTTCTTCCTCAGCTCGCTAATTCTATTTCCAATCATGCCTTTATCTTAGGGAAAACCATCTAGCAAAGGCAATGGAACAATGGTTCTTAAACGTGGAATTCTTGTTCGGATTACTCCTTCGATATCGTTTTCTTTTGCCACCCCTTCTTCTAGCAATGGGGACATTCATAATACTCTGCCACTTGTTCGATCCGTAACGTGGTGAAAATCCCAGCGCAAAACCCACGACAATCAAAAGAATCCGTAACCACATCTCCACATAAAGGAAACGCCTAGCCCTGTATACAAATCTTTGGTTGAGCGGAAAAATGCACCCTATGTTTATTCCAAAGGGCAAAACGAAAGCAAAACTTGCCCTTTGGGATTCGTCTCACGAATTCCCTTTTAGCAAATCAAAATAATAATCGGAGATTTGGTTTTTGGAGCGTAAGGCTTCTTTGGCTCCTTCGAATTCGCTTCCACAATAAAGGTAATGGGTGGAGTAATCCAAATACATCGTTGCCGAAAAATTATCGATATCCGTTTGGATGTCTAGGACCATCGCTCCGCCTTTCATATCGCCATAATCTCCAATAAATTCATCGTGAATGGAAAATTCGATTTTTACGAATCGGGTGTTCAAAAAGGAATAATCGCTAGATGGATAGGGCCAAGCAAGGCTTGTCCATGGGCTGGCGCTGACGTTAATTCCTGTTACATGGCTCACATCCGTCCCAATCGCGGCCGTTAACGGAAAAGAGACTCCGCGATCATTACGGCATCCGTTTAATGCGAGCAAAGATAGCAACAGGGCAACCCAGTTCTTCTTTTTCATATCTTCATTATAAAAACAAAACGGCCTAAGGAAAAAAGCACTGAAATTTCGTGCTCATTGATTCGCTTTGTCAAAATCTAAATGGTCATCCCAATGTTTTTCTAGTTCTTTTGGCATATGATGGGAAACGAGGATCACCGTCATCGGCAAATGGAATATTGCCCTTAAAATTTGCGAATTCGTTTGCTCATCTAAGCCCGACGTAATTTCATCCAATAAAAGGATTTTTGGATTTCGGTACAAGGCTCTTGCCAAAGCAATCCTTTGGGTTTCTCCTCCACTGCTGGAATTGATTTCTGGATCTAATGGGGCATCTAGCCCTCTTTCGCGAGCGAAGTCTTCCAAACCGCATAGAGCAAGAACCTCGCGAAGACGGGCTTCGTTGTCCTCCGTGCCAAAAACAATGTTATCCCGAAGGGTAATTGGGAAAACTCGGGAAGTTTGTTCGCAGTAATAAATCGATTTAGCCACCGCATGGCAGGATAGGTTTTTAAAGTCCTCTGCTCCATAACGAATGGATCCTTGATATGGCTCTCCGCTACGAGAAAGCAAGCGGAGAAAAGTGCTTTTGCCGCTTCCGCTTGCCCCACTGATCCAATATTTCTTGCCAGGTTTAAAAACGTAATTCAAATGGGAAAAGACAGGTTTCCCCTCATAAGAAAAGCTTAGATTCTCCACAATGAGTTCTCCTTGTGGAACGTCATCAAGCGTCTTCACGTCCCCCTTGAATTGCATAAAAGATAAAAGCTGATCATTGACTCCCCTCATCCCACGAATGGAGGAGAAAGCGGAAGCAAAGCTTGATAAGGGGCTATATAAATTATTGGCGAGTTGCACGAAAGCAAGAACCGTCCCCATGGCCAAACCCCTAGAAAAACTAACAAAACCAGTTACGAGAATAACGCCGATTTGCAAAGCCGAGGTGAAGAGATTGCTTAAAGACAATACTCCAAAACGAAGGCGGGACTGGCGGAAAGAGGCGCGATAAGCATGGGAGGATGTCGCTGCTTCTTTTTGGCAAACGTAAGAACAGGCGGATGCCGCCCGAATCGTTCCTTGCCCCGAAAGAAAGGATTCATAGGTTTTAGACAAGGCGACAAAGGCGGATTGGACCTCTTCGTTCCTTTGATTGAGTTTCTTATTAAATCCCTGGGGGACTAGAAAAACGAGAAAAGAGAACCCCAAAAGGAAAAGGGCGATTTTCCAATCGATCAACAAGGAAATCACGCAAGCGGCCAAATACGTGAAGACTTGTCCAGGAAGAGCAAGCAATGGAGCCAAATAATGGTTCCCGACATTTTGGCTATCGTTCATAAGAGCCGAGACATAGGTTCCGGTTCCTTCTTGGTGAAAATCAAAATAACTTCTTTCTATGATGGAGCCGAATAAGTCGTCGCACAATTTCTTCACGGCGCCGTTTAAATACCAAGAAAGAAGAGAATGGTATCCAAAATAGCAGCCAATCATGATGGCGATATAGAGTAATGATCCAAGCCCAAACACGATAAAATGAATCATTTCAAAGGAATCGGAAAGGAGATAATTAAGAAAATATTCTAAGATTAAAGAAAGCCCCGTTTCTAGCATTGCGTCTAGCAAAGCAAGAAAAAGAAGGCAGACATATATTCTTTTAGACCAATAAAGATACTTCTTCATGCAAGGTAACCTTCATGAAGGAACCCTAAAAGATGAACCAAAATAGAGGTCAATACGCGAAATATTAGAATATTCGCTAAAAGTTAAACCCGGGTTTAATCTTTTAATTCGACTTTTCCATCCGTATTTACATCAGTAGAGAAAATCGTTCCATTTTCCTTTAAATAGGGTTCTAGGGACGCGTGTTTAGAACGGGGCAAAACAATTTGCGATATGCCATTAAGGCAAGCTTTTTGCAACGGCAATTTATGAATATCCGTGAATAGATAGGCAACCGAATGTCCCTGAAAATCCGAATAAATCTTTTTGATGGCAGGAAGATCCGTTCCCCCTTGAACGAAAATCAAACAGTCCGCGGGGAGCTTTTCCAGGCAACGTAACAATAAAATAGAATTATCCGCGTCGGTGAGCAGGAAAACCTTCGGCGCGCATCTTGCTGAATATTCTTCTAACGCTTTGGAAAATTTCTTTTGATAAGCAACAAGCTGTTTTTCCCAGGAGGATTCTTTTTGGTCCCCCCATTCTCCCGAATCGTCTTGAAGAGGGGCGGACGCCGCCTCTTTATAACGATCCAAGAATTTAATAGGGCAAAGGATTCCATCGATGATTATCAGTTCTTCTCCACAAGCGGAACAACGAAGTTTGGCAGAAGATACGCCATTTCGATCAAGGGCACCGTCCTTTAGCTTTAATTCTTCTCCACACAAAGGGCAGCGAAGGTAAGACAGGGCTTCAAGAGGAAACCCCGTGAGCTTATTCGATAGGACGGGTTTTTCTTGAAGCATCCTTTGAATTCGATCCGTTTGACGAGCGAGTGCTTCTTGTTCTTTTTGAATTGTCTGGAGTTTCCTTTTCAAAATGGTTTTTTGCTCGTCAGCAAATACTTCGTTGAACCCTTCCGACAGCAACAAAGGCAGGAGAAATTTGGAGATTTCTTCTAGGGACAGCCCCGCTTCTTTTAGTTCGTTAATACGTTGGGCGACTTGGAGGTCGTGTTCTTCAAAAACGTATTGTCCATTCTTTCGAGAAGGGCCCAATAGGCCATGATTAATGTAATAACGGATGGTAGATTCGTTCCAACTCGTTTTCTTTGCAAATTCACCTATCTTCATGGATTGGCCCCTTTTAGCCCATTGGTTTTCTTTGATTTTATTCCTGCACGAAAAAATGGAAACGGTTTTTTAGAAAACCGCATGCTGAGACTAACAAAAAGCGTGGTCTTAAATCGGCCACACTTTCCTCTGCTATTTTTTACAAACGGATGCTTTAAAACGAATTCCGCATTGCTCTAATTCACGTTTTTTTGAAGGAAAATTTTCAACGACAATAATGCCACCTTCTACAAGCAATTTCCTTGATTGAAGCGAATTTCCATTCAACGTTTTCGTCAGGCAAGCTGCAGCTTCTTTGGTATATTGTCCACCCGCTATCGTGACAACATATCGAATTTCAGGATCTTCTTTGTCATCTTTCTCGCCATCATAGGTCGCCCACCCCCATCCACAATGAGGGCATTGGACATTAACGTATGGCCTATGAGAAAGGTCCATCATTTTGTGTCCGCATTTTTCGCAAATTATTTTCTTCATTTCTTGTTACCTCCCGGATAATAAATGACGAATGTGCCTCGCATCGTTGGATGCGGTCTATTAAAAATCCACGATTTTGGGTCGTTAGAAGCCCTGGGCGCAACAACCATTTGCCCATTGGGATATGCCCAAAGATAGTTGTTGGGTGCTTGAACAGGGACGCCGAGTTTATTGGCAAGATTTTGCGCAAAGCCCTTGGAATCGTTTCCGGTATTACATGAAAGTAGTCTAACTCCTTTGTGAGAATACTGTGGATTCTTGCGAATCATTTGCGCTAAGAAACGCCAATTAATTTTAATATTCTTTCCGTTTGCGTTAACTAATATTTCTCTTTGCGAACCGTGAGCCGCAATGTCCAAAAAAAACCGTTTGGGTCAACGTCTTTTCGTTTAGCGACATTTTGAAAAAACTCTTTCTCTCCCGACGGAAATATTATATCCCCGAGCGCAACGGAGTTTTTCGGCGAAAATAGTGGGCTATTCTCCTTCATTGGTTTTCATCTCCGAAAGGCGTCTCGCCTTATCCTTTGCGTTTTCCTTCATGGTGTAGGAATCGTATTGGTATATTTCAACGCCTTTTGATCTGGCATAGCCGAACAATTCGTCGACGCCGGGCCGTAAACGCAGATGCCAATCGGCTCAAGCCTATCGACTACGATTTTGATTTGTTCGGCGAATATCGTCCTATTATCTTTGCGGTGCGTGAAGCCGTGCGTTCCGATCGCGATTAGGGAATGCTTGGGGAACGCGTCCAGGCACGAAAGAGTCTCGGGGCTCCCGATCCGCACGTTGGGGATTACTTTAATTCCCTGCTTTCCGTAATAGTACGTCGTTGCGAGGTTGAGGTAGATTTGGCTTTTTTGCACCGTGAGGGGCATGTTGTCGTACGGCGATGGGTCCAAGCCGACAACCGCGCCCCCCATTGATACATTTCAAAGGGGATGGGAGGAATCAAAATCTTCCAAACGTTCCGTCTACCTGTTATTCGATCCAACGGTAATCGACTTGGTTCACGGTGAGGTTCAAAATGGCAAGGCTAGCGCCGCAAAGCTTTATTATGACCGATTTATAACCAACGTATTCACAAAGATAAATAAGGCCTTCATTAACCAAATCCTTGAGCGTTTCGTATGGAGCGGGGATTATTCTCCCTCCTTTTGCCAAATAAAGCTCAGGTTCATCGGCGAGATGGTATTCGATTTCCAGCGAATCCGCTCGCGGATGATGAAATCTGACCGAGTCGTGACGGGCGATATCCTTTTCGAAGACAAGGAGAAGGAAATCCTTGCCGACTGTGATTCTTTCAACTTTGCAGTCATGGATATTCGGTAATGTCGGGAGGCAATCAAAGCCAAGGTGATAGATGCCTTTGGCCTCATCCAAACTGTAATTGAGAAGGTCGGTTACGCTAATGTCAAGCGCTTTGGCGTATTTGAAAAGCGTATCGACGGTGATGTCGTTCACCCCCGTTTCGACCTTAGCGAGCGTCGAATGGTCCTTATACCCAAGCCTTGAGGCGAGTTCGGATTGCGAAAGGCCGAGTTCCTTTCTCCTCCGTTTTATCGCCAGGCCGATTTTCCTTTCGCTCATAAACCTATTTCTTTTTTAGGACGTCCAGCAATTTGCTATCCAGCTCGCGTCCCATCCTGAGCTGCCGGGCACTATCAAACTTCTCGTATTCCTTATGGGCCTTCTGCACCGCCAGGGCGTGTGAAATCTTGCCAGAACCCGTCAAGATATCCGCCCTTTCGAACCGCAGAAATTCGTCGAGGGCGCTCACCCAATCGCTCATATGCATTGGAATGGCGCTCTTTGCCATTCTCTCGGCATGGTCGAGGTACATGTTTACGATTTGGTTCAAGGAATCGATTTCCTCTTTAGACAAGTAATTCTTCGCGATTGTCACGTCCGACTTTTGGACATGTTCACCACTCCACGAAGTCAAACCCATGTTGTCTTTTTCGGCATCGGCCCGATGATAAACGATCTCCGCCGCGGTCTCACCGGAAATCGCGAAATGGAGCTTGTTCTGCACCGTTTTGAAGAAGCTGATGGTCTGTTCGTCGTTGGCGTTGTAATCGACGCTAGTTGAATAGATGTCGAGCACCTTTTCATAGAACCTCTTCTCGGAGGCCCGAATCGCGCGGATTCTCAAATAGAGCTCGTCAAAGTAATCTTTGCCGAATCGCTCAGGATCTTCTAAACGCCTGTCATCCATGGCGAACCCTTTCACCATGTATTCCCTAAGAACGTTGTTCGCCCAAATTCTAAACGAGGTTGCAGCAGAGCTCTTCGCGCGCATTCCGATGGCAATAATCATTTTGAGATTATAGAGTTTGATGGTCCTTTTAACCGTCCTTGAGCCTTCATTTCGAACTAGTAAGTCAGGCTTACTGGTTGCCTCCTCCATAAGCTCGCCTTCCTTATAGATATTTTGGACATGCATTGTAATGTTGTTTCTCGAGGTTTGAAAAAGATCAGCGAGCGCAGCTTGGGTCATCCAAATATCCTCGTCAAATAAATAGACTTCGACGTTAGAATTCCCATTAGGCGTGTTGTAAATTAAAATGTCATTTTTGTCAGGCATAATTCGCGCTTCCTTGCTCTACTACAATTATACTTTGTTGGTGATTAATAATCAATATTTGTTGAAACACAAAGACGTTAGAAATAAAAAGGCTCTGTAACTTCTATGGTGGTTGAGATTTTCGGCCAACCACCTTGTTTGTTATAGATTTTGTTGGTTTTTATTTGGAAAAAGACCTTATTTTGCCTCTTCTACTCATCGAACACGCTGGGCGACTCGAAGGGGGGTTGTGGGGGCGTCGGTGAAGCCACGATGGATGCCGCTTTTAAGCGCCGAGGCTTTTAAAGGATCGGGGGCGCTTTATTGTTCATGAGATCTGATTCAAAAAGATAAAAAGGGCACCCGTTTGGATGCCCTGTTCGCTCAACCACCTTGCGGTTATAATTTTGGCCGGTTGCTTTTCGCAAAACCACCTTAAACCACCATAGAAGTTACAGAGCCAATAAAAACAGCCCCGAATGTATCAGGACTGTAGTCTGCATATGGCAGGGGCGGAAGGAATCGAACCCTCATCAAAGGTTTTGGAGACCTCTGTTCTACCACTGAACCACGCCCCTAGGCTGCGTTGCAGCGAAAAGGATTATAAGCCTCTGGCAACCTTGCTGACAAGTCCCATATCGACCTGTCCGGCATAATTCGTCTTGAAATGTTTCATCACGGCCGGCATGGACTTATCTTCTAAAGAAGCATAGATCTTCCGAACTTCTTCTTCACTTAATTGCTTCGGCAAGAAGGAGACGATGGCTTGCTTTTGTTTTTCGGTGGCTTCCGCCTGTTCGGTTCTACCCGCCTTGACGTAGCCTTCCTTTTCTTCGTCTAATTCCTTGGCGAATTTTTGCAGGATGTGGATGAGGTCCGCATCGGTTGGGGCAACACCCGTTCCCGAAGTTAATAGAGCCTGGTAACGAGTAATCACAATCGAATAGGCCCCACGGGCTTCCGTATCATGGGCCTTCATGGCCGCGATGTTGGCTTTACGAATTTCATCAATAAGCATAGAGAAATACCTCCGATTTCATTATAGTCCGTTTTCTAAATACTGAGCGTGCCTCTTTTCCGATTTCCCTTTGGCCACTTCTTTGGCGTGAGTGAATTCGAGGTGAATATTTTGAGCCGAATAGATGAGAGGCATAATCTCCAAACGGCCAAGGAACATGTCGATGGAAAGGACCCATAGATAGAGGGGGTAATACCAGCCTTCGTTAATGGAACGAACGAAATCGCGGTAATTCACGAAGTTCGTGACGCCTAGCCCCGTATTGGAAGCCGCGGAAGCGACGTTATAGGAGACCATCTCAATATTGACGGAAGTATCGGCAAAGGAAGAGGCTTCTCCGCTAGGGCAGAAGCAAAGTATCAAGACGGAGGCGGCGAACATGGAAATAAACAAGAAGAAATAGTTATGGGCCTCTTTAACCGTGGAAGCATCGAGTTCAGAATGTTTCCCATATCGATAGGTGGAGCAAGGCACCATCTTAATCGAGGGGGCAAAACGCGTCACAATGGAATAACGGAGGTCACGAAGCAAGATCGCCACGCGGTATTGCTTAATGCCACCGGCGGTAGACCCGCTTCCCCCGCCGACTAACATCAGCATCAGTGAAGCAAATAGAAGGGGTTTCCCAAGGGAAATCATTTGCGTCAAGGTCGTGTTAGAGAAACCGCTGTTGGTCCAACTGCCAATGACGTAGAAGAAAATGTCGCGGATCGTATCCGGCCAATTAGCAAAATACTCCTGCCCGCGGTTCAGGTTGTCTCGGCCTAACGTCAAGAAAGCTCCGCCGAGGGAAAATAGGAGCAAGCTTCCCGTCCAAAGCATGCAGAAACGGATTTCATCGTCGCGGAAGAAATCCTTCCATTTGCCGCGAAGGGCAAATACGTGCAAAACAAAGCTCACCGCAGAGAGGATGACAAGCACCATCATGACGATTTCAATGGCGAGGGAATTGACATGGAAAATGGCTCCCCCGTAGGGCTCAGGGACCTTGTTTCCACCCACGGCTCCGTTTTCCCAATGGAAATTTTGGACCATTCCTTCGTAATCGCGGTAAAAGGCGATGTTGCTGGAACGGGGGCTTAATCCGCCGCCGGAAAGGGCGCACATGGAAGTGCAGGCCGCATCAAAAGCGGGCATGCCACTGAACCAGAGAGCAAAAGCGCCTAAAATCGTATAAATCGTATAAATGCCGAAGATGACTTTTGCGGTCTTGCCCATCGTGGTCATGATGTGATCATTATGGCCTTCCGTTTGATAAAGAAGGGTGGATCCATTCCCGCCTAATAAAGTCGTGAGTAACAGGACCAATCCCACCCCGCCGATAAATTGCATCAACGAGCGGTGGAACGTATAGACATGAGGGCAAAACGCGCCTTCGGTATCTAGGAAATCTTTAAAAACGTTGAGACCTGTAGTGGAATAAGCTGAAGTCGCTTCAAAAATGGCCTCGGAGAAATCCATGTCCATTTCGCCTCTAGCGCAGGCAATAAACATGGGGGCAGCGCCGGAGACAATGGCTAAAATCCAAATAAGAAATAGCAACTGCGAATCTTCGTAGCGAACGAACTTCGTCGTTTTTCGTTTGAATAAAAAGCAAAAATAAAGGAGAAGTCCCAAGACCATGTTGATTCCTGCGGGGATCACAAAATCCATCCAGCATTCGCTTTCCCCGGGATAAAAACACATAAACAAGGGAATCGTCGTGATGATGCCGATGAGAATCATGAAAAGGCCAAGGTAGCCTAGTACCATGGCAAATCCACGAGTCTCTTTGCGCGTTGCTTTGCTCATGCCTCTTCCTTATTCACTGGTTTTTCGTAGGCTTCGTCGAAGAGGAACGCTTTTCCTTGGGCTTTTTGACCATCTTTTCTTCCATGCTTGGCAAAGCTTCTTCGACTTTTGGCGCTTCCACTTCGGCTGGCGTTTCTAGGGACGTATCAACGGAAGCAGAAGGCTTTTCTACTACAGGGGTCGCTTCTTTTGACTGTTCTTCTGCTTTAGGGGAGGCTTCCTCTTTAGGCGGATTTACTTTGGTTTGCTTGGTCGTTTCCGCTTGTTTGGCGGCTTCTGCAACCTTTTGGGCCACGTGGTTTAAGATTTGTTCCTTGGAGCTATGGATTCGGGCAAAACGATTGGTCAGGGCTTCGTTGATGCGGGAGAGGAAAGAAGAGACCGGAGTCGCGTTTTGCGGCGGGCAGACGATCGTTAAAACGTCCTTGGGGAGCAAGGTGACATCGCCATTAGGGATAATGACGTCGAATCCGCGTTTGATGGCGGCAATGGAAGCCATTGTATTCGGGAAGTGGATATCGCGAATTTTATGGTTGGCGATTTCGCTTTTGGTCATAACCGTGAATTCCAAAACGGAAAGGCGGTTATTATCAAGGGAAAGCATCTTCACGAGGTTATCCTGCGTGGATTCCTTGCGGATGCTTTCGGCAAGGAGGTAGGTTGAAGAGATGGCGGAATCGATGCCAAGTTGCTTAAAGACATCGACGTTTTTCGGGTTATGGACGACACAGATGCATTTTTTGGCATTGAAGACCTTCTTGGCAATCATGCAAGTGGCAAAATTGTCCTCATCCCGTTCATTGAGGGCGATGAAAACGTCGGCGTCATAAGCGTTCGCCTGTTCCAAGACATATTTCCGCCACGGGGTTCCGCAAATGATAGGGAGATTGCAGGAACGCAAAAGGCGCTGGGCCACTTCACGGTCTTCGTTGATGACAATAATGTCGCTGCCGCTAGTCCGGAACGAGGCGATGATGTATTCGGCTTCGGCGTCTCCACCGGCAATCACGATTTTCATTTCGTTTCCTCCGTTTCCTCTAGGCCGCGATATTGGCTGTAACTCTTTTTCGAAAGCATGAAGGGATAAATCGCGCGGACTGGCATCCCTTGGATCAAATAGGATTTATCCGGATCGTCGAAACGGACAAAAATATGGGGGACGTGGATGAGTTTGGCGCATAAATACGTCACCAAAAGGTTGACGTTGTCGTCGCCTGTAGCAATGACCACCTCGTCCGCCGATTCAATCTGTGCTTCTTTTAATTCATCGATGGTGGAGCAATTCCCCACGAGTTTCAAACCCGAGAAATTTTCATCTAAACGGGCAAAAGAGTTTTCGTCTTTGTCCAAGACGATGACATCCTTTCCGCGGAAGGAAACATCGTTGGCGATGCTCGCGCCGAGTCGCCCGCACCCAATTACCACAATCTTGTTTTTCATAATCCGTTTTAAGGCTCCTATTATATATCGGATACGAGAGGAGGCAACTGCCCGAAGGGGCGAAGAGCTTCCACCACTTGGGTCAAGGGATATTGTTTTCCTAGTTCCTCGTACTTCTTCTTGGTGTCTTTCTTTTTGAGTCCGGCGAACCCCATTTCGGCATAACGTTGGAGTCCCCAATGGATGAATTCCCTCGTCCAATCCGTCATGTAATAAAACGAATTGAATTTCTCAAAATAACGAAGAGGGGTATCTTGTTTGAAGCCTTTGGGGTTATAGCAATAAGAGGCGGAGAGGGTGTCGCAGATATATTCCATCGCCCAACTCCATGGCATCGTTCTTTCGATGATTCGCCCCGCGAAGAAGTCCACCCAATATTCCCAGTGATGCTTATTCCGTTTCGTGTGATGCTGACAAATCAAGGAAAAATAGCCATGACGGACACGTTCTTCATAAACAGGAGAATGGTTGCCGCAATAATAACGTTGGGAATAATGGAATTCCGTGTAGCCAAATTTGGTGAGGTCGTGACGGAGGGATTGGAAAAAGATGCCGCAATGGGATGCGTTAACGATCACGTGGTGGCGGTGACGGCAAACCAAGGCAAAGTGTTTAAACGGGTGTCCCATGCTATTCCTCCAATAAACATTCTAATGATTCCCCGATGTCTTCGTGAAAAACAAAATCGCAATGAGGGTCAAAGGGGGTTGGCTCCTTATTAATCATGATGATTGTAGAACCGTGAAAATAAGAAGGCAGTCCTGCCGCTGGATAAACCTTCATTGACGTTCCTCCGATGATTAGAACATCCGCTACTTCCAATGCAATAATCGCAAGGTCCAAAGTTTCTCCCGACAAGGGTTCGCCGTAGAAAACGATGTCAGGTTTTAAAATCGCTCTGCAATGGGGGCAATGGGGAATGGAACCGGGCATCACTTTCTTCGCGCCTATTTTGTGGTGGCAGGAAGGGCAAACGAAAAAAGACATCGTTCCATGAATTTCTAGCACATTCTTTTGGCCAGACGCTTTGTCTAACCCATCGATATTTTGCGTAATCGTGGTTAAATCGTGAGTTTCCCCATAATGAGCCAAGGTTAGATGGGCCCGATTCGGCTTTGCGTCTGGATGGGCCATAAATTTCCAATAGAAGGAATAAAAAGTTTCAGGATGGGCATAAAAGTAATCGATGGAAAGCATCGTTTCATAAGGAAGTCCATATTCCGACTTCAATCGATACAGCCCATCAGAAGAACGAAAATCGGGAATTCCCGAATCCGTGGAACATCCCGCCCCACCCAAAAAAACAAGGTGCTTAGCACCATGTACGATTTGTTTGGCTTGTTCAAAAATACTCTTATCCACGAAAGGAATTATATTCCTTTTGAAAACTTCGAAAAGAGTGTAACGATCCGATGCATCGGCCTAGGAATCGGCAATTAGTTTTTTAAAGAGCCGACGGGAACCACATATACCCCGTCGTTTCGGCGATAGGCATAATCCCAGCGCCCATCAAAATAAAAGGAACCATCTCTCCGCGATGGTCGACTTCAAAACGAATGACGCCCCATAGTTTCGGCGTCAACTGCCATTCGTCAATCAAACGAGGCGCCGCTCCTTTTAACAATTGTTTGGGGCTTAATTCCGCCATGGCAAGATTCTGTTGTCTTCTTTCGGGGTTGTCCACGCAAAGAATGATGGAAGCGATTTGCTTAGCGATCGTCGTTTTCCCGCACCATTTCGGTCCTTCGATGAGCACGGCGCCTTTCCCTTCTAACTTTTGTTTCAAAATTGGATCAGTGGCACGTCGTTTGTATTTTTTATATTGAAACCCTATTTCTATTATTTTGTGCGATAAACGCTCTTATTTTAAAGAGTAATTGTTAATTTGGCGTAAATCTAATTGGCCATTTGGCGGATTTCCAGTTGGCAATTTGGCTGAATTTCAATTGGCCATTTGGTGGAAGTCATGAAAAAGAAACTTGCACTTTTGATAACGTTTTTCATCCCACCACTGGGTTAAAGGTTGTTATGCACGCACGCAATAAGTATCATGTATCACATTTGCTAGGGAAAGGGATTTCTATGGTCATTTGGAATGCCATCGTCAAGTGGTTCTACGGGTTTTGCGGCATCGACATCATCATGGATGCTATTTCCAAAAACGAGCCCGTTCCCGCGCAAGGATACGTTCAGTTGGTCTTCTCCGGCCTCCTTGCCGTTTTGGGCATCTTGTCCTGCTACCGCGTCTTCTATTTTATTCTTGGGGTATTTGGCCGCAGTCGTAGATACCCAGAAGCCCCCAAAGACAAACGCTACGCTTTCATCGTCGCAGCCTGGAATGAAGAAGCCGTCATCGGCAACCTCATCCGTGATATCCGTGCGCTCGATTATCCGCAGGAATTGATTGAAATCTTTATCGTCGCCGATAACTGCACCGATAAAACAGGGGAGGTCGCCGAAAAGCTCGGCGCTCACGTCTATTATCGAAACGACAAGAGCAAGCGTGCAAAAGGATACGCGCTCCAAAGTCTCATCGAACAAATGTCCAAGGATTACGATATCGAGCACGATTTTTATGCCTATACCTTGTTGGACGCGGACAATGTTCCCGCTCCGGATTACCTCAGCAAAATCAACAACTATCTCCAAGCTAGCGGCGTCGATGAATGCGTTGGCTACCGCAACAGCAAAAACCTTTCCGAAAACTGGATCAGCGCCATGTGCGGAGTTCAGGCTTTCGGGCATACCGTCAACGGACTTCGCGCCCGCTCCATGCTAAACGTTTCGCAGGAAATCTACGGCCCATCGACGACGCTCCGCTCCTATGTCTTGGCGGAAAGCGGCTGGAAATGGACTTCGCTTACCGAAGACGTGGAAACCATCATGGACCTAACCGCCCGCGGGTATAAAACTGGCTATACGGAGGAAGCCGTATTCTATGAAGAGCAACCCAATACCTTCAAATTGCTTTGGCGTCAACGCGTCCGCTGGGCGCGTGGAGGACTCGTCGCCTTTCACATGTATGGATTGAAAGAACTAAAATCCTTCTTTAAGAAGCCGACGTGGAGCAAATACGACATGTTTTGGCAAACCTTTCCCATGAGCTTCGTCTATTTCTGGTTGGGCTTTCTTTATCAGGTAACATCCATCATTTTATTCCTCACAATTGGGAATTCCGGTTATTTCAATTGGTGGACCTTTGGGAACTATGTTATCACCTTGTTTGCCGGGGCCTATGTCTCGGGCTTCTTCATCAATCTCGTCGTCATCATCCGGGAATGGAAGCACTTCTTGTTGCCGTTTTGGAAGACCATCCTCTACATCTTCCTCTTCCCCATCTATAACGTCATCGATCCCATCTTCGCCGCGATGTCCGCCTTCATCCACCCGAAATGGAAACACATTGACCATCACTTCGTCAAAAGCGGAAAAGACCTCGCCGCGGAAGAGGCGGAGAAGAAAGCAAAATTCGAAAAGAAATAAAAGAAGGGGCTGTTGAAAAACCTAGTGGTTGATCAGCAGCCTCTTTTTTCATTCACCAACCTTAGGTTTTTCAACATGCTAAGCATGTTATGGCATTTTTAATTCAGTTCTGCCTCAAAAAAGATCGATGGCATCTGCAACGGCGGACACGGATCGCGAGGTTTTTCAACATGCTTCGCATGTTCCTTCACCGACCCGGTGAAGGAAGACCTTAGATAACACCCAAGCCATTGCCGTCGAATCAAAAAAAAGCGCCAGTTCATCGAGTATATGACGCTTTTGATTCAGAGGGGTTTTTCAACACCCCCTTTTTCATCCTATTCTTCTTTGAGATATTCGTGGATTCGTTCTCTTCCCAGCTCTTGGAACGTGATCATATCGAATTGGCCGCGAATTTCTTTTAGTTGATTCTCGTTATGGATCGTCCACACGTTCATAAGACGGCCCTTTTTCCTTTCCTTTTGGTATTTGGGAGTGATGAGAAGGCATTCTTCCACATCCAAATATTCGAAGCATCTCCGAAGGCGGAAGACCCATTCGCTATTTTTGCAGACCAATAGCCCGCGGGTGAAGGGGCTTTTACGGCAGCAATATAAAGCCCGTGGGTCAAAGGAAATCAAAGTGATGCGCTTCTTGTTTTGAACGGAACGAAGCACTTCCATCGCCTTTTTGGCCAAGGGGCGGAAATTCTTTTGATGCACTTTGAGTTCCACTACAATCGGGGTCTTTTCCTGAACGAGGTCTAAAACCTCTTGGAACGTTGGAACCACTTCTCCGTCGAGAAGGCGATATCCATTTCGGATTTCTTCCAGGGCCAAATCTTCAATGATTCCTTCTTTCCCCGTCGTGCGTTTTAAATTGTCGTCATGACAAACCAAAAGTTCGTTGTCCTTCGTCAAATGGATATCCAGTTCGATGGCATAGCCATTCTCTAAAGCCGCCTTAAAAGCGTTTAATCCATTCTCGGTTTTGTTTTCATCGTGCAAGCCACGATGGGCGATTCCTTGAAATAAAATGGGGTCAAAGTCTTCCCGTTTTGCTTTTTTTGCCATAATTGCTCCTTTAATCGGTGATGTTGCTTAGCATCAATTTTAGACGATTTTCTTGGTTAACGCTTGTGCTGGATGCATCAAAATCCAAGGGAACGATGTTCGCGTCCGGGCAAAGTTCTTTCACCGGACGAATCATTCCCTTTCCCACGATGTGGTTGGGGAGGCAGCCAAAGGGCTGAACCACGACGATGTTTTTCACGCCGTGGGTCGCGTAATGGACCATTTCGGCAGGGATCACCCACCCTTCGCCCATTTTCACGCCTAGATTAATGACTTTTTTTCCACATTCTGCGATTTCTTCAAAGTCCGCATACGGAAGGAACGTGGTTCCTTTTAGCATCTTTGCTGCCTTGTCGTTTAGACGTAAGCAATGACGGTAAAAGGGTTTTAAAAATGGCATGATTGCCCGGTTTCTTCCATAATAATCGTGATCGACAAAATAATTCTTCATGCAGTAAAGCACGAATTCGTTTAAAGAAGGCAAGGTGGGTTCGGTTCCCGCGCGGAAAAGATAATCCACCAAATGGTTATTCGCATAAGGGGAATATTTCACGTAAATCTCCCCGACAATCCCCACGCGGGGTTTGCGGTTCGTCGCAGGTGGGGCAAATCGAGCAAAGGCCTTGAGGATCCATTTTTCATTTTTCTTGGTCTTAAAATAAGAGGGATGTCCCAATTGCTTTTGGAGTTTATCGATACACGCCCCCGTTACTTTCTTCACCTCTTCTTCCTCAAAATAGGCGCGGGATTGCATTTCAAGGTTCATCAAGAAATCCCCGTATAGAACGCTTTGATAGGCGGCGCGGATAAAGCCAAGGGGCATGGGAAGAGCCGTATCCTTGGTTAAGCCAGAAAGGTTAAAGGACAAAACGGGGACTTGGGGGAATTCCTTTTCGAAGGCTTTGCGGAACAAGGAAAGATAATTGGAGGCTCGGCATCCCCCACCGGTTTGAGAAATCATCACCGCGGTTTTGCTTAAATCATATTTTCCCGTCCGAAGTTCGGCGATAAAAGCCCCGCAGGTGATGATGACGGGGTAGCAGGCGTCGTTATGAACCGCAGTGAGACCATCATCTTTGGCTTGACGGCCCATTGGGGTGACGATTTGAACGCGGATGCCAAAGCGCCTTTCGATTTCTTTGGCGATCAAAGCAAAATGAATGGGGCACATATCTGGAATCAAAACCGTATAGTGCTCCTTCTTCATCTTTTTGAATAAGGCGTTTCTTTGTTTAATTTCGGGATCCATGGTCTTCCCTTTCTTCCAAGGCGGCCAGCAAAGAACGGAGGCGAATCTTCACCGCGCCGAGATTACTGATTTCATCGATTTTGATTTGGGTATATAGACGTCCTTTTTCTTCAAGAATGCGGCGGACTTCGTCACTTGTAACGGCGTCAACGCCACAGCCAAAGCTCACAAGTTGAACAAGGTTCATATCTTGGTTTTGGGTGCAGAGGTTCGCGCAGTCATAAAGTCGAGCATGATAGGTCCATTGGTTAAGGACGTGGGGGCGAATTTTAAGGCCAAAACGCAAAGAATCTTCGCTTAATACGGCGACGCCTAGTCGATCGAGTAAACGGTCAATTCCATGATTGATCTCCGGGTCTACGTGGTAGGGGCGACCTGCCAAAACGATGATCGGCATCTTCTTCGCCCTAGCTTCACCAAGGATCCTTTCTCCTTCTCGTTTGCAATCCTCTCGGTATTTTTGGAGTTCATCCAAGCCGAATTGAAGGGCGACTTTGACTTCGCTTTTTCTTACGCCGAAGCGCTTTAACGAATCATAAAGTTGATGAACCGCGCTAGAAAAGGCGGGAAGTTCTACGAAAGGATCTAAGAAATTTTTCTTGTTGAGGCGCGAATCGTTTTGGCGCAAGAGTTCGCCATAATAAGCGACGACAGGGCATTGGAAATGATTGTCTCCTCGTTTTTCATCCACGTTATAAGACTCGCTAGGATAGAAGATGAAATCCACCCCTTGCTTGATCAAATAATCAACGTGGCCATGGAAGAGTTTGGCCGGATAGCAAGCTGTATCGCTAGGAATCGTTTTCTGGCCATCGCGATACAAAGCACGATTGGAATAAGGGGATACGACCGTTTCAAAACCTAGTTTTTTAAAGAACGCGTCCCATAAGGGCAATTGCTCGTACATGCACAAGGCGCGAGGCAAGCCAACTTTGGCACAGGGGTAGTCTGGTTGCGGAAGTCTTTCTTCCAAACGTTTTCTCTTATAGGCATAAATATCGAGGGAATCATCCCCGCCGCTTTTTCCTTCTGGTTTATCGCATTTATTGCCGGATAAGAAGGTTTTGCCGTTAGGGAAGCGGAGCATGCTGAGGGAACAATGGGCGGTGCAACCATGGCAAGTCACGTGGCGAGAGGTGTAGGAAAATTCCCCAAGGGCTTCTTTGGAAATCAAACCGCCTAAACCGCCTTTTTCTTTTGCATATAAAGCCGCTCCATAAGCCCCCATCAAGCCTGAAATCGGCAGACGTATCACTTCTTTTCCGATTTCTTGTTCGAAGCAGCGGAGAACGGCGTTATTTAAAAACGTGCCGCCTTGGCAAACGATGTTCTCGCCTAATTCTTCCGCCGAACGCACGCGAATGACTTTATAGAGGGCGTTTTTGACGACGGACCGAGACAATCCAGCCGAGATATCCGCCACACTTGCTCCTTCTCGCTGGGCTTGTTTCACGGAAGAATTCATGAATACCGTGCAGCGGGATCCTAATTCCACGGGGTTCGGCGCGTAATAACCGGCTTTAGCAAAATCTTCGACTTCGTATCCAAGGGAGGCGGCGAAGGTTTGCAAAAAGGACCCGCATCCCGAAGAGCAGGCTTCGTTGAGCATGATGGAATCGATCGCCCCGCCATGAACCTTAAAGCATTTGATGTCTTGCCCCCCGATATCGATGACAAAATCAACATTCGGGCAGAAATGTTTGGCGGCCCGGAAATGGGCAACGGTTTCTACTAACCCATAATCCACGCCTAAAGAAGAACGGATCATGTCTTCTCCATATCCGGTCACGGCACTGGAGACGATATGGCAATTCGGGCCAATGATGTCATAGATTTTTTGGATTTCTCTTGCGATTTTTTCAAGGGGGAGGCCGGCGTTGGAGGCATAGCTTTGATAGAGGATTTCTTCGTTTTCCCCAAGCAATACCAACTTGGTGGTCGTGCTTCCCGCGTCGATTCCTAGATAGGCTTTTCCTTCATAAGTGGAGAGGTTTCCCCGGGGAACGGCAAAGCGTTCCTCGTGACGTTTTAGCCACGTCTTGAATTCCTCTTGGCTGGAGAAAAGGGGTTTTCCAGAAATCACTTGTCCAGAAACATCAGCGGATTCTAGCTGCCGAATTAAGGCAGACAAAGAGAAAACCTTACCCGCTTTTTGAGAATATAAAGCAGCCCCTCGTGCGACAAAAATCGAGGCATCTTCTGGATAAATGGCTTCATCTTCTTCTAGATGGAGACGGTCCTTGAAGGCTTTGCGGAGTCCTTGAAGGAAGAAAAGCGGGCCTCCTAAAAAGAGGACATGCCCTTTAATTTCTCTTCCTTGGGCAAGGCCAGCAATCGTTTGATCGGCAACCGCGTAGAAAATAGAAAGGGCGACGTCTTCTTTGCTGGCGCCAGAATTCAAAAGGGATTGGATGTCGCTTTTGGCAAAAACGCCACAACGGGAGGCAATGGGATAGGCCTTTTGGGCGCGGAGAGACAACTCATCCATCTCGGAGGGGGTCAAATGCAAAAGGGTGGCCATTTGATCGATAAATGCCCCGGTTCCCCCGGCGCATTGGCCGTTCATCCTCTCTTCTAGGCCGCCGGTAATGAAGATAATTTTGGCGTCTTCTCCCCCAAGTTCTATCGCGCAGTCTGCGTTCGGATAGAGGACTTTAATCGCGTAATAAGAAGATTGCACTTCTTGAACGAAAGGAATGCCCGCTCGTTCGCTTAAGCCAAGTCCTGCCGACCCCGTTAAAGAAACGTTGAGAGGAATATCCCCATACCGTTCTTCGATTTCTTTTAATTCTAGAAGGGTCGTCTCTTTGACTTGAGAGGCGTGGCGAAGATAATTGCCGTAAAGCAAACTTCCGCCCGCGTCGAGCAAAACCGTTTTAACAGTGGTCGACCCTACATCAATTCCGAGGCTATACAAGGACTTTTCCATACGGGAAACATTTTATACGAATTGAAACGAAGGGGAATAAAAAGCGCTTCCACGAAGGAAGCGACTTTCTTAACGGATATAGGCGCGATAGGAAGTGACCTCTTCCACCACTTCTCCATCGATTTGGAGGCCGCAGGGACGATCGAATTGAACTTCGATTTCCTTGCCTTGGACGCAGTAGACGTTCTTTTTGGCCCGGACATGGGTCCCTTTGAATATTTTGGGGAATAACATCAAAGTGCCAATTTTCCCCCGTCCATGGACGACCACCAGGGACAACAAATGGGAATTTCGTTTTTGCATCGGGGCAATCATCATGCCGTCGCCATAATAACGCCCATTCATCGTCGAAGCCAAATAGGAACGGGAGATGCTGACTTCTACCCCATCGACTTTTACTTTGGCAAGGCGAGGGACAAAACCGTGGAAAAGCAAATGGATGGTGATTTTGGAATAATCGAGGTCTTTTTCTCCGCGGCACTTTTTCCGTTCCGCTTCCACGCAACGCTCCCCGTCGATCCCAAACCCGATGCCGTTAAGAAAGCGGTAAGTTTTTCCTTTGACTTCGATGAACGGCAAATCGAGGAGGAAGCCATTCAAAGGGACAAGACACGTCTTGGGGTCTTTATGTTCTTCGACGTCTTTTAAAAAGTCATTGCCCATTCCAGAAGGGCAAAGCCAAAAGGGGCAGGGAAGAGGGGCATCTTCGATTAAATTGACAAAATGATTCAAGTCGCCATCTCCGCCCATCAAGACGACGTTATCTTCCGCATTCAAGCTCCCCAAGAAGATTTTGGGATCTAATTCTTGTGCGGACTTCGTTTCCAAGCCGGGGAATTTTCCTTGAAGCGAGGGGAGGATGGCAACGGCGTTTTCTTTGCCACGTCCTCCATCGGCTTTTTCGTTATATAGCAAAATATTCATAGGGTTTCCGTTTCGTGTTGCGCTATTCTAGCACTCCTTTTAAAAGAAGATAGGTATCGTTTCACCACCTTGGTAAAATTCGTCTACAATAGGTTCCATAAATAAAAAGAAAGGACTCTCTTATATGGCCTGCACCACCATTTTAGTCGGAAGAAAAGCAAGCTACGACGGCTCCACCCTCATTGCTAGAAACGACGATTCTCCCAGCGGCATCTTCATGCCCAAGAAAATGATTGTCGTTTCCCCCGATAAACAGCCAAAGCATTATCATTCCCGTTTATCCCATTTAGAGCTCGATTTGCCGGAAAACCCCTTGCAATACACCTGCACTCCAAACGTCCCGGAGGACGAGGGCATTTGGGCGGCAAGCGGGGTCAATTCCTTAAACGTTGCCATGACGGCCACCGAGACGATCACGAGCAACCCCCGCGTTCTTGGGGCCGACCCCTTACTTGGAAAAAGCGAGAAAAATGGAGAAAAACGCTATAACGGCCTTGGCGAAGAAGATATCGTCGCTTTGGTTTTGCCTTATATCCGCTCCGCTAGAGAAGGCGTTTTGCGCTTAGGACAGTTGCTAACGGAATATGGAACCTACGAATCTAATGGCATCGCTTTTAGCGATAAAAACGAGATTTGGTGGTTAGAAACCATCGGCGGTCATCATTTCATTGCTAAACGCGTCCCCGACGACTCTTATGTGGCCATGCCCAACGCCTTTGGACTTGACCGTTTTGATTTTGCCGATGCTTTTGGCGAACAAAAAGAGCATATCTGCTCCCCGGATTTAAAAGTCTTTATCGAAGAAAACCATCTAGACCTCAGCTTCAGCGAATCCTTCAATCCCCGCGTGGCTTTTGGTTCCCATAGTGATTCCGATCACGTTTATAACACTCCACGTGCTTGGTATATCGAACGATATTTAAGTGGTAAGAAGCGCTCCTTTGATGGACCAAACGCGGAATTCACCCCCCTTTCTGACGATATTCCTTGGTGCGATACCCCCGACCGAAAAATCACCTTGGAGGATATCAAATATCTATTATCCTCCCATTACCAGGGAACTCCGTTTGATCCCTATGGCAAAAATCACGAGCCCTATTGGAAAGCCCCGTTCCGCCCGATCGGAATCTCCCGGACCGACGACTTGTCTCTCATCCAAATCCGTCCTTATCGCGACGACAAAATCGCAGCGATTCAGTGGATTGGCTTTGGTTCCAACATGTATAACGAATTGCTTCCGATTTATGCCAATGTCGATGACATCCCCGCTTATTTGTCTAAGACGAGCAGCGCCCCGGACACCTCCTTCTATTATTGGAACATCCGCCTTATCGGCGCATTGGCAGATCCTTATTTCGCCACAACCGAAATCTTCGTGGAACGTTTTCAAGAAGAAGTTGCTTCCGAAGGACACGCGTTAGTTCGTCTTAACGATGAAGCCATTTTAAAGGGCAAATCCATAGAGGAAGCCAATCAAGAGGTCGCGGACATGGCCAAAGAAGCAACCGAAAGGCTATTAAGCCAGGTTCTTCACGAAGCCAGCATGCACATGAAAAACGGGTTCAGCCGTTCGGATCACTAAGGCAGCATTCCTATTCGCGGGCTTCGGCCCGCTTTTTTATGCCGCTTTCTTTTTGGCAAAACGAGCAAGGAATTCCTTCCACGTTACCCGTTTATCCGCGAGTTGAACAATCCAGGATTCGCGAAACAAAGGCAGAGTGAATAAACACACCGGCCACATGTGGGATTCAATGGCGTTTCGTTCCACGGCATTGAGCCCAAAATCCTTCAAAGCATTAATGGCAGCATAAACCCCGTGTTTGGTTGCATGGTGTTTCGGATGTGGCTTCACGTGCCAATCGTAAAGAAAATAATCGTGAAGCAAGGAAGCGCGAATTAAAGACGACGGATCAACCTTCACGTGATTTTTAAAGGCAAACTCCATGGCTTCAAGACACACGGACAAACAATGATCATAGGTTGAAACATGGCCGTGATGAAGAATATCACGAAGAGCACGGTAACGTTCATCCTGCAATATCGGCTCGGCAAACCGGGCAAAATCGGCATCTTTATCCAGCAATCTACGTTCAAATTTCTTTTTCATGGATATATAGATTAGGCTCTTTGTCAAAAAAAGCGACAAAAACGATAAACTTGGCCTACTATCAAAACTAATTTTATTTTTTAATACATTGTATATTTGGATGGTGCAACCAAAAATCGTCCTTGTATAATTGTACCTTGAGACAGGAGAAAAGCTCTAATAATGAAAAATCGTTACGTATCAGCTCTTATTTCTTCCAGCCTATCGATCGCCCCGATGGTGATCGCTATTTTGATTTTATCTTTGACTGGAGTTACCAATATCAACTCCATGCGTCCCGATGGGTCCATGGATTGGTCGAATACGTGGCTTTTGCTCCTTGGTCTTTTCGTCTTAATTCTTGGCCTTGCCTTGTTCCAAGTGGGAACTGAAACCGGGCTTTCCAAAGTCGGGGAATACATGGGCAGCTCTTTGTCCCAACAAGAAAATATTTTCATTGTCATCTTGTTTACCTTTGTTTTGGGCACCTTAATCACCTGTGCAGAACCTTCCATTCTCATCACTTCCAAGCAAGTCACGATTATCCCTGGGAACGAGTGGCTCAATACTTTTGTATTAATCGGAGGCATTGCCCTCGGCGTCGGAGTATTTGTCGTCATTGGCATTCTTCGTATCATTTATCACAAGCCTTTAAAACTTTGGTACTGCCTCTTCTACGCGATTGTTTTCATGATTATTTGTCTCATCGCGATGGATCCAAACAAAGCCAAACTCTTGCCGTTCATTTTTGATGCGGGCGGAGTGACTACCGGCAGTGCGACCGTCCCCTTCATCCTTGCATTAGGGGCTGGGGTTGCCGTGGTTCGCGGCGGCAAAAACGCGACGAACGACTCCTTCGGTTTGGTTGGCTTGGCTTCCGTTGGCCCGATTCTTTCCACGGCAATTTTGGTCATGATCAAGGCCAACGTCCCCGATTATGTTTACCCCACCGCGGACACGAGTTCGATTGCAATGAAGTTTGCTAACGCCCTCTTCCCCATCAATGGAAGTTTGGGATCCATGATTGAGGTCTTGATTGCTTTGGCTCCCATTCTCGTCATCTTCTTCATCTACGACATATTGTTCATCCACCTCCCCCGTCATTCCATTTTCAAATTGCTGATTGGCTTTGGAATCTCTTATGTCGGTTTGGTTCTCTTTCTCTCCGCGGCCACGGCCGTTATGACTCCGATTGGATATGTAGTTGGAGAAGAATTGGGCTTTAAACCCGCATGGGCCATCTTTTTCATCGCCTTCGTCCTTGGCCTTGTTACGATTCTTTGCGAGCCTGCCGTCCACGTTTTAACGGGCCAAATGGAGACCATTTCCGATGGGCGCATCAAGAAAACTTCAGTCTTGTTTGCTTTGTCTTTAGGGGTTGGCGTTGCCATTATGCTCGCGGCCATCCGCACCTACTACCGCTTCTCCATCCTTTATTATATGGTCCCATTATTCTGCATCGCTTTGCTCTTATCTCTATTCACCCCTGATATTTTCACCGCGATGGCGTTTGACTCCGGTGGAACGGCTAGTGGTCCGATGTCTTCTTCTTTCATTCTTCCTTTAATCATCGGCTTAACCAAATCCAGCGCGGAAAATGCGGGTGTTGTTCCGGATTTTTATTCCAATGGTTTCGGCGTAGTTGCTTTAATCGCCACAACCCCAATCATTGCGATACAATTGCTTGGAATTTCTGCCAGCGTCAAAGCTTCGAACGCCCGCAAATACATGGCTCGCCTTACTTTCAGCAAGGACGATGCCAAAATCATTCATTTCGAATAAGGAGGCCACATGGGATTCTTTAGAAAAAAGAAAGAAATGCGACGCTTAGCGTCACTACCAGAAAACGACGGGGAAATTAAAAAGCTCTCCCTCTTCGTCACCATTGTTTCTAGGGGACAAGCCGATCCGGTCGTCCGTTTATTCGAAACGCTCGGGGTATCCGCTCAATTCATAGAAAATGGAGAAGGAACCGCCCAAAGGGAGATTCGCAATATCCTCGGCATTGAGGACGACCGCAAATCCATCGTCTTCTCCTTCATTAAACGCGACGCAATTCCCGAAGCGACCAAGGAGCTGGAGGCCTTCTTCCTCTCCTCACCCAAAAACAAGGGCATCGGGTATTCAATCCCCATCAATTCCTTAATTGGAATGCAGCTCTACCGCTTCCTCGCGGACACCCTATAATAAGGAGAAACCATTATGCAAACACCATTTGAAGTCATTCTCGTTCTCGTCAATTCTGGCTTCTCCGAGACCGTCATGAACGCGGCTCGCGAAGAAGGCGCGCACGGCGGAACCATCATCCATGCCCGCGGGACCGGAACTAAGGAAATGGAGAAAAAATACGGAATCATCATCACCCCGGATAAAGAAGTGATCATGATTCTTGTCAAATCCACGATCCGCGATGCCGTTTTAAGCGCCGTCTATCATGCGGCTGGCCTAGGAACCGACGGAAAGGGCATTGCCTTCTCCCTGCCGGTAGAATCCGTTGTCGGACTTAAATTCGACGAAGCAAGTGAAGCCACCAAAGAACAAAAGGAAGCCCCTTCTTCCCTTGCCACCAAGTAAAGTAAAACCTCACGGAGAGCATTAAGCTCTCCTTTTTTCTTTCGCCGATTGGAGTACAATAGCCTCATTATGAAAAAACAATTCGAAAAGCCATTTGACTTTAAAGGCGCGAAAGCCAACCTTTCCCGCGAGGGGTATTTTGAATTATTCGGGTTTACCATCTTCGACATCATCCACATCGCGATGGCAGTTGTGATTATCATTCTCGCCTGTGTAACGAAAGGCGAAGGATACTTGGACGAAATCGGCATGGAGATGCTTTCTTTGATCTTCGCCATCATCCTCATCGGATTTGTCGACGAGATGGCGGAAAAAGAAGAAAACGGCCATGGAAACCGTTATTTTACGTTCGCTTGGCTTGTTTGCTCTGGCGCTTTGCTCGCTCCGGAAGCCTTTCGCTTTCCTTTGCAAGTCGCCGGGCCCTTTGATGAAAATTCCGCGGTCTATTTTGTGAAATTTGGGTTCACTTGCCTTGGTATGTTCTTCTTCTTATTCTCCTTGTTCACCAAGAAGCATTCCGACGCCTGGTTTCTCTTCATTGTTTTGGGCGTGCTTTGCATCGGCGCGTCCATCCCTTTTAGCATCTGGAGCTTATGGATCGAAGAGGAGCCAATGATTGCAGGGGTAGAGACCGTTTCTTCCTTGGCACCGATTGCCCCCATCGTCTTCACGTTCTTATCCTTCCACAAGAAAAGAAGGAACCCCCACATCCGTAAGCACTTGGCAAAATCGCAGGAAGAGCAAGCCGAAGAATAAAAATACGGGACTTGGCTGAACCCCAGGTCCCGTTTTGCTTCGGTTTTAAACCGCGTCAGGCTTGTTTGACAATGGTGACGATATAAACTTCCTCGCCATCATCGATTTGAACCGTGATGCCACTGGCAGAGGCGCTTTTGACTGTTTTGATTGTTTCCATCGGGTCCTTCCACCCATCTTCGGGGAAGGAAAGGACTCCCGCGGCATAGGTCCAAGTGAAGTCATATTCGCCGCCATAGAATGAGGCTTTGAATTTGCCGGTTCCATCCGCATTAAAGACAAAGCACGGAACGTTTTCGTCTTCAGGCTTCCAAGTGCCAACAAGCCAAGAAACGTCCTCTTTTTCTTTTTTGAACGTCAACGAACGAGACATTGAATCACCCCCTTCATCGTCAAACGTAAGCTTAACCGTGAACGAGATAGCACTCGGATCAATGACGATGGATTTTGGGTTATCGATATTTGCTAAATAAGGCGATTTCCAATTGGAGAACGTAATAGCCACTCCATCGTAGGCCCAGCTAAACGTCGCCGTGTTTTCAAAACCTTCATCGAAAGACATCAGCGCACTGCCAGTTTTATCCTTATTGAACGTGAAGGAGGCGTCGTAGCTAGTACCGGAATAGCTCCATTTTCCAACGATCCAGGTCGTATCCACTTCGGGGGCCGGTTCCTTGACCGTGATTTTCACGGCTTTGCTGGTTTTAATGCTCGGGTTGGCAACGCTATGAAGAGTGATCTCCGCTGTGCCGGCCTTTAAAGCCTTGATTTGGACGCTCTTGCGGTCCGCGGCGATGGAAATGACTTTCACTACATCTGGAGCGCTAGAAACGGCCTCAAACGCCTCCAAAGAGGCTTCGGGATAGAATTCCACGCGGAGATTCGATGTATCACCGGGTTTAAGCGTGGATTGATCCGCGTAGAGATAGAGGGCTGTTAAGGCGGGACTCGTTACCGTAACGGTTACTTCCTTCGTTATTTCTCCTAGAGGATCGGAAATCGTAAGCTTCGCGCTTCCGGGTTTAAGAGCTTTGACCGAACCCGTGAAGGAATCCACGGAGATCACTTCTGGATCCGAGGTGGCGATGATTTTGATGTCGCGATCATTGATGGCAGTTGCAGGCGAGACTTTCTCCAAATGGAGGTTCACATAAGATCCTGCTTCTGCTTTTAAGTTGTTCGCTCGGTAATCGCTATAGGAAGAAACGTAGAATTCATCGATGGAGGAAACAAAATACGGGGCGGGGTCAAATTCGGCTCCGCTAGGTTTTTCAGAAAGCAGCTCGGCGATTTTAACGCTGGATTGTTCTGGCCTTTGATCCGCATCAATCGGGGCTTTTTTCTCCGCGTCGAAATTGTCCTCCCCCCACTTATTTTGAGTTAACGTTCCGCCCAAGAAGGCATTGGTTGCAGTTTCAAAACGGAGGGCACCTTCTAAAATCGAAGTTCCGCCTAGATAGGAGGAAAGGGTGGCCGTATATTCCGCTCCCGCTTCTTTCACCGATAAGGATGGATTATGTTCGAACAAAGACGTTAACGAATCTTGGAACCAATTCGCGTTATAACGGGGCTCGAAAAGTTTTTCTTTCCATGCGGATTCCGCGATTTGGGTATTGCTATCGGTGACTTCAGCCACGATGTGCTTTTTTCTTGCATGAACGCCGACATAATTTTCGATATCAAAGAAATCATTTCCCCGCTTTCCTTGATAAATCATCATATTCACAACCCCTTCTTCTTCGAAGGTGGCTTTCCCGCTGACCCAAAGGTCATTTTCAGAGAAGAGAACACGGCCATTGGCCTTCGCATCCCCCTTCTCTTCAAAGTCAAAACCGCAATAAGAGGTGGCTTGGACATTAGCAAGGATCTCTTCGACGGTCGAGGGCAAGGTCGAAGCGGAGGTTTCACTGGTTTTTTGAGAAGCATCCGTATCTTTCGTGTTAGACGAGGTGACGTCTCCTTGATTTCCGCCACAGGCAACAAGGCCCATAACGGTAGAAACGCCTAGAATCAATAACGCTTTCTTTTTCATGGAATTTCTCCTTTAAAAATCAACGGGTACCACGGTTTCATCAAAAGAGCCATAAGTGAGCGTCGCGGTGCCTTGAACCATATTTTGGTAATCGTAATAATCGATTTCCGCGTTCATGAACGCGCCTTTGGCGTCCAAATTGAAGCGGAGTTCCGAAACAAAGGAGGCATAATAGCTGGCTTCCGTATAAGGAACGAAGAGCAAAATGACGTTTTTCTCAATGCCGGGACGGCAAGTAAATTTTTTCCCGTCCTCGGAGACGAACAATTCTGGGGCAAAGGAGCTAAACGAGGGAAATAAATCGGATTCCGAAATCGGATTCTCATCGTAAATCGTCACTTTTTGTTCGCCAGAAGAATTGGTGGTAACGGAAAATTCATAGAATCCGGTCCCCACTTTGGTGGCGCCATAGGAACTTACCCCATCCGTCGCATCGCTATAGACACACTCGGGGGTCGCGTAATAATGGCCAACGGCCTTGCCTTCTTGCGTTTCCAAGTCCGTCGTCACCGTGTAGTTCTTGCTCTTTAACTGACGGCCAAGGTTATATAAGCCAAGTTCCAATGTATCGTGGACGCTTTCATGGGCGTAGGGTTTGATATCGGGGATCTTGCCGACTTCGCCCCAGTTAAAATGAAGTTCAAGTCGTTGGCTGCTATAGACGCCACCGATCGAAGTCGAAGCCGAACTGGTAAAGATGGTGACATCGCTTAATTTTCCGTCCTTTAAATCAAACAGGACTTTTTGTGCGGAAATGCTTTGTTGCGTTAAAGACAAAGCGAAGGTTTTGGCTACCTGGGGTTTCAAAAGGAATTGACCATTTAGCGAGACGAAATCCGAATATTTAAGGGTTTTCATTGGGGAATCGAAATGCTCTTTGAAAACCAAGGATTTACCCGTAGAAGAACTCTTAACGACATCGTCCATCACTTGGTTTTGAACCGTTAAACCACGACGGTAAGTTAAACCGTCTTCTTTGGCAAAATAGGTGGCGGATACCGTATCGTCAAAAGGATGGCCGTCGCCGATATCGTAATGATAAACAACTTCACTAGAGAGGATGCCTTCGCTGAAAACGTTATGAAGTTCATAACTAGCGAATTCCTCTCCTCCTTTTTCACTAGTCAACGCGTCAAAAGCAGTATAGGCGGTTCCGGTAATTCCAAAGGAGTTTTCTCTGGCAAAAGCCAATGCATCCGCCAAGCCCGTTCCACGTCCGCTAGAAGAAGCATCGCCGCCGCCACAAGAAGCTAGAAGAGTTACAGAGGCAAAAGATAATGCAAGAAATGAGGTGATTTTATTCATATCTTCTCCTTAGTCTTGAATCGGCAACGCCGGCAATTTCGTGGTTCCGATATTGGTTAGAGAATAAGTGAAAGTGTCTTCGTATGAACCCGCCGCATCGAAGGCAACGGTTCCCCAAGAAGTAATTTTGTTTTCTTCGTTGAGCTTAAAGAACACTTTTTTCGCAACATAATACGCGTCTTGGCGATCGAAGAACGGCGAAGTGATTTTGCGGATACCGTCCACAACACTGCCATTGGTCGTAGAGAAGGAACCATCCTTCCCCTTAACGAAGAATTCCGGGGCAAATCCTAAGAAATTCGGCTCGAGTTGAGCTCGGGTTTGTTTCCAATATTGCGAAGTCTTTTCCGTGAAATAGGTCACTTTGCCCATGTCTTTTCCGGTAACGTAATGTTTGTAACGATAATATTCGCCGTCGTCATGCTTTTCGTAACCGATTTTATAGGTATCTAGAGCGGCGCGGAATTCGCTGTAGAAACCATCCGCCGTCGCATAGTTATCGTATTGACCGCCATATTCTCCGCTCGACTCCTCATCCACTGCGTGGATCGTGTAATTCCCACCAGAAATCGTTTGCTGGAGATCCGTTAAAGCAGCTTTAAGGGTATCGTGTTCATCGCGATGGGCTTTAGGCTGAATTTCCGTTTTTTCAATATCGCCGGGGAAAATAAGACGGAAAGAGGCATCGTAGAAGAATTCTGAAGCGTTATAAAGGCCATCCGAACGTGGTTCAGTGGTAATGACAACGTCAGCAAATTTCCCATTGGACATGGAGAAGGAAACATCCAAAATGTTGGTGGGGTAGAAGTGATATTCGCTGATACTGGCGATGCCCATCATTCCTTCAAAAGATTGCAATTTTTCCGTTAAGTAATAACGCCCTTCTACTAATTCAAAATCGCTAACTTCCAAGTTCGCAAAGGGATTGGAAAGGTATTGTTCATAATTCAAAGGCCCTTTTTTGCTGTCGGCAACTGCCGTATCTCTGGGGGCAACGAATTCGGCGTTTTCCACCGTGTTTTCCAAAGTCAAACGATCGAAACTGATATTGCCGGCTTCATTGGGGACAAAGGTGTAATCATAGGAAACGTCATAATCCAGCGATTCCCGGTAGGTTTTCTTCCATTCCGCAAATCCTTTGCCAATGGTCAAATCCACCGTTCCTTCGTCGTAAGAATCTCCATCATTCACATAAACTGAGGTCAAAGACCCCGAAAAAGCGACGGATTTTTGAGCAAGCGTCAAAGCTTTGGCCAATTCGCTTTCATCCACGGATTCGCTGGTTTTGCCGGATTCGCCTCTACATGAAACTAGCGAAAGGACTAAGGCTGTCGAAAAAATAACTAAACGATTACGATTTTTCATTTTCTGGTTCACTCCCATATCCGCTTGATTTTGATACAAGGAAAAGGATTGTCAATAGAACTTTTTATAAATCTGCCCTGGTCTTAACAAATAAAGGCAAAATTAGTAGAAAAAAAGTTATTCCACTTCTTCCGATTCTCTATCCTCGTCGCTGTCCTGCATTCCAATGGATTTCGCGCTTGAAATCTCATCGGACTCGAAGTCGCTGAAATCGATTTTTTGGACTTTTTCAAAGCGCTGACCGATTTTTTGAACCGTTGTATCGAAGCTTCCGCTTTTCTTCGTAAGGTTTTGAATCCCGTCGTTTAGGCTCTTCCAACGAGGGATGAAGCGCTTGAACTCGGTACCCAAAGCATTGAGGTGTTGATTAATTTCAGCGATGCTCTTGCTCTTTTTGGCGTCAATTTGAATGACACGGAACGAGGCAAGCAAAGGTTGAAGAATCGTCGGAGAAACCAATACGACATTCTTCTTTTGGGCATAATCGATTAAATCGGGGAATTCGTTATGGATATAGGCAAAGACGCCATCGTTAGGAACAAACATAATGGCATTCGAAATCGTTTTTCCTTGAATAATGTATTTGGAGGTCTCGTCGATTCGTTGACGGGTCGCGGTTTTGAAGGCGCTGCGGGCTTGTTTTTCTTCGTCTTCGCTTAAATGGGCGGAACGGTCAAAGAGTCGATCGTATCCCGTTAACGAGAACTTGCTATCTATGCAAACCATTTGATGGTGAGTTTCTCCATCGAGAAAAATCACAGCATCCGGCTTTAATTGAGACTCTTCTCCTCTCGCTTCCTGCAAGATGTATTGGGTGTCATACAACGTGCCTTTCGAACCCTGGAATAGATTGTCTAATAGCAGTTCCAACTGGAATTCCCCATAACGGCCGCGTGTTTGATTGTTGGATAAAACATCCTTTAAGGAAGTAATTTCCTGTTGAAGACCGTCAATGCTTTTTTGGGCTTCTTGTACCATGCCTAGTTGCTTTTGGAGGTTAACCATGGACTCCGACGTGCCTTTAAATCCGTCCGACAAGGTCTGATTCACCTTTTCGTTGATGGATTTCATCGATTCATCCAATTTGAGGTTCATCGCATTGATTTGGGCTGTCACCGTTGCCCCAATGGTTGTTTGGAAATCATTGAGACGTTTGGTGTCGGATTCCATCAAATCCTTCATCGATTTTTGCATGGCGTTCATCTGTTCCATGTTTTTGGAGGTAATATCCCCAAAACGTCTGGCAATCGTCTCATTGATGGCCTGGACCTGAGCATTTAAGTTGGAATTAACCGTTTGTTGAAAAGCATTCATTCGTTGATTGTCCGACTCGGATTGAGTCTGCATAGCTTTAGCAATTTCCACCATTTGGCCTTTCAAGCGGGCTTCTGTTCTTGTTTCGATGTCGTCGCTAAGGCTTTTGATGTTCGCCTTAATTTCCGTCGAACTTACAATTTGACTCTTTTCTAAATCCTTTAAGGCTTGCGGATCAATACCTGAATCGGAAGTTCCTGTTCGTTTAAAAATCAAAACGAGCAATAAAGCTATCACTCCAATAACAGCAATCGAAGCAAGAATTAAAATTGCAATTTCCATCTACATGGCTCCTTTCTCCTTGTCCTTCCATTGTAGGGTGAAAATTCAATTCGCCAAGGGATAGGAAAGAAAAAAAGCGGATTATGTCCGCTTCCCAATGACTACTTATTTCGCCAGGCCCTTCTTCTTTAGATACTCATATAGTTCTACGCCCAGTTGATGGTGTCCCTTCACGTTGGGGTGTAGCCCATCCACATAAAACTCGCTAGGTCCAGCAATTCCTTTCGGCGGGGCCGGAAGTTTAGTTTCTAAATATTCGATCCCGAAATCATCACATTCTTGGCGAATAGCCTCACGATATTCTTCTAGCGGAGGGAAATTCTTCCAAGATTTGCTTCCATCCCCATGAACACTATCCTCGTCTTGGCGGGGAGTGGGGATAACAAAACAAATCCGATCCTTTTTAAGCCCTTTTTTGGTTAATAAATACGTGATTAATTCGTGAAGAGCCCCATAAAACGTCCATCTGGTCTCATCGCCCATTTGGCCCAATTCCGCATCTCCATGGCCAAAATCGTTGGTCCCGCCGAACACGAACAGGAAATCGCAAGGATTCATCCAACGCGCTCGAAGGATAAATTCTTCGTCCGGATTATTGTTCGTGCTGGCATGTTGTTTCGCAATGCGCGTCCCGCCTACACCGTAATTCCCTTCTTTTGCTTTGGCCAAGCGGCAGCAAACGGCGGAATAAATATTTTCGGGGCAGTCGGCTCCGGCGCCTTCCGTGATCGAATCGCCGAGAAAATTAATGACGAGAGGTTTCATAAAATTATTCTACCTCAAACCATGTCTCATTTTGTTTCAGATTATTTGCTTTTCACGTCGAGAAAAGCCGATACAACAAAAAACCGAACCCACAAGGAGTTCGGTACTTTGCAATTGGTGACCCGTACGCGGTTCGAACGCGTGAATGTATCCTTGAAAGGGATATGAGTTAACCGCTTCTCCAACGGGCCACAAGATGGCGCTCAGCATAGGGTTCGAACCTACAACCGATCGGTTAACAGCCGATTGCTCTACCGTTGAGCTAGCTGAGCGCATTGCGCAATAAATCGCGCTTGAAAATATTAGGTGTTAGCAAAACTAAATGCAAGAGGAAGATGAAGGGAAAAATCGAATTTTTTCATTTTTGGCTTCTTGCGCGAAAAAAAGGCGCCTAATTTCAGCGCCTCGATGAGAATCTAACGGAGATTATTTCAATCCCTTTTCCGCCAAACGGCGGGCAATTTCGGCATAAAGTTCGCCAACCGTTTTGATACCGGTTAGTTTTTCGGCGTCTAGGCCGACCCCATAACGATCTTCAAGATCGAAGGAGAGTTCCATTACGTCTAAGCTATCGAGTCCCAAATCCTTCAATGATTTGGTTTCCTCGACGGTTTTCATGCCGAGTTTTTCCGCGAATGCGGCTTTGATTTCATCTAATTTGGTCGTTTCCATATGCAGCCATTATAGCAAAGCCGCGATGGAATGTAGAGAAAAAGCGATTTGGCTATATCCGCATCGCCTTTTCCATTTTAATTAACCGTTATAAGCAACAGTCTTAGGGGCTTGGAGATAACTTTCCTCGCTATTGACCTTTTGGGTGATGGACGAGGTGTCGTGATTAATCGCGGCGGTAATGACGCCCGCGGCGGATCCAAAGACGACGAGAAGCATAAGCAAACCTAAGAGCTGACCTTTAATTTCTGACATTATTGTTACTCCTTTCAGAATTATTTCGGTGCGATATGAAGGAATAACCCCTTTTCTTTCTTTTTATCAGCCATCGGCAACGAGGCTGATTTCAGAATCGACCCTCTTTTCGATGGTCTCACTTGTTTTGGTGAAAACACCCATTAAGGTTCCACCGATAGCGCCAAAAACGGCTAAAACAAGCAGTATCCCAAGCAATTGGCCTTTTATCTCAGACAATTCAACACCTCCCTTCTAATTTTTATAGAAACCAACGACGCAGCTTCGCGTAACCGCGATCTTCATCGTGGATTTCTTAATCACAAGCGGCTGGTACTCCTTCTCCAGCCGGTAAACGTAGGTCTCCCCAATAGCAGGGGTACCACTGGTAACGGATACGAAATTTGCTCCGTTATTTTCAACAAAACTCAAGGTATCCTGGCTGATTTGACCTTCGCGAGATATCCTCTGATTCACCGTCAAGCTCATCGCGTCCAGAGTTTGGTAGGTGGCATTGATAAGGCACAGGTCCCCACCAAGAAGAAAGACGGAAACCAAGAAGACCGTGGATAAAAGCATGGCCAATTTATAAGACATTCATTGTTTCCTCCATGACTTGCAAAAGCGTTAGCGACAACGTAATCATCGAGATGGCGCTGCCGGCTAGAGGCAAGAACGATAAGGTTTGCAACCTTTCGAGTCGTTTTTCCTTTTCTAATACGTGTTTTTGATCGCTTAGTTTTTGAAACAATCGATTGAACTGGGCGACATAAAGGCCGCCCTGCCCTTCTTCTACCATTTGATAGACGGAAACCATCACTTGCTTTACGGCAACGTCGGGGAAGAAAGAAGCAAACTGAGCATAAGGCTCAACGCTTTTATCTTGCTCAATATCTTCCAGCAATTGACCGATTTTTCCTTTCAAATCGTCAGAAGCAAATTCTTGCAGGGCCCCCAAGGCGCGAAAAACAGTAAATCCATCCTCCACGTAGATGCCAAAAAAAGTAAAGAGGGAAACAAATTCGTCCATCCGCTGCTGCTGACGTTTTAGAATCGTTCGAGCATACCGGCTGAAATAAAGATAAACGAAGAAAATCCATCCGATTAAAGGCAATAAAAGGTAATAACTCCCGCCAAGAAAGAAATACAGTCCGATCTCCAACCCCACAAAAACCAAACTCAGAAGTGCGAACTTGAGCATCTCGCGCCCAAAGCGAAGACCGAGTTCCGCCATTTGTTTTTTAATCTCTTTCACGAATACGCCCTCCTTTTTTGAAAATTTCCGTTACCCGAATTTCCGTATAGAAAGACCCATAAATGAGCAAAGAAATAAGCATGAACAGGAAATAAACCATTAAGCATCCAAGATAGACGGGGCTATGTTTAATGCTGGCGAAGAAACTCGATAGTCCGAAGCGAAGGAAAACCACAATCCCCGTAGATACCGCCCAAAGCAAAAGGTATTCGAGAAGATTTCGCGCCCCTGTTTTTTCTTTTTGACGATTCGTTTCTTCTACGCGGGTCACTTCTTCTAGCAACGATCCGCTTAACCGCAAAACATCGCCGCCTTGGTTTGCATATAAATCCAGAACGCGTAAAAACATGGTATAGATGGAGGCCGAGAAGTAATCTTCCATATATTTGGCCTTCTCTAGCGGATCCATTTCTTGGATGGCTTCTACCACTTCTTTAAGTTTCCCCGTTGCTCCTTCGGTGGCGGAGTCAAAACTAAGCCCATAAGAGTGAGTAGCCGATAACGAAATAATATAGGAATTGATAAAGCGGTAGGCTTCGTGGGATCTTCTTTTTCGATCCACATATTTGTCTAGCATCGGGACAAGGCCTAGAAGGGTGATAAGCAGATAGGCGACTAGCACCACACCAGTAACGATCCAGTTTTCGCTTGCGGCATAGCAAGCAAAAGCAAGAAGCAAATCCACGACGATTCCCGGAATCAAATACGGGCTCATAATAGGTCTCCTTTTCGGGACGAAAGCATTCGAATAGAACGCGTGGATTCTTCCATTTCTCCCACTTCATCGATATAACGAACCACCCTGCCATCGCGAAACACTTTTTTGAGGTAAACCACCAAGGAAAAATGGTGATAGACATCCGTAAGAACCTCATCGAAAACAAGCTTGTCATTGGCCATAAGGGCCATGCGGGCAATTCGCTGGGGGACAGAGTAAATATCCTTTGCGTGAAGCGTGGTCATAATGGGGTGACCGCTCATCACGCAGTTCAAGGCGTCCAACATCTCAGCCCCACGGCTTTCCGCGACCAAAAGATAGTCCGGATTATTTCGAAGGGCATTGCGAATCAATGAGGGGAAAGAAGCATCTTTAATTCGATCATCTACCAGCCAACTGGTCAAATCCAAATGGGAGGAGGAACGGCTCATTTCTAACTCTTCGACATTATCAATGACGATGACGCGAGTCGCGGGCGGCAAATGCATCAATAAGTATTTTTGAAGTTCCGTCTTCCCTGCTCCGGTTTCTCCGGCGATGACAATGCTTTTTCTTTGGTGAATCGCATCCATGAGAATCGGACGAGACCCTCCCCAAAACTCTGTATCGTCATCCAAAATGGCGCTTCCTTCTTTTCCAATACGCAGTGAGAAGGAATAAGCGCGTTCGTCTTTGACGCGAACGATGGACAAGAAAGTCGCGTTCAAACGATATCGAGAGAAACTGACGTCGAGAATTGGATTCATATAGGAAAACTGTTTGTCGCTAAAATTGGCGATTTGACGCAGGAAATCCCCTACGGCGGAATTGGCTATTTCCTTTTCATATTTTTGTCTCCCTAAAGCAGAATCTTCGTAATAGAGCGCTTCCCCATTGAAACTAATATCCGTTACGGTTGGCACTTGGAGCAGTTCAGACAAAAAAGAAGATTCCAAAAATGCAGTTAAACGTTGATTGGTCGTCATGCATGATCCTCTGTGATTTTTTCAATCCGGAACGAAGCCGTTTTATTGAGGATTCGAAATCCTAAATCAGCACGAAAAGCAATTTTTACCGACGAATACCCATTGGTATAGGGGATTCGATCGCCAAGAGTTACCGTGTAGGTGGTAGACCGACTATAGGGAGCCATGTTGTTTTTTACATAATCCCCTAAAGAGGCATTCAAAGTCCCCGAATCAAAATGAGGAATCGTGACATATTGGTTGCTATCAAAATTGGAGACGCTGGTCTCGATGACGGCCCCATATAATCCAAGAAAGCCTCGGTTCCATCCGCTCCAATTAAACCCTTGAACGAAGGTAGAAAGGGACACAAGCAAAAAACATCCGGCAAAAAGCAATTCTCCCATGATTAACGACCTCCTAATACGACTCGATACGTTCCTTGGCTTCCCGCAAGGCCGTATTGATGATTGACATCATAGGAGCGGACCCGAATCCAATCTTTTTCATTCAATAGAAAATCAAGCTGCCAGGAGTAAAGGGAACTGGATTCCCCCGTTCCTAGCGGCATGGGCAGATAGCGAGTGGCTATCTCCTTTTTCGATTTAGGAGCTCCTTTTCGCAAAGCCCCGGTAGAACGATTCAGTGAGAAGGAATTGCTTAAGAAAAATTTGGTTTTTCCCGATATCTGAACCGGGGTGAGATAGAAACCAAAAGACGATCCAGATGCATCCATTTTGTCCGCGACTTTTGCATATTCTTTCCCATGTCCAAACACGGTGACGGAAGCATCGGAAACCCGTACTTGCTCTTCTCCATTGTTCTCCTTGCGGATTCCACTGATTTCCATCTGAAAAGCTCGTAAATATTGCGATGAATTGGAGGAGAGGTTCCCGAATTTATAAATAGGGGTTAACGGCATCAGTTTTTCAGCCTTATTGAAATCGTAGGAACTGCGGCCAGGATCAAAGGTTGAATCCGCGGTTACGACAAAAGGATTTTCTTTCGTGTAATAAGGTTCGCCAGGTCCATGGTGCATCGTTTTACGAATCACGATTTGCGAACTTTGATTTTGGTCGAATCTCCCTTGCAAAACAAGATCGACATTCCAAGTCGAATAAGAGGCGATTCCGTTCGTTGGGAAGCTCTTGTTCAAAGTGAAATGAGCCCCGCCTTTTGAAATGGTAAAAGGGATTTCACCATTAGCAGGCCCATAAGTAAAAAGAGTCGTGGAAAATTCCATCAAAGTGAGGGTATACCGAATGAAGGTTACCGGCTTAGACGTCGTTGCCCAACAATCAAAATGCAACCGAGCCGGTTGTCCTTTCACTACTTCATCCATCCAAAATTTATAGGAATAAAGCGGGGCTTCTTGAATAACGGCAGAGGCACAGGCCAAATAGGCAAACGGCAACGCTAAAGCTAATATTCCTTTCTTCATGCAAGCACCCCCTCATCATCGGCGAAGCAGATTAAATGAACGATCAACGACTTTTCCAGGGCGTTGAATTCCTTCGTGGAAACATCGGGCAAATACCAAAAAGGGTAATAAGTTCCATTTTCCAATAGATTGATAATCAAAATTTTCCGTTCCAAAGGATTCAATTTCCAAAAATAAGTCTTCACTCGAGAGAGAAATCTCGCCTCGGGCGTATGGCTTTTTTCGGCTAAGAACTCATCAGATAGGTCATAAATATGAGAACAAGAAGGCTTGCCTAGCTTGACTAGACTAACCCCATATAATTTTTGGACCTTTTTCTCTACGTCCATCCGATTCAAGAGATAGTTCATTTTTGCTTCCTCCACGTATACTTAGAAGGTGAAAAAAAGAAAATTTTGTCGAACTATTTTTTCGGTTTCGGAAAAAGAAAAGGCGCAATCGATTAAATCTCTATAAAAAATTTACAATTATTTTTGTTGGTTTCCACCGAGCAATTCTCTTTGTGGTATCATACCTCAGCTATGATTTTACTCGTTGGTGCTAGCGCATCCGGAAAAACGGAAATTGCGAAATATTTACAAGCTCATTACGGCATTAAAAAGGTGATTACTCACACAACTAGACCCATGCGAAGCGGGGAAAGACAAGATGTCGATTATCATTTCGTTAGCAAAGAGCAATTTGATCAATTGAAAAAGGAAGACTCCTTTGTTGAAACCACGCACTATAATGGAAACGAATATGGGTCTTCCAAAGCGGAAGTCGCCGACGACAAAGTCCTTATCGTAGACCCAGTCGGATTACAAGCCTTCATAAAATTGAACAATCCAAGAATTATTACTTTTTTTCTAGATGCTAAAGAGGAAACTCGTCGAAAAAGAATGGCGCAACGTGGGGATGAAAAATCCGCTATTGAATCCCGAATTCAAAACGATAAAAAAGAATTCGATTTAAGCCGTATCGGCCATCCAGATTTTATCTTAACAACCGATCAAGACAGCGTCGAAAAATTATCCAACGACATTTTAAATCTTTATCAGCAAAAGCTTAGTCTTCTTTAACAATACGTCGCGGGTGATAAACGATTTTAAATTCATCCACCGTATAGGCAGAAGCTTTTAGGACGCTAATGGTAAGTTTTCCGTATTCCAAGGAATCCCCCACTTTGCCAAATCTACCCAGCTTATCATTAAACCAACCGGATAGGGTTTCGTAGTCTTCATCAATCTCTTCTTCGTCCAAGTGAAAGGTTTCAAAAAATTCGTCAATAGACATACGTCCTTTGGCGTAATAAATGTTTCTTCTTTCCCCTTTTCTCACCGTTAAATCAATGGGCTCGGATTCGTCCCACAATTCACCTACCAATTCTTCTAGAATATCTTCTAAGGTAACGATTCCTTCTGTTCCACCATATTCGTCCTTGACCACGGCAATATGATGCTTGCTCTTTTTCATCAATTCCAAAATCGTTGAAATTTCCATGGTCCGCGGAACTTCAAGAATTGGAAGCATCAAACGATCAAAGGACAACTTTTGCCCATTGATAATCGCTCTTTGTAGCCCCTTGACGGGAATATACCCAATGATGTGATCGTAATTTTTCCGATAAACAGGAATGCGAGAATGGCGGAATGCCCCTTCTTTTAACACGTATCGATTCAAATCTTCCGTAATTTCAATTCCTTCAATACGAACGCGTGGCGTCATAACCTCGTAAGCACAGGTGTCTTTAAATTCGATGGAGTTTTGAATAAGTTCGCTTTGGTCGTGATCAATAAATCCTTCATCTTCAATATCGTCGACCATCGCCTGCAGTTCTTCATCACTAGCGGGGGCATCCGCAGGCGCAAACTTTAAAAGAGGCTTAGTCATGAGATTCGCTATCCAACTAACCGACTTGGAAATCGGGAAGAAGGCGTATTCGAAAACAAGGAGGACAGGAGCGGACATCATCGCGATACGATAAGAAAAATTCTTTCCAAAAGCTTTTGGAAGAATCTCGCCAAAAACCAATAACACCGCCAACATAATCAACGAAATATAAGTGGAACTCATAGGATTATGGGAAAATGGTTCCAACAAGGAAAGAGCCGCAGCAAGAGAGGACGCAAGAATATTAACGAGGTTATTGCCGAATAAGACCGTTACAATCGTCTCATCGTATTTTTCCGCGTAACGGAATGCTCTCTTAGCTACGGAGGACCCTTTGTCCATCGCCGCTTTCAATTTTCTTTTGTTCACGACGGAATAGGCCATGTCGCACGAGGAAAAGAATGCAGAAAAAACAAGTAAAACCACAATCAGTACAAGATACAAAATGACTTGGGGGTTCATTTCTTTCCCTCCTGAAGTGGGACAGTATTCTCGCCGATGTTACCAACCAATTCTTCCAGTACGTCTTCGGTAGTCACCATACCGATTATTTTCTTGTCTTTGCGAACAAGAGCAATTTGAGTGTGGTTCTCTCTAAAGCCATCAATTAGGTCATCGATTTTAACGTTCGGTTTAACAAAATAAGGCTTTTGCACATAAGGCAAATAGGAAACGCTAGGATCGTGCAAGTAAGCGGCTAGGAAGTTTTTAACAACAAGAACGCCAATCATGCGATCCGGCGTTTGATAATAAATCGGAATGCGCGAATAGGGGCATTTCTTCAAGAATTCAATAACAGCTTTCGTGGTGAGCTTTTCGCCATTCAGCATGGTCATACGGCTCAACGGAGTGAGAACTTCGCGGATTGCCGTATCTCCAAAGTCGATTGAATTGACAATAATATCCGATTCGTTTTCTTCCAGTTCCCCTTCTTTCTCCTTCCTCTCAATTTCCTGCGCAAAATCCTCATCTGTAAAATCTGCCTCGGGTTTTGCACGGAAAATTTTACGCGTTAGCCATTCAAATCCACGAAAAACAAGAGAAATTGGAAAGAATAAAATGACAAAGAATGCTGTTGGGAAAGCTACAATTCTCGCCACAATGTTCGGAGCCCTTTTAGCTACGAACTTAGGAATGGTGTCGCCAAACATAAAAGTAATAATCGCCATGATAATGGAAGCGATTAGGGATACCACGGAATCATTTAAGATGCCGTGGAACAAATGCAAGAATAAAAACGTGGATACCGTGGATATCAAAACCGCAAACAGGTTATTCCCAATTAAAACGGTGATTAAAGTAGTTTCAAAGTGCTCGTATAACTTTACGATTAGCTTCGAGGAAGTCTTTCCATCTTCGGCTTCTATTTGGAACTTATATTTATTTAGGCAAGCAAAGGCTGTTTCAGTAGCGCTATAGAATGCGCTCATCAACAAGAAGAAAAGTAGCAGGATGATACTAGCCCAATCAGGGAGATCCATCCAACCACTTCCTTTCCGCCGAAAATTCAGCCCGAAGATATTAGCAAATTTCTAGAAAAATATAAAGAGGTGCTTCTTTTACACCGTCTACGGAATAAAAAAGCGGGCTCGACAGCCCGCATAAATATAAGGAATTAGTCTTCGTCCGAATCATCCATGGTTTCGGTATCTGGCTCTGGAATTTCATCAATCCAATTTTTGGTTTCTACTGTTCCTTGCTTCAAGCCATTTTTCTTCATGACATCGGAGATCAAATCCTTCGCTCGCTTCATCGAAAGGTCACTCTTCACCTTGAATACGAGAGGGATATCTGCGTAAACCTTCTTATGGCTTACATCCTGAACGGGAAGTGGAGAATTCGCATAGTCTTTGGGATTTAAAGCAAAATAGAGCTTTAAGGCTTTACCAGCAACCGTAATGCGAACAAAGGTGACTTTGTGCAAGCGGAAGGTATCCCCTTTGTTGGAAATTCGGCTCTTCACCCCGTAAGACATAATTTCCGATTTCAATTCATTGTAATTTTTCATCATGCTGGGTTCGGCGGATTTCATTCGGGTTTGGAACGGGATACGAATGATTTTATCGTGGGGAGGCAAATCGGGATTCACGGCGCCAACCACGCGAGACTTCGAGACATCTTCTTTTTCTTCCTTAGGGGCAGGGGCAGATTCTTCTTTTATTTCCTTTGCTACCTCCACCGGCTTATCCGTGGAGGAGGAAAGAACCACGGTAATTGGTTGAACTTTCGTATCGGCTAACGGAGGTACATCTTTCATTTCTTGGCGGATGATTTGTCGAACAGAAGCCGCGGTAAGAGTTTCGCGACTCTTGCTATCCCTCCGATCAAATTCTTCTTTCATGATTCCCCGAATTTCTTCTGCGGTGAGGCCGGGTTTTGGGTCTAGAGACTTCTCGACAGGGATTGCTTTATGAATTTCTTCGGAAATCATTTTGCGAATATCTTCCGCTTTTAAAGACTGTTCCTCTTTTGTTGGAACTTCGATCGGTTTTTCAACAGGTGCCGGGGTTAATTTTGCCTCGGCAATAATAGAACGGACATCCGCTTCGGTTAAAACGCTTGGGGCTGGTTTGCTTTCATCCTCGATAATGATATCACCCTCTTTACCAGCATCGTGATTCTTCCGTAGTTCTTCGGAAAGAATCTTGCGAACATCTTCCGCGCTTAACGGTTTTTCCTCTTTTGAATTAATGGGAGAAGGAACCGAAATGATAACGGGCTGCTTTTCTTCCTTCGGCAAAAGTTCTTCGCGCACAATCTTGCGGACGTCTTCCGCGCTTAAAGGTTTTTCTCCCGAGATAGCTCCTTGAATTTCAGAAACAGGAACGGTGGAGGAAGATGGCTTAGGGCTGGCCGTAGCATCAGGAGAATACGTATTGATATATTGGACAAGAAGAGGCCCCTGAATTCCACTAGGGTTCGGCATGAAAGTAGAGGCGGGAACGGTGGAGGAAGATTCGACAGCAGGCTCCGAATGGTCCGTTTTCTTATCCTCATTAGGGACGCTTGTTTCATCGTCATGAACAATAATAACGGAGGGGCCGGTGGCAGACACCTCTGGCTTAGAAGCAGCGGCAGGTTTTGCCTTCGGACGAATTTTCTCCTTTCCAGAAGCGGACATATCAATGACGTAACCGATAGAAGAAAGAAGGAAGCCGAATATGCCAAGCAAAACGCTTACCAATATAAACACGGTCCATCCATTGCCCAATAGATGAGCCTTTTTAGCATAGATGACAAGGCCAACTAAACCATAAGGCCCCCAAGAAGAGAAACTGTCTGCCAGAGAGGAGAAGTTCGATCCAAGAGCCCAAAATGGTTCTTTGGTTAAATCCCATCCAGGTTGGAAGGCCAAAGCGCAAAAAAATAGAAAGGTTAAGAATTCAACCAGGAATAGAATCAATCCTCCAATGGCGGCTTTTCTCTTCCGCAAAGAGGCAACGACAATCCCAGCAATCCAAAAACACAATAAAATGACAAAGACAACCAGCCAAAGCACTTGGATAAATTGAACGTTGGGGAAGGAAAATAGGCCTTTAAAAAGTTCCCCAAATCGGGAGCCGAGCCCCGTCAAGGTGTAAAGAGCATCCGGGCCCATGAATAACGGAATCAGGAAAAGTAGGCACATCGCAAAAATAGAAATTCCGAAACCCACTAGAGATAAAATTAGAGATGATTTTTTCATACTTCCTCCAACACTTGGCTTTGGCAAATTATATAGTTCTCTTGCGTGCGCGTAAAGCCTTTAAAAAACGTGCAAAAACGCAATAAAATAGAAATATATTAGGTTTTTGCACAATTAATTTATCAAAAATGAAAAGAAAAAAATGAGCCGGAAAAGCTCATTTCCATGGATTAAAACAGAAAATTAGGCAACGAATTCCGCTTTTTCAATAACCACTTTTTGTAAGGGGCGATCGTTTCTGTCGGTCTTCGTGGAAGCAATTTTATCTACGACTTCCATCCCTTGAACTACGTGTCCAAAAGCGGCGTATTGGCCATCCAAGAATTCATCGTTAGCATCGCAGATGAAGAATTGGCTGCTAGCAGAGTTAAACCACTGAGAACGGGCCATAGAAATTACACCACGTTTATGGGAAATTGTATTGTTAACCCCATTGGCTTTAAACTCGCCTAGGATTTCTTTGCCACTTCCGCCACATCCAGTTCCTTCCGGGTCACCACCCTGAATCATGAATCCTTTGATGATGCGGTGGAACGTAAGGCCATCATAAAACCCTTTTTTAACAAGCTCCTCAAAATTTTGGCAAGTGATTGGGGCAGATTGATGGTCCAACTCCAACTGGATATCGCCGTAGTCTTTAATGTGAAGAATAATCATTTTTTGTCCTCTCTTCGATTCGTTACTATACGCTATTTCGCGTAATCTATCACAAGATTTCCATCAACAAAGGATACCGTCCCCCTTGCGCCCGTCTTAAAAGGCATTGAAGGAGAAATGTGTCCAAGGTCTACATCGAGCAAAATCGGACATCCCAAATCTCCCAAAATATCCATTACAGCAGAATGAGGGGTTACGCCAAAAAGCTCTTGTTTCATGCAAAGAGGCCTTCCCACTAAGAAGCCGATTGCATTGTTGAACCACCCCGCTTCTTTTAACTGAAACAGGGCTCTGCGAATTCCTAAAGGAGATAAATCGCAAGTTTCCAAAAACCAAATGATTCCTTCAGGATGTTCTTTCTCAAATTCTTTTACGCGGTCGAATTTCGTTCCACACAGGCCAACCAAGCAATCAAGACAGCCGCCTAAGAAAGTCCCCGTAAACGGACCCCGATAGTTAGAGGGGGTAATCACCTTGGCTTGCGACAATCGATAAGGCAATAAAGGATGTAAAGGATTGGAATGAGTAATGGAATATTTGGGGTATCCCTCAAAATGCTTTTCTCCTCTTAACATAGCCATCGCGTCTTTTTCCGAAAGACGAAATTTCTTTTGGAAAAATTGTGGGGCGCAAGGTCCATAAATCGTCACAAGGTTGGATAATGTAGCCAAGGTAAACGTGAGATTCGTATTATCAGAAAAACCCATAAACCATTTAGGAGGCATATGTTTTATGGCTTCAAAATCGATGAAGGGCAAGATTTCATTCATCGTTTCCCCACCCCCAACCGAAAGCAGCAACGAGCAATCCGAAGAATAAGCTTCCATCCATTCCTGAGCTCTTTCTTCAGGCGAAGCGCTAGAAGCTACTCCGTCATTCCGGTGGACGCAAGCGCCTTCTTCAACCTGATACCCCATCTTCTCCCATTGCTTCTTTGCAACCGCCGCTCGGGTTTCATAAGGCTCCGTTGTCACCCCAAAAGAAGGGGCCACCCAAGCAATTCGATCCCCGGGCTGAATAAATTTAGGCTGATTCATACGCATATCTCCCACTCAGTCACAATATAACTTTCTCTGCAGCAATTAAAAAGCCCGACTTATCGAAATCGGGCGAAAACAAATAGGTGTACCCTTTATTTTTCTTCTTTATGCAAGATAGAGGCGTGGACAAATCCCTTGAATAAGGGGTTGGGTTTCATCGTGCGAGAAGTGAATTCAGGATGGAATTGGCAGCCAACAAAGAAGGGGTGATTCTTTAATTCCACAATTTCCGCAACATGAAGTTCTGGATTAATGCCCGAAACAACCATGCCGTGGTCTTCGAAATCCTTTTGATAAGCCTTGTTGAACTCATAGCGATGACGATGTCGTTCTTGAATTCGAGGCGAAGCATAGCATTTCATGGCCAAGGTATCCGCTTGCACGTCACAATCATAAGCACCTAAGCGCAACGTTCCACCCATATCAATTCCTTGATACTGATCGCGAAGAATATCGATAACGGGGAAGGGGGTTTGGGGATCAAATTCCGTGCTGTTGGCTTTCTTCATTCCCAAAACATTTTCAGCGAATTCGATGGTCGCTAACTGCATGCCGAGGCAAATACCAAGATAAGGCACTTGATTTTCTCTGGCGTAGCGAATCGCAATTTTCATGCCATCGGTTCCGCGTTGGCCAAATCCGCCAGGAACCAAAACACCATCACAACCTTTTAGCATCTCTGCCACGTTGCTTTCTTGGATATTATCCGATTGAATCCAACGAACATGAACCTTTTCTCCATAAGCATACCCCGCGGAGAGCAAAGCTTCACGGACAGACAAATAAGCGTCGTGGAGTTGGACGTATTTGCCAACCAAAGCAATCGTCACTTCTCCTTTTAATTTTTGAACTCTCGAAACGAATTCTTCATAATCCACAAGTTGAACCGGAGGGAGATTCATTCCAAAGTGGCGGGCAACATATTCATCGATTCCTTGGGCGTGAAGGCGTAAAGGCAATTCATAAATGCAGGGGCAATCATCCGCCTCAAAAACGCCGGAATAGGGAATATTGCAGAATAAGGAAACTTTCTTCTTGGTTCCTTCATCCAAAGGAACTTCGCTGCGAAGAACAATAGCATCCGGCTGAATGCCTAGCCCTGCAAGTTCTTTGGTAGAATGCTGGGTAGGTTTGGTTTTGCTTTCCCCGGAAGTACGAAGATAAGGCACCAAGGTATTATGCAGGAAGAAGGTATTTTCGATGCCGAGTTCGAGGCGGACTTGGCGAATCGCTTCTAGGAAAGGAAGAGACTCAATATCCCCTACTGTCCCGCCTATTTCCCCAATGACAATGTCCGCACCGGTTTGTTTAGCGGCTTTATATAGACGGGATTTGATCTCATCCGTAATATGGGGAACTACTTGGACGCACCCGCCCAAATAATCGCCATGGCGTTCTTTTTGAATAACACTGCTATAAACCTTGCCAGAGGTAACGGAAGACAACTTAGAGAAATTTTCATCCACCCAACGTTCATAATGACCGATGTCCAAATCGGTTTCACCGCCATCTTCTGTTACATATACTTCTCCATGTTGATAAGGGGACATGGTTCCGGGATCGACATTGAGATACGGATCGAATTTAATCATGAAGACTTTTAGGCCTCTTCTTTTGAGAAGCATGCCTAAACTAGCGGCGGATATCCCCTTGCCTAACGAGGATACGACTCCGCCCGTAACGAAGATGTATTTTGCCATAGTGAGCTCCTTACTCCTAAAAACAACGGACAAATTTTACGCTTCCCATTTTCGATGAAAAGATTTTTTTTCACATTTTTTCAATTTCATGGCAAAGAAAAACGCGTGTCACGAGACACGCGTTAAGTCACCTATTTGGTGACCCCAACTGGAGTCGAACCAGTCATTGAACCTTGAGAGGGTTCCGTCTTAACCGATTGACCATGGGGCCATTACGGCAACGCAAATTTAAGCATGAAGCATTTCTCTTGGCAAGATTTTTTTGTTTATTCCACGCTTTTGAGGGATTCCACCATTTTTACATGACGAATTCGAAGAGCTAAAACAAAATTAATGGCCAAAACTACTACAGCGGTAAGGAGGAAGGAATAAACATAGGATAAGGGCTTAATCCAATAAAGATACTCCACCACTTCTACTTGGTTTGTGCCTAAAACGCCTAAGAGGAACGGATATCCTAATGCCAATCCAAACGCCACGCCAATTAAAGTTAAGACCATGGCTTCCGTCAGTAAGGAAAGAGTGATTTCGCGGATTCGGAAGCCCAATACTTTAAGAGTTGCAAATTCGCGTATTTTTTCGCGGAAATTAAGAAGGGACAGGTTATATAAAGCCACAAGGGCGAGCAGAATGGCAAAAATCTTAACGGCATTGGTCATTACCAAAACCGAGGACAAGGTGCTTCCGATATATTCCTCCCACTCTTTTTGGGTTTGAGATTCACTAACAAAATTCAAGGTTTCTAGTTTCTTGTCCAGCTTTTCGATGTAACCATTTTGGCAATCCACCAACGCTCCATTGTATTTAACGTCCACGCTCTCCAAGAAAGGGGAATCAGCGTGAATCATGATTCCATGAAAATAGAAAGCCTCATACACCAATCCAACGGGGGCAGTATAGGTTTTTCCATCAAAATCAAAAGTTAATATGTCCCCCACTTTTGCTCCCGCCAAACGCGCAGCTTTCGTCGACATCGCTACTTCGTTTTTGTCGAAGCGGAAATCAAAATGTGTGGTATCAGGAGCTAACACGGTTAATGAGCGCGTAACCCGTGTCCCGTCAGCAACATAAAAGGTGGACGCGCTTGCACGGGTGGGTTCCAAATCTACGATTCCCTCCATGCCCGTGATTCCCTCTTTGGCCTCGGAATAGGATAAAAGCCGGGAATAAGTAAGGGTAATATCATCATTACGGAACGTCTTAATGTCGCTTTCGATGCCGTGTAATACCGTATCTTCAATCCCAAAACCACAAGTAAGCAAAGCCGTGCATCCAAGGATTCCCATGATAACCATTACAGATTTTTTCTTGTCCAAACGAATATTCCGCAAAGCCATTTTCATGGATAAAGTGCATACACGTCCCCGTCCTTTTCTTTTGGTAGGGCGCAATTTTAAATCCGGAGGTTCCGGTCGCATCGATTGAGAGGGTGGAAGCTGAATGGTCTTTCGGCAGACAAGGAAAGCCGTTAAAGCGGTGACGAGCAAAAAGATGAGTGCCGTTGCTATCCCTTCCCAAAGAGGAAAGACATACTTTGGAGATGGCAGCGCATAGAGAATGTTATATTTATTTCCTAATATTTTCGGTACGATGATTGGCCCAAGAATTTCCCCAATTAATGTCCCTAAGAATACCAAGGAAAGGGAAATCAATTCGTAGTTCCCATAGATTTGTCGATTAGTTACTCCAATTGCCTTCATCGCTCCAATTTGGGTCCGTTCCTTCACGATCATCTGGGAAAGTGTTGTTAAAATCACTAGCACCGCCACTAAAAAGAAAACCGCAGGAAAGACGAAAGTAAATTGCCTTGCCTGAGTTACGTCAGCGTTCAGAGTCGCATAAAACGGCATGATATTTCGATCGGCAAGAAGATAGAGGTTGTTGTTTTCCTTCCCATCAAAATAGTGCTCAATGTCTTTTTTAATTTGAGGGGTTTCTTTTTCGTCATTGGCCTTAATAAGATATTGGTTGGGATTTAAAAACCTTTCCTCGGAGTCGGAGAAAAAAGAAACCATATCCGGAAGCTTACTTAATATAAGATTGCAAATAAAAGGTCGGTAGTTGGTTTGAAGCAAGGAATGAAAGGTCTCCCGGAACAAGGCGTCGGAAAATAGGCATACGGAGCTGTTATACGTCGATTTCGTAATGTTTTCTGGATAGGACATGAAGCCCGTAACCTTCATTTTCAAAACGATTTCGCTTTCTCCTAAAACATTTGTTCCACCTTGAGCAAGAAAAGTCGGATTATTGAGTTTTTCAAGGGAATCCTTGGATTCGTCATCGAGATAAGAGGAAAAATTAAAAGCAACATTAATTTCTTCCCCCAAGCTAAATTTCCCTGGGTATTGTTCTCCGTCTTTTTGCTGGAGTTCCTTATCTAAAAGTAGATAGGAATCAGAAAGGGGGGCATCATTAAGGGTGATAACATCATAAGGACAATCCACGGTAGGCCACGAGGGCATCGTGACACAGTAGACATCTTTCTTTGCAATCATTGCAGGCAAATAGGTTCGTCCTTCTACCTGCCCTCTATCTCCTACAATTCCTTGTAAAGTTTCTTCATCTACTTCATCGTAGCTTTTCGTTGTCAACCACAAAGAGGGTAAATGGCCTTTTTGATAGACTTCTTCCACTCGAGATTCAAACGAATCCGCGTTGGCTCCAAGGCCCACAAACAAAGTCACGGCGATCGCTCCGATGGCAACAATACTTAGAAATTGAGCAATGCCGCTTTTGAGAGAGCGAAAAGCGCTACGAGCTAAGATGAAGGAAGTGGATTTCTTTTTCACCACGCAATTTCCTCCGGTGGAACGGGATGGGCATTTTTTCTGTCTTCTATAATCTTTCCATCCTTCATTCTTAATAGGTGAGTCGCGCATTGGGCAATACTGGCGTTGTGGGTAACAACAATCACGGTTTTCTTGCGTTGAACCGAAGTATCAAAAAGAAGTTTCAAAATGGAAACTCCTGTTTTGGAATCCAAGGCTCCAGTGGGTTCATCACAAAGCAACAAACGAGGATTTTTTACTAAGGCTCTAGCAATGGCTACACGCTGTTGTTCCCCTCCCGAAAGTTGAGAAGGGAAATTATTAATCCTTCCTTCAAGTCCTACTTCCTTCAGAACTTCTTCTGGGTCTAAAGGATCTTCAGCAACCGAGGCCGCCAATGCCACATTTTCATAGGCCGTTAGGTTAGGAAGAAGGTTATAAAATTGAAAAACAAAGCCAATTTCGTTCCTGCGCAAGCGGGCTAAGTCCTTCTGCGTATTCGAAATTACCTGTCCGTGAAGCGTATAACTTCCTTTGGTTGACATATCCATTCCGCCTAAAAGATTTAGCAATGTGCTTTTTCCAGCACCGCTTGCCCCAAGAATCACATTGAAGCTTCCTTCCTCTAAAGCAAACGAAACCTGATCCAACGCAATCACTTGGTTATCTTTCCCTTCGTTATAAATTTTGGAAAGATGGGAAACGATTAATTCATCCATAAAGATATTTTCTACCAAAGTCACAATAAACGCCACGAAAAAGAAAAGACGTCAAGAAGAGTTCCTGACGTCCATTTTTCCTTTGTTTTTTATTCGCCAAGTTTCCTAGCGATTTCAAGCATTCTTTTTTGGCAAGTTTCCTTTCCAAGGATCTCAATAATCTCGTGAAGATTTGGAGATTGAGTGCCGCCAACCAAGGCGATACGAATGATTTCTGCCACATCGCTAAGCGAACCTTTGAAGGCAGATGGATCTTTCTTGTAGTCCTTGTTCGAGGAGGCAAATCCCAGTTTAGAACCAATTTCTTTGATCTGGTTAAACCATGTCATTTCATCCACGCCAAACGGCATTTCGTTCGCTGCTTTTTCCAAAAGTTCGGCAAGGAGTTCTTTCGTGAACTTTTCCTGGAATGGCAAAGGCGAAGAAATAATCTTTTCGTATTCATCTTCGAAGAAGAAACGAATAAGAGGATAGATATCACTGTATTTGGCGTAGTCCTTGCGAGGATTTGGGCGATCCTTTTCAATGTTGAGAATCTTTTTAAAGTAAACCGGGTCAGCCTCAATACGTTCCGCAAAGGCTTGGTCGTGTTCCTTTGCCCATGCCAAAACGTTGTCGAACTCCTGATCCACAGGCATCTTCGCCAAAATTTCTTTAGCAAAATAATTCAGCTTATCTTCGTCGAATAACGCTCCATCCAGGGACATTTTCTTGAGACGGAACGGGAAAGCATTTAAATCGAAGCTCTTGTTGGCAATCGTCCATTCCTCAAAATTGGAATTGGCAATCGACATCAAATAGACCTTTAATGCTTCTGGGGCATACCCTTTTTCTAAGAAATAGCTGACGGCAGCTTCCGGGTCTTTGCGTTTGGATAATTTTCTTTTATTCCCATGATCCAATTTCATGATGGAAGGAATATGGGCATATTTCGGCGCTTTCCAACCCAATGCACGGAACATATCCAAGTGAATCGGGGTCGAAGGAATCCACTCTTCTCCACGAGTGATGAGAGTTGTATGCATGAAGTGATCATCGCAAACGTGGGCAAAATGATAGGTGGGCAAGCCGTCCGACTTCAAAATAACGACATCGGTATCATTATCTTGTAATTCGATTTCGCCACGAATCGCATCGGTGAATTTCGTCTTCTTGTCATGGTCACCCATGGATTTGAAGCGAATAACCCAAGGGGTTCCTGCTTGGATTTTGGCAATTCGCTCTTCTACCGATAAATTGCGGTCGCGCGCGTAAATCCCATAATATCCAGGTAACACCTTGCTTGCTTCCTGTGCTTTGCGGATTTTATCGAGGTCTTCCGGGGTGCAGAAATCGGGATAAGCTCTCCCACGGCGAATCAATTCCTTGATCACCACACGATAAATGTCGCGACGTTTGCTCTGTTGATAAGGCCCATAGGCACCTTTATCGCCTTCCGGCCAATAGCCTTCATCGGCAACAATGCCGAATTTTCCAAGTTGATCAATCAATTGATCCGCGCTGCCGGCAATGGTGCGCTTGGTATCCGTGTCCTCAAGACGGAAGAAATAAACGCCTTTCGACTCCTTAGCAATCGTATAAGAAATCAAGGAAGTAAATAAGGAACCCGTGTGGAGGAAGCCAGTGGGGCTAGGGGCAAAACGGGTAACCTGCGCGCCTTCAGGCAACTCGCGGGGTGGATATTTCTTTTCTAGGTCCTCGATCGTCTCGGTAACGTCGGGGAAGAGGAGCTCTGCTAATTCTTCATTGGTAGCCATTTTTCAAACCTTCTTTCCAATCCGCAAAATTATAGTCAAAAGAAATTTCATCTTCCACTTGAAACGGCATTTTCCTCTATATATAATTACCAAGCCTTCGATAAGAAGAGCATGCAGGCGTAGTTCAGTGGTAGAACATTACCTTGCCAAGGTAAATATGCGGGTCCGATTCCCGTCGCCTGCTCCAATCGAAAATCTTGCCCATGATGAGGGCATTTTTTTATTCCCTTCAGTCAACAGTTCGTCTTATCATAATGTAATGATTGATTTACATGTGCATTTAGACGGATCCCTCAACCGCCAAATTTTGAAGAAATTATGCGAGTTGAATCATCGAGATCCCCGTGAGGTAGACAACGCCCACATTTCTGTATCCAACCAAGGGACACTAGAAGACTATCTAGAATGCTTCGCTTTCCCCTGTTCCCTTATCCAAACGGCCGAAAGCATCACCTACGCTTTCTATGCGTTTTTCGTGGAATTGCACCGCCAAGGACATCTTTACGCCGAAGTCCGCTTTGCCCCTGCTAAAAGCTGTGATAACGGTCTTGAACAGGTTCAGGTTGTTCAGGCGGCCATCCAAGGCCTAGAAATTGCCAAGCAGGAAACGAGAATGCCAGGAAATATCATCCTTTGCTGCATGCGATCCTTCCCCGATGAGGTCAACATGGAAACCGTGCATATCGCCAAACGCTTTCTTGGACGTGGCGTATGTGGAATCGATTTAGCTGGACCAGAAGTGGGCTTCTCCAACGAAATGTACGCTCCGATTATGGCGGAAGCTAGAAGCCTGGATATCCCCATTACGATTCATGCCGGAGAAAATCTTGGACCCGAAAACATTTGGGCCGCAATTCGTCTTGGAGCAAAGCGTATTGGGCACGGCATTCGCGCGGTAGAGGATCCCCTGCTTCTCGCCTTCTTAGCCCAAACGAAAATTCCATTGGAAATTTGTCCCACTTCAGAACGCGATACCCACTGCATCCCCTCCTTGGAGGCGCTTCCCATCCGAAAGATGATGAAAGCGGGCTGTGTTCTGACTCTTGGCAGTGATGATCAAACCGTCAGCAATACGACCCTCTCCCACGAAATGGATTTGCTTCGTTCTATCCACGGCTTAACCGAAGAGGAGTTGGATGAACTAGAACGTAACAGCATCGACGCCGCATTCCTAGAGCCCGACCAAAAAGAATATCTCTTCGAACTCTATCGCAAAGAAAAAGAGCAAGGAAATTAACCCTTACTCTTTTTTGTTGGAATCCTCATCGGAATCTCGTTCTTTGGATTTTATTTTTTGTACGTCTTCTACAGACTTTTTGAAGTCCTCTAAGCTCTTCTTCATGGTATCCAAATCTTCTTTTTGGATTTTTTCTTGTCCCTCTAATTCTTGTATCGCCTTTTCCGCGGCTTCCAAAGAATAATTCATGAAGAAGACTTCCATTTCGTTATACATCACACTGAGACCAACCGTATAGAAAGGAAGATAAGCACTCATCATTATGCTCATACCGACTAAACCAAATGCCCAAAGCAAGAAGGAATCGTTTGTAAATAGCATACCCAGTAGCATGCCACCCCATAGGCCTACGGCAAATAAAGGAAGCAAGGGCCAGGACAAATTCCAAGTCTTCTTATAATAAAGAGCACGATTCCTACGAAGCGTATCACGATACAAGGCCAACTCCATTTTAGGAGAGCTTGTCTGGACGGATGCAGATAGGTAAGCATTCATCGCATAGAAAGACAGCCCTTGCAAGAAGGATAAAACCCCAAAGAAGAAAGCGACGCATTGCGTCCACATAATAAAGGAGGAAAGGATGCTATTCCCTTGGATGAATTGATATATATCCAACATGGAAGCGTTATTTAATAACGATTGAAGTTCATTCATCGTTAAGGTAAAACCCGGCCAAATGGCTTCGCCAAAACCAGAAAGAATCGACCCCGTGACGAAAGAAGCAAGAACAAATGCCAAAACGCCGCGGAACAAATTCCTTAGCATTCGGAAGCAGCCAAAATAAGAGGGGGAGAAATAATTTCTAAAAATGGCCCAAACATTTACGTTTTGGAAGGTAAAATCCTTTTCCTGGGTGAATCCACCCGTGCTGGCGATTAGCATAAAAAAGCCAGGGGCAACTACCAAAGGAACCGTAAAGAATAAAGTTACGGGACTTAAAAAGGTCAATAAGGCCGTTAAAAGGCAAAGGACAAAGAAGAAAAGCGTCACCGAATAAGCTTGGTGATAATGGCCGTGTAAGAGTTGGTTGGTTTTTTGAAAATAAGAAGTTTGCTTAAGGTTCATTGCGGTTGTTCATTTTAATCGAATAAACATCTTCGGCAAGAAGTTTCGCCATGTCAGGATCAATGGGGGCGATGGGTTCGCTTTCTTTTCTATCGATGAATTTCGGGAATTGGCGGAGGGATACAAAATATCCGAGTTCCGGGCTTTGTTCAAAAGGCGTGTAGAAGCAATCGTCGTTGACCAAAACCACCGGCAGGATAATATGCGAGTCGATGGGTCCAAGCAGACGGAGCCGTTCCGCACGCAGCCGATTATAAATCAAGGGATTCTGAATATAACGAGATTTGCTCCCCGAGCAATAAAGCCAGCTTTGATCGTCCGGATTAGAAAGCAACGTTCCATCATAAAAACGATCCCGAACGACATAGACGTATTTGTCACCAATAATCACGTGATCGATATGGAACGTTTCTGCCCCGGCCGTTTTCCCCTTGAAATCGTTAATCAAATAAAAATCGTGGTCTAAAACAACTTGATTCACTTTGCGGTAATACATTCGTATCGTCCAGTGGCGAAACAAAAACCGCTTAACCGGTCCATAGGCGACCCACAAAAAATAGGCGCAACCACAAAGAATTAACGCAACAATATATATGGTAAGACGGAGTTCAAAGCTCATTCCGCAAAACGCTCGGCCGTGGCAATGCCGATTTCGGCCATGGTCACCAAGCCTGTTTGTCTTTCCTCTGCGGAAAGAATCTTTTTATTCACAAAAGAATCCGAGACGGTGAATAAGGCCATGGCCCTCTTTCCTGCCAAATGGGCATTGCAATAAAGGGCATAGGATTCCATTTCAACGCCAAGTAATCCAAGGGCTGCCCAGGTTTTCCAGGCTTCCTTGTCGTAGTCGTAGAAAACATCCGCGGACAAAACGTTGCCAACGTGGACTTTCTTCTCTAATTTCTTGGCCGCTTCATAAGCAGCAAGCAAGCAATCGAAATCCGCGATGGCGCTATAGGTTCCGCCTTTTAATTCGAATTGGGAAGACCAATTGGAATCCGTGCAGGCGCCTTGGGCAAGAATCACATCGCCGACTTCAATGTCTTCGTTGTAGGATCCGCAGGTCCCGACGCGAATGATGGTCTCAACGCCAAAGTTTTCATAAAGTTCGTGGGAATAAATTCCGATGCTCGGCATGCCCATGCCGCTAGCCATGATGGAAATGCGCTTGCCATTTTTAGTGAATCCGGTATAGCCAAAGACGTTACGAACCGACGTAACGAGTTTGGCGTCCGTCAAAAACGTTTCCGCCATCCATTTCGCGCGGAGCGGATCACCAGGCATTAAAACCACTTTCGCAAAATCTCCAGGATTGGCACCAATGTGGGGAGTAGACATCTTTTATTACCTCTTTTCTATTAATTTAGTTGATGTTTTTTCGCTTTCCATCGCCATGAAATCCATGAACGTATCCAAGAAAGCATCGGGAGCAACAGGGTTTAATTCCCCTTGATAGGCGATGGAAATACGGCCCGTTTCTTCCGAAACAACAACCGTAACGGCATCGCAAATTTCACTAATGCCAATCGCAGCGCGATGGCGAGAGCCGTATTTTCCCGTCAAAGGACGAGTGGTGGGCGTGTAATAAACGCTGGCCGCGACAATTTGGTCGTTGCGAATCACAACAGCCCCATCGTGCAGACGCGTTCCGGGATAGAAGATCGTTTGAAGCAATTCAGCAGAAACTGGCGCCTTGATCATGGTGCCCGACTTCATTTGCTCATCCAACGAATCCTTACGTTCGAAGGTGATGATGGCACCAATCTTTTGTTTGGACATCCACAAAACAGCATCACGAACTTTGCCATAGACTTCTTCTCGGTCAAAGAGGGCTTCCCCTTGTTTTTTCGAAACGTTGTGGCGAAAGGGCACGATAGAACGGCCCTTCATATTGTTGGCGACCAAAACACGGGTTTCAGCACTGTTAATCGTAAGGAAGAAGACAAGCCCTACGGCAAACATGGCCAGGGCAAAATAAAGCAAGGGATCAACGCCGAAGAACCAGCCAAAGAAAATCAGCACTTCGGTAACAATAAGGTACACACGCACGAAAAGTCGATGCAAAAAATAAAACAAAGCAACATCAATGAGTGGTGGAATGATAAGGCAAAGAATCAGTCCGACGATAGAAACTGGATTGCCCATGTCGAGAAAGGGAGCCATGTAAATACCTCGAAACGCGCGACAATAAAATCGCGCCCACTCAATGATAGTGGAGGAAAATGGAAACCGCAAAGAATTACGAAAAAAATAGTAAGATTTTCATAGAATTGCGGGAAATTTTATCTAAATTGTCAAGTTGTCCCTTTTATGAAAGCACATTGGCTTTAATAAACCGACAAAAAAGAAAATCCCGACGCATAGTCGGGAAGAATACAAATGGAGCACCCTGCGGGAATCGAACCCGTATATTCGGCTTGGGAAGCCGATGTTCTACCACTGAACTAAGGGTGCGCGTTTGTTATTATAGACGTTTTTCACCCCTTGTCTACTGACGTTTTTTTCGATATCGGACTCGAACATCTTTGATTTCGGCCAATTCTTTTGAAAAGGCGATTGCCACTTCTTTTGCTGCAAATCCTCGCAAGAGCCGCCCGGATTCAAAGCGAACCTTGAATGGCCCTTCTGGATAAGAAGAATAGCGATGCAAAAGCTGCTCCTCTTCCGTTAACGGTGGCAATTCCGCTACTTTCGATTCGGAATTAGTTTCAGGAGGAGTGAAGGATTCTTCTTTTACGTTGCTGTGGGCAAAAGAGATAATGGCCTCGTTGGGATCCTTTTTCGGTGTTTCATTCCTTTTCACTTTGCTTATGTGTGATAAAGAAGCAATAGAAGTGCAAAAAATTTTGCCGTTCCTATCCGACACTTGGCCATTGTGTCGGATAGGTCGGGCGGTTATTCGGGCAAGTCAATCTTGCCGACAAAGCTGTAATAAATCTCAATGTCCTGCCTGCGGGTGCCGTTCTCATCATAGCTGCACTCATGCACCACAATTTTCTCGATCATTTCCCGCAAGAGAGTGGGGGTCAGTTCTTCAAAGGCAAGGTGCTTGCGGACAATGCCCATAAATTTCTCGGCGTTGACGGTAGCTGCCTGTGACTTGTCCAGTTCGGCTTGCAGGGCGGCGGCTCTCTTTTTCAGCTCCGCTTGCTCGGCTTCGTAGTCAGCCGACAGTTCCATGAAACGCTCATCGCTGATTTTGCCGTTTACATTGTCCTCATACAGCCGCTTGATAATGCGGCTGATTTCAGAAATGCGTTCCTGCGCCTGTTCAAGCTGCTTGATGGCTGCGGCGGTCTTTCGCTTGCCGCCGATCTCGTTCTGCTGGACAAGTAGTTTCACAAACCGGCTCTCATGCTTGGCTGCGTATTCGGTCACTTGCCGGAGATTTGCCAGGACACCAGCGGTCAACAGATCGGTGCGGATAAAGTGCGCCGTACAGTTGCGGGTGCGCTTCTTGTAGCTGCCGCAGATGTAGCAGTCCTGTTTGCGGTCTTTGTTCTGATACCGCTGCTGATACAGCACATGGCCGCAGTCGGCGCAGAACAAAATCCCGGAGAACAGCCCCACTTCATCGTAGCGGTTCGGGCGTTTGCGCTGTTTGCGTAACTCCTGCACCCGTTCCCATGTTTCCTTGTCGATGATCGGCTCATGGTGGTTCTCGAAAATGGCCTGCTTCTCGACGGGGTTCTCTATGCTGTGCTTGACCTTATAAGAAGGCTTTTCCGTTTTGAAGTTCACCAGACATCCGGTGTACTCTCGGTTTTCGAGGATATGAACGACGGTGTTGGTCGCCCATTTGCACTCATAGCCTGGGTGATAACGGCGGGTGCTGCCTGTCCGCTGATATTCCAGCGTCCCCGGCGTGGGGATTTGCTGC
>OGRD01000067.1_pt1 | contig 78895 bp, 68 predicted proteins | sample 1553441 | NCBI WGS metagenome assembly OGRD01 (sample SAMEA2580106, study PRJEB22360) | human gut metagenome | biome: human gut; feature: human-associated habitat; material: faeces | place: Denmark | collected 2008/2010
CTATGCCCGCCTTCATATCTTCATCCATGCAACCATCCTCCGCTCCCTCCGCCAAAATAATGCCACCGCCCCAAAATGATGCCCCCTCCTCACAATAGTGTCGTCCCGCCCCAAAAAATGCCCCTCGCTTGTTGCCCCCGCTCGCTGTGCCTGCTCTCGTCCCCACCCGCGAAGCGTCCCTGCCGCGGGCTTGCCAAGCCCGCAACCCCTAAATACAGTGTGTGATAATCGTTCGAGAAAAAGTCGCGCTTGCTTGATAAGCACGCATTATGCATTATATATTATATTATGCATTATTTTCTTGCATATATGCAGAAAAAATAGTAATTTTGCAGCGAAATAAATGCATAACATTATGAATATACGAATGAACCGTCTGCGCGTGATTACCAATCTGCTCAATGCGCAAATCATCAATAGTCAAGAACAACTCTGTGCAGCCCTCGAAAAACAAGGCTACACCATCACTCAAGCCACTTTGAGTAGGGACTTGCGCGACCTGCGTGCAGAGAAAAAAGTGCTGCCTGACGGCACTTTCAAGTATGTTGTGCCGGCTAATCCCGTTGTAGAGAAAAAGGTATTGGGTATTGATTCCGACCTTGCTAAGATGTCTATCCGTAGCGTGGATTTCTGCGGGCGTTTTGCAGTGGTGAAGACCCGCCCCGGGTTTGCCAATGCCGTGGCTTACGATATCGATAATCGTGGCGAAGAACTCATACTCGGTACTATCGCCGGAGACGACACTATCCTGGTTATCCCCCGCGAAACCACCAACCAAGAGCAACTGTACGCATTCCTCAATGCCATACATTGATGACTGCGTGTTGGGCACTTCGTGTTAGTAAGTGCTCCGCACTGTTTGTTACTGCGTGTTGAGGGTTACCACTGTGCAGAATTATGGTATCGGCGGTACTTGGCAGGCCATGCCGCAATGCGCTGAGGCACTTTGATGACCCAACGCAAAGTCTTATCTCCGGCATACCACAGCGTTTCCCATACTGTTTCCTTAGGGATAGTGATGCCTCGCAGTGCTGCTGTTTCGCTAATCAAGGCATCTATTCGCGCTTTCTGCTTGCCTACATTGCGCTGTATGTGTTTGGCTACGAACGAAGGAACGGAATAGAAACGAGCCAACCACGAGTGGGCGCACAAGGTGTGTCCCGCAGGGTCTTGGAGTAGGGTAGTCCAACCGTCAGGGTGCTTGCGACTGGGCAGATACAAAGTCTTGAAGTTAGCCGCAAGCCATAGGAAAAACTGATAGTACGGTTCTATTATCTCGGGGCGGTCAAAAGTGTATCTTGTTTCCAATCGTTCCTTCGGATACGCCGCTATCATCGCGGCTTTGTGGTCCTCGTAGCGGAAGGCTTTGACGGCTTCTCGTGAGAACTTGGTGCGTATCTGCCTAAGATCCAGTATATTGAAAAATGGATTAGTTACAAGCGGACTGCCGCCTCGTGGAGTTTGTCCTCCGCCATCGGGGCAACCCGCATTGGCATACCCGTTGGCAACCACATAATCTGCCAAATCCAGCACCGCCTGCGGGTCGGAGATGAAACAATCCTCATCCACATTGATAGCGATGTCGCAATCGGTATCTGCCAACATCGTATAGAAATACTCGTCTGCGGCTTGGTCGGTCAGTCGCACACACGGGTAGCCCAAGTCCTTGTAGAAACGCTTTGAAATCCGATACAGCCGCAAATCAAACGACCGACAATAAAACTTGATACGCAGATTCTCTTTCATAACCTTTGGAGTACATTTTAGGTGTTTTGTTCGTATATCCCTCTGCCTATTTTGCAGGTGTACTGTTGTCCGAAAATAGTTGGCGGAAGACAGATTCTATCGCAGTGTAGGAATAGTTGCTCATGAACTGTTTCCGTGCATATTGGTTGAAGCGTGGACGAGGCTGCTCGGCAAAGTTTTGTAGGCAGCGGATAAATTCCTCCTCCGTGTTGCATAGACCGCCTATTTGCTGATAATCAACATTATACCCCTCAAAAGCCTCTGTTGTCCCTACTATGTTCTTACCATACATCAGCGATTCGCAGGTTTTCACTTTCATGCCGCTACCCGAGAAGATAGGCAGTACCATTATATCTGCATTCTCCAAATACGGCCGCAAGTCGGGCGCGTCGCTAACCACCTCTATATCATGCAGTTGGGGCGATTCTTGTTTCAGTTTTGCCATCCCTTTTCCTACAATCTGCATTTGTATATTGGTGTGTGGCAACACATGCTCCACAAACCACAAAATCCCCTCGTTGTTAGGCGGAAAATACGAACCGAGAAACAGGCACAGCGGCTTTTTTCTAGTGAGCACATCGCTCGTCGGCACCTCATCGAGTCGGTCTTTCATACTGATAGGCACCAAAGCATCGGCCTTTCGCCCGTATCGTTCCGCTATCAAATCGGCATCACGCTTATTCAGAACCACTATCTTGTCCGAGTATTCGCAGGTGTAGCGGTCGTTGGCATCGGCTGCATGAATAATTAGTTGTCGCCCGGGAATAGCGGGCAGTTTTGCCTGAAAGTATAGATACTCTACATTGTGAAAGTGGCTGATAACCTGCCCTTTATATCCAGACTGCTTGAGTTTCTTGGCAATGATACCAAACACACTACGGTCGATAAAAACATACTCATATCCTTGTGCTTTCTCTACTATTTGTCGCACCGAGCGAGGTGTCAGTCCGTAGTAATAGTTGAAGAAAAAATAGAACACTCCGCGGATATACCCCCACAAGGTCTTCCGCTTAGATTCGTCGTGTACATAGTAGGAATCCACATTTGCTTTGCCTACGGCATTGCAAATCATCTCGTAGTTGCGCAGCGAGCATTGTCCGCCTCCTTCCAAGATTCCCTTGGAGCGTTTATACCATATAAAAAGTACTTTTGGCATAGTTTGCTATTGTGTATTGCGTATTGTTACTTATCGTAATGTGCAACGGAAAATTCTCAATCTTTCAATCAAAAATTCTCAAAGTGCATAAGAAAAATTCTCAAAGTGCAATTCTAAATGCTTGATTACTTGATAGTTATTAGTATTTGCTACAAACGACACTTTTCTGTACATTATATCTCCACTTTTAGGGCTTGGGCGATGATGTCGTCCATGTCGTAGTACTTATATTCCGCCAGTCGTCCGCCGAAAAGTACATTCATTTCTTGCTGAGCCAATGCGGCGTACTGCTGATAGAGCCTGCTATTACGCTCATCATTCACGGGATAGTACGGCTCCATTCCGGGTTTCCATTCGGTGGAGTACTCACGCGAGATAACAGTCTTTGAGCAAGCCTCTACGGCTGCGCCAAACATCTCAAAGTGTTTATGCTCAATGATTCGCGTGTAAGGCACGGCAGCATCGGTGTAGTTGATTACGGCGTTGCCTTGATAGTTAGGCGTGTTGAGTATCTCCGTCTCAAAACGCACGGTGCGATACTCCAGATGTCCGAGTCGATACCCGAAATACGCATCTATCGACCCCGTGTAAACGACCTTATCTGCCATGGCATCCAACTCGCTTTTGTGCGCCAAATAGTCCGTATTGAGGCGAATGTCGCAGCCGTCTAACAGTTTGTCGATGAGCAGGTTATATCCTCCGATAGGAATACCTTGGTAAGGGTCGTTGAAGTAGTTGTTGTCGAACACCATACGCACAGGCAGACGCCTAATAATAAACGCCGGCAGTTGGTCGCACTTGCGTCCCCATTGCTTCTCGGTATAACCTTTTATCAGTCGTTCGTAGATGTCCTTACCCACTAAGGTAAGTGCTTGTTCCTCCAGGTTCTGCGGTTCACGCCCTTGGAGCATTTGCAGTGCCTCTCGGCGTTGCTCATCTATCTTCGCTTGCGCCTCTTGAGGAGTGGTTACGCCCCACATCTCGGCAAAAGTGTTCATATTAAACGGCAGATTGTAGAGCCGTCCTTGATAGTTCGCTACGGGGCAGTTGGTGTAGCGATTGAACTCTACCAGCGAATTGACGAACTGCCATACTTCTTTGTTGTCGGTATGGAAGATATGCGCCCCATATTTATGCACATGTATGCCCTCTATGTCTTCGCAATATATATTGCCTCCACTATGCGCCCGCCTATCCACTACCAATACGCGTTTCCCCGCCTTGCGCGCCCTATACGCAATCACCGCCCCAAACAATCCTGCCCCTACTATCAGATAATCATATTGTTTCATACGAATTAGATTTTGTCGTTTCAATCTATATCATATCCTTGCAAAGAAAAATAACTCATACCATTGTATCTGCTATCGTGCATTTTTGCGATTACGAATACTATTGTATCAGTTTATTTTAATTTAATGCATTAATCAATACCCATGGTATGAATAACATACTCCATTCTTTTTACAAATGTGTGTTGGTTTAATACAATTTGTCGTGCAGCACTGGCTTGAGCAGACATATTATGTGTAAGCGCATAGTCTATCAGCGAAAATAATTCTTGTTCGTTGTGATACAGGCCAATTTCTCCATTGGGAAAAAGTTGTTCCAAATATGGGTTAGCATCACAGATTTGGTATGCACCCGTTGCGCAAATCTCAAATACTTTTGGGTTTGCGCCATTGTGTTGTTGTTCGTGATGGATATTCAGAACTATTTTGGCACGATTATAATCCATATTCAGTGTGGTTGCGTTGGTATTCCTATTGGTATAGATATTGGGATGTTCGCGTGTGAGCCAACGCCAAAGACCTTTATACCACGGTTTGTATATCCCCCAAATGCGAATATGCTTGTCAGAATAATGGGCAACAACCTTTTGCAAAACTTGTTGTCGTTTTTCTGATTGCCAAATATCCCCTGCGAAAACGATGTCTAAATCCTTATCCGCCGTTTTGATAGGATAATATAGTGTATTGTCTGCTGCTTGTGGTAGGAATAGTGCATTGATGTTTAGTAAGTTTTTTAGATGTGCAATATCTTCCTTTTCGTAGCAAAACACTTTATCTGCGTATGGTAAATTGTGTATCGCTATTGGAAAACGCCGTATGCTATCAAAAAGCCAGATCGCAATTTTTGCCCTTTGGTGCATATACTCTACAGTTTCCGGCAACAGGTTATCCCCATTCACAACAAATACGAGTTTGGGTTGCAAAGTGTCGAAGATTTGCTCTATATAAGGCTTGTATTTTTGTCGTGATTGCTCTTTTAGTGTATCTTTGTTACCGATTTTATACTTCAGTTGATTCCGCAATGTATATGGGTGAATGGGATTATCGTATGTTTCGCAATGGGTATGTAAGCCCAATTGCTCGAAAGCATGGGTAATACTTTGTGCAAAGTAATGAAAATCGGGGGCTATGACAAGTACATCACACATATCATTGATTTTTTATTCGTTGGTAGTCTCCCCAAAATGCATCATATAGTGTAATTGGGAACATAAGGGCACGCAAAGTCGCAACAAATTGATTTTTTTCTTTCGCATAAAAAATGCGATTGCGATTGTGAACGGCTAATCCCACAAAACGAAAGTTTTTGTGTATATTATTCCATGAATGGTTGGTATAGCATTCGATGAACTTATGCCCCTCATTCGTATAAAGATGCGGAGCCTCCGGAAAATAAGCCAGCAGCAAACCAATGTTTGTTAATCTTCGTTCGATGATGGGTGTTAAGTGTTCGCGTAACTCTGAGTTTAAGTTCCTTGTTACCAAGTTGATGGCATTGGATATTGTGCGTTGGGATAAATCTTTTCTTGTCACTCCACTGATGGATGCTGAGTCTATGTGGACACGATGAAAAGAGAGGGCACTGTTTATAAAAACAATCTTCCCTAATGCAGAGGCTATGACTCCCATTATTGTATCGTAACAGCAAGAATTAGTAATTTGTACAATGGTTTCTTGGGGTATCCGATTAACTAATAGAGTGTATAATTTCTTGTCAATGAGCATAGTATGCCCGGGTATGGCACCAAAAAAGAGCAACCGTTCTATACCAAAATTATATTCCCTATTGTCTGTGTATGCGCGATTAGGTGTTGTTGTAAAAGATGGCAAGTGATGAAAACAACATAGATTATTGCCAATATGTTCAATTTGCATCTCTAATTTACTTTCTGCCCAGATGTCGTCTTGGTCAGCGATGGCAATATAATCTCCGGTTGCTTTCCCGATAGCAGATAGAAAATTATCGTTCACTATTTGTCGCATAGTATCATCATATTCTCCCGAATGGTTCAATCGTTGGCGGGTATAAATAGTAATAATCGGGTACTTTGCTGCATATTTTTGTAGAATACGCATTGTTCCATCTGTGCTCTCGTTATCTTGTATGATTAACTCCTTGATGGGATATGTTTGTGCCAAGATAGAATCCAATTGTTCGCACAGATACTTTTCCCCATTGTAGGTACACATTACTACCGATACAGTCGGCTTTGAGCATCTATTATCATAAGGACGAGAATTGGCAATGCCACTGATGTGCAACACCAAATCTTCACAATGGTGTCCATATCGGGTAGAGCAGAATCGGTCGATTTCTTGTTGGTTAGGTGTGCTATATTCTGCGGCATCAAGGCATTTTATTAATTCGTCCCAATTATATACTCGTTTGGCTTCCATTAGATTGTAATCAAAATAGAATGGGCGTGATTTTGACACATACTCCTGTTCATCAAAAGGAAACAGAATAATGGGTTTATGCAGATACAAGAAATCAAAATAGATACTGGAATAATCTGTAATCAGAACATCTATGTCTTTTATTAGTGTATATAAATCATCGTAATGATCGTCTGTGATAGTGAATAGGCGTTCACCTGCATCGGAGTGAACTTTACTATCATAGAAATGACCTTTGTAGAGAAATACGATATTTCGCTTTTGTAGCATCTCTACCAACTTAGGCATCTCAAATCCCGCTTTTCCAAAAGGATTGAATGTACCATGTTCCACATCTCGATGTGTAGGCATATACAATACTTTTAGCGGGTTATTGTATCGTTGATTGAGTGCGTCTATCAGTTTTTCATGTTCTTGGTTATCCGCGAATTTGTCAATGCGTGGAAGACCAACATCCCATACCTCGGTTTGAGATAATCGGAATGCAGATTGCAAATAAGGAGTAAAAAAGGAAGAACCGGTAAGTGTCGGACCGGAAAGAAATTCCCAAGGAACAAAGCAGCGTCGGCAGAAAGTCTTAAACCGTTTGAATAGGGTATCTTTGCGGATAAAGAGTTGTGCATCATTACCAATCTGTTTAAGGGGCATACCATGCCACAGATTGATATAGCGAATGCCGTTCATATAGCGCGGGTCGGCATCGTATATTCCTTTGGTCGCAAAGAAATATCCTGCTTCTTTCTGTAACTTAATGCCTTCTTTAGAACTACATAAAGCGACCGGCAGTCCTTTTGCTTCTAACTGTTTTACAATCTCTTCGCTGTGCGTCAACCATACTGCTTTAATGCCGGTGATATGATTGTTTACATATTCGTATAGTGTCCGGGAATTATCGGAATAACGCAATCCATCCCATGCGCCAAATACCCATAGGCGTTCATCTCGCTTATGCAGTCTTTGCACCCACCATTTAGGTAAAAACATTATTCCATAAGTGGCTTTTTGCAAATCGTATAAGGTCATTTTGTTAGTCTTTTTTGTTTATACCAATAACTTTCTACTCCGTACTTATGAGCATCGTTTTGGTATCGATTAATTACTTGTTTAAAAACTTCATCATATTGAGGGATAAATAGAGTGTGTCTATTTTCTGATTTTTCTATGATGTCTTTTGCTAAAGAATTTGTTTGTGTAGGATCAGATATTCCACCGGTAAAACTTGTCCCCTTTAATGAACCTGGAGATACTTCTAATATACGATTAGCACTATTTTGAACCTCTAATTCAATATTTATAGCTTCTATAAATTTACTAAGCGCAGCTTTTGTAGCACTGTATATGCTGAACATAGGAGAACATAGGCGTCCTGCTATACTAACCATTATAGCACAATACAAGGGAGTGGAATGCAATAATTGTTCATAGTAAAAACGAATTACCTGAATAGGTGCTATTGTATTAACATAAAAACTATCGTCAATATATTTAGAACTAAGTTCTTGAAAATAGTGTAGATGTCCAAAACCTGCGGTTATATACAAGTATTGGATAGTATCAAGTTTAGATAATATCGTATCGGTATTGGCATTTGCTAAATTGCACAATACTGCTTGCACTTTTTTTGTGTAGTATTGTTTAGGAAATGCCTGTTTGTCCAATACATACACCAATTCTATATCTTTCCGAGATATTAAATTAAGTACCATTGATAGGCCTATTCCACTACTACCACCTATTACTAATGCTTTCATCTTATTACATCTGGATTAGGTTGGTTATCAATACTATTTATGGTATCTTTGTATCGTTCCAAAATACTTTTTTTGATGTTGGTTGTAGAAGCCCCTTCGCCGCGCGGAAAATAAAATACTGTAACGCCCAACTCTTTTAGATAGTCATATTTGCCAACCCAATCATCGCCCACAACAAAAACATCAATGTTCAGTTGCTTTACTATCTCTGTGTGATCCAATGTGCGTTGAGGAATGACTACATCCGGGTACTTTAATGCCTTGATAATTGCGAGTCGTTCTTCAAAAGGAATGATTGGCGGCTTTTTGTAACTGGAAACCAATTCATCAGTGGAAACACCAACAATTAGTGTATCCCCCAATCCGCGAGCATACTCAATCATCTTCAGATGGTTGGAATGAAACATATCAAATGTTCCGCTTGTATAAACAACTATTTTTCCGTTGTACATAGTTTAAATGTTTATTTTTGTTTTTGCGTGTTATTCTCCAATTGTTTGCGCTCGCGTACAATCTCTTCTTGAAGTGTCTGTACGGAGGGTAATTCCAACATGTATTTGGATGCAAAAATCTGTTTGTGTTCGGCACGAACGGAGTATTTGACTACCGCTTCGTTTTTTTCGGAACACAATATCAAGCCCAATGTGGGATTGTCGTCGGTGTGCTTGTAGAGGTCATCAAACATACGGATGTAACTATCCATCTGCCCGACATCTTGATGCGTGAGTTTGCCTAATTTGAGGTCAATCAGTACATGGCACTTGAGTATGGAATGGTAGAAAACCAAGTCCACATAGAAATCTTCGTCCTCATAACGCATCAGTTTCTGTCGTGCCACAAAGCAAAAACCTTTACCCAATTCCAATAAGAAAGACTGCAAGTTGTCTATCAGTCCTTGCTCTATGGTGGATTCGTGCAGCGCAGGATAGTTTTTCAGATTGAGGAAATCAAGCACATAAGGGTCGTGGATGAAATCCTGCGGAATGAGTGTCGATAGTTTTTCAACGGCTTCCGAACGCACAGAATCTTTGTCTGCACTATTAAGCAAACGCTCGTAGTACAGCACGGAAATTTGTCTATCCAATTGCCGCGAAGACCACGCCTGCTCTGCCGCCTCGTTCATATACCACAGGCGTGCTTGGTCGTTTTTTACCTTGATTAGCAGGCGATAATGCGACCAAGTCAATTCGGGACGCAGTGTGTCCCCTTTTGGAAACTCAAGGTAAAATTGTCGAATTTTGCGTAATTCCCTAACACCAAATCCCTTTCCAAACTCCTTTGTCAGTTTGGTGGAAAGTTCCTCCAAAACAGCCTTTCCGTACTCGGCACGCGCGTTGCCGTTTTGCTCGTCTTCCACAATCAACTTGCCGATGTTCCAATAAGCAGTAACCATCGCAAAATTCACCGCCTTATATGCAGTGTGCCGCGCAGAAAGCAGTATCTCGCGGATGTTGGTGAGAAGTTGATTATTATTTTGCTTTATGATTTCGTCCATTGGGCAGTTCTCTTAAATATCTTCTTTGTAGGTTATTTTTCGGTTGGCGGGGTCGCCTTGCACGATGCAGATGGGGACTTCGGGCAGGTAGCGATGGACGATTCCGCAGTCGTCGGTGGCTTGCAGGTGCGGGTCTTGCAGAGCCCGGTCGTATGCCTCCGCGATTACCTCCAAACGGAATGCCTGTGGCGTTTGGGCACACATCAATGTCGCCCGCGGCGGAATATCTTGCACAACTTTGTCCGTTATATTCTCCGAAACAGAATACATCGTATCGGTGGCAGGTATCGCCACGGTTACAGCCCTATGCGTCTCTAACGCCTTGCACACATCGTTGATAATTCGCTGACTGACAAACGGACGTGCGGCATCGTGGAGGAGGATATTTGTTATAGGATGGTTATAGGATGCTTGTAGGATAGGTACCCCGATTCTTTGTTCCTTGTTCTTTATTCTTTGTTCTATTTCTTGAATGGCGTTCACGCTTGATTCCCAACGCTCACTACCCCCCGCAATGATAAACGCCACTTTCTGCCACCCGTTACGGAGCAACATCTCTTCGGCGCACGCGATATAGTCCGGGTGCATTACGATACCTATCTCATCTATGCATTCCGCCTGTTCAAAGGCTGCCACGGAGTGTTCCAAAATAGTCTGTCCGTCTGCCAAGGTCAGCAACTGTTTGGGCATACCTCCTCCCATTCGGCTACCCGTTCCGCCCGCTAATATGATGGCTATATTTCTCATTGCTCGATTTCTTTCAACATTTGATATATCATTAGTCCTTTTACGGTTAGCAAGTATTTTTGGCGAGGATGCTTTGGGGAATTAGGGTACAATAGATGTACATATCCCCTCTGAATGGCAGGTGTTAAACTATAGTCTTCAAAATTGGCTCTATCTTTCAAACCCAATGATTGCATCAGTTCTTTTTTAGACAACTGTTGTTCGTTGATAGCAAGCACCAATCGTCGTATCGGTTCAGAGATACTATTGATGTCAAGACTTGAGGGGGTACTTGAGGGCGATGGCTGTAACTCTGTCGGTGGGTTGATAAGCATATAGCGATTTTTCAGTTCGTTATGCTCACCTAAAAGGAGATTTCTAAAGAAACGCTCAAGGAATTGATAATTATAGTCTATCCCGTTGGTTGCATTCTTATAGTTGGCACGCACCAAAGCATTGCGGAAATACCAAGAGTTCTCTGCAAACAGGCTGTTGTCTATATCAAAACCGATAGAACGCAAATATAAGATAGTGAATACGGCAGTGGTACTCGTATTACCCTCACCGAAAGCATGTATCTGCCATAGACCTGCTACAAACTGGGCAATATGTGCCACGATAGCATCTGCGGACAAACCTTTGTAACTAAAAGCACGCTCTTTTTCAAGGTCGTATTCTATAGCGGGACGGATATCCATATAGTTTAGATAATTGACTGTTCCCCCGCGAAGGCCCCATTCTTTTTTGGTGATGTTGTAATCTCGGATACGCTCCGCAAATTTATATACTCCGGTGAATAGATGCTTGTGGATAGACACATATCCGGGCAAAGTAAAACCAACCGTGTTGCTTTCAAGCAATTCAACTATTTTTGAGGACACAGAATCTGCCTCAAATTGGTCGTCATCATCGGCAGTGCGCTTTGTCTTCGATTGGTAGTAGGTATGTACCAATCGTTGCGCATCTTTTATGCTTATATCCCCCTCGATGTGCTTGCGGGCAGTCTCGCGCAGATAGTTAGAGGTTTTCAGTCCGTCCACATCTTGCAGACCGATAGCCACAGCCCAAGCCTCCGCCCTCTCGCGTTGAGACGGTTCGCCTTGTCGTATGTAGTAATCAAACTCTGTCATCTGTCTGCTTTATATTTTATTCTATCCAACCTCTAATAATTCTATCTAACCTCTAATGGCACGAAGTGCGTTCTAACTTCCAACAGCGCAGCGCTCTATCCTCTCTTGTACCAAACTCCAATATCGGTCTTGCATCTCGGCGGGCAGAAACGACGAACGGATAGTGCCTTCCCAAGCGGGGTATGTCCTCTCGAACTTGCGGAATATGTTGCTCACCACTTTCTCGTTCATCCCGCTACTGAGCATGGTTTTCTCAAAGTCCGTGCGTGCCAGTTTGCGTTTCTTCTCATTGAGCGTCAGAGCCAACTCCTCATTGTCTTTTGGATTCACAATGGCTACATTTAGCAGGTCGTATGCAGGAGTCAGTACATATCCGCTATCGGTGGGGCGATACAACGAAAAATTCTTCAGGTGCATATCGTTGTTGCCTGTCAACCAACAGAATAGCAACAACTCGTAGTAACGCATTACATCCAAAGTAGGGGCTGACGAATAGCGTGTTATCACTTTGGCTACCTGCTCGCACGAACTCTTGTATTTGTATTCCGTTTGCCGTTCGGATAGTTGGCACATATCCTCCATGGCTATTTTCTCGCCACTCGTTGTGCGGTCGATACGCTTGGTCAAGTAGCCTATTTCGCCGTCTGCCAAACGGATGAGTGTGTGAGGCACAACGCTAATCTTGCTTTGCTCTGCCAAGTGCATTGTCAAGTCCTCCACCTCGGGCAAGTAGGGATATAGTTCCGTCTGTGGCTTGAAGATATACCCTCCCCATCGCCCTACAATCGTCAAGCGTTTGCTGCCCTTGTGGTTTTGCAGATGCAAGGAAATCTTGGGCTGCACGCCTGTCAAGGTGGTTTGTGCGGCTATCACTTCGGCTGCCAACTTGTCCATATCAGCGCGTGTATAGTTGAACACCGGCACCGTACTCGTACCGAAAAAACGGCGAGCACAAACTAGGTGGAAATCTTTTTCACCTGCACCCAATGGCTTATAGCAATACAAACACTTACACATAATCAATCCGTCGCATTTACCACACTCACCGCCCCGATACAATCTTTGCAACACAATAGCAGCAGACCCATTCTATCCAACATACTTATATCCGTGTTGCGCACCGCCACATCCAATAACCAACCCTCCGGTATCAGTCCGTCGAAGAACGGAAAAAGCACTTTGCTCTCGTATGCAACGCCCGACAAGGGCATTGTCAGACTTATCGGCAACGCATTCGCTTGTTGCAGATAGGCGGGGTAGTACGAGAAACGATAGCACGCATCTGTTTCCTCCAACAGTCCCGCTAAGGAGTTTTGATAATATATTTCAGCCTTGCGCATTGTCTTTTCGTTGCGGAACTAATTCATAATTAAACAAATTCAACACCTGGTTTACTTTATCCATACGCAACGACACTTTCCCCTGCTCCAATTCGCGAACAAAAAACAAACTCACCCCTGACCTATATGCCAAGTCTTCCTGCGTCATCCCATATTGCTTACGCAGGCTTTTTACACTTTCTGATAGTTTCGTTTTCATCTTGTTCTTGTAGTTTTAATAGTAGCCTAACAGCATGCAAGTGCGATTCAACAGCGTTAGCGGTCTAAATTCCTAACTATATGTGTTCGCATATAATTCTGCAAATAATGTGCCAAATTATATTAGATTTCATATAGTTTGTATGTTCCTGGGGCAATTTATATGCGTTCTGATATAATTTTACTCAACTATTCCTCACTCGCAGTTTGTTTGGCTTTTTTATGGGCTTTATATGGAGTTCTCTCAGAGTAATTAATCGTTGATTAACTGTAATCCGGGGGGCATAAAACCGTGGACGCAATGGGGGGCTTACAAGAGAACCAAGGCTTATACAGAGCCCGCATGCGCAGTGAGAATCATCTCGCATATCTCGCGTATGGCCCCATCACCGCCGTTATGCGTCAGGCAGATGATGCCCGGTATGCTTTTTATCTCCGGCATGGCGTTTCGTGGACATACGGCAGTGCCTACCCGGCTTAGCAGGTCGAGATCGTTGATGTCATCGCCAACAAAGCATACCTCCTCCAAACTGATTTCCAACTCTTTGCAAATCTCTTCGGCTGCGGCTAACTTGGTAGTGCAACCCTTTGTCACTTGGCTGCCCACACCCATTCGCAGATACTCCATCCCCAGTTTCTCTGCACGCCGAGCCACGATGGGAGTATTTTCGCTCGTCAGTATGCCGCATGGGATACCTGCTTTGCGCAGTCGAACAACACCCATACCGTCATACACGCAAAAGCGTTTCATCTCATCGCCCGTGGCACTATAGTACATCCCGCCATCGGTCATACAGCCGTCCACATCGGTAAGAAATAGTTTTATATCTTTCAGGTTTGCCATTCCTTATTTTATTTATAGTCTTTTGTCATTTGCCAATCCCGCTACCCAAATCTCATTCCCTATCGAACACGCATTGAAATCTACAGCCCACTTTCAAAAATCTACACTTGAAATTCCAATACAGAAATCCAAAACTGTATATTCCGTCATTCTATCACCTTGCAAAGGTACACTTATTTTCTCTAATCTGCAAATAATCAGCAAAAATATGTGGAAGTTTTCTGTGGAAATAATGGGTTGTTGAGCGATTTTGACAAAGAGTGCACAGACGCTTCAGTCAATCAGAAATGAAAAAAAGAGGACTGTGTTGTACAGTCCTCTTTCTTAGAATGCATAATGAAGAATGCATAATGATATGCGTAATTATATGATAATTACATGTTCTCTATTCAATCGTCGGAGTTGTTTAGAGTCGTGCTTTGATGGCGGCGGATTCTGCTTCGTAGCCGGGTTTGTCGAGGAGGGCAAACATATTCTTCTTGTATGCCTCTACACCAGGTTGATTGAAGGGATTGACGCCAAGAATATAGCCGGAGATACCGCAAGCGCGCTCGAAGAAATAGATGAGTTCGCCGAGGTAGTACTCGTTGAGGGCGGGCACGGTAATCTTCATATTAGGCACTCCGCCATCTACATGAGCAAGCATGGTACCGAGTTCGGCCATCTTGTTGACCTCATCAACGCGCTTGCCTGCGAGGAAATTAAGTCCGTCGAGGTTAGCCTTATCGAATGGGAACTCAACAGTGTGGTTAGGTTCTGCGACCGAGATAACGGTCTCGAAGAGATGACGCTCACCGTCTTGTATATACTGACCCATTGAGTGGAGATCGGTTGTGAAATCGACGCTTGCGGGGAAGATACCCTTGTGGTCTTTACCCTCGGACTCTCCGTAGAGTTGTTTCCACCACTCCGATACATAGTGCAATTTGGGGTGGAAATTGACGAGCAACTCAATCTTCTTGTCCTGCTCGGTGTAGATACTATTGCGTGCGGCAGCATACTGTGCAGCGGGGTTCTGCTCAAAGGGTGTATCGATACCGCATACCTCAGCCATGCGAGCGGCACCACCGATGAGGGTGCGGATGTCGAAGCCTGCGCAAGCGATAGGGAGCAAGCCTACGGGGCTAAGCACCGAGAAACGGCCACCGATGTTGTCCTCGATGACGAAAGTCTTGTAGCCCTCTTGTGTAGCGAGTGTGCGGAGTGCGCCTTTGCGGGCATCGGTGATGCAGACGATGAGGTCTTTGGCAGCCTCGACACCTTGTTGCTGCTCAAGTTGCGTCTTGAGGAGGCGGAAGGCGAGTGCAGGTTCGGTGGTAGTACCGGACTTAGAGATACAGATGATACCGAAACGCTTGCCTTTGAGCAAGTTCTGGAGTTCGTAGAGGTAGTCCTCGCCGATGTTCTGACCGGCATAGACGATAGCAGGTTTATTGCCTTCGAGCCAAGCGAAAGACGATGAGAGTGCGTCGATGACGGCTTTAGCACCGAGGTAGGAGCCACCGATACCGATGCAGACGATGACTTCGCATTGTTTGCGGAGCAGGTCGGCAGTAGCCTGAATATCATCGAGTTGCGGACGGATGTCTGCGGGCAGGTTCATCCACCCTAAGAAATCATTGCCTTTGCCCGTGCCATTAACGAGCATCTCTTGGCACTCGGCTACTTTGCTTTTGTACGCATTTACCGCCTCGGCACTGACCGCCTTGGCGTAGGAAAATTGAATATCGTTCATAGTTTTTTATATGTTGATTAGTTGATTCGTATTTTTTCTAGATATTCTAGGGGTTCTAGGATTTCTAGGGGCATTATTCATTATGCATTATTCATTATGCATTGTATTTGCCTTAGTTATTGCAGTTTTTGTGTGAGTTGGCGGATGACTTGGGTAGGGGATTTGCGGTTGTAGAGTATGTCGTACATTGCGTCCACGATAGGTAGGCTGACAGCATAACGCTCGTTGGCGCAGTGTATGGCACGCGTACCATAGTACCCTTCTGCTACCATCTCCATCTCCATCTGTGCGGCTTTGATACTGTAGCCGAGCCCAATCATCTGCCCAAACTGGCGGTTGCGTGAGAACTTAGAGTAGGCAGTAACAAGCACATCGCCGAGGTATCCGCTGGCTGTGATGTCGCGATGCGTATTGCTCACCGCTGTGGCGAAACGGAGTATCTCTTGCATAGCATTGGTGAGGAGTACGGCTTGGAAATTATCGCCATAGTGCAGGCTATGGCACATACCGGCGGCAATGGCGTAGATGTTCTTCATCACGCTGGAATACTCCAAACCAAGGACATCGCTACTAGTGGTAGTATGGACGAAAGAGGTTTGGAATAGGGTAGCCCACTCGTTGGCATTCTCGAGTTTCTCGCAGCCGATAGTAAGGTAACTGAGTCGTTCGAGGGCAATCTCCTCGGCGTGGCATGGGCCTGCGATGATACCTAACTGCTCCGTAGGGATTTTGAAACGCTCGTGCAGATAGTCGGTAACCAACTGATTCTCATCGGGTATCATCCCTTTGACTGCCGAGATGACAATCTTGTGCGTCATATTGCGGCGAATCTTGTTGAGAGACTGCTTGACATAAGGCGAAGGGATAGCCAGAATGAGCAAATCGGACTGCGCGACCACCTTATTAATATCGGTTGAGAAATGAATACGCGAGACATCAAACTCCGCCACACCGAGATAAGACGGGTTTCGGCCTGTGGCAACGAACTCGTCTATCATCTCTTGGCGACGGATAAACCAATTGATTTCGGATTGGTTGGTGAGCATAATCTTGGCTAACGCCGTGGCCCACGAGCCCGAACCTAATATAGCAACTTTATATTGCATGTTTGTTTTTGTTCTCCGCTAAATGACTATTAAATATATAATTGCCATCAATTAGCCATATATTTCTGCATTATGCATTCTGCATTATGCATTGAATCACGCTTCGGGTTTCATCGTGGGGAAAAGGAGTACCTCTTGGATGGTAGGTTGACCCGTCATGAGGATAGCGAGGCGGTCGATACCGATACCGATACCCGATGTGGGAGGCATACCATACTCCAAGGCACGCATGAAATCGTGGTCGATAACCATAGCCTCGTCGTCGCCCTTGTCAGCAAGTTTCATCTGCTCGACAAAGCGATTGTACTGGTCGATAGGGTCGTTCAACTCGCTATACGCATTTGCTAACTCTTTGCCGTTGACCATAAGTTCAAAACGCTCGGTCAGTCCGGGTTTGGAACGGTGCATCTTGGTGAGCGGGGACATCTCGACAGGGTAGTCGGTGATGAAAGTAGGCTGAATGAAAGTGCCTTCGCAGGTCTCGCCGAAAATCTCGTCGATGAGTTTGCCCTTGCCCATGTGCTCAGTATCCTCTACGCCGTATTTCTTAGCGACTTCGCGAATCTCGTCTTCGTTCATCGTGGAGAGGTCGAGACCTGTTTTTTCTTGGATAGCCTCGAGGATAGGCAAGCGACGATAGGGGGCTTTGAAGTCCACTTCGTGGTCGCCAATCTGCACCTTGGTGGTGCCGTTGACGGCGATGGCAATCTGCTCAAGCAGGTGCTCTGTGAAAGTCATCATCCAGTTGTAGTCCTTATACTGCACATAGAGTTCCATGCAGGTGAACTCGGGGTTGTGGCTGCGGTCCATACCCTCGTTGCGGAAGTTTCGCCCAATCTCATACACGCCCTCGAAGCCACCTACGATAAGGCGTTTGAGGTACAACTCGGTGGCGATACGCAGATACATATCTACATCCAGCGCGTTGTGGTGGGTGATGAACGGACGCGCCGATGCACCGCCCGCAATCTGCTGAAGGATAGGCGTTTCCACCTCGGTATAGCCTGCCTCGTCGAAGACACGACGCATGGTGCGAATGATAGTGGCACGCTTGAGGAAGACATCTTTGACGCCGTCGTTGACAATCAAATCCACATAGCGTTGGCGGTAGCGTTGCTCGGGGTCGTTGAAACCATCGTAAGCCACACCATCTTTATATTTGACGATAGGCAGGGGGCGCAGGCTTTTAGCCAATACGGTGAGGCGCTTTGCATGCACCGAAATCTCGCCCATCTGCGTGCGGAAGACAAAGCCCTCAATACCGATAAAATCACCGATGTCGAGCAGTTTTTTGAACACCACATTGTACATCTGCTGCTCCACAGTAGTAGCCGTTTCGCCTTCGGGGACGGGTGCTTGGATGTCATCGCGACTGACATATACCTGTATACGACCTTTGGAGTCTTGCAGTTCGATAAACGAAGCCTTACCCATGATACGCTTCGACATCAGTCGGCCTGCAATACGCACCTCTTTGCCTGTGTACCACAGCGGTTTATCGGCAGCATCTTCGCTGATTTCGCCGTCTACAAAGTGGTCTTTGATGTCCTTAGAATAGCCTGTAACTACATATTCGTCAGCAGGATAGGGGTTGATACCCATATCGCGCATGGTTTGCAGACTCTGTCTGCGCACTTGTTCTTGTTCTGATAATTCCATAGATGTCTTTATTAGGAGGTGCGCCTGCGATTAGCACCGAAAACACACCAAAAACTCAAATTGACCACAAAAGTACAAATAAAAATTGAATTACACAACAATCCGAGCGGTTTTGCATAAAAGTTACGCAAATTCGCTCGGAATCTTGTATATATCATATAAGGTGTAGGGGGCTTTTCTGCGGGTGTAAGGTGTGTTTGGAATACACTTTCAGCGCAGTACCTTTGTTCGTTTTGACCACCTATTGGTGGGGGTATCGTGGGGTACGCTATATCGCCTTCTTGGGGTCGATATTGCTTTCCTTGGCTTTTATATCGCCCTCTTTGGCTTTTATGCCCAGATGGTGTGGTCTTTGCCGGAACCAATCTCGAAGTGGTACTTCACGATGCCTAAGTCCATCTTGGCAAATGGAGCCCATGAGCAGGTAGCGCGCACCTTGTCGCCTACTAACTCGAAGCGGAATTTCTGCTGATTCATAGCAGTGGGAGCCAGCAGCGCGCATTCGACACCTTGCTTAAACCAATCGGGCATATCGCCTTGGCAAGCAGATACTTCGCTGATTGTCTTGATTTTATGGCTTATGCCTTGTGTCTGCCCATAGCCCAAGGCAATCACAGCGGTGAGTTTCTCATCTCGGTTGATACTCAGTGCGTTGCTTACTTTCTTGAAGGTCATGCCCACCCAGCAAGTGTTGAGTCCTAACTGTTGCGCCAACAGAGCCACTTGCTCACCGAAGTACCCGCAGCGTTCATCCAGTTTGTCGCCCGAACCGATGAGCGCAATGTAGTTTTTAACGCCCGAGAACTTACCGTAGTGCGCCATAAACGAATCGAAAGCGTTGGGTTCGTTTACGACCAACTGCAAATGCAACCCGCTCTCCGTATTGAGTGCATCTATCTTGTTGCGCAAAGCGGTAACTGCTTCAGTGTCAATTGGTTGCTCGGTGTATTGCCGAACGGAATGCCGTTCCTTGACGGCTTCGGCTAAGGAAATAGTCTGTTTCATACTTACAAAGTTTTTTTGTGCTTCGTAGGTGAGTATTTTACCTACGACTGCGCAAAGGTACGACTATTTTGGGGTATATGCAAGGGTCTGCTTACGAAAATGTAAGTAAATGGGCAAAATGGTGTATCATCTGCCCTTTAACAGCACTTTGTTGAGGTGGGTATGCGGGGGATATGGGGTTAGGATGGGACACTATTGGGCTCTGAGCCAGGTTTGGCTGCGCCCGAGGATACCGCGTTTGTCGATACTGCCACGCAGCACGAGTTTGCCGTCTTTGAGAAAAATCTTTCCGTAGTAGAATTTGCCGCTTTCGGGGTCAAGCACTTTACCTCCACGCAGTTCGCCATTTTCCTCGTGCATACCGCGGATGATGAGTAGTCCTTCCAAGGGTTTGTTGTGGTCGTGCCCTTCGCATGCCTCGCAAACCAGGTCGGCAGGACCGACCAACATCTTGGCTATCTTGCCGTAGTACAGTCCGTCTGTTGCCTTGAAAATGTGGATGATAGAATAGTTCTCGCCTGTTTTGTCATCTACGGTTTTCCAGTTGCCGACAATCTGTTGAACCTGTGAGAAGGCAGACACGGAGAGCATAGCAGCGCACACGAGTGCTACAATTTTGTGGGTCATAAATGTATAGTTTTGATTACAATGGTATTTGTGTACAAATATCGCGCCAAAACTATTCGAGCATGAGGCAGACGCCGATGTGGCTGAATGAGCGGATGCTGCGGAATTCACCGTAGGGGCAGTTGCCATGGTAGGCACGAATGCCCAAGGCGATACGGGAGAAATAGCCATCGTAGCGGGGTGTGTTGTAGCGTGCACCGATGAAGGCATTGTAGGTGAAAATGCGGCTTTCGGCTTGCATAAGCGGTTGAGAATCAGTGGCTCGGTTGTCGAGATTGTAGCCATACAAGGCACGGTTGCGCACCTCGGCAGAGGCGATACCTTGAAAGCCGTGCCGGCTTGTGGGGGATTGGTATTGATATTGCAGGTAGGCTTCCCACGGCGAGAGGCGGGGCTGAGTAAGTGAGGCATCGCCATCCTCTTCATCGACTTTGTACCAGCCTTTTTGCCAATTCCATAGGAGCATAAGTCCGACTCGGAAACAATGGTTCTCGGTGTAGCGGTCCTCCGCCTCGTTGAGCGTGAAAGTGAACTCGGTGTAGTTGTAGGAAACATTGATACGCCGCAAGGCACGATCCTCGGATACTTTCTGTATCTGCATCTCGTCGCCGATATGGGTAGACTCGTGCTTGAAAGGCGACCAACTGACTGAATAGTTGCGCGCAAAACCGCGGTTGATACGGTGTAGAAAAGCAATGGTGGGTAGCGCAATGCGGTAGTCGGTATCGACGATAGGGGAGGTCTTGCCACCAAACAGATCCATCCATATATTGGCCGACATAGCCGCCGTAACACTCAGAGCCATAGTAGAATCGGCTATCTGCCCATACCAAACGGGCAGTTGAAAACCAAAGATACCGAGCGTCTGTGTGCGGTATGCCTTGCCGGAATGCTCCCAATCGTAGATAGGGTACATCGTAGAGTAGGCAAAATCTAATCGCACAAAATTGGGATGCTCGTCGGCATAGAGGCTGTGTCCGAAGGGACTGTAGCGGAACAGACCTTCACCAAAAGGCGTACTCTCGGCGTGGATAGCCGATACGCACAGCAACACTAATAACGCCGCTAATATATGCTTAAAATGTTGCATTTTTCCTTTTGTTTAGAACTTGGTTAGGTCTCGATTAGGTCTCGACAAGGTCTCGACAAAAGTTGCCAATTTTTTCTAGTAGAGGAAAGCAAGAAATGTTCTATTTTTTCTTGGTCTTGGTTGTTTCATCGGGTGCTTGCGCTACCTCGGGCAGGAGGGGACGACGATAGGCACGAATGATGAGATAGAGCCCCAACAAGATAAAGGGAATGCTCAGCCATTGCCCCATATTGAGGAGGTGTTCTGCCTCGAACGCCTCTTGGTCGTTTTTGATAAACTCCAATCCAAAGCGGGTAACAAAGACAATCTCGAAGAATACTCCGAGGAGCAGACCTTCGCGGCGATAGGCTTTGAAATGCCAGTACATAATCTGCGTAACTACCATAGCCACAATACAATAGAGCATCTCGTATATCTGCGTGGGATGGCAAGGTACGGTGTCTCCGTTGCGCACGAAGATGAAACCCCACGGCATCGTGGTTGGCCCGCCGTAGATTTCGCTATTCATCAGATTACCCAAGCGGATGAGGGTAGCGGTGAAGCAGACGCCTATGCAAAGGCGGTCGAGAATCCAAATCCACGAGGTTTGGTATTGCGGGTATTTGCGAAACTGCGTTTTATTGAGCAGGACGGCGGCAATCATCAGTCCGATAGCCCCTCCGTGGCTTGCCAAACCGCCTTCCCAAATCTTGAGCAGCAAGAGAGGATGCTCGATGTAGGGGTTGCGATAGTTGATTGTCCAACCGAAGATTTGCACGGGGTCGGTGGATATATTCATCATTTGGCAGTAGCGTGCGAGTGCGGGATTGGTAACATCGTGCCACTCGTAGAACCAGCAATGGCCGAGGCGTGCGCCAATGATGACACCCAATACCATCCAAATAAAGAGTTTGTCCACCCAATCGGCGGGGCAGTGTTCGTTTTTGTAGATCTTTACCTGCATGAGGTAGCAGAAATAGATACCTAACGCCCAGAGGAGTCCGTACCAACGGATGCCTCCGTCGCCGATGTGTATGAGGATAGGGTCAACATTCCAAGTGATGAAATCGAGCATAGTCGTTTGATTATTAGTTGATTAGTTTATTCGTTTATAGGTTTATGTGTGGTTGAGTTGGTTTATTTTGGTTTATTCGTTTATGGGTTTATCTGCCCCAATTGAGTTTGTTTCGTAGCGAATGGAGGAAACTATTCTCGCCCACTTGCACCACTTTGATAGTGTATGGTGCGCGCTCGATATGAAGTGTAACATCGGTGCTAAGAATCTGACTTCGCCCGTCCACGCTAATCATATAACTGCTGTATCGGCTCGATACTTTGAGGTCGAAGCGCCAATCGTCGGGCACTACCAACGGCCGCACGGTAAGACTGTGTGTGGCGATAGGGGCAAGAATCAGTCCTCTTGTCTGCGGAACAAGGAGCGGTCCGCCTATAGATAGGTTGTAGGCAGTACTGCCCGTGGGGGTAGAGATGACCAAACCGTCGGCGCGATAGGTATGCAGTATCTCGCCATTGACGCTTACTTCGACCGAAATCATACTGCTCATACCTTGCTTCATAATAGCAATCTCGTTGAGGGCGTTGGGTGCCATAATCAGACCTTCGCGTCCGCAAGTAACTTGGAGAACTGAGCGTTGCTCGATAGTGTATTGCCCCTCAATCAACTGATTCATAATCATATCGACATCTTTGGTCTGCACATCGGCCAAGAAACCGAGTTGCCCGCAGTTGACACCGATGATAGGTATGTTGCGATTGCCGATGGCTGCCGCAGTGGTTAGGAAAGTGCCGTCGCCACCGATAGACATGGCAAAGTCAATTGGCTCGTTGTATGGGCTGGCGGGTTCTTCTTCGCCTGCCCGTGTTTCGGGGAAGGGCGGGAACTCGCGTAGGTTGAGTTCTTGGCGCAGTTCTTGGGAGAGCAGCACATTGACGCCTCTTTTCTCCATGAAAGCAAGGATATGCGACACCTCTATTAAGGTGTTTTCTTTCATCGCATTTCCAAATATAGCAATCGTCATTGTAGTCAGAATTTGAGTTGTAGGGTGTAGCCTTGCATAGAGCCACATATCCGCGACAAAGTTACTGCTTTTTTGGCAAATATGCAAATAAATACACCTATCCACAAAAAAGGCGGGGCATAACGCCTCGCCTTATCAATTGTATATCAGTGGGATAGGTTATTTGGTGAGAATGCGGTACTCCCATGGTTTGAGGGTAAGCGTTTCGCTTGCGGTGAGGTCTTTTTTCTCTCCGCAGTTGAAGCAAGTATATTTGCCCTCGTATCCTGTAAGGTCGATGGCTACCGTCTGTTCGTCAGCCGACATATTCATTACTGCGATGACGGTGTTTTTGCCGTTGTCCAACGGACGAACGCAAGCAAAAATCTGATTGTTGTCGGCAGGCAAGCGAAGCATTTTGGCTCCGAGTTCGGGGCTCCATAGTGCTTTGTTGGCTTTGCGTAACTTATTCAGGTTCTGATACATAGCATACTGATGTGCGCCCTCTACACGGTCGATACAGTCTTTCTCGAAGAACTCCAAACGATGGTGGTTACCGCTCAACTGACCGGTGTAGATAAGGGGCATACCGGGTACGATGTAGGTGAAAGCAGCGAAGAGGTCGGCAGCATCGCCCATGCGCTCAAATTCGGTGCCGTTCCACGAGTTCTCGTCGTGATTGCTGGTAAAATTCATACGGATGGCGTTCGCACGAATGGTGGTGTCGGCTTTTTGGAAGTAGTTCCATAGGTCATCCACGGTGCTTTTGCCTTGTGCAACATTATTCATCAAGTGGTGGAGTTCCCAACCATAGTACATATCGAATGCCGACTCGGTGAGGTCTTGTGCTTTGGCTTCATCTTCGGCGAGCGTAAACATATCGGGGTGCGTTTGGCGCAGGTCTGCCATTGCCCAGTTCCAGAAATCGACCGGCACTTCACCTGCTACATCGCAGCGGAATCCGTCGATACCGATAGAGTCCATCCACCAATGCATGCAGCGTAGCATCTCTTGGCGCATCTCTTGGTTGTCGTAGTTGAGTTTTGAGATGTCGGTCCAGTCGTACTGTACCATTAGGTTACCGAGGCTGTCTCGGTAGTGCCAACCTTCGTTCTCTGTCCATTTGCTATCGGGTGCGGTGTGGTTGGCAACCCAGTCGAGAATCACTTTGAAGCCGAGGTTGTGTGCCGTGGCGAGCAGATGCTCAAAGTCGGCGCGTGTTCCGAACTCGGGGTTGAATTGGCAATAGTCGATGATAGAATAATAACTGCCGAGCGTACCTTTTCGAGTGATGACTCCGATAGGTTGGCAAGGCATAATCCACAGAATATCAATTCCATTCTCTCGTAACTCGGGCAGCACTTTTTCGGCAGCAGCAAAGGTGCCTTCGGGTGTAAGTTGGCGCGTGTTGAGTTCGTAGATAGTGGCATCATAAGCCCAGCGCGTGTGTGTGGTAGGTTCTTGTTTGGCGCAAGAAGCGAGCGTGAGAAGTCCCAACGCAAGGATAAAAAGTTTTTTCATAAGAATAGGTTATAAATTAGTAATTGAGTAAGTCAAGTTTTCGCGGTCGATTGTAACTCGCACGGTCTCGCCCATATAGACACGGTCGAAACAGAGCGTATCGTCGGTGGCGTAAACCGGGATATAATCGCCATAGAGGAGCGGCATAGAACTACGGCGCAAGTGTATTAGTTCAGCCACTTGGCTGCGGAAGTTCTGCTCGTAGCGGTTCAGTCCGTCGAAGCGCATCGGGTGTCGGTTGTCGGGGTCATTAGCACCTACCTCAGCATACTCATCGCCTTGGTAGATACAGGGCACTCCGGGGAGGGTGAGGTTTAGTACCTCGAGCAAAAAGGCGCGTTGGTATGCTTGATTGATGAGCAGTGTGTCGTTGGTCTTATCGTTTGGTACGATACCGCAATAGCGTGTCCAACCTGCCTCTTTGGGGTCTTCCCAGAAACTGACTGCTCCTCCGGCGAACGAGGCAAAGCGTACTTGATCATGGTTGCCGGAGATGTTGCCCATAGTGTGGTGTGAACCGTAGGTGGAAAGGGAGGTGAGAATGGTGTTGTTCAGATTTTGCATAGTGCCGTCGTTGCATAGCGCACGCGTAGCGGTGAAATAGACATTGAAATCGAACTGCGCATTGAGCATACCGGTTTTGACATACGAGTTGATTAGTTCGGGCGAGCCATAAGTTTCGCCTATCATCCAGATATGTCTATCAGGGAAGCGCTCTGCCAACTTCTGTCCGAGCATACGCCAGTAGCATTCGGGTATATGCTTGCACGCATCGTGGCGGAACCCGTCGAAGTCGTAATTAGCAAGCCAATAGAGTGCGGAGTCGGTCATAGGTTGGCATACATCGGGTCGCTCGAGGTCGAGAGTAGGGATATGCGTATCAAACCAGGTGGTAAGGCGTGCCTCGTCCCAGAGTTCAAAGTTGCGTCGTCCATCGGGCAAGATAGAATCGGTGTGCCAAGTAGGGTGCTCTTTGAGGGTAGGTGCATCGATGTGCATGTGGTTGGCGACATAATCGAGCACCACATTGATTCCATGCTCGTGGGCACGAGAGAGGAGCGTTTTTAATTCTTGGTCTGTACCGAGGCGTTTATCAATAGCTGTGGCGTAGATGGGCCAATACCCATGGTATCCCGAGAACTTGGTGTAGGTCTTGGTCGAGTCGTATTTGTTGCCGTTTCGGAAGACATACTTACCCCATGCGTCCCATGGGTTTTGCGTTATAGGGCTGATCCATAGTGTATTAACGCCCAACTCATCGAAGTAGCCTTCTTCTATCTTTTGCGTGATGCCCGCGAGGTCTCCGCCTTGATAGTCCACAATATCCAAGACTTCGGGTGAGTTTATTTTCCAATCGTTGCTCGTGTTGCCGTTTTGGAAACGATCCACCATGATAGAATAGAGCACTTGTGCTTGGTCGTCGTGGCGGTTGAGCAGAGCGGGGTCGGTAATCGGTTTGCCGTCTTGTAGGGGAATGAGCAGGTCGTTGTAGAGGAAGGTGCTATCTTCGGCGTAGATGCGCAGGTAAGCACGCCCCCGACTACACTGCTTTACTTCTGTGCTTTTGGAGAGATTGAGCGTGTAGGTGTCGTCGTCGTTGTGCGTCCATGCGTCGGGGGATGCGATGGGCATATTTTGTACAAAGGCAATGAGAGTAGTGGGGGTAACAGGTGAGGTGAAACCAACCGTTATGCAGTGGTTGTCAGCGTTGTTGCTCAGCGAGATGAGGCCTTGCTTCTGCGGCTTATTGGGTAGAATGGGGATAACGAAACCTTGCTGATTGTTGTGGATAGCGATGCCTTTACAGATGTTGTCGTGGTTGACGATATCTATCTCTTCGGGCAATGCGCCGTCGCCTACGAGGTTGAGTACCTCTACACGGTCGCTTGTCAGCCAGTCGATATCTTGACATTTGGTGTAGCCGGTGTCAGCCATTAGGAGCGGCACATAATCGGTTAGGACGATGTGTGCGGTGTCGCTTGTCATGCGAATGGGTAGTATGGGTTGCCCTGTGGCAATACGGCTGATAGGGTCAGGAGTAGTGTTGCATGCCACCAAGAGAGGCAATGCTAACCATAAGAAATGCTTTTTCATGCGTATAAATCTGGTTTACATTAAATTGCGGTGCAAAGTTACAAAATAAATCAGATATATGCAAATCTTTCAATGCGTAATTAAGAATGCATAATAAGATTGCTCAGATTTTGCTCGCTTATGTTTCGGCGTAGTATGCTCCGGACAACCGCATCAAATTTGAAATGCATAATTACATATCTAATTATATGCCTCGGTTTCTTATCCCCGCTCTCTATCCTATCTCTATCTTGTTTTGTCTTATTTTTATCTTTTTGTTCCATAGTTTGCACCCTGTTTTGCTACTGTCTGCCTACCGACCGTACTATGTAATTAGTATGTGATTAGTATGTGATTAGTATGTGATTAAACCTACCTAAGAATACCCTTATACTACCTTCGCAATATCTATAGTAGTGTTAAAAAAGATTTCTAATTTTCCATACCTTTTCTTTCCTCCACTGTCTTAACGACCTGCATGGAGAATAATCAGAGCCATTAACGGAGAACCATACCATACATAGAACCGCAATGTGCAATTTTGGTGCGGTTGCCCTATTTGTATGCTATTGTTACAATTGAGATACAATGCATAATGGTTAGTATGGGAATGGGGTGAGTCGGTTGGAGCAATTATGCTCTACGAAAGAAGTTGCAGTTTTTCTAAGGCGCGTAGGGTGAGGCGCGAGAGAGCGTATTGGTCGAGGTCGGATAGGGAAACGGCTATAGTATCGCCGATAATAGGCAAGGCGGGTACTTGCAAACAGAAGAAACGCGTATGGAGGCGTTGATGGCTAAGGATATGGGTGAAATCAAGCACTAGTAGGTCTGAGGTTTGCGTGGCGTTTTGTGTAGTACTTTGTATGGCGGATGGGACTGTAGGTTGCGTAGTGGTGTGTAGGGCTTGCGTGGCTTCGGCGGTATCGAAGAGATGGTCTGTTTCGATAAGGGGAAACTCATACAGGTGTTGCCAGATGTCTTTGTCGGTGCGTTTGTGGAGGAGGGTGCTGTAGGCGGAAGCAGCGGTTGTAGCAGAGAGGTTATTTTTGTCGGTTGGGGTGCTGCTTACCACGATTTGGTTGGGGCAGAGGCAGATGAAATAGTTGAGGTAGCGATCGCGCAATGTGGGGCGCGGTTTGCGCACGGGTAGCAGTGTGGCGGTGTGGTGTTGGTCAGCCAAGCAGAAGGCAGCCAACGGGCAGCGTGGACAGGAAGGTTCTTCGCTGCCGAGCAAGGTTAGCGACGGGGTGCAATAGAGGGCACCAAACTCCATAATAGACGAGTTGAAAAGGCGTGCGTTTTGTTGGTCGAGCAAGTCATCGATGAGGTGGTGGAAGTGCTTTTTGCCTGCGTTGGTATCGAAAGCGATGTCGCAGTCGTACAGTCGTGCCACCACGCGGTACACATTGCCGTCCATAGCGGGGTAGGGGCGGTTGTAGGCAAAGGAGGCAATGGCTCCTGCGGTGTAGTCGCCTACGCCGGGGAGTTGCCTAATCTGCTCAAAAGAAGTAGGAAAGGGCAGCCAACCCTGCGCGACAATCATCTTTGCCGCTTTGTGGAGGTTGCGTGCTCGTGAGTAGTAGCCGAGGCCTTGCCAATAGCGCAGGACCTCGTCTTCCTCGGCTGCTGCAAGCGTTGCTACATCGGGGAAACGCTCCGTAAAACGCAGGTAGTATTCCATACCTTGCACGACGCGTGTCTGCTGCAAGATAATCTCTGAGAGCCAAATCTTGTACGGGTCATCGGTCTCGCGCCACGGCAATACACGGTGGTACTGTTCGTACCATCGATATAGCGCACGATGAAGCGAGTCGATGTGGGTCATGGATGTGATGGAAGACGCTATAAGACGCTACTAATCAGCGATATAGCGTTGCTGCGTTTAGAGTTTCTCGCCCAAGTGGCGTGCGAGTGAGAACTGAAACTCCAGTCCGCCTCCCTCGCGGTTGAGCGCGGTGATGGTGCCTCCGTGGAACTGCACGGCGTGTTTGACGATAGATAGTCCCAGTCCGGTACCGCCTAACTTACGGCTGCGCCCTTTGTCCACGCGGTAGAAACGCTCAAAGAGGTGGGGCAGGCACTCTTGCGGAACGCCGGGACCATTGTCGTAAACAGAGAAATAGATGTAACTCGGTGCTTGCCCCGTGCACTCAATATGTATCTGCACGCCTTTGCCGACATGGCTCAAGGAGTTGTCCACGATATTGCGGAAGATAGAGTAGAGCAGGGTGTAGTTGCCCGAGATAATGATATGGTCGGGGACATGGTAGGTGATCTTAGCCCCCAGTTCCTCTACACGCGGACTGACATCTTCCACCACATTCTTAACCACCGAACTGAGTTCCAACTCAAGACGGTCGTATAGTTGGGTATTGAGGTCGAGTTTGTTGAGCATAGAGATGTCCTCGACCAGGTTGCTCAACCGCCCTGCCTGCTGGTAGGCACGCTCTAAGAACTCGTGCTGTTGCTCGGCGTTCATCTCGGGGTGGAGCAGGATGGTCTCCAATGCACCCAAAATACTGGCAACGGGGGTTTTCAGTTCGTGGGAGATATTCTGTGTCAGTTCCAACCGCTGTTGCTCGCGTGCTTTCATCACACGCCGTTCGCTCCACTGGTGGTAGATGATGAAACTCAGTCCGCCCAAGAGGACAAGACAAACGATGATAACGATGGTGATAGTCATATTTTTTTGTTTATGCGTTTATTGGTTGATTTGTTGATGCGTGGTTTAGTTGGTTGATGTTTGTTTATTTGTTGATAGGTTGATTTGTTTATTTGTTGATGGGTTTATTCGTTTATTGTTTTTATGGTCGCCAGATGTAACCGAAGCCGGACTTTGTTTGGAGGTGTTCGGCATAGGCATCAATCTTACGCCTAAGGTGCGTAATATGCACATCTACCGTGCGCTCCAACACATACGAATCGTCGTGCCAAACGGCAGTAAGCAGTTGCGCACGGGAGAGCATCTGCCCTTGGTGTGTCAGCAGGAAAGAGAGCAGTTCCAATTCCTTGCGGGTGATACTTACAGGTGTGCCATCTATGGTGAGCGACTTATCACGATGATTAATGACGATACCTTGATAGGTGAGTGTATCGGCTGTTTGCGCCTCGGTGTTTCCTCCGGTGCGCTTGAGCACTGCCGCCACTCGTGCCAGTACCTCTGTGATACGAAACGGCTTGGTGATATAGTCATCCGCGCCCAGTTGGAACCCTTTGAGGACATCGTTCTCGCCTCCGAGGGCGGTAAGGAAGATAACAGGCATAGTCATCAGTCCCTCGTTGCGGAGATAGGCTGCCATCTGTGTGCCGGACATACCGTCGAGCATGATGTCGAGCAAGATGAGATCGGGCGCAGAGGTGCGCACCAAGGGTATCGCTTCTTCGGCAGAGTGGGCGATAAGGGTCTGATAACCTGCAGTTTGCAGACTATAAGACAGAATCTGACAAATATCGTCTTCGTCATCTACTATCAGAATGCGCGACATAAAAGAGGTGTTAAGAGCGAGTTAATAATCTATTTTTACGGCTGCAAAATTACTTCTTTTTCGTGATATGCACAAACTTCGGACAGGTTCTTAATAATTTCTTCACAAAATCTACACTTTTTCTTTACAAAATCAGCGTACTTTTGCAGCGAAAAATGAATCAGATATAGTATGAGTACGATTTACTTAGTGATGATTGTATTTCTTTTTGCGCTGGCAATCATCGACTTATGGGTGGGAGTGAGCAACGATGCCGTTAATTTTCTGAACTCGGCAGTGGGTAGCAAGGTGGCTTCTCTCAAAAAGATTATCTTCATTGCCGCCATCGGTGTCTTCGTAGGTGCGGCAGCAAGCAACGGAATGATGGATATAGCCCGCCATGGTATCTTCCGTCCGGAGCAGTTCTCATTTGAAGAGATAATGTGTATTTTTATGGCAGTGATGCTCACCGATGTTATTCTATTGGATGTGTTTAACTCGCTGGGTATGCCTACGAGTACGACCGTATCGCTGGTGTTTGAGTTGCTAGGCGGTACCTTCTGTTTGGCTTGTATCAAGATAGCGGGCGACTCGACGGGTGCGCTGAATTTCTACTCATTATTAAATACAGGTAAGGCGCTGGAAGTGATATTAGGTATCTTCCTTTCGGTAGGTATCGCGTTTGTGGTAGGTACGGTGGTACAATGGATAGCGCGTTTGATTTTTACCTTCAATTACACGCCGCGTCTGAAGTATTTTATCGGTGTCTTTGGCGGACTGAGTATCACCGCCATTCTCTATTTCGTGTTAATCAAGGTGTTGGCGAAAAGTCCGCTTGTACCTGTGGGTGTAAATGAATGGATAGATGCGAATACAGGGGCTTTGATGGGTATCATCTTCGTAGGCAGCACGCTGCTGATGGAGGTGCTCTACTTGCTAAAAGTAAATGTATTCCGCATCATTATCCTTTTTGGTACATTCGCTTTGGCGATGGCTTTTGCGAGCAACGACCTTGTCAATTTTGTGGGCGTTCCGCTTGCGGCTCTGTCGGCTTATCAAGACTATGCCGCTTCTGGTGCCGACGCCTCGACATACCTGATGTCTGCGCTCAATGAGCCGGCAAAGACTTCTATTTTCTTCTTGCTCGGCGCGGGTATCATCATGGTGATTGCGCTCACCAAATCGAAAAAAGCGCAGAATGTGGTGCAGACCTCGGTGAATCTCTCTCGGCAGGCAGAAGGGGATGAGATGTTCGGCGGGAGCCGTGTGGCAAAGAGTATTGTGCGTGGTGCGAATAAACTGTCGGCCGCGATGGAGCATATCACGCCGGTGCCGGTGCGCCGATGGATTGACTCGCGCTTTAACAAGGATGAGGCTATCTTGGCTGACGGTGCGGCGTTCGACTTGATTCGTGCTTCGGTGAACCTGGTGATTGCGGGTTTGCTTATCATCATGGGTACTTCGCTCAAGTTGCCGCTCTCGACCACTTATGTTACTTTCATCGTGGCTATGGGTACCTCGTTGGCAGATAGGGCTTGGACGCGTGAGTCGGCTGTGTATCGTATCACGGGTGTGCTGTCGGTGATAGGCGGTTGGTTCATCACGGCGGGTGTGGCTTTCCTCACTGCCGGGCTGGTGTGCTTGATATTCCATTGGGGTGGTATTGCAGCGATGATTGTGCTGATTGTGGCAGTGGTGATCATATTGATAGTGAGCAATATACGCTCATCGAAGCCGAAAGATGAGCAGAATGCACCATTGGAGCAATGCTATATGAAGATGCTCTCTACACAAGACAGCACCGAGATGTGGCAACTGCTGCGTGAGCACCACCAATTAGCATCGGGCAGTATGCTCCGGCAGACGCGCGATATCTATGTCGGTACCTGCCATGCCTTTGAGCAGGCCGACCTAAAAGCCCTGCGCACGGCGTGCAAACGATTAGACGACTTGCAGCAATGGAAACGCAAGAGCCGTTCGCGCGAACTGATGGCTCTGCGACGGATAACACCTACTTTTGTATTAGAGAAGAATACCTGGTTCCACCTCGGGTCGAATGCAGGCGAGCAGATGCTCTACGGTTTGAAGCGTATCGCCGTGCCGTGCCGCGACCATATCGACAGCGGTTTCCGCCCATTACCCGAAGACCTCTGCCGGGAACTGCACCTGATTGCTCAAGAGACTGCCGATTACTATGAGAAAGCATTGCAGGTCTATACCCAGCCCGAACCCGCCGTGCGTGCGCTGCTGGCGGAGATAGAGGACTCGAAACAGCACCTCTCTGCGCTCCGTAAGAAACACTTGGATAGGCTGACAACCGCCTCGGAGGCAGACCGAGAGGTGCTACCACAGCAGACGGCGTTGCTCTACCTAAATATCATCCAAGAGAGCCAGCAACTCCTCTCCGAACTGCGCCATTTCCTACGCGCCTATATGCACTTTATGGAATAAAAGTTCTGCTACATACGATAATGTGCCACCGCCGCCGACAGTAGATGCTGCCTGCGGCGGTGGTTGTTATATGATATGGGGATAGTCTTGTCCTTCTACCGTAATTGGCTTGGTGATAGAGGCTACCGATTGGCGGAGTCGATGAGGATAGTAACGGGGCCTGAGTTGATGAAATCGACCTGCATATCTGCGCCGAAATGGCCTGTGGCGACCTGCAAACCGTACACCTCGCGCAAGGATTGGTTGAAATAGTCGTAGAGAGGTTGCGCTTGCTCGGGGCGTGCGGCTTGAATAAACGACGGACGGTTTCCGTGGCGCACATCCCCGTAGAGCGTGAACTGGGAGATAGAGAGTATAGAGCCGCCTATGTCTTTGATACTGAGGTTCATCTTGCCCGCTTCGTCCTCAAAGACACGCAGTTGCGCCACTTTCTTGGCAATATAATCGGCGTCCTCGCGGCTGTCGGTATGCGTGATACCCACAAGGAGCATAAAACCTTGGTCGATACTGCCTACCACCTCGGAGTTTATCCGCACGCAGGCACGGGTGGTGCGTTGTACAATCACTCGCATATAGATTGGTTGTTTTTAGAAAACTGAAATATGCTGCAAAGTTACGCTTTTTCGGGTAGATATGCAAATCATGGTTCTCCGCTAATGTTTTTGGTTCTCCATTAATTGCCATATAAAAAGTCGTTGCGTGGAGGACAAAGAACATATAATTACCATATAATTAGACATATAATTACTACGCCAATGTTTTGGTTCTCCACTTGATGCAATCTTGATGCATATCTTTGCGTAGAAAGGGCGGCGAACAAAAATAGTTTGCATATTCCAATAAAAAACACTAACTTTGCAGTCGTTTTATAAATAGGGAGAGTAGGGTATGTTGCCAATAGATTTTATCGATAGTATGCGTCAGCAGTTGGGCTCGGAAGCCGATGACCTGTTTCGTGCCTTGGAGACGGAGCCGCCAACGAGCATTCGTCTGAATACGAAGATGGATGTGCTGACCTTTGATGCCGACACCCAAGAGGTGCCGTGGCATTTGGACGGCTACTACCTCTCTTCCCGCCCACAGTTCACGCTCGACCCTCTTTTTCATGCCGGTTGCTACTATGTACAGGAAGCCGCATCGATGTTCGTGCAGCAAGCCCTGGAGCAGTATGTGGCTAAGGACAGTATCGTGCTTGACCTCTGTGCCGCACCCGGCGGCAAATCGACTCTTATCAGCGAGTATCTCGGCGATGAGGGGCTGTTACTGAGCAATGAGGTAGTGCGTCAGCGTGTATTTATCCTATCGGAGAACATACAGAAATGGGGCAACGGCAACACGGTAGTTACGCACAACACGCCTGCCGAATACGGCGAGCAGTGTGCCAATCTATTCGATTGTATTTTGGTGGACGCGCCTTGCTCGGGTGAGGGTATGTTTCGTAAAGACCTCACTGCCCGCGATGAGTGGAGCCTGCAGAATGTAAAGATGTGTGCCGAGCGGCAACGCACTATCCTTGCCGATGTGTGGGACGCGCTCAAACCTGGCGGCATACTTATCTATTCGACTTGTACTTTTAATACGGTGGAGAACGAGCAGAATGTAGGATGGGTGGCAGAAATGCTCGGGGCGGAGGTGCTACCGCTGCAATACGACCCTGCATGGGGTATCGCTCAAGGGACGGCGGGCTATCATTTCTACCCTCATAGAACTAAGAGCGAGGGGCTGTATATCTGCGTATTGCGCAAAGATGAGGCGGATTTTGCGCCCTTCAAAGCCAAGGCATTGAAGAAAGGCTCCGCACCTGCCAACTACGAGAAACAGATGCGTATGTGGCTCAACCACCCCGACCGCTGGGCAATACGCCAAAACGACCGATTCGCTACGGCTTATCCCGCTAAGTATAAAGAGTTGATTGATTTCTTCTCTGCCCGTTTTACTTGTATCTCCACCGGTTTCGGTTTGGGCGAGGAGCGCGGTAAAGGTATTGTGCCGCAGCATAGCCTAAGTATGACGAAAGACTTCCGCAAGGAAGCCTTTCCACAACTGGCACTCACTAAGGAGCAAGCCTTGAGTTATCTGCGCACGGAGGCACTTAACCTCGATTTGAGCGGTCTGCCGACCGGCGTGGTGCTTTTGACTTACGAGGGTGTTGCCCTCGGTTTTGCGAAGAATGTCGGTGCCCGCCTAAACAACCTTTACCCGAATGAGTGGCGTATAAGGCGTCTGTAGGGGCTTCGCCTAACGATTCGGGCAGAGCCAACCGCTCGATGGGTTTCTTTAAGAATCGTTCTATCTTCTGAAAATAGCGTGCATCTTCGGGGCTGACTAAGGTTACGGCCTCGCCTTTGTTCTCAGCGCGTGCCGTGCGCCCGATACGATGGACATAGTCCTCTGCATCGCGGGGCACATCATAGTTGATGACTAACGGGATGTCGTCCACATCGATACCGCGCGAGATGATGTCGGTAGCCACCAAGACATCTACTTTGCCGTTGCGGAAGTCGAGCATGACCTCGTCGCGCTCTTTCTGCTCGAGGTCGGAGTACATCGCCCGCGCATCGATATGCTTGGCGCGCAAAGCCCGCGTGAGGTCGCGCACTTTCTGCTTCTTGCTGACAAACAGGATTACTTTCTTTAGGTTGCGACCCTCCAATAGGTGCTGCACCATAGCGGTCTTCTGCGCCTCGTAGAGCATGACTGCCATCTGGTGTATCGTTTCGGGCGGGCGTGAGACGGCTATCTTGACCTCTACGGGGTCGTGCATGATAGCGCGTGCCAACTGCCGAATCTTATCGGGCATGGTGGCGGAGAACATAATCGTCTGCCGCTCTTTGGGCAGGCGATTGACGATAGCCATGATGTCGTCGTAGAAACCCATGTCGAGCATTCGGTCGGCCTCGTCGAGGATAAAATACTTCACGCCGGAGAAGTCCACATCGTAGATATTTAGTTGGCTGAGCAGTCGCCCCGGGGTGGCGATGACGATGTCTGCGCCTTTTTGCAGACCCGTTACTTGCGTACCCCATGCGCCACCGTCGTTGCCACCATAGATAGCCACCGACGAGAACGGCACATAGAACCCGAAGCCCTCCATCTGCTGGTCGATCTGCTGCGCCAACTCGCGTGTGGGCGCCATGATGATAGCGTTCAGTTTGTCGGGGTCGTGGTGGTCGTAGGCGAGGTTGGTGAGAAGCGGAAGGATATATGCCGCCGTCTTGCCCGTACCGGTCTGCGCACACGAGATGACATCTCGGCCGTCTAAGATAACGGGGATCGTCTTTTCTTGCACGGGTGTACAAGTATCAAAGTGCATATCCCACAGTGCGTCTAACACATCGTCGGATAGTGCTAATTCGTCAAAATACATAGTTTTGTAGGTAGTAACATCAGCAACGGATTGCCTATATATTAAAGTTGTTATTTTTCCCAACCATCGAATATCTCTGGGCCATATACATTGTTCTCATCGGCATCGTGCAGAGGCGTCCATATCTGCGCAAAGAACGGGTTTTGGCGTGCCACCTTGTCCCAATGCCACGGGCGCGGGTTGGGTTCATCTCTGTACGGCCACGGCATACACTCCGGGCACCAGTGTCCGCCCAGGAGTATGACGCGCGGTGAGGCGGTGAAGCGGTGTCCTTCGGCGCATTCCCACTCTAAGGGGGTGTCCCAATCGCCTTGCACCATCTCGGTGGATAGACATTTGCCTCCGCGGAAGGCTGCGGCTTTCTGCATATCCTCGATAGTGAAGAGCGAACGGGGTTTCTGCTCGTCGTAGCCGTGGTCGAGCGTGATAGCCTCTTCGCTGTTGTGGCTGAGGTCGATATGCTTCCAATCGGGAATGGCATTGTATGCCTCTATACTGCCGTAGTAGGCGTGGATGCGCGGCTCGATATGGTTCTTAATCCACCACTGTGTGCCATGCTCTTTGGAGTACGCCATAGCCCGCATCGCCAACTTAACGATGTGCGGCACGAGTTTGGCTATTTTGGTCTTGGAGGCGAACTTGATGGCACCGGGGATACTGTCTGCTTTGGCCATTTGAGCAAAATACTCGTGTATAGGAATGTTGGCGCGGAAGTGCAGGTAGTTCTCTAGGCGGTCGCCGTCTGCATACCACATTCCGTGGAAGTTGCGGGTGGTGAACCACTTGGTATCGAATATCTGCTCGGGGCGCGGGCAGCCTGTAGCCTCTAAGATCAGTCGCTCAAACTCGTAATTATTGATGCGGTATTCCTTGCCGGAACCGATGTTGTAGTAGTTGTTCCAAAAGTCGTCGGGTACTTCCTCGCGGCATACACGCTCAAGCAGTCGCCCGCTGTCCTCTACGGTAGCCCACTCCAGCACGCCGCGGATAGGCACATGGAACATTATCGGGTCGTAGTTTTTGAATATAGCGGGGTAGAGAATGCCCGATTGGCGCAGGCTGACCCAACGGCGTATGGGCGAGTTGGTGATGATCCATTCTCCGGCGGCTTTGGTCAGTCCGTAGTGGTCGTATGCCGATACGCATATCGGGTCGCCCGTGCGCCCCCAGTGCAGGGGCTCGCGGCGGTCGCCCATCTGCGCTACACTGCCTATATAGACCACGCGAGGTTGCTTGTCGCCTTGTGCTAAGACGGCATCGCGGATATAAGTGGCAGCCGTGATATTGGTCTTGCGGGTGGCGGTGGGGCGATAGTCGGCCTGCGGAGATACCATACCGCCTACATGCAGCACGATGTCGCTGCCACTGACGCCACGCAGAATGTCGTCGTAGTTGGTTAGGTCGCCCCAAACGATCTCTACCTTATCTGCTAGTGGCGCGAGCAAGGCTTTGTTTTTTTGGCTCGGCCGCGCTAAGATACGCAAGGTATATCGATCGGGATAGCGGAGTATCTCTTGCATACCCGCATAGCCCATGGTGCCTGTAGCACCCGTTAAAAAAACAGTCTGTTTCATGTATGTTAGTTTTTGTTGGGTTGCCACAATGCGTGGCAGAAACGATTAGCGCACAAAGTTACTGCTTTTTTGCCAGATACGCAATAGCGGTTGCCACAAAGCACCTATCTGCGCCGCTTGCAGACATAATTTTGCGCTATCTTTTCAACCTTAGTTATTCCTTGTTGGGTATGTCTATTTTTCTCAATTCTGTACTATACTTTTTTGCGAAAAAGTATCAAATCTTAAGATTCTGTTTTTGTGGGGCTTATTAGGTGTATGTATGTGATATATAGGAACAATCGCCCTACCACTACCCTAGCACTAATTGCTTTTGTAACGCTTCTATAAGTGTCGTTTATTAAGATTTGCTCTGCTGTAGTGGGGTGCAGTGGTCGTACTAAAATGATGCATTTTTTGCTTAAGGTTGTACTGCTGTATGTGTTTTGCAAGTGTTGTAAAGGAGTCTTTTTAGCGTTAATTACATTTTTCTTGCAAGAGTAAAAAATAAGTTGTATCTCTGCAGCGCGAAACCCACAATGTTGTGTCTGCGTTTTGTAGGGGAAACAACGGTTGTATGTTGTCCTTATGCGAGCAGATATTTGCGGAGCGGGTTTGGCAGACATATTATTTGGCGTTATTTGGCGCTGTGTTCTGATGTGTTGAAATCTCGCAAGTTTCTAATCGTCAACAGAATACTGCAACGATTGACGCCCGCGGAGTGTAAGTATTCTGCTCGTTTTGTCGTACTCTGTGCGTGTGCGGTGTGTATCCGAAAGGGTATATGCTCGGTGCGTAGGAGATGACAAGATGTGCGTTTCTTATGTTGGCGTGGGTTTCGCGTTGCTGATTCTTTTGGCGATAGGCAATGCGAGAGCCTCAATACATGGAGTCGGCAACAAAATCGAACTCCACGCCTTTTTTATGCCTATGTAATAAAATTCTTATACAACAAACTTTTGGTAGCGGAGTTCATGCCAAGCAAAATTATTTTTATATGAAAGAAAAAGTAGTAAAAAGACTGTCTGACCTTGGAGAAAAGGAACAAATCTTTCTCAGAAGAACAGTTTCCGAAGAGTTTGAGAAAAAGGGCAAGTTAGAGAATGTAGAAAAAATCTGCAAGATTCCACACAATGAGGATTTTCATACCTTGTTTGGAAACTATGTAGTTGTGTACAATGATGGTTATGTTGAGGACTTCACTGTTCCTAACTTTGACGCCTTATTGTCTGTCTTACAAAGTCGTTGAATGTGTAAAGTGATTTTTTAAGAGATTGCAAGGTAGCCTCTGGTATTTTTCTCGAAGTTACCTTGCTTTCTTGCAAATGCTCAAAAACTTATGAAAAATAGAATTTTAGCAATATGTATGGCTTTCTTTGCCATCACAACTCTCTATGCAGATAGTTACAGTAATTTTTATGTAAATGATATAGGGTACAGATTTTTAAATTATTATATCACGAAAGGAGATAGCCTATTGCAAGCAGTCGCAGTATCACAATATTTTGGTTATTCTACAAGTGTAAATATTCCAGATACAGTCATTTTTGACGGAATAACTTATCCTGTAAAGGAGATTTGGGGTGATGCTTTTACTGATTGCAGTAATTTGACCTCTATCACTATCCCTAATAGTGTATGGCGTATAGTTTCGGCTTTTAAGGGTTGCAGTGGGCTGACTTCAATCACTATTCCGAGTAGTGTAACGAGTATAGGTAGTGCGGTGTTTGGCGGTTGCAGCAGGCTTGATACTGTGATATGGAATGCGAAAAATTGTACGGTAGAAAGAAAAAGTGGTCAATATTCGCCTTTCTATGTCGAGAATGGGGAAAGTAGTATCAGTTCGTTTATTTTTGGAAATGAGGTGGAGAATGTACCTGATTATCTGTGCTATGGATTGAATAAACTGACCTCGGTTACTATCCCTAATAGTGTGCAGACTATAGGCTATCGTGCTTTTGAGAATTGTAAGTACTTGGAAGAAGTGTCGTTCGGTACGGACATTGAGGAGATTGGCGAAAACGCATTTGCCGGCGATGAGCGTATTTATTCAGTTACTTGCTATGCAGATGTTACACCTACTATTTATAAATCCACTTTCTCCGGAGTGAGCAGCAATGCGGAATTGCATGTATTGGCAAACTTTGTGAAGAAATATAAAGTGAATGAGTATTGGAGTAAGTTTACCATTGTGCCTATTAGTGTGGACAACACCACTAACGGCACACTCACCGTGCGCCCATCTGACACCGATGCAACCTTCACTTGGCCTGCCGACAGCAATGCCGATAGTTATACTCTGACTATTCAGAAAGGTAATGTAGTGTTCTGTAGGTTGATTTTCAACGGCGAGGGACAACTTACGAGTATTGCTTTTGCTCCTGCTCGCGGTGAAGCAAAGCACACTCCTGCCGCATCGCTGAGCGCAGAAGGGTACAAGTTTACGGTTACGGGGTTGGATGAGGCTTCGCATTATACCTATCAAATCGTTGTAAAAGACTGGGAGAACCAAGTGCTGAACACCTACAACGGCGAATTTAATACCAATGGTTACACCACTATAGACGGAACAACGATGCAAGAAAACGGCACTGGTGTACGGAAAGTACTTAGGGACGGACAAGTGTATATCCTGCGTGGCGGGAAGACCTATACTTTGACCGGCACTGAGGTGTTTTGACAGATAGAGTGGGGGCTGCTGAGGCTGTTGAGTGGTATGGAACAGACTGCTGAGATTGGGCGATGTTTGTCGGGCGGTTTTTGAGGCTTGTCGAGAGAGAGAGCAGATAGATAAAATGGTGCAATTTTCTGCCAGAGAGTTAGTTTGGTACGCTTTTTGATTGAGGATAGGTAGTTAACCATTAAATACTTTTTATTATGATTTCCAAGAAGTTAGAAGAGGCTATCAATGCCCAAATCAATGCAGAGATGTGGTCGGCATATCTCTATCTGAGTATGTCTGCTTATTGCCACCGTGCCGGTTATGTAGGTATGGCTAATTGGTTTATGGTGCAGTTCAAAGAGGAGCAAGACCATGCAATGATCTTCTATAACTATCTGCAGAGCCGTGGCGGCGATGTACGCTTGGCAGCGATAGACAAAGTAGAGACCGACTGGGCTAATCCGTTGGCTGTATTTGAGAACACGCTCGCTCATGAGCAGAAAGTAACTTCGCTGATCAACAACCTAATGGATATTGCCGTATCGGAGAAGGACTATGCTGCACAATCGCGCCTGCAATGGTTCATCGATGAGCAGGTAGAGGAAGAGGAGAACGCTACCGACATCATCCAAAAACTCAAACTCTTAGACGGTAACTCGTATGGGATGTATGTGCTCGACCAAGAGTTGGCAGCCCGCACTTATGTGCAAGCCGCTCCGTTGGCCACAGCCGAATAGAATAGCGTTTTGCGCACAATAACTAACAAGGAGGGTGTCTGTTGTTTTAGCAGATGCCCTCTTTTTTTGTCGTTTAGCAGATACTTTTTTTGTGCGTGCGTCGCGGGTTATTTCGTGGTGGGGGCTTTGTAGATGCCGTCGGTTTTGGTTGGCTCTAAGTGGATATTGATGTGGGTGTTGAAGCCGAATCGTTGCTTGAGGCGTTGCTCGATGTGCGTGGCGTGGCGATGTGCGTCGTACAGGCTCATCTCTCCCGGGAAACGCAAGTGCATCTCGATAGCAATGCGGTTACCCAGTCGGCGTGTACAGAGGTGGTGCATCTCGCTCGCTTGGCTGTCTTCTGCCACAATCTGCCGTATCTCTTCTTCGGTTGCTTCGGGCAGGCTCTTCTCGACAAACTCGCCCAAAGCACCGCTAATCAGTTTGCCTGCCGTGAAGATAATCAGAATGCTCACCACGATAGCGGCGATAGGGTCGAGTATGGTCCATTGCTGCCCGAGCAGTATGGCTCCTCCGATACCCAAGCCCGTGCCGATAGACGATAGAGCATCGGAGCGATGGTGCCATGCGTTGGCTTTCACTGCCTCCGATTCGACCTCTTTGCCCACACGCATAGTAATCTGATAAGTGATTTCTTTCAACACAATGCTCACTACGGCTGCCCAAAAAGCAATCATCCCAGGCTGCGGCAGAGTGGCACCGCGGGCGGCTTGCACAATCTTTTCTATCCCTTGCGCTGCCAGCACTCCGCCTACTGCCAATAGGGCAATACCTATCAGGAGCGTTGCGAGAGTCTCGTATTTGCCGTAGCCGTAGGTGTAGTGTCGGTCGGCAGGGCGGTTGCTGATTTTGACAAATATAAGCACCACAATATCGGTCAGAAAATCGGACAACGAGTGCACCGCATCGGCTATCATTGCTGCTGAGCCGCCCAACACACCGGCGATGAACTTAAACACCACCAGCACCGTATTGACTACGCTGCCCAATAGCGTTACACGCAGTATCTTTCGCTCGCGCTGTTTGTCTTGCTCTATCTGTTGTTGAGATATTTCCATACGCTGATAGTTGATTGTGGTAGTAAGTTGTTTTCTGCGCAAAGGTACGGAAAAAGAATAGTTCGTGCAATAGAATGGCAGAAAAAATAACATTATTTTTGTCTCATCGGTATGGCTTTGTATCGTGTATTGCGCTTATGGGGGTCTTCGTTAACGGTTAATAGGTCATTAAACATATAATTATCATGTAATTAGACATATAATTATGCATTGTGCATTCATCATTATGCATTGAATAAAGCATTCCGGATTTGAGGCGGTTGCCCCGAGGTTTTGCAGGACTATTGCGGTGTTTAGATAGGGCTTGGGTACTGTCGGATTACGGTTAGCCTACGGTCGGATTTGCTTAATCACCGCATAATCACCCCTTAATCACCCCTTAATCACCGCATAATCACCGCATAACGACCCGATATCGACTCGGTATGGTCTCGGTATTGACTCAGCGTAGATAAATGCGCAATGCATAAGGGCACTGCTACCAAAATACTGACATCACTTTTGGCAGATGACGCACTTTTGGCAGGACAGAACAACCATACTGACATCTTTGCAGTCGGCTTTACCATTGCAAATACTACGCTATGTGCAGGAAAATCATTTTCCATACGCATGGATAGCACACCTTCTATTTATTTTTGCTTGGGTGTAGGTGCATGGCATAGATTTTGTACTTACCTTATCGCTCTTTCATTTGTGGCTGAATGCAAATTCTTTCGGTCTCAAGTATGCGCAAAGAGAACAAAAACGAGATTAAAAGACAATGATTAAATCGCAATGAAAAGTTGCGATTAGAGATTAAAAGCAAGGCGCATTTCTTGGGACATCTATCCTCCTTGGAGGGTAGCAACGGTTTTCCCATTTTGAAGTAGAGTAAGTGCTAAGCGTGATGAAAAAGGCTGTGTGGTGTATGCTTTTTTGCACTTTGTAGGTATTTTACTATGTAGGCTGCCATAATTTGGCACTATGTAGTAGTACTTTTGCACCGCAAAACAATAATGCAACCAATTAATAAACAATAATTGCTTATGGAAACAAATTCTTTAGAGTCGCTAAATTTGGTTCAACTGCTCGAAAAAGCAGATAGTTTCTTGCGTAAATCTAAGATGCAAGATGATAAGGTGCAAGGTGCAGAACCCTACTTGCAACAGTTGATGCAACGCCTCAACCTTTCGCACGATGAGGCTATGGCTCTCAGTTGCGTTTTCAACCTCAATGACCTTGGAGACATCTCTGCGGTAAATCTGAGCCGATACTTCGATTGCAGACCGTTGCAGGTGATGCAGTTGCGTGGTGCATTGGACAGCCTTTGCGAGAAAGAGTTGCTTTGCTCATTCAAGAGCCGAATGGAAAATGCCACCCACTATATCGTCTCGGAAAAGGTGATTTCGTCGATTATACAAAACAAAATGCCGGAGAAGAAGAACTATAAGGGGCTGTCTGCCGAGGATTGGATTAAAGAACTCGACAGTTTGTTCAGTGCAGCATCTAATAATGAACTTACACAATCGCGACTCGCCAAACATATCTTGGAACTTGTAGAATTGAATCCACAGTTGCAATTAGTAAAGTATGTGAAACAGCTGCAACTCGATGAGGACACTGTGGTCTTCTTGTTGGCAACAATGTGTATGTTTGTATGCGATGGAGATGATGGTGTAATGTCGCACGATGTAGAAGATTTCGTTGATGCAGATGTGCTTAACTGCATCGTGCGCGCCATACGCCGAGGTAACTACCATTTGATAAAGAAGGGTATATTAGAGAATGGTTGTCTGGGAGGACATGCAGACCCCTCTGCTTGGAAACTGACCGACGCGGCAAAGCAGGATTGGTTGAGCGAACTGGAGATTAACTTTGCAGCCGACATCAATGTAGGGCTCAAGATGCCGGACAGCATTGCCGAGAAGCAACTCTATTTCAATCCGGTGGTTACCAAGCAGGTGGAGCAACTCAAATCGCTGCTCATGCCGGAGCGTCTGAGCAAGGTACAAGAGCGATTGGCAAAGCACAACATGCGTCGCGGATTTGCTTGTATCTTCTATGGCGGCCCCGGAACGGGCAAGACCGAGACGGCTTACCAACTGGCCCGCGCTACGGGGCGTGCCGTAATGCAAGTGGATATACCTAATATGCGTAGCAAGTGGGTGGGTGATACGGAAAAGAACATCAAAGCCACTTTCGACCGCTATCGTGACTGCTGCAAGAAAATGCCTGTACAGCCTATCTTGCTATTCAATGAGGCAGACGCTATCCTCGGTAAGCGTAGCGCAGATACCGAACACAGCGTGGAGAAGATGGAGAACGCTATGCAGAACATCATCTTGCAAGAGATGGAGACACTCGACGGCATTATGATTGCTACCACTAACCTGACGGGCAACTTAGACAGTGCTTTCGAGCGACGCTTCCTCTACAAGATAGAGTTCCCGAAACCTACGCCCCAGGAGAGCCGGCATATATGGCATGCGATGTTGCCCGAACTGGCAGACAACGATGCTCTTTCGCTTGCCCAAAAATATAATTTCTCCGGCGGGCAGATAGAGAATATAGCCCGCAAGCAGGTGATACACAATATATTAGATGACATCGAAGGGATAGACATGTCGTCTATACAAGAGGCGTGCGACAACGAACTCATCAACAAGCGACAAGGCAAAGCCATAGGCTTCTGCTAACTGTTTATTTCGGCACAAAGTGGTATAAAACTTGGCATTAGGTTGCATAACCCGTCAAAAGTTTGTACCTTTGTGCCGTAATTATTGCTGCTTTGTTTGTTCCACTTAATCGGTTCGCTTATGCCTAAGCAAAACTCATCTGTATTGTTCAACCGCTATATTTGGTTGGTCGAACTCATCTACTCGGCGGGGCATATCTCGCGTGAGGAAATCGACCGTCGTTGGAGCCGTTCGTCGCTCAACTACGACCACGAGACCCAAATCCCCGAACGCACTTTTCATCGCTACAAGGAGGCGATACAAGAACTATTCCAAATAGACATAGCCTTCAGTAAATCAAGCGGTTACTACATCCGCAATACCTCCGATATTCAGCGCGACCAACTGCGCCAATGGTTGATAAGCACCTTTGCGGCAGAGAACTTGCTGAGCGAATGTACGCAACTGCGCAGCCGTATCGTCTTGGAGGATATTCCTTCCGGAAAGGAGTATCTGACGCCTATCATCGAGGCTATGCGCGATAGTGTCAAGATACAGTTTACCCACCGCAGTTTCTACCGCAATACACCTTCCGAGGTGCTCCTTGCACCCTATTGTGTGCGTATCTTCAGGCAGCGGTGGTATGTGTTAGGCAAGCCTGAGAACTTAGACGACCTTCGTATCTATGCGCTTGACCGTGTGCTGTCGCTGGAGCGCACCGCCGAGTCGTTTGTGATGCCGACCGATTTTGATGCAGAGCGTTACTTTGCCGACCGCTATGGGGTCTATATGGGTAAGCATACGCCCGAACTGGTGCGTATTCGTGTCGATTCCATGCAGTCGTGCTACTTTCGCTCGCTGCCCATACATTCGTCGCAAGAGGAGATAGAGCGGAACGAGGACTACTCGGTCTTCCGGTTCTTTCTGGTGCCCACTTTTGAGTTTAACCAGCAGATACTCTCCTATGGTGCGGCTATCGAGGTGCTGTCCCCTAAGTGGTTGCGCGAGCAGATGAGGCAAGAGTTTATCATGCTCAACAAGATTTATAGCGAAGAGAACGAAGAATAACTTATAGTGTTAAAAAGATACAAAGAATATACCGATGAATGATTTTATAGCAATCGATTTTGAGACCGCCAACGGTTGCCGCTCCAGTGTATGCAGCGTGGGAGTGGTAATGGTGCGCAATGGCGAGATAGCCGATAGTTTCTACTCGCTCATTCGCCCGATGCCCAATTATTACGCCTCGTTCTGCCAAGAGGTGCACGGGTTGTGTGCTGCCGATACCAATGCTGCTTCAGCGTTCCCCGAGGTATGGGAGTGTGTGGAGGAGAAGATACACGAGGTGTACCCCGATACGCCTATCGACCTGCTGCCTTTTGTTGCCCACAACTCTCGCTTTGATGAGGGCTGCCTGCGAGCAGTCTTTGCTACCTACCAACTCAGGTATCCCGAATATATGTTTATGGATACGCTTAGTGCCTCTCGACGCCGTTTTGGTTCTGCGTTGCCCAATCATCAACTCCAGACCGTTGCTGCCGCTTGCGGATACGACCTTACTTGCCACCACCATGCCTTGGCAGACGCTGAAGCCTGCGCACATATAGCCTTGACTATCTTCTAATACACATACAATGAAGAATGCGACCTCCCCCAGCCCCTCCAAGGGAGGGGATGGGCAGAATAGATGGACTAAGGAATCAATCTAGAGATTCTAGGAAATCTAGACATTCTAGACATTCTAGATATTCTAGATATTCTAGGGTATTATGCATTCATCATTATGCATTATGCATTATGCATTGGTCGTTGCTATGAGCAGAAGAATATGATGAGCAGTTGTGCTGCCATGACGCGGAGGAAAGTGGTGAAGGGATAGACGGTGGCATAAGCGACGGAGGCTTGGTCGTTGCGCCCGGAAAGGCTCTCGGCATAGGCCAGTGCGGGTGCTGCCGTCATGGCTCCTGCCAAAAGCCCCATGACTTTGAAATAGTTGATGTGGAGGCCCTGATACGCCACGAATCCGATAATAAGAAGTGGTACCATGGTGATGATAAAGCCATAGAGAATCCACATATATCCTCCCTGCATGATAGTATCGACGAAATGCTCTCCGGCTTCGAGGCCGAGAGCAGCCAAGAAGAGTGTGAGTCCGACTTGGCGGAGCATCATATTGGCACTGGTGGTGGCGAAAGTCACCATGTTATAATAGGGTCCGAATCGCCCGATTAGTAGTGCGACAATGAGTGAGCCACCAGCCAAGCCGAGGCGGAAAGTCTGATTGAGGCCGGGCAATGGGATGGGGAGAATACCGAGCAAGACGCCCATCATAATACCGAAGAAGACGGGCAGGAGGTTAGGAATATCGAGGCGTTTGAGTTCGTTGCCGAAAGTCTCTGCGACGCGTTGTACATCGGCTTTATCGCCGACAACTATGAGTCTGTCGCCTAACTGTAGTACGAGTTCGGGGGTGGCGAGGAGGTCAATACCTGCTCGATTGACTCGTGTGATCGTGGCGTGGTACTGTGAGCGAAGGTTGAACGAGGCAATGCGTTTGCCGTTGCACTCGGGACGCGTAACGGCGATACGGCGTGAGATAAGGTGGTCGGAGTTTTCCTTAGAGGAGAAAGAATAGTTCTTGACGGTGCCCAGGAGTCGGAGGGCATCGAGGTGCTGCTTATCGGTAAGAATGCGAATAATATCTCCGTTGCCGAAAGTGGTCTGTTCGGAAACTAATTCGTCGGTGCCATCGGGTCGGATGACTCGGCTGACAATCATCTTGATAGGGCAAAGCGTCTGCAATCGTGCGATGGTAAGGGTAGTGATTTGAGGGTTATGGAGGGTGATATCAACGCAGACAGGCTTCTCGCTGTCGTCGGCGGTATCGTTCTCGGTTAGGAGTCGTTGTTCCTCTTGCGGCAGTTTGACGCGGAGACAAAGGCGTATCATCTCGAAGGCGAGGATAGTACCGACAATACTGAGGGGGTATGCTACGGCATAGCCTGTAGCCACATTGGGTGAGACATAGCCAAGGACATCGCTGCATGCTTGTTGCACGGCCGCCAAGGCGGGTGTACTAGCCACGGCACCGGACAAGACGCCATCGAGGGTATCCATGCCGAGGGGAGTGAGATAATAGAGTGCGATAGTAGTGAGGCAGCCGAGCAAGACGAACGCCGTGGCGAGGAGATTGAGTTGGAGCCCGCCACGCTTAAAGGGTGAGAAAGAGGGACCGACTTGCAAGCCGATAGAATAGACGAAGAGGATAAGTCCAAAGTCGTTGGCAAAATGTGCGACATCGGGCTTGATATGGATACCCAAAGCCGAGACGGCAATTCCGACAAAGAGCACCCAAGTAACGCCAAGAGAGAAATGACCGATACGCGCTCGCTCACCGAGCCAAAGGCCCAGCGTAATAACCAGCGTCAGCACCAGGATAGATTGGGTGATGGTAGGGGTAAAGAGAAATGATAGGTTCATAGTGTGGGTACTCCATTAAATGGCTCTAACCGGACTCCATTAAAGACCATATAAAAAGGCATTAAAAATTTTCTTTGTCCAGAATGTAGAGACCCTGCTGCGCAGGTTGGTTCTCCGTTAACGGTTAATTGACGATTAAACATATAATTGCCATGTAATTGACCACTAATTATTTCTTGGGAATATAGATGGTCTATATATTCTAGGATTTCTATATGGAATAGGGCATTATGCATTATGAATTATGCATTCTTCATTGATAATGCGTATCATGCGGATGAGGGCTTGGGTGGAGGCACGGTCGGTGATTTGGTCTCGGAGTTTGCCCAAATGGAAACACTCGGCGGTAGTGCCTTGTGGAGTAGCCCATGCCATCCAGACCATACCAACCGGTTTCTCGGGAGAGCCCCCATCAGGGCCTGCGATACCGCTGGTGGCGATAGCATAATCGGTGCCACACAAACGACGAACACCCTCAGCCATCTCCCGAGCCACCTGTTCGCTGACTGCGCCAAAAGTATCCAAATTAGTTTGACTGACGCCTAACACGCTGTGTTTCACACTGTTGCTGTATGCGACGACCGAGCCAAGATAGAAAGCAGAACTGCCCGGGTGCTTATTGAGCAGAGCGGCTAACTTACCACCCGTGCAACTCTCAGCGGTAGCGATGGTCTGCTTGCGGGCTTTGAGCAGTGCGCCGAGATGAACTTCTAAGGGACTGTCATCGGTGGCAATCAAGTAATCACTGACCAAGACAGAGAGTTGTTGCAGTTGCTCATCTATCTCGTCTTGAGTAGCCTCGCCATAAGAACTGAGTCGCAAGCGAATAGTGCCATCTTTAGGGAGGTAGGCTAAGTGTATGTATGGTGGAAGCGCGTTTTCGTATTGCTCAAGGCGTATGGCGAGAGCCGACTCGGAGATACCTGAGACCATGATAGTGCGGTGGATGATATTGGCTGCGGGGTGCAGATAGCGATTGATATAGGGCAAAATCTGCTCATCCATAGCCACTTGCATCTCGTAAGGCACTCCGGGCATAGCGCAGAGCAGTTTATCGGCCTGATGGAACACCATGAGTGGTGCGCTTCCTACTCTATTGGGCAGAATATCAGCCGCTTGCGGTACGAGCCATTGGGTAGCCGTAAGACGATTGAGCACATCGGGTCGCTCGCGATAGAGATTATATATGTGTTCGCGCACGCGCGTATCCTCGACCAGAGTAGTACCAAAATATTCACACATCACATGCTTGGTGATGTCGTCTTTGGTGGGCCCGAGACCGCCTGTAGTCAGCACGATGTCAGCACGCGAGAAAGCCTCGTCAAGAGCCGCGAGGATATGCCGTCGGTCATCGTGGATAGAAGTGATTTGATAGAGGTCGATACCCGCCTCGTTGAGGCGTTGCGCCATCCATGCGGAATTGGTATCGACGACTTGGCCGATGAGCAACTCATCGCCGATAGTGATTATTTCTGCGCGCATTGTTTTTTCCATTCAGTAGCGGTTAAACAAAGTTCGTCATACCAGTCTTGCCCAAAGCGGCGAATGAGAGGTTCTTTAAGAAACCGGTAGATAGGGAGGTGTAGTTTTTTGCCTAATTGGCGTGCGCAATGGCAGACATCCCATCGATGATACTCCAAGCCCACCATATCACCCACTTGCGAAAGGCGAATGGGATAGAGGTGGCAGGAGATAGGCTTTTTGAAGTCGATACGCCCGGCGTTGTAGGCTTTCTCTATCAGGCAATAGCACCAGCCGTTATGGTCGGTGCGGGCAAAGATACAGTCTTTACCATTGACGATAGAAGTAACACGGTCGCCTGTGGGGTCGTTGTAAGCAATGCCTTGCTGCGCCACCACTGCGCGTGCTTCCTTAGTCATATCGGGCAATAGGAGCGGCAGAATCTCGTTGATTTTCTGCTCTTCGAGAGCGTCGATAGGTGCGCCGGCATCGCCTTCTATACAGCAACACCCACGGCAAGTATCAAGGTCGCAGCAGAACTCTTTCTCTAAGATGTCGAGACTAACCAGTGTATTTTGTATCAAAAACATCTCTAACCTCCCAAACTATTATTTGGTAGAACCTTTTCCGTTTTTGGGGTATTTTGTAGAATCCTCCGTTTTAGGGCTGCAAAATTACTGCTTTTTTCTCGAATATGCAAGCCGAAAGCCTATTTGCTGGGCTTCTCCGTCAATGAGGGGGGGAGAAAAGTCCTCCGTTAACGATTAATTGACGATTAAACATATAATTACCATTGGTTTTTCAACATGTAATTATCATGTAATTAGACATGTAATTGTTTGTCGTGGTTCTCCATATAGTTCGTTAAAAAGCCATATAAAACTGCGTATTTATTCTCCGTTAATTGCAATCAATAGACAATTAATTCTCTGTATTTCTTCTATGTTTCTTCATTAAGTTCGTTAAACCTGCCCTTGCATAGCCCTCTCCCTTAGAGGGCTTGGGGAAATTTATGGCGACTTATGTTGCCTAATGCTCTTGCAAAATAAAATAATTTGTAGGAAAATTCAAAAATACTTGCACAGGTTGTAAAAATGCAGTAACTTCGCACCCAATAAGATGATTTTATGTTTTGTGAGGTCATCTTATGGAGCCCGCCGAATGCTATGAATATGGAGTGTGCCACTTTTTGAAGGAGTTCTCCGAAGTATCAAAGTGGTTCGCTTATGTTTATGGAGAGTTAGGCTGGGTTCAAGACATATTGAAAGAGCGTTTATTGACGCTTGTTTTGCGTTTCAGAACTTCGCAACTTTTGAATCATAACAGATAGCAAAACAATGCAACAATGAATGTCTATGGGTGGTATATGTACTACTCCTTTTGCTGTTGAGTATGGCGCATGGTGTCGCTATTTGTGTGCATATTCGGTAGGAGAAGGGTAGAGTGATATACTTCGGCGTGGACTTCGGTTGCTGTTTATTATCTGTGGCAATGCGAAGGCCTTGAAGCGTAAACGGCAAAAGAATGTTTACGCTTTTTTTGTGTCTATAAGTGTAGCCTGTATGCACTAAATCAAGCCAATGTGTAATGTGTTGTATAATTGCATTCGTTTAGCACATACAGCATTCGCCTAATTGCCACCCATAGCAGTATCATGGGCAAGATACTGCTCAACAACAAACTAACAAACAATTTTATTTCACTACGACCGCCCATCGCATAGAAGTTGCGCCCGACACGAATTAGGGAGAAAATTATGAAAAAAACTTATGAACAAGAACAAAGAGAAAAGCGAATTGACAGTATTCAGAAGGAAAGTTCGGTAGTCGATTGGTTGACTGATGGTTTAGAATTGGCTAACGAAAAAGATTACAAATTGGTCATTGACCCAATCAGTAAGAAATGTACATTGTATTCTACCAATCCTAATGCCAATATAGATGGTGCAGATCTCATTGGAGAAATAGTGTTAGCACTAGCAGAACTGGAAGATTTGGCACAACATGGCTGTGTAATTTTATACAAACAGAACGATGCACCGGTAACACTGTGCAATACAAAACTACAAAATTGTTCTAGTCAGTTCTTGATTGAAGAAGAAACACTATATAAATACATTAATTACCATATTGTCGCTACAGAAAAATTAGATCAATATAAATCGCATGGATATATGTATCTTGATAATTATATTGCTTCCGAAAATCTAAAGACCGCTAAAGACACTTTAGTTACAACTAATAAGGCTCTTTATTGTGCTATAGTAACTATGATCATCTCTATTGTTAGTATGATCTTGTCTATTTGCCTTAGATAAATATATCATTTTTGTCTTATGAAACCAAGATTATTTTGCCTATGGCTGCTGTTATTGGCAGCCGTAGGCTTGTCCGCTTACGATTTTAAGTATGGAGATTTGTACTACAACATCACAAGCGACAGCACGGTAGAAGTAACATATCAAGTCTATGATTCTGATAATAATTATGTAGGATTTATCTCTGCTAACATCCCTGCTTCTATCGAATATGCAGGAAAGAACTACAATGTAACGAGTATTGGAAGTGATGCATTCTTATTGTGCCGCAGCTTGACTTCAATTACTATCCCGAATAGCGTAACGAGCATTGGACAACAAGCATTCTGTGTTACCGGTCTGACCTCAATTACTATCCCGAATAGCGTAACGAGCTTTGGAGAAAATGTATTCGGTGGTTGCAGCGGTCTGACCTCAATCATTGTTGAAAATGAAAATCCAAAATACGATAGCCGTAATAATTGCAATGCGATTATAGAATCTGCTTCAAATACGCTTATTGCAGGCTGCAAAACGACCACCATCCCCAACAGCGTAACGAGCATTGGAGATTTGGCATTCTCCGGTTGCAGTGGTCTGAGCTCAGTCACTATTGGAAATAGTGTAACGAGCATTGGAGATTGGGCATTCTTCGGTTGCAGTGGTCTGAGCTCAATCACTATCCCGAATAGTGTAACAAGCATTGGAGATGGTGCATTCCAAGGTTGCAGCGGTTTGACCTCAATCACTATCCCGAATAGTGTAACAAGCATTGGAGATAGGGCATTCTCTGATTGCAGCGGTCTGACCTCAATCATTGTTGAAAATGAAAATCTAAAATACGATAGCCGTAATAATTGCAATGCGATTATAGAAACTGCTACTAGCACATTGATTGCAGGATGTCAGAATACAATTATTCCCAACAGTGTAACGAGCATTGGCGGTTATGCATTCCAAGGTTGTCGTGGTCTGACTTCAATTACTATTGGCAATAGCGTAACGAGCATTGGAAAATATGCATTCTCGGGTTGCAGCGGTCTGACCTCTGTAGTATGGAATGCTGCAAATTACCCCGATTGTCAGAATGGTATTACACCATTCTATGATTTGCGTCTACAGATAACCTCGTTTGTTTTTGGTGATAGTGTAGAGCATATTCCGACATACCTATGTTTTGGAATGAGCGTTCTGACCTCAATTACTATCCCCAACAGCGTAACGAGCATTGGAGAATATGCATTCTATAATGCATATAGCATCGTATATTCAGGAACAGCAACGGGTGCACCTTGGGGCGCACGAAGTATGAATGGTTATACAGATGGTTTCTTGGTCTATTCGGATGCCACCAAGACCAGTCTATTAGCTTGCAGTTGTGCTGCTAAAGGAACAATCACTATCCCCAATAGCGTAACGAGCATTGGAGATTATGCATTCTTAGGTTGTGCTAGTCTGACCTCAATCACTATCCCGAATAGCGTAACGAGCATTGGAGACTATGCATTCTCAGGTTGCAGCGGTCTGACCTCAGTCACCATTCCCAATAGCGTAACGAGCATTAGAGACTATGCATTCTCAGGTTGCAGTGGTCTGACCTCAATCACCATTCCTAACAGTGTAACGAGCATTGGAGAGTATGCATTCAGAGGTTGCAGTGGTCTGACCTCAATCACCATTCCCAATAGCGTAACGAGCATTGGAGACGATGCATTCTGTGGCTGCAGTGGTCTTATCTCGATCACTATCCCCAACAGTGTAACGAGCATTGGCGGTTCTGCATTCTCAGGTTGCAGTGGTCTGACCTCAATCACCATTCCCAACAGCGTAACGAGCATTGGAGACTATGCATTCTATGGCTGCAGTGGTCTAACCTCAATCACTTTTTTAGGTCGCCTACCATCGCACATTGGAAATTGGGCATTTGGTTATGAGAATTGCAATATACATAAGTTAGTTTGTAAGAGTTATGAGATGAAATTAACAGACTTGACAGACCTCCCATTCATAAAAACATTAGATACCATTGTAATGCCGGCTAATGGCTTTGATGTTAGTGAGGAGTCTTGGGCTACATTGCCTAAATATCTCAAATATGCCCAACTCACAAGCGGAGAGATGACGGATAATGCGTTTGCTGTACTCAATCGCTCTTACAAGACCTTGCAGACATTAGACATCCAAGCCGTAAGCAATACGAGCATCGCCGATGAGGCATTCAAGGGTTGCTACAACTTGCGTACTCTGCTCTTGCCCTCTCAACTGACTAAGATTCCTTATATGGCGGTAGCAGACTGCAAGTCGCTGCAAGAAATCACTATCCCTGCTACAGTGGAGGAAATCGACAATAGTGCTTTTGAGAACTGTCGCAGTATCCAAACCATCACTTTTGCGGGCGCAGACGCACTGCAGGGCATCGCTCAGTATGCTCCTGCTTCGGGATGTGCACTGCATCGTATCGGCAACTGGGCGTTCTATAACTGCCACGAGTTGCAACACCTCACTATCCCCGAGGGCGTTACCGAGATAGGTGATGCTGCCTTCTACGGCTGCACCTACCTGCAAGACCTCACGCTGCCCGCCAGCGTAGAGCAGATAGGCGACAACTGCTTTGCGCTATGCAGTAAGTTACAGAAAATCACTGTCCTTTCTACCACTCCGCCTGCTATAGCAGCCAAGACATTCTACGATGTCAATCGTGCTATTCCTGTCTATGTACCTGCCGAGTCGGTAGCCGACTACCAAGGCGATACCTATTGGAAGGAGTTTAATATCCAAGCCGACACTACGCCTATCGACCATACGCAAGCCGACGGAACAGCCTCTGCCACACCGCACAAGGTCGTGCGCGATGGGCAAGTGCTGATTATCCGTGGCGACAAGACCTATACCGCCACGGGTATAGAGGTGAGATAATGGATACTCCATTGATTGCCCTATCGTTTCCGTAGACAATCAAGAACCACAAAAAAACGACTGCTCAAACGATGTTTTGAGTAGTCGTTTTTTGTATGTCTAATCACCGTCCAATTGTTACTCCAACCACTTATGTGCCATTCTTAGGAATATCAATCTCTTTATAGTGGCGGTCTTTAAATGGCTCTTTGACGAACTATGGAGTTTCGTCAGAGCAATTAACGAACAATTATATGGTAATGAATGTTGCCTAAATTCGCTATTTATCGGAGTTTTCGTGCTCTATTAGGGCATCGATTTTTTTGTTCAGTTCATCTACTTTCTTCTCCAAGTCTTGGTTGTTGTCGCTTACCATTGCGTCCACAAAGATTGAGTTTACCAACGACAACCCGATGATACTGCATAGCACCAACAGTATGCTGAAGTACAGCCGTACCCAACGCGCGGTAACGATTGTGGACCCCTCTGCAATGGTGTCCGGTATCTCGTTCCACCCCTCACCCGTACAGATTCTGAATATCGAGTAGATACTGTCTATCGGTGTCGCAAAATACTCCGGAGCCGAATCTCTAAACAGCGCGCATGACACCAATGCCACGATTACGATAAGCACTAAGAAACCCGCAAACACACCATAACTATCTCGCATTGCCTTGCTGAAGTTCTTGGCAATTGTAGAGAAGTTGGGGAATATATGGATAATACGAAAGAAGCGCAACACACGCAGCAGCCTCAACACTAGCAGTACGGACAAGTTGCCCAACACACCGGCAGGCACAAAGAAAGCCACCACTGACGGTAGCGACAGTATCACCAATGTGCCGTCCAGGCAGTTCCAACTATCGTGCCAATAGCCCTGTATGCCATACACGCTCTGCTTTACCCCCATCTCTATGATAAAGATTATGGTGCAAACCAAGTCTGCTATCTGTAGCCATAGGTAGTTACAACCGCTCTCTTGCGCAAAGATTATTGCCGCATTTAGGATAATCACACTCAAGATAAAGTGCTCATTCTGAAAGATTTTCTTAAGTATCCGCATACCCTTTGGGTGTTTTATTTCTTGGTAAGTAGTGATTGTATCTCTTTGGCGTCGGAGCGTTTGAATCCGTTTGCAGTAGTTATCTGTCCGCCGTTGGTCTCTATCACGATGTCTGCAAACAGCATACCCGCATTGACCGTTACGCTGCCGATGTTGGCACGAAGTATTACAGTTGTCTCATACCCGACTAAATGCGATTTGTAGAAGGTTACTTTCTCGTCATCTATCTCCAGTTTGTCCGGAAAGACCGTATTGCCGCTCGTTAGGCGACTGGCTGCAAAAGTGTGTGTCATATTTTTTTTGTTTTTTATTTATTCAATTATGGATTGCTTATCCTTTGTCGTTGCAAAGTTATGAAAATTCTCCGACTTACACAAATAAAACTCGATAAAATATAGGGCAAATGCACCAAAAGACTTCCCCAAGCACCTCCACATAGGAGGGGATGTTGCACAGCGAAACAAGAGAGAAACATATAATTACCATATAATTAAACATGTAATTATGCATTGTATAAGTTCTCAGTTAAAGGCCATATAAAACCATATAGCGGTTTTGGTTCTCCGTTAACGATTAATTGACGATTAAACATATAATTACCATATAATTAGACATATAATTATGCATTCATCATTCGTTAAAACAGGTTGTGCACTTAGCAGGGCATATAACACGATGGGCAGTATTGGCGGACTATTGGGGACTATTGGCGTACTTAGATTACGGATAGTCGTACCCGAATTACGCTATTTAATATAAGGAGTTGCAGGGATAGTTTTTTTGTCGTAATTTTGCAGCAGAAAACAACTTATAATTCGTAATTCTTAATTCATAATTAGAAATATGGTACTGGAAAAAATCAATGGTCCTCAGGACATCAAGCAACTCAACCGCGAGGAGTTGCATACGCTGGCAGATGAGACACGCCACTATCTGCTGCAGAAAGTGAGCGAACACGGTGGGCATATCGGTCCGAACCTCGGTATGGTGGAGGCGACTGTGGCTTTGCACTATGTGTTCAACTCGCCCGAAGACAAAATCGTCTTCGATGTGTCGCACCAGAGTTACCCACATAAGATTCTGACAGGGCGTAAGGAGGCGTTTATGGACGCAGCGCACTACGATGATGTGTCGGGCTACAGCGAACCTACCGAGAGCGCACACGACCACTTCGTTATCGGGCATACCTCGACGAGCGTCAGCCTGGCATGCGGTTTGGCAAAAGCCCGCGACCTGCAGGGTGGCAAAGAGAACGTGATTGCCGTGATTGGGGATGGTTCGCTCAGTGGCGGCGAGGCATTGGAGGGACTTGATGTAGCCGGCTCTGAACTGCAAAGCAACTTCATTGTTATTGTGAACGACAACCAGATGTCGATTGCCGAGAACCACGGCGGAATCTACAAGAACCTGCTTTTGCTCCGCGAGACCAAGGGGCAGGCAGAGTGCAACCTCTTCCGTGCCATGGGCTTGGACTATATCTATGTGGACGAAGGTAATAATGTGGACGCACTGATAGAGGCATTCGCTCGTGTGAAAGACATCGACCACCCCATCGTGGTGCATATCAATACGCTGAAAGGCAAGGGCTTATCGTTTGCCGAGCAGGACAAAGAGAGTTGGCACTGGGGCATGCCTTTCGACCTGAAGACAGGCAAGAGCAAGTTCGTTTCGCAGGCAGAGGACTATGCGCCGCTCACTGCTGAACATCTGCTGTCGCTTATGCCTACGCACCCCGAGTTGTTCGCTATCACCTCGGGTACGCCTACGGTCTTCGGCTTCACCAAGGACCGTCGTGAGCGTGCCGGTAAGCAGTTTGTAGATGTCGGAATAGCCGAGGAAACCGCAGTGGCACTGGCTTCGGGTGCAGCCAAACGCGGTGCCAAACCCGTGTGGGGCGTGTATAGCACCTTTATCCAACGCACCTACGACCAGTTGCAGCAAGACCTCTGTATCAACGACAATCCCGCTGTGTTGCTTGTCTTTTGGGGCGGTATCGAGAGCATGAACGATGTAACGCACACTTGCTTCTACGACATCCCGCTACTGATGAACATACCCAACCTGATTTACTTGGCACCTACCTGCCGTGAGGAGTATTTTGCCATGCTCGATTGGTCGCTTGCTTACCGTGAGCACCCTGTGGCTATCCGTGTGCCGGTGAATGGTGTGCAGTCGCGCAAGGGCGTGCAGACGCAAGATGTCGATTGGTCGAAGCCAACCTACGAGGTGGCTCACCGTGGCAACCGTGTGGCTATTCTTGCATTGGGTGCTTACTTCCAACTCGGTGATAACCTGTGCAATGCATTGTTTGGTGAGGGCATCGATGCCACACTCATCAACCCGCGCTTGATTACTGCTTTGGACATCGATACGCTGGAGTCGCTCAAAGCCGACCACTCGTTGGTCATCACCTTAGAGGACGGACAGATTGACGGCGGTTGGGGCGAGAAAATTGCCCGCTACTACGGCGACAGTGCGATGCGTGTATTGGTGCGTGGTGAGCGCAAACAGTTTGAGGACCGCTACCATATCCCCGAACTGCTCGCCGCTAACCGCCTCACCGTTCCCCAACTCACTGAGGACATCCTCAGTGCGCTGCGCTAAAGTTTACAGAAATAAGCATAGAAACAATATGCTGAGAATCGCATAAACAACGATGAGTAAGGAGCGTAAGAGAAGGCATTTGTCTTTATTCTTGCCTCCTTGCTCCAGACTCATAAAACAAAAACATAATGAAAGTACTGATTATTACTACCAGTTTGCGTGCAAGGAGCAACTCCGATGCGTTGGCAGAGGCGTTTGCACGCGGTGCCGAAGAGGCCGGCAACGAGGTGGAGACTATCTCGCTGCGCGGAAAAGACCTGCGTTTCTGTCGCGGGTGCCTCAGTTGCCTCAAGACCTTGCGGTGCGTGATTAAGGACGACGCTCCCGCTATCGTGGAGAAGATGCACGATGCAGACGCTATCGTCTTCGCCACGCCTATCTACTACTACGAGATGAGCGGGCAGATGAAGACGCTACTCGACCGTGCCAACCCGCTCTATGCATCGGATTATCACTTCCGCGACATCTATTTGCTGACCACGGCTGCAGAGGACGAGGAGCAGACGCCCGAAGGTGCAGAGCACGGCTTGAACGGCTGGATAGCATGCTTCGAGAATACTCGCTTGGCAGGCACAGTCTTTGCCGGTGGCGTAAACGACATGGGTGAGATAGCCGGCCACCCCGCCATCCAAACCGCCTACAATATGGGCAAACAGGTAAGATAAGGGATAACGAAATGACTAATGCTATAGGAACTCTATAGAAACTCCAAAGGATTAACTAAATAAAAGTCTGCCCGATAGATGATGTCGGGCAGACTCTCTTTATTCTTAATCAATCATTAAAAGAATAGTGGAGCCGAACTTTCTGATGACCGATTCCGGTAGAATTATGGTTCGCCATCCATAGTGGCAAACCAATTAGAACGGAGGAGTTTGTCGGACAAAATATAGGCTTCATTTTCTTCTATCGGGCGATGTTGTTGTGCTACAGGATCCAATAAATTGATGCCAAACCCTTTCCAATAGTATTCCTCACAACCGATAAGATGTAGAATAGTAGGATAAATGTCCATTTGATATGTAACCTCATCTACAACCGTATGTTGCTCTATATTAGGCGAATAGGCAATAAATGTGGTATAAGCCTCTTCGGGATGATAAGTCGGAGCATTCGCAGTGCAGTAATCTTGGAATTGACCGCGCTGGTCTGTATTGAAAATGATATGGTCGCCCATAAAACAGATAGTGCTATTTCGCAGCATCGAATCGGTATCTATTTTGGACAAAAATGCACCCCAACAAGAGTCGGTATAGTGCATGGAATTCAAGTAGTTAGCCATACTCGTAGGCATACCTTGGGGCAAAACGGCAGGTGCAGCCTTCGAGTCCACCAAGAATGGCGTATGCGTAGCAATAGTGATTGCCAAAGTATATGCGTACCTATCATAAATTGTATCTAACACATTGAAAGTCAGAGAATCAAAATTATATGGATTAACAAATGCCGTATCAATATGATAGGCTTTATTCATATATGCTTGATTCCAAGTACCTAAATTGCCGGGCTGAATCATTGCCGTACCAGTGTAAAGGTCGCTAAGTGACGGATAAGTGTTGGTTGGGAAACGATTGCAAGCAGCACCTTGCGCAGCAGGCAATAAGCCTGTATTGCAAATCATTTGCCCATCGCCGGAATTTCCTCCCTTGGTCTGACTGGTAATGCGTGTTGCCCTTAGAATTTGGTTGCTATGCGTATCCATAAAACGACACAAATTAGGTGTTATTTCTGGGCGAACTGCCCAAGTCTCAAGGCTCTCCACAAGAATGATAATCAATGGATTAGTTGGAGTTGGCTTTATCTGTGGTGTGTTAATCAACTGCTGCATTGTTTGGTTTTCTTCGATAGATAAAGTACATTTTGGCTCAAACGGCATCTCTATCAACTGCTTCATATCTAATGCGAAAGCATGCAGTACCGATGTTTTTTGTATATACTCTATATTGACATTCCAACCACAAATATGCTGAACAAAATAGGCTCGAATATGGGAGTAAAAGAACTGTTTATCGTTCGGATATACATTTCTATTCACCACATTTGCACTAACAATATTAGCAATTGCCCATAAACAGAGCGCAATACCCGTATAGGCGATATTTCTTTTCCTATTATCAAAGAAGAAAACGCCCAAAATTAGTAGCAGTGTCGGGATAAGGAGAACAAGAAAACTCCACTCGAAATACATAACCACGCTACCCCAAAAGCCGTGCAAATTGCCTACCAAAAAGAAAGAATACGCATCAATAAAAATGCGCGTGGAGCGGAAATATATCAGTTCTGCAATAATCCAAACATTCGTAAGCAGCGAAACATAAATCGTCCAATACTTCCGTTTGAAGACAAATACGAAACAACTGATTATCAGCGAAATGGAAATCTTTGGCAAATAGAAAGCCCAAAAGCGCAATGGATTTTTCCATAGTGAAGAAATGAGTACACTATGAAAAGCAAACCAATGGAATAATACACATTGAACAAATAGTGAAAACGCAAATATCAAAAACAAATAGACATTTGCATACTTTGATGTTCTGCACTGATGCAGCAAGGCGAGAAATTGTTCCTTCATACCATTTTTGTTGTTTTACATTCTTTTTCGATAAGTAAGCACACAAAAAAAGCGTGGAAATCGACTATTGCCGTTCCACGAGTAGAGGTCTTCGCATTACCATTTTTCCTGAAAGCGGCAACGCGAAACCCACGCTGTATGAGAGTACAATTCATCTACCTACAACACCACAAGATACAACTTACGAAAATGTGTGCAAACACATTTCAAGATGTATAATGCGGATAGGAGATAAGTATGAACTTATAAAAACTCACACCTCGAAGGCGTCCATCGTTGCTTGCTCTGAGGAAAAAGTTGAAAGTTGCGAAGTTTCTACTCGTCAGAAGCAGCGTCAATAAACGCTTTTAATATGTCTTTGGCAAAGCCTGTACGACTTTACCGCCTACAAAGGTACTGCTTTTCTTTCATTTATGCAATAGATTATCTTGCTTTTATTACAATTAAAATTAAACAAAAATGGTTGCTTAACAAGTCCTCATTCCTCTGAGGATTGAATATCCGAAAAATACTCACAAAAGAACACAAATAAAAAAGAGCATCTACAACTTGGCAGACACCCTTAGAAATACAAACGATAAAGGAATTTATGCGCGAAAGAATAGAAACAGTATCATTCTCAATAATCTGTTTGATTTTTCCAACTATTCTTTTATTGCCAATTGTCCCGAAATTTTATTTTGTTAGTAAAATGTAGATATAAGTAACAAAATGCTATTCTGTAATATATGCCTTAGATCTCGGTAAGGTCTCGGCGAAGTCTCGGTAAATACTCGGCAAAGTCTAAATAGCAAAAAGACAGCAAAAACATTGTTCTCCGTTAATTGCGGTTAATTGACCATTAATTGCTATGTGTCTCTATATGTCTTTTCTTCTCTGTGTCTTTCTCTGTATTATGATGTGTTTTATTGGTGTTTTTGGGCGCAGCGGGGGCATTCGCCTTTAATGACGAATGAGATAGAGTGGGGGACAAAGCCTTCCGGCAAGTGTATCTCAGGGAGGGAAGTATCTTCTAAGCAGAACGATCGTTGGCAAGTTTCGCAATAGAAATGGAGGTGGCCGTCGCTGTGGTTGCATTCGCCATCGTGGTGGTGGCACAGTTCGTAGTGGATGATGCCTCTACCATCCTCAAAGGCATGCACCACATCGTGCTCAGCAAAGAGGGTCAGCACACGGAAGATACTCGACTTATCCAAGTTGAGCATCTCATTCTCAAGGTCTCGGAGGCTTACGGGGCGATTGAGTTGCGCCAATGTGCTATAGACCAATATGCGGTTGATAGTCGGTTTGACGCCCTTATGCTCCAAGTGGTGTATGACAGATTGTGTATCCATTTCTCTCGATGAATAGGATGGTGATGAGGTATTGATATAGGTAGGTTTTCAATACTAATCACCGATTGGTCAGTATTTGGAGGTTCGGTGATGAGGTATTGATATAGATAGGTTTATGATACTAATCACCGATTGGTCAGTATTCGTTGGTTCGGTGATGAGGTATTGTAGAAGCATTTTTTTAGCAATAGAGCGTTGCTCAAAAAGGGCAACGCTCTATTTGTATCAGAGAGGTAATTATCCTAAGAAGGTAAGCAGGATACCTGCAGCCACTGCGGAACCAATCACACCTGCCACATTCGGACCCATAGCATGCATGAGCAGGAAATTGCTCGGGTCGGCTTTCTGTCCTTCCATCTGGCTCACACGCGCAGCCATAGGCACGGCACTCACACCGGCAGAACCGATAAGCGGGTTGATTTTGTCTTTGGAGAAGAGGTTCATCAACTTAGCAAACAGCACACCGCCGGCAGTAGCCAAACTGAAAGCAACGATACCCATACAGAGAATGAGCAGTGTCTTCACATTGAGGAAGGTGGCACCCGTAGCGGTTGCACCTACCGACAAGCCGAGGAAGATAACCACGATATTCATCAACTCGTTTTGAGCGGTCTTGCTCAAGCGGTCCACTACGCCACACTCTTTCATCAAGTTACCGAGCATCAAGCAGCCGATGAGCGGTGCTGCATCGGGCAATACCAATGCTACGATAGCGGTGATGACAATCGGGAAAACGATTTTCTCGGTCTTGCTTACTGAGCGGAGTTGTTTCATCTTGATAGCGCGCTCTTTCTTGGTGGTCAGTGCACGCATAATAGGCGGTTGGATAACGGGAACCAAAGCCATATACGAATAAGCCGCAATGGCGATAGGACCGAGCAACTGCGGAGCCAACTTACTGGTCAAGAAGATAGATGTAGGTCCGTCTGCACCACCGATGATACCGATAGAACCTGCCTCTGCAGGCGTAAAGCCGAGAGCATTGGCACAGAGGAAAGTAACGAAGATACCAATCTGCGCTGCAGCACCCAAGATGAGTGATTTTGGGTTAGCAATCAGCGGTCCGAAATCGGTCATAGCACCAACACCGATGAAAATCAGACAGGGATAGAGTCCGGCTTTTACACCGATGTACAGCACATCGAGTAGTCCGGCATCCTTCAGGATAGCACCATAACTATGATATGCGGGGCTGTTGGCATCGAGGAAGGCTTCCCACAACTCGGGGTGGTACATATTGGCACCGGGCAGGTTGGTGAGCAACATACCGAAGGCGATAGGCATAAGCAACAGCGGTTCGTATTGCTTCTTGATAGCCAAATACAACAGGAAGAACGATACGAAAAGCATTACCAACTGCTGCCAATCGATGTTCATAAAACCCATTGTTTGGAAAAATGCTAATATATCAGTCCACATAGCGGTAGCATTTATCCGAGTACAACAAGCAGGTCATCCTGCATCACATTTTGTCCTGCGGCAACGGCAATTTTGGTAACTGTTCCATCGCACTCAGCAAGCACTTGGTTCTCCATCTTCATCGATTCGAGTGTAAGAAGAAGGTCGCCTTTCTTCACGGCTTGTCCTTCGCTCACTGCTACTTTGATGATAGAGCCGGGTAGGGGAGAAACTACTTTCTTTCCGCCTGCGGGTATCTCTGCAGCCTTAGGTGCAGCGGGCGCAGGTGCCGGCGTAGCCTTCGGTGCAGGTGTTGCTTTGGGAGCAACGGGTGCGGGCGCAGGCGCAGCAGCCACGGCTACCGTCTCAATTTCTACGAGTTTATCGTCCTGCATTACATTCTTGCCTGGCTCTACGAATACGGCTTTCACTGTACCGTCGTACTCGCTAGTAACCTGGTTCTCCATCTTCATCGACTCCATAGTGAGCAAGAGGTCGCCTTTCTTAACGGCTTGCCCCGGAGCGGCAACTACCTTAACGATACTGCCGGGGAGCGGGCTCTTGACTACCACACTGCCGGCGGGTTGCGCAGCGCGAGGTGCAGAAGCCACAGTGGCTCTAGAGGCTGCCGGTTTGATAGAAGTAGCATTCTTCATTTGGTCGATAGCCACATGGAAGACGGTACCGTTGACGGTTACTTCGGCTACATTTTCCTCTATCTCGTTGACGGTCGTTTCGTATTTGCGACCATCAATAGTAAATTGAAATGATTTCATTGTTGTTTATCTATGCAGATTATTCATACCATACATCTTGTTGTTCCATTGTGTACGGTGGGGTTGAACGATAGTTTTGGTGCATTCCTCATCATGCACACCATTATAATACAGGTGCAGAGCCAACGCGATGGCAGCCGTGCTGTCGGCTGTAAGGGTGATATGCTCTTTGTCCTCTTTTTGGGTGTGTGCTACGGTCTGCGAGTGCTGTGCCTCTAGTTGTTTCTTGGGCTTAACGCGAGGTTGCATTATCCAGCCCATCAGTTTGAGTACAAACACGAACACAATCAGCAGAAGCAACACCAAGAGAAAACCTACTCCTGTAATCATCCAAGTGGATGCGGTAACTTCAAGCAAAATCATATTACAATGGGATATTTGAGTGCTTCTTGAGAGGGTTGGTCAGACGCTTGGTCTGCAGGTTCTCGAAGGCGTGGATAATACGCTTACGAGTATTGCGCGGCTCGATGATGTCGTCGATATAGCCGCGGTTAGCAGCCTGATAGGGACTAGCAAAGAGTTCGCGATATTCAGCCTCTTTCTCAGCAATGAATTTCTTTTTCTCTTCGGGGTCTTCGATAGCCTTGATAGCCTTGGCTTGGAGTACGCCCACTGCACCGCTTGCACCCATAACGGCAATCTCCGCATTAGGCCAAGCATAGCATACATCGCCACGCAACTGCTTGCAACTCATAACGATATGGCTTCCGCCATAAGACTTACGAATAGTGATAGTTACCTTAGGTACAGTGGCTTCGCCGTAAGCGAACATCAGTTTTGCTCCGTGGTCGATGATACCTGCATACTCTTGTCCTGTACCGCACAAGAAGCCCGGAACATCTACCAAGGTAAGAATTTGGATATTGAAAGCATCGCAGAAACGCACGAAGCGTGCTGCCTTACGGCTGGCATCGCAGTCGAGCACACCAGCGATATAGTTAGGCTGGTTGGCAATGATACCCGTAGAACGGCCATTGAAACGCGCAAAACCGCAGATGATGTTCTTAGCATAGTCTTTCTGCACCTCCATAAAGTCGCCATTATCCACGATGAGGTTGATGATGTCCTTCATGTTGTAGGGCTTGTTGGGGTCGTTCGGAACAATCTCGTTCAGGCTCTCTTCAACACGCATCGGGTCGTCGGTGCATTTAACCAACGGTGCCTCTTCCATATTGTTTTGCGGGATGAAACTAACCAAGCGGCGTACTTCTTGCAGCGCCTCTTCTTCGGTGGCGGCCACAAAGTGGGTAACACCCGATTTGGTAGCATGTACATGCGCACCACCAAGGTCTTCTACGCTTACATCCTCACCGGTAACCGATTTGACTACCTTCGGACCGGTGATGAACATATACGAGTTCTGCTCGGTCATCATGATAAAGTCGGTCAGCGCAGGGCTGTAAACGGCACCACCTGCGCAGGGGCCAAAGATGACGCTTATCTGAGGTACCACACCGCTGGCAAGGATGTTACGCTCGAAGATCTCTGCGTAGCCTGCCAAGGCGCAAGCACCCTCTTGGATACGCGCACCGCCCGAGTCGTTAAGACCGATGATAGGCGCACCCAGTTTCATGGCTTGGTCCATCACATTGCAGATTTTCTGTGCCATGGTCTCGCTGAGCGAACCGCCGATGACGGTAGCATCTTGTGCGAAGACGAATACCAGACGGCCGTCAATCGTTCCGCTACCTACTGCTACGCCATCACCCAAGAAGACTTTCTTCTCCATGCCGAAGTCGTGGCAACGGTGGGTAAGGAACATGTTTACCTCCTCAAACGAACCTTCATCGAGAAGCATATTGATACGCTCACGAGCGGTGTAACTGCCCTTGGCGTGATGTTTTTCTACTGCTGCTTCGCCGCCGCCTGCTTGTGCTTTGGCGCGGTTATCAATCAGTTTTTGCAATTTATCGTTATCCATATTTGTAAAGTAAATGTTTGTGACTTCGTGTTTTGCACTTCGTGTTTGTGACTTCGTGTTTTGCACTTCGTGTTGGTTTGTTGTTTTGTTACTTTGTGTTCTTTGGGTGTTCCATAAGAAACTTGATAAGTGAACTGATCTTGATGGCTATATGCGTGCATTGGTTTCGCAAGAGTATGCATTCTTCAGGATGGATGTACGCTAAATCTTCAGCAGTATATAGCATACTTTTTACCTCAGTAGAAGAACCCATTGCTATTCCCAAGAAATGAATGAACATTGCATTATCTTTGGCGTATTTGCTGCGCTCAAAACCTTCAGCAATGTTGTTCATCACAGATATGGCAGCGCATTGTATTTGGTCGCGAAATCCGAAATCCTTGTTGTCTTGCAAAAGCGAATAAACTTTGGTTACAAGTTCCCTCGCCAACTGCCAAACAATAAGTTCTTCAAAATTACAAATCATCTCACTCACAAACTAACTAACACGCAGTTCTTAACACGCAGTTATTTGGGTTGTTGGCAAAGTTCTGTGAGAACACCCTTTGTGCTCTTGGGGTGGAGGAAAGCAATCATCAAGTTTTCTGCGCCTTTGCGAGGTGCTTTGTCGATGAGTTGCAGCCCTGCAGCCTCTGCTTCTTTCAATGCCTCTTCTACATTCTCTACATTGAATGCTACATGGTGAACACCACCACGACCACCGTTCTTCTCGATGAACTTAGCAATGGTCGATTCGGGGCAAGTAGGCTCCAAAAGTTCGATTTTGGTCTGACCCACTTTGAAGAAAGCGGTCTTTACTTTTTGGTCGGCTACCTCTTCGATGGAGTAGCATTTTTCACCGGTTAAGAACTCGAAGAACGGCATAGCGTCCTCCAGACTGGTAACAGCGATACCAAGATGCTCAATATGAGTTGGTTTCATTGTTGATTTGTGTTTATGTGTTAAACAATAGATGGGTTAATTATTTGCTTATTTAGCAGGTAAGTCGCATACTTCCTTTTTGTATTAAGGTGTGGCGGCAAAACGCATGCTATACTCGGCTGTATATCAACAAGGTGTATGACCGGATGATATGCAATGTTGAGTATGTCAATATGCCGTGCTTGCGCCTAACGGAGTATGCCTACACATCCTACATTGTGCCTTGCAAAGGTACTGCTTTTTTCTGAACTTCCCAAATAAATTCCCAAATTATTTACTTTTTGTTCTATTTGGTTACCAAAGTGTGTATGCAAAGCGGGGACTTGGGGTGCAAAATGTGCCATGTCGGCTGTGCAATCGTATGCACCGATAGGGGGATTGGAATAAGACTTTTTTAAGAAGGATGTACCTGCTGTCTTGGGTGCTCTATGGGTACTATCAGACTATGGTCGGATTTGCTTAATCACATACTAATCACATACTAATCACCTACTAATAACATAGTACGGTCAGTGTGCAGACCGCTGCACTATTGGGGTCGTATAAGGCGCAGTTGGGTTGTTAAAATGTGTTGTTAAGTTGGGCGGTTGTACAAAACGGGGAGAGGGAAGGAAATATGCGAGTTGGTGGTGATTGATAGCGCGATAGAAAAGGCTATTGTGTCGTCTTGAAAAAGGCTGACTAAGTTGTACCTTAATACGGATGTTGGTTGACTCGGTGATGTTCTGAAGGCGGTTGCGTGGTATATTGAAGAGGGGGATATTGACATCACCATTGGCGAAAACGGCATGTGTGTATTTTTGTGTCTTAGCATATTGCATAAATCTTATACTATAACATAGTGTATATTGTGATAGTGTATATTTGTGTAATTCAGTGTATTATGGAGAAAATATATTTTTGTTGGTCAGAACCTCGCATAATCCAAAAACTTTCCGTAATTTTGCAGTTCACAACAGTGCACAACTCGTAACACTTGGTGGGCATAACTTGTTATCCAATTATTATCAACTCAACACAACTATTTCATTGCAATGACGAAAGATACGATGGCAAAAAGACTATTACGGCAAAAAAGACGATGACGAAAAAACAAACCTTTACACCACACGAACAAGTATCTCAACTATTGAAGATTATCAGCCAAGGGCTGTATGAGAAAGACCAAATCTTGGCTCTTGCTCTGCTATGCCTTGTGAGTGGTGAGAGTTTCTTCCTTTTGGGTCCTCCGGGGACAGCCAAGAGCGAAGTGTCGCGCCGACTAAAACTGCTACTCAAAGATGCTACGGCATTTGAATATCTGATGTCTCGTTTCTCTACGCCTGATGAGATATTTGGCCCAATCAGTATACAAAAACTGAAGAACGCAGATACCTACGAGCGTAAGGTGGATGGTTACTTGCCTTCTGCCTCGATTGTCTTTTTGGACGAGATATGGAAAGCGGGATCTTCTATCCAAAATGCGTTGCTCACGGTTATCAATGAGCATATCTATCAGAATGGTGCCACCACTCTGCATGTACCAATGAAATGTCTCGTCGCTGCCAGCAACGAGTTGCCTGCCGAGGGAGAGGGATTGGAGGCTATGTGGGACAGGTTTCTTGTTCGAGTGGTGAGCAACTGCATTCAGAGCGAGAGCACCTTCTATAAGATGCTACAGATGGAAGAGATGCCCACCATTCAGATTCCGCCCGCAATGCTCCTGACAGAACAGCAACTTAGTGAATGGAGAGCGCAGATAAATGGCGTGCAAGTGCCACAATCGATTCTGCAAAGTATCACCTCTATTCGTAAAGGTATGGAGCAGGCAGGTAAGGCAGAAGATGGGCATCCTGCCGATTACTACATCAGCGACCGACGCTGGCGCAAGATAATCAACCTACTTCGCACGGCTGCTTTCCTCAATGCCCGGACGGAGATTGACTATTCTGACCTGCTGCTGTTGTTTCATGTGTTATGGAATAAGACACAGTGTATCCTCCCTGTACTGAAGATAGTATCGGAGAGTATTTTTGCTGATATTCAGCAAGATATACAAAAGTGCGAAGCCGACTTTCAGGAAATCTACCGTCAGTTGGTAAAGGAACGAGAGATAGCAGACAACACACCGATAGACGAGAGCAACTATGCTATTTTCAACCATCTATACTATGCCATATTGGGGTATGAGGAGCAGCGTGCCTATATCTCTAAGACGGCTTATGGTCTGCTTTACAGTGGTACGGACAGCAAGGGTGTGGCTTATTTTGACCGGAAACTCAATGGGCAGGTATTTAAGTTGTTTGACAAGAGTATGCGAGGGCTGAATCTCGGCAACGGGCAGCAGGTCAGAATAGTTCAGTTGCGTCGCAAAGCCGACAGTTTGGTGGTGGACGGAATGATCTATCCAATCGTTCTGAAAAGCAACTCTCTTTTTGCTGACACTGCGCAGGCCGACGAAAAGCAATCGCCTGCCAAAGAGATACTTGCGCGGATTGAGGCTATACAAACTGCTATTCGCGACCGCTCGGAGAGTATCAAAAAGAGCGATAATCTGTTTCTGTCGAAAGACGACCTGCAAGTGGTTCAATCTGCGGCTAAGGCTATGCTCCGCAGTTTGGATGCCATGCGCGTTAAGGCAATAAATATCAATCAGTTATGATATTAAACGAGAACGAGAAAGCCCCCCGCCTCAATGAGTATGCAACGCTGTTTGATGTATATATCGACAGGGCATTGCACCATCTGCCTCCCGACTCATCGCCAACGGATGACCCGATTGTGCAATATCTGCGAGAGGTTACAAATAATCCGATAAATGTAGAGTCGTGCCGCGAAGATACAGAGTGGCGAGAGGCGTTTAAGTATTCGCTTATAGAGTTTTGCCGAAATCTATTGGAAGCGTATCAGCAGCAAGAGCAACAATGGCAGGAGGAAACGGATACTATTGACCGCTTTATGCGGTGCTACCTTGCACAAAAACGCGCTGTGTGGGCCAAGGTGGTGGAGTATATCAACCGGCGATATACCGAGCAAGAAATCAACCTTAAAGGCTATGTGCAGCAACTGCGTGCCACCACAGAAGACCAATTCGATACTATCTTCGAGGCCCTGGAGGAACAGTGGAAACAATGTGCTCTAGAACACCTGCTGGCAAGGAAAGAGCAACTATTCCTTAAGGCTCGCAACCATTTTGAGCGGGGATTGCAAGAGGGATGGGGAATAAGCGATTTTCGCGCGCTGCTGAAGGTACCGGAGATAGCGTATCGCTACCCACAACTGCGTGAGATAGTGGACCTTATGGGGCGTGGCAAACCAAAAGATGATATGCTCGACGACTGCACCATCTCGCGGTATATTCCCACGATAGTGGCACCCTCTGTAGCAGCAGGCGACATCGACGGCGTGTGCCTGAGCAACCATATCCCATCTGCACTGCCTGCCGAACTGGCATACCTATCCGACCCCGTATGTGAAGACCTGTTCTTTTTGCGCTATGCTACCTCTCAACTACAGTCGTTCTCTTCCAAATCGCCGTTGGTCATTTGTGAGAAGACAGAACACACTCAGCAGAAGAAACCTCGCCTCATCAGAGGTCCTATCATCGTCTGTGTGGATACGAGCGGTTCGATGAATGGGCGTCCGCTTGCCATAGCCAAGGCTTTGTTGCTGCAACTGCTATCGATGGCTCGTGCGCAACATCGTGCGTGTTATCTCATCACCTTTGCGGTGCGTGCACAAGCCATCGACCTGGCTAACTATGCCAATCTACAAACACTCATCCGTTTTCTGCAAGATGGTCTGACGGGTGGCACTGACGGCAATGAGATGTTGGAGGCAGCGTTGGAGGCACTCCACTCCAAGCGATACGAGATGGCGGATGTGTTGATTATCTCCGATTTCTGCTGGGCTGTTCCTGCAAGAAATAACCTTGAGCAACTCGGCAAAGAGCAAGCCCTCGGCACACGCTTCTATGGCTTGAGTATCAACGGATTAACCCAATCCAGACATCCCTGGCTCGACCGACTTTGGAGAGTGTCTGTTTGAGGGTTTTGTTGTTGAAGCATTTACCACAACATTGCTTTTGCGTGTATTGTGAAGAATAAGAAAAAATGCTGTATGATGTTGTTTCTTTACTGTCGGGACTCTTTCGATAAAGGATAGGTAGAATGGTGCTATTGCTTTATGCTGTTGTTTCCTTGCCGCCGTACATCTTCTAGTAGGTGATAGGGAGGATGGTGCAATCGCTTTATGCTGTCTTTTCCTTACCGCCGTACATCTTCCAATAGGTGATAGGTAGGATGGTGATAGTCAGGGGGAGAGTGAGCAGCGAGCCGAAGCATATCACTACACCCATCGGCATCCAAAGGCTGGTATGGGCAATAATCATCGGCAGCACACCGAGTGCGGTAGTGGCAGTGGTGAGGAAGATAGGACGCATACGCCGCATTCCTGCCTCGTAAGCCGCCTCACGCACCGTATAACCGCTCTTGTGGCGCAGTTCTTCGGCGTACTCATACATCATAATCGCATTGCGCACAATCACGCCAATAAGGCTCACTATGCCCAAAACGGCAGTGATAGAGATGTCCAAATCAAAGACATACAGTCCCACAAAGGCGCCGAACAAGCACAGCACTGCGCTCGACAGCGTGAGCAACGCCAACGAGATTTTGCCAAAATGGTAGAGCAACAACACGAACATCACGAGCAATGCTGCCACCACGCTCCACATAATCTGCGGAATCATCTCTCCGTTGATAGCACTTAGTCCGCCATACGAGATACTCACCCCTTCGGGCAGTTCGCTCATATTCTCGTGTATCCATGCTTTCACTTTCTTCTCCGAAGCCACTTGGCTGGTGGTGCCTCTCAAGTCGCACCCGACGGTGAGTGTGCGCACCGAATTGCGTCGTTCGATAGAGGCGTGGTGCCATTCGGGGGAGAGTGTTGCCACTTGTCGCAGCGGTACCCACACGCTCGGATAGGCGGTAGGAATCATTAGGTCTTGCAATTCGTCGATGCTCATCTTGTCTGCACCGGCGGTGTAGAGCAGCACAGGTATGCCATAGTCGCCCTCCCACACGGTGGCCATCTTCACACCGTTGCTCAGGCTGCTCAGGTAGAGCGAGAGTGTGGTCTCGGTGATGCCCAAGCGTGTTGCCTCGTCCTCGCGCAAGGTGATGCGTGTTTGTCCGGCGATGCGGTCGTAGTCCGAGTGCACCCACATCATCTCGGGTTGGATTGCCATGAACTGTTGCAGACTGTCAGCGTAGGGCAGGATAGCATCGAGGTCATCGCCTGTGAAGCGCACCTCCAACGGGTTCTTGGCTGCCTGATAGTCGAGTTGCTTGAAGCGTATGTAGGCGTTGGGGAAATAGTTTTCGTACTGCGGTGTATATTCTCTCAGCACCTCTGCCGTGGCTTTGGTGGAGGTGGTATTGACGATGAACTGCGCATACGATGGTGATGCCATCTGCGGTGTGTAGGTGGCGTGGAAACGAGGTGAGGCTTGTCCCACGAACGAGGTGATGGAGGTGATACGCTTGTCGGTGCGCATCATACGCGCCAGCGAGTCAGCCACTTGTGCGGTTTCCTGCACCGATGAGCCTTCGCGTAGGTGTATCTCCATGGCAAAGCATTCTCGTTCGGCTTTGGGCAGCAGTTGCAGATTGAGTTGCGTAATCATCAGTATCACGCCTGTTGCCAAGCAGATAATCAGCACGATATAGGACACCCACGGGTGGCGAAAGCAGGCGTTGAGCAGTGTCTGATAGCCGTTTTGCAGGGCGGTGAAGAACTTGTTTTGCCTGCGCTCAAACCAACCCATCTCGTCTGCCTTGTGGTGGCGGATAAAGCGTGTCGCCATATAAGGCGTAACCCATGTGGCATAGAAGATACTGGCAGTCAGCGCAAAGAGTATTGCCCATGGGAATAACTGCACAAAGTCGCCCAAGGGACCTTCGATGATGTGCGTCATGGGGAAGAACATACCCGAGATAGAGCAGGTAGCCAACGCCATCGGCACAAATAGTTGCTCGGTGCTGACAGCAGCCGAATACCAGCGGCTGTGTCCTCGCTCCAGCAGGTCGGTGTAGCCGTCAATCACAATGACCGAGTCGTCCACAATCATACCAAGCACCACAATCAGTGCAGCCAGCGTAACGGTGTTCAGTTCGATGCCCGTCATGTACATCAGTCCAATGGCAACGGCGGTACAGACGGGTACGCCTGTGCATGCCACCAAGGCTGTGCGCAAGGGGAAAAGCACCAACATCACCGCTATCACAACAATAATAGACAGCAAGATGTCGCGCATGAATGAACGCACCGAGTCGTCCACCACTTTGGGTTGGTCGGTGATACGATGGAAATGCACATCGGGGGGCAGTTGCAAGCGTGCCTGCTCTAGTTCTTTCTCCACTTTCTTGCCAAACGCCACAATGTTGTTGCCCGGCACCATCTCCATATTCAGTATCAGGCAGGAGCGGTCTTGCGAAATCTCTGCATTGGCATCGCCTGTGTAGTACTCGACGAACTTGTCCGCCTTGGGGTATCGCCGTTCGATAGTGGCTATATCACGCAGGCGGATAGTGGCTCCCGAAGTGGGGTCGAACCACACTATCTGCTCGGCTATCTCGCGTTCGCCGGTGTAGGGGATAGTTACTTGCAGTCCTTCTCCACCGCCTAAGTCCCCGCCCATCGTGCGAAAGCCTTGCAGCATAAGCGACATCTGAAGGGCTTTCTGATCTATCCCATAAGCCGATAGTCTTGCAGCATCTATCGTTACGGCTATCTCCTCGTGTTGCGCACCGAGTATCTTCAGTTTGCCCATCTCGGGGATGGTGCGCAGGCGGGAACAGAGTTGGCGGGCATACGACTCCAACTCACGCGGACTGCGTTCGTCGCTCTCCACGCAAAGCAACATTGACGAGGTGCTACCGAAATCGTCCACTACCACTATCTGCAACACGCCTGCGGGCAGGCTTGTCTTTTTGAACAGGTCCAGCCCGGCGCGTATGCTGGTCCATGCATCGGCAGCCGACTTCACCGAGTTGCGCAACGACACATACACATACACCACGCCATCTTCGGTGTTGCTGTAGGTAGTGGCTTTGTCCACCTCGATATAACTATTCAGGAAGTCCTCCAATGGGATAGTTACCTGCTGCTCCACCTCCTGCGCTGTAGCACCCGGGTAGATAGCAGCCACCACGCCTTGACGGATAGTGAACTGCGGGAACTCGTCCTTGTTCATCCTCGGTAACGACCATATACCTATCGCCGTCAGCACTAGCACCACCAAAAACACTAAGTTATGGTTGCGCATCGCTGCTTCTATGTGATTTCGCTTCTTCACTGTTTCACTAAAACATTAATTATCATGTAATTAGACATATAATTATGCATTCTTAATTATGCATTCTGCATTACACTAAACACTAATTTAGTTTTTGGTCATAACATACCCTCAATAATGTTTTTGGATAATTCTTGAAACCCATTATTGAGCGTTTTTGTATAGAGTAAGCATTCTTCATTACGAATCAAGCATTCTACTCGCGAAGTGTTCTCGTCGCGGGCTTGCCAAGCCCGCATATTGACATCGCTTGCCATTCTTCATTATGCATTGTCAGAACACCACTTTCGCTCCGTTGTACATCTTCTGAAAGCCTTCTACCACCACTTGGTCGCCCGCATGTAAGCCTTTGGTTATCAGTACTCCACCGGCTACATACTCGCCTACTTCGATATTTCTGCGAGTGGCAACATTGCCATTCACTACCCAAACACTTTTGCCTGTTGGCATCGTCTGCACGCACTCAAGCGGTACGAAAAAGCCTGATACACGCTGCGATTGCAGCCATACCTTGCTCACCATTCCGGGCAGCAAGCAACTGTCCCCACGGAGCAACATCGCCTTCACGGTGTAGGTGTGGGCTATCGTGTTGGCGAGCAGGTTCTTCTCTACCACCCGTATGGGCAGGGTGTCTTGGCCCGCTGCGGCTACAACGATACTGCCTATCTCACCGGGCTGAATAGTCGCAATGTCTGCTTCGGGCACATCGAGAGCCACATTGTATCCGTTCATATCTAATAGGGTTATCACGGGTACGGCAGGTGCGATAGTCTGCCCTACATGCACTCTACATTCGCCTATCACGCCGGCGATAGGGGCACGCAACACGCAGTCGTTCAGTGATTTCTGCGATATAGATAGCATCGACTCGGCTTGCTTCAGTTGGCTGTTTATCTCCACCATCTTCTGCTCCGTTACACCCCCTTCGGCATACACCTGCTTGGCTCGTTGATAGCCGTCTTGTGCTTGTTGGAAGGTGGCTTGGGCAGCCTGCAAGGCATTGCGGGCTTGGGTGTCATCTATGCGGAGCAACTCCTGTCCTGCTTTCACTCTGTCGCCTGTCTTTACCTTCACGGAAAGCACTTGCCCTGCTATCTGCGCACTCAGAGGCACACTCGACACCTCTTCTATTCGCCCCACATAAGTGTGGGTGTAGGTGTGTGTCTGCTCTTCCAGCGTCTGCACTTTCACGCGAATGGGCGGGTTCTCTTGTTTTGGCTTTTTATTCGGCAACTTGTCGCAGCCCGCCAACACCATCAGCGATGCACACAATATAGTATGTAGGTATTGTTTCATATATGCTTTGTCGAATTAAAAATGAAGAATGCGAATGGCAACCTTTTGTAATGCATAACGATGAATAGTTTATACAAAAACCACCAATAATGGGGTTCAATAATTTTCCAAGAATACATTGATGTAGGGTTATTATGTAAATGACCAAAAACTAAATTAGTGTTGTATAGTTTTGGAGGTAATACATTATGCATTCATCATTATGCATTCATCATTATGCATTTATCATTATGCATTGTAAAATTAGTTCTTCTTGGCAATCATCAGTATATCCTCGCCGCTGATTTTCTTGTCGTTGGATACGCCTGTGCCTGCGTATTGCAACAGGAAATGAATGGTCTCGTCATGTATCTCCGCCTCACCCGAAACCTCTATGTTGTATGCCTCGTTGACGGTCTTATCCACGGGTCGCAACAGGTCCTCTTGTGTGATGGTGTAGGTTACAGTCAGCGTTCTGCTGAATGGTGCAAGTGTGATCGTCTTGTCGTCTATCGTACCAGTGGTGGTATAGACATCGCCTTTCATGCTATTGAAGGTGAGCAGCACTTCATCATCTTTGTTCTGCTCCATCTGCAGTGCACCTATCTCACTTGTCAGCACCACAGATACAGTGTCGTCGATGACTACTTCCTGTTTGCCCACTTGGTAACTATACCCGCCTGTGAGCGATTTCACGGGGTCGCTGCAACTCACTGCCAATGCGGCAATGCTTGCCAATACTACAGTTCTAAAAGACTTTTTCATATTCATATTTTGCTTTAGTATTCTTATTTCTTCCCCTGCGTAGCAACCTTCTCTACATTCTAATCATTCCTACTGCCCCGATAATGCAATCTCTACATTCGCTGCATTCGGGACAAAAGAAAGTTTTAATGGTCAATTAATCGTTAACGGAGAACTTACCTCATTAACGGAGCCCCACACCCAACATCGTGTGGATATATCGTATATTCTCCTCTTTGCGGCGTTGCAAGATGTCTTTGTTGTCATTGCCGGGTTGAGGTAGCAGACCTGCAATGGCGGGCATCACCAGTACTGCCATGATGTTGAGCGAACAAATAGTTTGCATCAGTTGTTCGGCATTGGTGGCGATGATATTGCCCTTTTCTGCCTCTACATCCAACGAGTGTTGCAGGCGTTCCAAGTATTCTGCGTATTGCTTGTGGGCTATGTCTTGTAGCGACTCGGGCATGGCACCCGTTTCGTTCACTATCAGTCGTGCCAACATCGCATTCTCTGCCATAAAGTCGAAGTTCTGCGAAATGAGATTGTCGATATTGTCCATAAAGTGCAGGTTCTCCGTCCCTTCCGGGGGTAGCACCGACTGAATAAATGCCCCAATCTTCTGCTCTAATAACTCGCGGAACAGGTTCTCTTTGTCCTGAAAATGGTAGTAGAGCAACACATGTGTTACGCCCACTTTCTTGGCAATACGACACAGGTTCGCCCCTTCGTATCCGTTCTTGGCAAACTCCTCTTCCGCTGCCGCCAGTATCTCTGCTTTCTTATTTTTCATTGATTATCTGTTGTTGATTCTACTCTGCATTATACTTATTTCTGACTGACCACACAAACACTAATTTAGTTTTTGGTCATTCATTACCCATCAACAGTCAAATGTTTTTGGAAAATTTTTGAACTCATTGTTGGTGGTTTTTGTATAGTAAGCATTCTACATTATGCATTAAAGTAAATCCGCTGCAAAAGTACTGCTTTTTTTTCATACCACCAAATAATTACTTACATTAGTGTAAGTTTTTTTCTTGCTTTGTTTTTCATAATACCAACTAATAGATGATACACATGTAATTGCTATGTAATTATGCATTCATCATTATAGATTATGGATTGAATTAGTTGGTGCTATTGCACCCCTCTCGCCTTTTAGGGGGGGGCGGAGTGCACAGGCACAAAAAAGATAAAACCTCAATCATACCATTTATAACAGAGATTAGTTCATATAGATTACATACCATATCATTTCATATCATATCAATAATTTAATCACTCCGTAAACTAGTAATACCATACTAATAACAACAAAACTAATAACATACCTAATTACACAAGAACTAATATCATATCAAATCATTTCATATCATATTACATTATCATTGCGCAGCAGCCGCTCGCCCATTAAAGGCGACGGCGTTGCTGCGACTCGCAAAAAACATAAAACAATAATAGACATAACCATACACTTATATCAATACCATAGAAAAATAGATATCAATCCTATTTTTTTACTTGCTATCCTATTTTTTGCGTAATTTGCGTAATTTGCGCAATACTATATTTACTATAACCATACTATAACATACTGTCTATTATATATGTCTATTATATTAGATACTACTAAAGTTATAATATATTATATATAGTAGTACTAATCAATAACTGATATAGTAATAAGAGTAGTACTAATCAATAACAATACAATTATTACTACTAATGATATAATAATTACATAGAGTATCAATATATACCGGTAATTTTAAATTCAACATCTCATCCACACACATCCTCATACATCCTCATACATCCTCATTTCCTACTCCTTGTTTCCATTCCATTCAACATTCTATTTATTATCAAAAATTATGCCAAGATTATAATTACATAACATATCACTAACTATTTTCATTCCATCAAAGTGTATTTCATCGATTTTCAATAAATTATTTTTCACTATTTTTACATTC
>OGRD01000068.1_pt1 | contig 77282 bp, 53 predicted proteins | sample 1553441 | NCBI WGS metagenome assembly OGRD01 (sample SAMEA2580106, study PRJEB22360) | human gut metagenome | biome: human gut; feature: human-associated habitat; material: faeces | place: Denmark | collected 2008/2010
CCTTGCTGATCCAGCAGAGGTATGATGAATATGACGGCTTCGTCGTCCTGCACGGAACAGACACCATGGCCTACTCGGCCTCCGCGCTGAGCTTCATGCTGGAGAACCTGGCCAAGCCTGTTGTCTTCACCGGAAGCCAGCTCCCGATCGGGGTGCCGCGCACGGACGGCAAGGAGAACCTTATCTCCGCGGTAGAGATCGCGTCCGCCAAGGACAAGGATGGCCACCCACGGGTGCCGGAGGTCAGCATATTCTTCAATTCCAAGTTGTTGAGAGGCAACCGCTGCGTCAAGGTGAGTTCCGAGGATTTCAGTGCGTTCACGTCGCCGAACTGCCCTCCGCTGGCCGAGGCCGGAATCAGCATCCGGTACAACGACGGCATCATACGCAGACCGACGGTGTGGGATGAGCCTCTAAGTATCAGCAAGAATCTGGACACCAGAGTCTCCATCCTTAAAGTTCACCCCGGCATAACCCCTCAGGTCATGAAGTATTTCCTGTGCGGCCCGGACATCCGCGCCGCGATCATCGAGACCTATGGGTCGGGGAACGCTCCGTCCAGACAATGGTTTCTGGACATCGTGAAGGAAGCCTCCGAAGCGGGAAAAATCCTTTTCAACGTGACACAGTGCCTGTCCGGCACCGTCAACATGGACATCTACGCCACAGGCAAGGCCCTGGAGAAAGCCGGGGTGGTCTCCGGGACGGACATCACGACCGAAAGCGCCCTCGCGAAGCTGTTCTACCTTATGGGGAAAACCACGGACAACGAGCAGGTCAAGGCCAGCTTGGGAGACAACTTGCAAGGAGAAATTTCCCTATAATTATTGCCAATTGGAAATAATTTAGTAAATTGCAACGGTTTTTTAGAAGGTTTTACGCCTTCCAAGGGACTATTGGAAAGATAACTATTTAATACATTATCAATTAAAATTAAACACACAAAAACAGTTATGAAAAAGTTTTTCATGTTTTTGGCAGTAGCCGGTGTTCTCACCTTCACTGCAAACATCGCATCAGCTCAGGATCAGCCAGAAGCTGACAACGCAGCCGCAACAGAGCAAGTTGAGACCGCCGCGGCTCAGCCAATGACCGCTGAGGATCTCCTCAAGGGTACCGGCGAGGACGTTCCTATGCACCAGCAGATCAAGACCTACTTCATCCAGGGAGGTCCGGGCTTCATGTCCATGATCCTCCTCTGCCTTATCATCGGTCTTGCTCTTGCCATCGAGAGAATCCTTTACCTCTCATTCTCAAAGACCAACACAAAGAAACTCCTCAAGAATGTCGAGAGCGCTTTCGCACAGGGCGGAGTCGAGAAGGCCAAGGCCGTTTGCCGTGACACCAAGGGCCCTGTAGCCAGCATCTTCTATGACGGTCTCAATCACTATGACGAAGGCCTGGATGTTGTCGAGAAGAGAATCACCTCTGCCGGTGGAGTTCAGATGAGCCTCATGGAGAACAACCTCTCTTGGATCGCTCTGTTCATCGCACTTGCTCCTTCACTCGGATTCTTGGGAACGGTTATCGGTATGGTACAGGCCTTCGACGCCATCGAGGCTGCTGGTGACATCTCCCCTAACATCGTTGCCGGAGGTATGAAGGTCGCCCTTATCACCACCGTCGGCGGTCTTATCGTAGCCATGATTCTCCAGGTGTTCTACAACTATATTCTTTCAAGGATTGACGCTCTCTCCATCGACATGGAGAACGCTTCCATCGACCTCGTTGACGTTCTTGCAAAGAACGAGAAGAAATAATTTGTAGAGACAATTTTTTAGAATCTGATTATAATGAATAAGGTATTCAAAATAACCGGATGGGTATTGGGACTTCTGGGAATCGTCCTTGGCATACTGGCCTTCTTCAACGGAGGCTCCGCCATCGACCTTCTCCTCAGGTACACCTACGTGCTGTTCATCGCCGCCGTGGTTATCTGGATTGGACTTTCGATATTCATTTCCGGCAAGAACAACCCTAAGAACCTGATCAAGGCCGCCGGCGTGGTGGTCGGTATCGCAGTCTTGGTTGTTCTGGCCTACGTGCTCTCATCGGGGGCACCGGCTATCAATGTCAAGACACAGCCTACTACCCAGTGGCTGAAACTGACTGACACCATGCTTCTTCTGACCTACGTCCTCGGTGGCGCGGCCATTGTCGCCATCATCGTAGGAGCGATCAGAGACGCGTTCAACAACAAATAACATCTAGCTATGGCAAGAAAAACACCGGGACTGAACACACAATCGACAGCCGATATCGCGTTCCTTCTGCTCTGCTACTTCCTGATGACATCCACCATGGATCAGCAGTCAGGTCTGCAGCGCCGTCTTCCCCCTATGCCTGACAAAAATCAGAAGACGGAAGACACGAAGATCAACAAGCGCAACATCATCATCGTGAAGATCAACTCTTCCGACAGACTGTTTGCCGGTGACCAGCTTTTGGATGTTAGCCAGCTCAAAGACAAGATCAAGGAATTCATCACCAACCCTAGCAACGATCCTAACCTCCCGGAGAGGGAGACAAAGAACATCGAGGGCTTCGGTGCATATCCGGTTTCCAAGGGAGTTATCTCACTTCAGAATGACCGTGGAACCAGCTACAGGGCCTACATCGCCGTTCAGAACGAACTTGTGAAGGCGATCAACGAGGTCCGCGACGACTTCAGCAAGCAGAACTACGGGAAGGCCTACGCTTTCCTTACAGAGGATCAGCAGAAGATCGTCAGAGAGGCGGTTCCACAGAACATCTCCGAGGCAGAGCCTAAGGATGTCACCAAAAAGTAAAGTAGGAGGAATAAACAATGCCTAATTTTAAAAGAAGTGGTAAAAAAGAAATGCCGGAGCTGGGAACCAGCTCAGACATCGTGTTCATGTTCCTGTTCTTCTTCATGGTGACCTCACAGCTCCGTTCGACGGAGGTAAAGGTCAGGGTAAGACTCCCGGAAGCCACAGAAGTCGCTAAGCTTGAAAGAAAGGATTTGGCCTCATACATCTACATCGGTTCCCCTACCGCTCAGTATCAGAGCCAGTACGGTACCGAGGCGCGTATCCAGCTGAATGACTCTTTCAAGACGACCAACGACATCCGTGACTTCATCGCCGCCGAGCGCGACGCGATGAGCGAGGCTGACCGCCAGTTGATGCAGGTTTCCATCAAGGCAGACGAAGACGCAAGAATGGGTATCGTGACAGACGTCAAGCAGGAACTCAGGCGCTGCTCAGCGCTTAAGATCATGTACGCCGCCAGAAAGACGGAAAAGAAATAACATTCTTGAAATAATTAGGAGAAGGACTGACCTGACGGCCAGTCCTTTTCTTTTTTACATTTTTATGCTATCTTTGTGAGATTGAATCTAATGTCTAAACAAAATGATAAAGAGGAGCAAAGTCAAGGACCTACTCAAGGCGAATCCTGGGCAGGAAGTACTCGCCAAAGGATGGGTAAGGACCAAAAGAGGTAACAAGCAGATCAAGTTCATCGCCCTTAACGATGGCTCGACAGTCAATAACATTCAGGTCGTGGCAGACATGACCAACTTCGACGAGGCTCTCATCGCGAGGATAACAACAGGGGCAAGCATCAGCGTGACCGGCAATCTGATCGAGTCCGTCGGAAGCGGCCAGGCCGTCGAGATCCAGGCAAGGGAGATCGAGGTTCTGGGCGAATGTGATCCTGTCAGATACCCTCTCCAGAAGAAGAACACCTCGCTTGAGTACCTGCGCACCGTGGCGCATCTCCGTCCGAGGACCAACACGTTCGGAGCTGTGCTCAGGATCAGGCACGCGATGGCGTTCGCCATCCACAAGTTCTTCAACGACAAGGGATTCGTCTACCTCAACACTCCGCTCATCACCGAGTCGGACGCCGAGGGCGCTGGAGACATGTTCCAGGTGACGACACTCAATCTGGAGAACGTCCCTAAGAAAGACAACGGCACGGTGGACTTCAGCAAGGATTTCTTCGGAAAGAAGACGTGCCTTACCGTGAGCGGCCAGCTGGAGGGCGAGCTTGGCGCGACCGGCGTGGGAGAGATCTACACGTTCGGGCCGACGTTCAGGGCGGAGAACTCCAACACACCGAGACACCTCGCGGAATTCTGGATGATAGAGCCGGAGATGGCCTTCTACGACATCAACGACAACATGGAGCTTGCCGAGGAATTCGTGAAGTACCTTGTGCAGTACGCATTGGACAACTGCGCCGATGACCTCAGGTTCCTCAACGACAAGTACGATGACGGACTCATCGAAAGGCTTAAGAGCGTCCTGGGCATCGAGTTCCAGAGAGTGACCTACACGGAGGCCGTGGAGATCCTTGAAGAGGCTGTAAGGAATGGCCAGCAGTTCGAGTACCCGGTTCACTGGGGGACGGACTTCCAGAGCGAGCATGAGCGCTTCCTCGTGGAGAAGCACTTCGGCAAACCGGTGATCCTCATAGACTTTCCTAAGGACATCAAGGCCTTCTACATGAAGCAGAACGAGGATGGAAAGACCGTGCGCGGAATGGACGTTCTCTTCCCGAAGATCGGCGAGATCATCGGCGGATCGGAAAGAGAGGCTTCACTTGAAAAACTGGAGCAGAGGATCGACGAGTTGAATATGAGCAGGAAGAACCTTGAGTGGTACATCGACACCCGCAGGTACGGAACCGTGCCTCACAGCGGATTCGGACTGGGCTTCGAGAGGCTGCTGCTCTTCGTCACAGGCATGGCCAACATCCGTGACGTGATCCCGTTCCCAAGAACACCAAAGAACGCTGAATTCTAAAAACCACGAATATGCTAGTGATCGGAATTGCCGGTGGCTCAGGCTCCGGAAAGACAACGGTGGTCAATGCGATCACCGAAAAGCTGAAGGAAAGAGTGGTCGTGATACCTCAGGACTCCTACTACAAGGATTCCAGCCATCTTCCGATGGAGGAGAGGCAGCGGATCAACTTCGACCATCCTGACGCCATCGACTTCAAACTTCTCTGCGAACAGCTTCAGGAGCTGAAGAACGGAAAGACAATTGAGCAGCCGGTATATTCCTACATCACTTGCTCCCGATCGAAGACCGAGACCGTCACCGTTGAGCCGGCCGAGGTCATCATCATCGAGGGTATCCTTGTGTTCACCTGCAAGGAATTGCGTAACCAGATGGACATCAAGATATTCGTGGACGCTGATGACGACGACCGCCTGATGAGGGTGATGGCAAGGGACATCCTTGAAAGGGGCAAGACCGTGGAGACCGTCATCGAAAGGTACACCAAGACGGTCAAGCCGATGTACCTCCAGTTCATCGAGCCGAGCAAACGGTACGCCGACATCATCATTCCCCAGGGAGGACACAACAAGGTGGCCATCGACATCATCTCGGCCACAATCGAGAAATCACTCCGGGAGAAGGAGCAGGTCGCCCGATAACCGGTACTGTTCCAGGGACAGAAATCTACATTTGCCATGAAGAGCGACGAAAAGGCGGGACTCTACATAACCATCATATTCCATCTGGTGGTTATCATTGTGCTGCTTGTCTGCCAGATCTCCTCCGCCCTGAAAAGAGAGAACACGTTCGTGCTTGATTTCTCCAAGCAGGAGAAGGTCGAGAAAGAGACCGCTGAACGGAATCTCAAGGAAGAGGTCAGTGAGAGGCTGGACAGGATGCTGGCCGAAGCGGCAGGCGTCCCTATCAGGAATGTCGCGGTGGACAGGGGCGCTCTCAAGGATGACCGCAACACCAATGCCGAAGAGCTTTACAAAGATGCCGAGCAGCTTGCCAAGGACTTGAAGAACGGTCCACAGCTCAACGAGCCGGACGAGGACTATGCGCAGATAAGCAGGCCGGAAAGGAAGCAGGAGGAAAAGAAAAGCGCCGGCTACACCGGCCCGTCAGTGGTCTCCTACGAGCTGGACGGCAGGAAGGCCAGCAAGCTGTCAATCCCGGCCTACAGATGTCTGGGATCCGGTCACGTCACGGTGATCATCACTGTCGATCCGTCCGGGAAAGTGCTGAACGCGAAAGTACAGGACGGGGTGTCGTCCGATGACAAGTGCCTAAGGGACTTCGCGGTAAGAGCCGCGAGGCTTTCACGTTTCTCCGCTTCTCCTTCCGCACCGGCGCGTCAGATCGGCAACATTGTCTACTTGTTCATCGCACAATAGTACTTGTTCATAGCACAATAGGATCCCCTAATCATAGACCAAGCCCCATGAACAGAAGAACGTTGATCACACTAGTCGCCACGGCGGTGATTCTCATCGGAGGGATTACCTTCGCTGTCAAGAAGCTGTACTCCGGCACCGGCAACAAACCGGAGGCGATCGAGGACACCCGCTTTCTGGAAAGCCACAGACTTCTTAAGGCCGTGCCTTCCGATGCCGCCATCGTATTCTGTTTCAAGAACTTCGGTCGAGCCTGCGAGATTCTCGGAGACTCGCTTGCAGTGTTCGGCGAATTGGGTTCCACAAAGTTTGACAGAATCGCGTCCATCAACCCGGGCGGCCTCAGAAAGGCACAGGCGATCATGTCTGTCCACTACAGCAAGGACATGCCTCCGCTGCTGGTCATCGAAGCCGGAAAAGAGGCTGTGGACACCACTCAGGATCTGAGGAACCTTCTCCGGGTGACGGAAGCGTCGGGGCTGTTCTCCAGAATCAGCGGGAACCTTGTCCTGGTCTCCTCATCGGAGACTATCCTGAATTCCTCAATCAGACATCTGGAGGAAGGACACAGCGTCATCGAGGCCCAAGGGTTCGTCGGGATGGCCTCCAGGATGAACGGGGACGATGTGATCTTCTTCTCCAACGCCTACACGGACAAGATCCTAAGCTCCTTCTTGACAAGAAAGCACCGCGGCTCAAACCCGTTTGTCAGGAAACTTGCGGAATGGACCGCCTTCAACATCACGGAGCATTCTCCGTCCTGCGTCAGGATGCACGGAGAGATGCTGTACTCCAACGAGCCGTCCTGCTACCTGAATGTACTCAGCCACGCCGGAGTCTCGAAATCCGAAATCGCCGACGCCGTACCCGGCAATGTGGACTTCATCCTCGACCTGCCGATCGGCAGCGTCAAGGCCTACATCAAGGCCTACAGGAACTACCTCGATTCGGAAAGCAGGCTCGACAAGTACGACTACAACCTTGGTGTCCAGAAGAAAGCGACCGGCAGAAACGCTGAGGAATGGGCGCAGGCACTTGACATCAAAGAAATAGCCATCGCCAACCTGCACATCGACAAGAAGCTTCGCAAAGTGCTGCTGATCAGGCCAGGAGCCAAGCAAACAGCCGAAGCGGTGAAGTCTATGGCATGCACTGAATATGCGGGAGAACTGTTCGGAGGAATATTCACAGATTCCGGGAATGAGGCTTCCTGCTCGCTCGTGGGAAAATGGATTGTCGCCGGCGACTCCGACTGCGTCTCAAGGTTCGCGGAAGAAGGTTTCCTTACCGAGACTCTGGCGGCAAGACTGAAATCCGAGGGACTTGACAGGCTTCCGGCCAAGAACTGTGGAGCGTGGATGTACCATTCCCTAAGCGAGGATCCGAATCTCCTTGACGCCAATTTCTCGCCGATGATGGCTAAAGGACTGCGAAACGTGCTGAAAGGCTCCGCCTATGTGCCTGTGACACTGTCCGCCGTCGCCGAAGAAGGAAGGATGGCTTTGGAGTTTACCCTCGACAGGGTGAGGGTCAGCAAGGGGACAGTGGCGCTTGCCTCCTTCAGGGACACGACCTTGGCCATTCCTGCCGGCCCGTTCAAGGTCAGGAACAGCGCTACCGGAAAAACCAACACGATCTACCAGAACAGCCACCTCTCCATCTGCCTTCAGGACGAGAACGGGAAGGATGTCTGGGGCGTTCCGTTCAAGTCGAAGATCTGCGGCTACGTCCGGGAGGTAGACTACTACAACAACGGCAAGCTTCAATACCTGTTCGCCGCCGGATCTCAGATGTACTTGATAGACAGGCTGGGGCGCTTTGTCTCGGGCTTTCCTGTCGAGACAGGCAAGAAAATTGCGGCAGGACCTGCCGTGTATGATTTCACGGGAGCCAAAGGCTACACGGCCATGGTTCTCCACAGCGACAACACAGTAGGCTATTATGACCTGCACGGGAAGCAGGTTCTTTCCTGGAAGGGAATAACAGCCGATGAGACTATCAAAAGCCTTCCTGAGCTACTGGAGGGCAATGGCAAAAGATATTGGGTGGTCAGGACATCCTTGCAGGCTATGGTCTTCCCGTTCCAGGGCGGAGCGCCGCTGGCAAAGGGAGAAGGCAACAAGATGATCCGGCCCGACAGCAAGATTGAAATGACGGACAAGGGGTTCGGCGCGGTGTGCTACGACGGGAAGGAAAGAATCTTCAAGGCCGAAAAATAAAATTGAATATTATGGACGAATTCAAATTCGAATCAGTCAACAAGCTTCTGGAGGAGAGCTTCAGAAACAATTGGGACAGACAGGCTCTTTCCAACTACCAAGGAGTCAGCCTCTGCTACAGGGATGTGGCGAGGCGCATCGAGAAACTGCACATCGCATTCGAGAAATGCTTTCTGCACAAAGGCGACAAGGTGGCCATCTGCGCTCGCAACCAGGTCAACTGGGCGGTCAGCTTTCTGGCCACAATGACCTACGGCGCGGTGCCGGTACCAATCCTCCACGAATTCAAGCCCGGGAATATTCATTACCTCGTGAACCATTCCGAGGCGAAGGTTCTTTTTGTGGATGACGTCGTGTGGGAAGGTCTGAGCGCCGACGAGATGCCGGGGCTGTTCGCGGTGGTGCGCATCAACACCTTCCAGCTGCTATATTCAAAGGTTCCCCGCATCACGGAGGCAAGGGAGCACATGAATGAATATTTCGGGAAACGTCACCCGAACAGCTTCGAGCCGGAGGATCTCAACTACTACAAAGACTCCCCTAACGAGCTGGCGCTGATCAACTACACTTCCGGAACCTCCGGATTCTCCAAGGGTGTCATGATCCCTTACAGGGCGCTCTGCTCCAACATCCAGTTCGCCAAGAAGGTTCTCCCTGAACTGAACAACCACACCAAGGTGGTCGCCATGCTACCGTCCGCCCACATGTACGGCATGATGTTCGAGTTCCTCTTCGAGATGGCGATCGGAGCCCACGTCCACTTCCTGACAAGGGTACCGAGTCCGAAGATCATCATGCAGGCCCTGGCCGAGGTCAAGCCGAACATCATCATCGCTGTTCCACTGATCATCGAGAAGGTCTACAAGTCCAAGATCCAGAAGATCGTGGAGAAGGGCGGGGTCAAGACTCTGCTCAAGGTTCCTGTCATCGACAAGATGATCCAGAAGAAGATCTGCGGAGAGCTTGTGAGCGCCTTCGGAGGCGAGTTCGTGGAGGTCATCATGGGCGGCGCGGCATTCAACAAGGAGATCGAGAAATTCTTCTGGGACATAGCGTTCCCTTACACCGTCGGCTACGGCATGACGGAGTGCGCCCCGATCATCACCTACGCCCATTACGATGACAAGAAACTCTACTCCTGCGGAAAGGCGGCTCTGAATATGTCCATACGCATCGACTCCCCGGATCCGGAGAACATCGAGGGCGAGATCCAGGCCTACGGACCTAACCTTGCCTTGGGCTACTACAAGAACGAGGAAGCCACAAGGAGCCTTTTCACCGAGGACGGATGGCTCAAGACCGGAGACATGGGCATCATCGACAAGGACGGCTACCTCTACATCAGAGGACGCTCCAAGTGTATGGTTCTCGGTCCCAACGGCCAGAACATCTACCCTGAGGAGCTGGAATCCGTGATCAACTCCTTCGCCTACGTCGTGGACTCCCTCGTCATCGAGGACAACGGAGGTCTCACCGCCCTTGTCTACCCGGACTACCATCTTGGAGAGCTGGACGGAATGAACCGCGAGGATCTGGAGAAGACTCTTCGGAGCCAGCTTCCAGAGATGAACAAGGAGATTCCTAACTACGCGCAGATCAAGAAGATCGAATTCATGCCGGAGGATTTCGAGAGGACTCCTAAGAGAAGCATCAAGAGATACCTCTACCAAAGAAACAAGTAATGGAGAAATTCGACCAAAGATACCTTGATATGGCCGAGGTCTGGGCCAGGAACTCCTACTGCAAGAGACGTCAGGTGGGAGCGCTACTGGTCAAGGACAGGATGATAATCTCGGACGGCTACAATGGTACGCCGTCCGGGTTTGAGAACATCTGCGAGGACGAGAACGGGGTCACGAAGCCTTACGTCCTGCACGCCGAGGCCAACGCGATCACGAAGGTCGCCAAATCCGGCAACAGCAGCCTCGGAGCCACGCTCTATGTGACGGCCTCGCCGTGCATCGAGTGTTCGAAGCTGATCATCCAGGCCGGTATCAAAAGAGTCGTGTACAAGGATGAGTACCGCCTGACCGACGGAGTGGATCTGCTCCGCAAGGCCGGAATAACAGTTGAAAAGATCGATTAGGAATGAAACGAATATCCTCCATCTGGATCGCCGTTCTGGGAGTTGCCGTGGGAGCGCTGGCGGTGCTGGCCTATGACTCATATTCCCAGAAAAAGAACCTGATCCGGGTACAGTACGGTGACTGGCGCAAGCTGAATCTGATCCTCGACCAGATCGACAGAAACTATGTGGACACCATCAACGTCAATGATGTCACTGAAGCGGCGATCACGGCTGCCCTTGCGGAGCTTGACCCTCACTCGGTCTACATGCCTCCGGTGGAGCTGACAGAGGCGGAGACTGACCTCGCCGGCAATTTCGACGGCATCGGCATACAGTTCAACGTGCCTAACGACACTGCCATCGTGCTGGAGGTCATTCCTGGAGGGCCATCCGAGAAGGTCGGTCTTCAGAAAGGCGACAGGATCCTCAAGGTCGGGGAAAAGGACATCGCCGGTGTGAGATTTCCGCAGGACAGCATGGTGCGCAGGATGAAAGGCCCGGCAGGCACCAAGGTCACCGTCACCGTAGGAAGAGGCAATGAGAGGATCCCGTTCGAGATCACAAGAGGAAAGATCCCCATGCACTGCGTGGACGCGGCGTTCATGATCAACGACACCACAGGCTACATCAAACTCTCGAAGTTCTCCAGAACGACATTCACCGAAGTCACCGAGGCCAGCGCCAAACTGGTCGGCGAAGGGATGACGAGGCTGATCTTCGACCTTCGGGACAACACCGGAGGCTATCTGGACCAGGCGCTGCTGCTTAGCGACATGTTCCTCAGGAAAGGAGACGAGATCGTCTACATGCAGGGTCTGCACCGCAAGAAGGACAACTACAAGGCCGACGGCAAGGGTCAGCTCCAGGACATAGGACTCACGGTGCTCATCAACGAGTCAACTGCCTCATCAAGCGAGATCTTCGCCGGCGCCATCCAGGACAATGACAGAGGAGTCATCATCGGAAGACGATCCTTCGGCAAGGGACTCGTGCAGGAGCCGATCTATTTCAGCGACGGGTCCGGAGTCCGCCTCACCGTCGCCAGGTTCTACACGCCGTCGGGACGTTGCATCCAGAAGCCATATTCAGAAGACTACCAGTACGACATCTACAAACGCTACGCTGACGGAGAGATGTACGACGCCGACAGCATCAAGGTCGATTCCACAGCCGCCTACAAGACCGTCGCCGGAAGGACAGTCTACGGCGGAGGCGGCATCATCCCGGACATCTTCGTGCCGGTGGACACCACAAGGGTCACAAAATTCTTCATCGCCTGCAACAAGAAGGCGACACAGATGAGGTTCGCCTCGGCGATGTTCGACAGGTACAAAGGCAGTCTGACGGAGATCGGGGACTATGACGAGCTCAACCGCTTCCTCGACAGGATGAACCTGCCGGCGGCGTTCCGTGAATATGCCTCCTCGAAAGACGGCATCTCCTGCACGCAAAAAGAATGGGACGAGACAAGTGACTATCTCCTCCCACAACTGCGCGCGCTCGTAGGCCGCTATTCCAGACTCGGCGAGAACGCCTTCTACAAGATGTACCTCAACGTGGATGTCACGCTGAAGAAGGCTATTGAATCGGACTCACGTAATCTTTTACATCCTGCGGACTGACAGGATTGCCACCAAGGATCATCAGACGCTCGACCACATTGCGCAACTCCCTGATGTTGCCGGTCCATGATTTCTCCTGAAGCAACCTTACGGCTTCGGGAGAGAATTTCTTTGCCTGCATACCCGACTCGGAGCTGATCTGCTCGACGAAATAGTCGGTAAGCATCGGGATGTCGTCCTTGCGCTCGTCCAACGATGGCACCTTGATGACGATGACGCTCAGGCGGTGGTACAGATCCTCCCTGAAATTGCCCTTTGCGATCTCATCCTGAAGATTCTTATTGGTGGCGGCAAGAACCCTCACATCGACGGTTATGTCCTTGTCGCTGCCCACCCTTGAGAGTTTCTTCTCCTGAAGAATCCGCAGAACCTTGGCCTGCGCGGCAAGGCTCATGTCGCCGATCTCGTCCAGGAAGAGGGTGCCGCCGTCCGCCTGCTCGAATTTCCCCTTATGCTGCTTGATGGCCGAGGTGAACGCACCTTTCTCGTGGCCGAAAAGCTCACTCTCGATCAGTTCCGAAGGAATCGCGGCGCAGTTGACCTCGATGTACGGCATGGAGCTTCTGGCACTCTGCTCATGGAGACTCCGGGCCACCAGTTCCTTTCCCGAACCATTCGGCCCCACAATCAGCACCCTCGCGTCGGTCGGCGCCACCTTCGCGATGATGTCCTTCACGTGGCGGACAGGCTCCGACTCCCCTATCATCTTCTGTCCATAGACCTTCTTCTTGAGGGTCTTGTTCTCCGAGATGATCGTGGCCTTCTCCGAAGCGTTCTTGATCGTTATCAGGATCCTGTTCAGATCCAGAGGCTTCTGGATGTAGTCAAAGGCTCCCTTCTTGATGCATTCCACAGCGGTGTCAATGTCACCGTGTCCGGAAATCATGACGATGGCGGCGTCGATGCCCTCGGCCACCATCTTGTCCAGCACCTCGGTACCGTCCATCCCCGGCATCTTGATGTCGCAGAAGATCACGTTGTACTTCTCCTTGTCCACCATCGAGAGGGCTGCCATTCCGTCCTCCGCCACATCCACTTCATAGCCCTCGTCACCCAGAATCTCCTTCAGGGAGTTCCGGATGGATCTTTCATCATCAATAATCAATATCTTCATAGAAATTCGCCTTTGTAACCTTCAAAAAAAATCTGAGGCAACTTATTTTCATGTTAGTTTATCTTCCCGTTCACAAAAGAATGTTTTTCAGTACTTATCAACCAGTTGCCTCATACGCGGCAAATAATCCTCCGCCTCCTGCCCGGAGTACGCACAAGACAATCCGGAATACAAATATCGGACAAAATTCTTTCTTTACATAAAATTTGATAATTTTGCCGTATGAAATTACCTGACATCATCATAGCCATCGACGGCTACTCCTCCACCGGTAAGAGCACGCTTGCCAAACTGATAGCGGAACATTTCTCGTTCCTTTACCTTGATTCCGGAGCCCTCTACCGAGGAGTGACGCTCCACGCCCTTGAGAACAACCTCATCAGCGAGGACGGCGCGATCGACGAGGCCGCCCTAAAAGCGGCGCTACCCAAGCTGGATCTTGACTTCAGGGCCGGAGGAACCCACATAGGCGACCGCTGCATCGAGAAGGAAATCAGAACGTTGGAGGTGTCCGGACACGTCAGCCCCGTCTCGGCGATCCCGTTTGTCAGGGAATATGTCGATGAGCGCCTGCACGCTTTCGGTCGCAGGAAGAGGGTCGTGATGGATGGCAGGGACATCGGCACGACAGTGTTTCCGGACGCCGAGGTCAAGATATTCATGACCGCGAGCGACGAGGTCAGGGCGAAAAGACGCTACGATGAGATGAAGGCAAAGGGGCAGGATCCGACGATGGAGGAGGTGATGAAAAACCTCAGGGAGAGGGACTACATCGACTCTCATCGCGAGGTGTCTCCTCTCTCCAGGGCCGCCGACGCCTTCGTGCTTGACAATTCGGACATGAACCTGCACGAGGAACTTGTCTGGTTCCAGGGGCTTGCGCAGGGTCGTTTCGGGATTCTGGAATAAGGACATGAGCCTTCAGGTTGAGATAGAGAGGCACTCCGGTTTCTGCGGGGGCGTGATCCGGGCGATCGGACGGGCCGAGAAGTTCCTACAGGAGCATCCCGGACAGACGTTGTACTCTCTGGGCGACATCGTACACAACGAGGCCGAACTGCGGAGGCTCGGCGAAAAAGGACTGGTCACCATCGGGAAGAAGGATCTTGCGGACATCCCGTCTCCTTCGTCCGAGACTCTTCTTATAAGGGCCCACGGCGAGCCGCCGGAGACATATTCATTGGCCTCCAGGCTAGGCCTTACTGTCATTGACTGCACCTGCCCTGTCGTGCTGAGACTTCAGAAGAGCATCCGGGAGGCCTACGAGAGGGTCAAGCCCGCCGGAGGACAGATCATCATCTTCGGGAAAGTAGGCCACGCGGAAGTCCTCGGTCTGCTGGGGCAGGTCGGGGGTGACGCTGTCGTGATCGAGGATCTGCGGATGCTCCGCTCCGCGCTTGGCGACGGCTCCATCCGGACCGGCAGACCGCTGGAGATCTTCTCGCAGACCACCAAGAGTCCGGTGGAATATTCAGAGATCTGTAAGGAACTTTCGGCGGCACTGCGGCAGGGAGAGGCTTTTGCGGGCGGACTGAAGGTTCACGACACTATCTGCTCGCAGGTCGCGTCGAGACATGAGGAGTTGGCCGAGTTCGCCGCCCGGCACGATGTGATCGTCTTTGTGTCAGGGGTTTCCAGTTCTAACGGGAAGGTGCTCTGCGAGCTTTGCCAATCCAGGAACCCCCGCACCCACCACATTTCCGGGCCGTCGGAACTGTCCGCCGAATGGTTCTCCGCCGGCGACAAGGTCGGGATCTGCGGAGCCACCTCCACCCCCGGCTGGCTGCTGAGGCAAGTGGCGGATGCAATCACCTGTCTCTGAACCCCCTCGAAGCGGCTGCACGCCGCCACTAAACGAGGCGGCCAATCCATGATGGCGGCACGTCGGTGAAAGAATATTTGCAGGAATATCCACAAATAGTTAACTTTGTAGTAGAAATGATTGCGCGTCAATCTTTTGAAATCTAAATTCATTACATATTGTTATGGCAACAACAGCAGATTTTAAGAACGGCCTTTATATCAGCTACAATGGCAAACCTTGCCAGGTAGTCTATTTCCAGCACGTCAAGCCAGGAAAAGGCCCGGCATTCGTAAAGACGAAGCTTCGCAACCTTGAAAACGGAAGGATCCTTGAGAACACCTTCACCGCAGGTATGAAGATCGACGTCATCAACGTCGAGAGACGTCCTTACCAGTTCCTCTACTCCGACGAGGACGGATTCAACTTCATGCACGAAGAGACCTACGAGCAGATCCACCTGCCTCACGATGTTGTCGAGAACTCTGATCTCATGAAAGAGGGACAGCACGTTGAGATGATGTTCGTGACAGAGCCTGAGGAGAAGTGCCTCACCTGCGAGCTCCCTACCTACGTCACCCTTGAGGTGACCTACACGGAGCCTGCCGTTAAGGGCAACACCGCCTCCACCAGCGCCCTCAAGGAGTGCACCCTTGAGACCGGAGCCAAGATCATGGTTCCTCTGTTCATCAACCAGGGCGACAAGATCACCGTCAACACCACCGACCGTTCCTACGGCCAGAGAGTGTAACGCACAAGCCAAAAAGCCAATGACCGGGAAGGTGGCCGAGATTTCCTCTCAGCCACCTTCTCTGCATTAACACCCACCCTTCGGGTTCAATGCCCGTTTCTTTTTCCATAAATACCCGGAAAGAATTGCACAGGGCAATGCCTGATGTTTGCTGAAAACAAAATTGAGACATCTGGGCACTAAACAAAAAATGACCCACAGACACCTGTGAGTCACTTTTTGCGGAGAGAACAAGATTCGAACCAAATAGCCAACAGCCTCCACACGCCCCTAATTTACGTGTGTATAATGCATATTTCTTTATATTGACATACCTAAATCCAGCTAAAATTGGGATATTATTGGGATATTTTTACGCTAGAAAATCAGATTGCTGATGAATACGACATCTCGGATCTTAGCGAAAAGCAAATCTTAAATGCTGTCCGCATGGGTGTAAGAGGTGGTCGCATGCCAGAGAGTGCACTTTCATTGTCAACGGAAGATATTCTAAAACGTCTTTCTCTTCTTAAAGATGGAAAGCCGATACACGCTGCTGTAGCTTTATTTTGCGATAAACTGCATTATACTCCCCAGTTGAAATTAAGAATGGCTCGTTTTAAGGGAATCAATAAAAATGAATTTGTTGACAGTCAGAATGCCAGCGGCTGTTTCTTTGACTTGCCGGATGCGGGAATGTCATTCTGTTTCAAACATTTGAATTTACATGGTAAGGTTATTGGGCTCAATAGAGTCGAAGATTTGGATATTCCCGTAGAAGCTTTACGTGAGGCCCTGATCAATGCCCTTTGTCATAGGTCATACTAATCTATCTCTGGTTCTGTAAGTCTTGCTATTTATGATGACAGAGTTGAGATTGAGAATCCCGAGCGACTGCCGTTGGATATTACTCCTGATAATATCAAAGAATCTCACGACTCCAAACCATACAATCCGACTATCGCAGGTGTATTATATAAAACCACATGGCTGGAGAGTTGGGGTAGCGGTGTGGCGCGTATGGTTCAGGCATGCAAGGCAAAAAATATTCCCGAACCATATTACGAGGTCCGTCCAGGAGGAGTTGCCATCGTATTCCGTTTTAAGGACATCAACAACGAAAGTAATTCCAATCAAAATTGCGAGTTGGATTGCGAGTTGGATTGCGAGTTGAAACTAACTGATAGACAAAAAGTTATCCTGTCTATTTTAATGTCTGACGGAGAAAAAACTGCGAGTTGGATTGCGAGTCAATTAGAAGTCGGGTTAAGGAGTGACCATTGACTCATTTTCTTGCCTTGAAATTTGCGTGTACAAAGGAATAAGGCTAACTTTGTGGTCGTTAATAATGTGTATTTACACAAAATAAACGAATAGAAATATGGAAATCCGTAGAGATAAATATCTGGATCTACTTATCCACAGTTGTGGGAATGGGTTGATAAAAGTGATAACAGGAATGCGCAGATGCGGCAAGTCATACCTGTTGTTCACCCTTTTCAAGAACTACCTCATAAAACAAGGAGTGAAAGAAGACCATATCATAGGGGTAAATTTGGAGAACCGACTGAATAAAAGTTTGAGAGACCCCGACGCATTACTTCAATACATAGATAGCCGTCTTGCATCAGACGGTCAATATTATGTTATGCTGGATGAAGTACAGATGGTCAGCGAGTTTGAGGATGTATTGAACTCAATCCTAAGCATAAGCAATGTGGATGTGTTTGTTACTGGCTCTAATGCAAAGTTCCTGTCTAAGGATGTAATCACTGAGTTTCGTGGACGAGGAGATGAAATACACGTGCGTCCATTGACCTTCAGAGAAGTAGCAGATTTCCGTGATGACTATTCGCAAGATATGATTCGTGAATATATGCTCTATGGAGGATTGCCACAGGTCGTTTTAGAAAACGATGTCAACAAGAAGATGAGTTATCTGGAACAGCAGATGGAGCATACTTATTTGCGTGACATAAAAGAGCGATATGAAGTTCGTCAAGATAGCGATTTGTCAGAACTAGTGGACATCATGGCATCATGTGTGGGTGGTCTGACCAATCCTCCAAAGATTGCAGACACTTTTAAAAGTGTAAAGCATAGTAGCATTTCGGTGGATACCATACGTCTCTACTTGGAATATATGGAGGATGCGTTCGTGTTGGAACGTGTTACTCGTTATGACATTAAAGGAAGAAAATACATAGATTCGCCGTTTAAGTATTACTTTGAGGATTTGGGACTGAGAAATGCCCGATTGGGATTTCGGCAAGTAGAACCAACGCATATGATGGAGAATATGCTCTACAACGAGCTTCGTGCTATTGGAATGAAGGTGGATGTAGGACAGGTGTTTACCGAAGTGAAAATCGAGGATGGATCCCGTCAGCGCAAGACGCTGGAAATCGATTTCGTCTGCAACCGTGGCTATGAGCGAGTGTACATCCAATCGGCCTATTCGATGGAAACAGAAGAAAAACGAGATCAAGAACTGACCTCACTACGTAAACTTCGCGACGGATTTCGCAGAATCGTAATTGTAAACGGGCTACAACCTACCTACATGAATGAAGAAGGCGTGTATATTATAAATCTTATGGATTTTTTGCGCGACCCGGAGAAATACATGGAGGAGAGAGTATAAAATCACAATATTCTTAAACTAGTAATATTTTGTTAGGTCTGAGTTTATCAAAGCCATCGGCATATTTTATAAGAATGAATTAAATGCCATCAAGAAGAGTGGAGTCCAACTTCAACCCGTGTACGAGGCGTTCTCCAATGCATGGGAGTCTATAGAAGAGAGATTCCATGGCGAACTTATGCGTCATGGTAGAATTCGTATGGAATTTCACTATACCACATAGGTACAACTGCCAAAGGCCACACCATCTTTTTCCAATTTGACATCCACGGACGCTGCCGCGGCGGGAAAATCATCCCCTACAACCCGGATACCGGCCACCGCATCAAGGACGACCATTTCCCGCCGGTAATGTGGGTGCACACCAATCTCAAAGCTGCGCACCTGCTTCCGCCGGAATGGAAACTCACCCAATGCCTGTTCGGCGAGCACCTGCTCCAGGATAAGGTTAATGCCAATGTGGCGCTGGTGGAGTCGGAGAAGACCGCAGTCATCTGCTCCCTCCTTCTCCCCGAATACACCTGGCTGGCCACAGGAGGCAAAAGTCAGTTCAATGACAGACTGATGGTCCTGAAAGGCCGTAAAGTGACAGCATTCCCGGACATTGACGGCTACGATGAATGGAGGAAGAAGGCAAAGAACTACCCGATGCTTGACATTACCATATCCGACATCCTGGAACGCAATGCCACACCAGAGCAGCGAGAGCGCCAAGTGGACATAGCGGACTTGCTTCTGGAGGAAATGCTGAAGGAGAAATGACGTGATATGGAAATGTCTTAGTCAAAAACGGTGTTGAATAACTCAAACATCTCAAGTAACACAGATAACATCATTAACTTGACTAACAGATACAAGATACTGATGACAATGTGGTTACTACGCATTGTTGTCAGTATCTTCATTATCATTACATTACTCGGCAGTCGAGTTGCGGAATGAGGAGATCTTTTTGGATGCTATGATTGCATGAAATTGCATATAATACCGGACTAATTTTACGGAAACTGTTGAAAAATCGTTATTTTTGTAAAAGAACGAATCATTAGTTTTTCAAGATGAGCGAAAATTCTGATATAAAAGAAAATGTAATATATAACGAAGATCCTAAACTATTGGAACTCCTCCTGATTGATCGGACAAAGACGACAAATGAGGATGTTCATAATATTATGTGGGCGACAGATAATTATGCGCCTATGGGGCAAGGTTATCAAGAGTGGGATGAGATAAATATTGAGCGCATTACTGGAGAAAATGGCATGTTGCTGCGCCCAAGAGTCAATAAATCCAAGGCGGAACAAGAATACCGTTCCAGAGATAAAGCAGAAGTATTCACTCCAGCATGGATTTGCAACAAGCAGAATAATCTCATAGATGCAGCCTGGTTTTCTGGCACGTCACCGTTCAACATTGAAAACGACGATAATACTTGGGAGAGTGCAACTGGGAAAATTCCATTCCCGACTCCGGACGGAAAAACATGGCAGGATTATGTGAAAGACACCAGGCTGGAAATGGCTTGCGGGGAAGCTCCATATCTGGTCAGCCGGTATGGAGTCGTCTCTGGAATGGATATTCCAATCAAGGAACGTATCGGCATTCTCGATAGAAAGCTGCGCGTTGTCAGCGAAAATGTCGATAATGTACGCGAATGGATTAAATGGGCTACAATCGCATACCAGAATACTTATGGCTTCGAATGGCAAGGAGATAATCTTTTACTTGCACGCGAGGCTATGCTATACACCTTCTTTGATTATTACAAAGAAAAGTTCGGCAAGACGCCGGCTCAACTTCAGGGTGAAAAGATTGCTGAGATTATATCATGGAATCTCTGGCAGATGGATGGCCTGAAGGGTGTGATACCCGGAAGTTGTTATGAAGAAGTACAAGAGGAGTTTAATCTGATTGGAGAAAGCAAGAAGACTATCACTAAATGCACAGGTTGTGAAAAAGGTGACATCACCAAGCACAACGGCATATATTGCATACTGAAGGATTGGGAGAAGGGAAAGACTGTAAGATTTATAGACCTTCTAAACAAGTAACTTATGCAGTATTATTCGACACTAAATGCTAAGTTAATCTACATTTTCACCATCAACGACAGCACCCACAGAGGCTGTGTGAAGATCGGTGAAGCAACACTTGAGGAGGCTACTGATTCCTCACTGCTGCCTAACTGCAAAGAATTAAACAATGCGGCTCGTAAAAGAATAGACCAATATACGCGGACTGCAGGCATCAGTTATAAACTTGAACATACGGAATTGACATTGTCTATAAGAGGTGGAGTGTTTACGACATTCAATGACAAGGAAGTCCACAATGTTCTGCTTCGTTCCGGAATAAAGCGCCATAGTTTCAGCACACAGAGCCAGGGAACAGAATGGTTTGAATGTAGTGTAGAGACTGCGCTGAAAGCAATTCAAGCTGTCAAGGAAGGCCGCAGCGCTATCAGTTCAAGTGAAATCGTCCCGATACATGAAACTATAGTATTCCGTCCGGAGCAGCAAGAAGCCATCGACAAGACCATCAAGAAATTCAACAGCGGTGGCAAGGCAATGCTCTGGAATGCGAAAATGCGCTTTGGAAAGACGCTGACTGCGCTTCAGGTGGTGAAAGAATGCCATTACCATAGAACTATCATTGTTACGCATAGACCTGTCGTGGACAAGGGATGGTTTGAAGACTTCGGCAAAATCTTCGGAATGTTGGATGGATACACTTATGGTTCCCGCGAAATGGGGGAGACCTTTGAACATCTCGAAAAAGCGGCAAAGAAAAACCCTGAGGCTCACTATGTTTATTTTGCATCAATGCAAGACCTTCGTGGCGCTCAGCTGGCAGGAGGCAAGTACGATAAGAACGCAGCTATATTTGCCGCCAAATATGATATGGTAATCATTGATGAGGCTCATGAGGGAACACAGACGGAACTTGGCCAGAATGTAATCGCTCTTCTCAAACACGATAATACCCATATTCTCAATCTCTCAGGAACGCCGTTCAATCTCCTCGAAGACTATAGGGAAGATGAGATTTTTACCTGGGACTATGTGATGGAGCAGAAAGCCAAATCAGACTGGGACTTGAATCACTTCGGGGATCCTAATCCTTATGCGGGGCTTCCTCGGCTTAACATTTTTACGTTTGACTTGGGTAAAGTTCTTGCTGGATTTGATGACGTAGAAGATTCGGCATTTAATTTTAAGGAATTTTTCAGAACTTGGACAGGAGACATTGAACGTGATCACAGAGCAATGCCGGAGGGTGCACTTGGCAAATTCGTCCATGAAGAACATGTGAAGGGTTTCCTTGATCTGATTGTCAAATACGATCCGGACAGCAATTATCCGTTCTCGACGGTTGAATTCAGAAACAATTTCCGTCACACACTATGGATGATCCCGGGAGTCAAGGAAGCGAAAGCCCTTTCTGCGCTTCTGCAGCAGCATGATATCTTCGGTCAATTCCAGATTGTCAATGTTGCCGGTGATGGTGATGAGGATGTTCCTGATGACAATGCACTCTCGCTTGTGGAGAATGCTATGGGAGACAATCCGGAAGATACGAGGACGATTACACTCTCGTGCGGTAAACTTACTACAGGAGTATCCGTGAAGCCGTGGACGGCTGTCATGATGCTTTCCGGCTCGCATAATACTGATGCAAAGGCATATATGCAGACCATTTTCCGCGTGCAGACCCCTTACACGACGAGGGATGGCCGCAGAAAAGAGAACTGCTATGTGTTTGACTTTGCCCCAGACAGGACTCTCAAGGTACTTGCAGATACTGCACGAGTAAGTGCGAGAACAACTGCAAATGAATCTGACAGAGTCAAGCTCGGGGAATTCCTGAACTTCTGCCCTGTCATCGGATATAATGGAACAAAGATGGCTACCTTCAATGTCGAAAGTATGCTTGAGCAACTGAAGAGAGCCTATATTATCCGGGTAACCAAGAACGGATGCGATGACTCGCGACTATATAACCAAGAAATGTTGCGCAAGCTTGATGCTGAAGCTCTTGCCAAGTTCCAAGGCCTCCATAAGATTATTGGCGCGACAAAGGCCAATCATAGTTCTACCGATGTGGATATGGCTAAGACTGGGCTTACCAATGAACAGTATGCGGAGATAGAAAGAATCAAAAAGAAAAAGAAAGCGGAACTCACCGACGCAGATAGGAAAAGACTTGAAGACGCTAAAGAGAAAAAGAAAAATGCGGATGCGGCGATATCAATACTTCGTGGCATATCCATCCGCCTTCCTCTTCTTATGTATGGCGTTGAACTCAAAGATGAAAGTCAAGATATAACACTCGACAACTTTGCAGAATTGATAGACAATCAGTCCTGGGAAGAGTTCATGCCGCGAGGTGTTACCAAGGAACTTTTCAAAGAATTTATTCCGTATTACGACCCTGATATGTTCCGTGCTGTCGGACGTAACTATAGGGACCTTGTGAGACAAGCAGACCAGCTCGCACCGATGGAAAGAGTGAAGGCTGTGTCCAGGATATTTTCTTACTTCCGCAATCCGGACAAGGAAACGGTGCTTACTCCATGGAGAGTCGTGAATATGCATATCGGGGACTGCATAGGTGGATATGTCTTCTTCGATGAGGCTATGGAAACAGAGTCTGTCGCACCTCGCTTTATTGATCACGGGGAAGTTACGGACGCGGTTTTTAAGGATAGGAATACCAGAATACTGGAAATCAACTCCAAGACGGGACTCTATCCTCTCTATATGGCATATAGTGTCTTTGCGGAGAAACTCAAGGACTACAGAGACAACCACATGCTGGCTACAGATGTTCCTGTTGATATTCAAAATCAGATTTGGTACAATGTCTTGAAAGATAACATATTCGTCATCTGTAAGACAGAAATGGCGAAGAGCATAACCAAACGTACGCTTAGGGGTTTCCGACGGGCAAAGGTCAATGCCCGCTATTTTGAGGACTTGATAAACAAAATCACGAACCAAAGTGATATGTTTATCAAGAAGATGCACGATGGTAAGAATTATTGGAACAACGACGAATTAGAAGAATATATGAAATTCAATGCAGTGGTGGGCAATCCACCGTATCAAAAAGTTCTTGAAGGAACCAATCGATATAATTCCCTTTATCATTATTTTATTGATATCGCCAAATCGTTGAAGCCGAGTTATGTTTCGATGATTACACCAAGTCGTTGGATGACACGAGGCGCTCAAGGTATATCTGATAGGTGGATTGATGATATGTTATCTACAAAGCACATGATTCTTATCCATGATTATCTTGATGCCGGAGAGTGCTTCACGGGTGTGGAGATAAAAGGTGGCGTTAACTATTTTCTATATTCAGATACATTTGAAGGTAAATGTCATCATTATATACATAATGGGAGCAAAATTAATGATAAATATGGCTATCTGAATGATTGTAAAACAGGCGTAGTCATTCGTGACGTTTTGGCACAAAGCGTTTTCTCAAAAGTTGCTGATGTTGAAGGAGATTATTTTAAATCTAACAATTTTAGCTCATTGGTTAGCTCTCAAGCTTTCTTTGGGCAGGATTACAACCTGAATTCCAATTGGGTTGGTTTTAGCATGTCGCAAGATAATATTAATAATACCAAGTGTTATGTGAATAAACGACTTGCTCCGATGGGTTATGGTTGGATGCCTCGTTCTGAAATTCAAAAGAATAAAGAAACTATAGACATTAACAAAGTGTATATCCCCGAAGCAGGAGGCAATGGAAACGATGCGCTTGTTTTGGGAAAACCATTTTATGGAGAACCCAATAGTGTGTGCTCCAAAACTTATTTAATTATTGGTTTTGATTCAGAAAAGCACAATTATTCAAAAGAACAATGCTTTAATATAATCTCATACATCAGAACACGTTTCTTCCGCTTTATGGTTTCTATTAAGAAAAAAACGCAGCATGGAGATAAAGAAGTGTATCAGTTGGTCCCTCTCCAAGACTGGTCGAAGCCATGGACTGACGAAGAATTATATACCAAATACAACTTATCGCCAGATGAAATCGCTTACATCGAATCCATGATTAAGCCGATGCCTCAGGATAAGTTGTTCGATGATGCAAGCACACTCGATCCTAATTACGGTTCATTCAACCTGACAGAACATGGTGTCAATGTTGGAGATCGTATCACATACACTCCAACGGGCCAGGAATTGACAGTCCTGGAAGACAATAAAGTTGAATACGGTGGCAATGCCATGACGCTGGCGGAATTTACGGCGGAAAACATGCCTGAAAACAGCGTAAGTAAATCAGGTGTCTGCAAAGGCCCTAAGTATTTCTCCTACAAAGGCGTCACCCTATATAAACTAAAGAACTCATTCCTGAAAAACAAAGAGTAACTCGTGTTGAATTTTGATTAGAAACGATTTTTTGTTTAGAATGTATTATGGATAGATATATTATGCGCTTGAAGCACATAGAACCGAGTGTTGAGTCAGGGAACCCTTTTAAGAATTGTTCTACAGGACGGGAAGGAATCGGAGAGACTCTCACATCAATTGTGCATAGTATTGACCTTGGGGGGACAATTGCACTTACTGGGGAATGGGGATCGGGTAAGACCACGTTTTTGAGGATGTGGAAGCAATCTTTGGAAGACAAACATTATCCCGTTGTCCTGCTGAATGCATGGGAAACTGAATGGGCGGAAGACCCGTTGATCGCAGTAATCGCATGTATTAGAAGGTCTTGTGGGCAAAAAGAGGCTCTAGATGATCTCCTCTGCATAGCCAAAGAATTCGTTCAGCAACCACGACAAATGATTCGTTCAATTGTAAAAGCGTCGATAGATAATCACATCGGCGACGTATCTCAATCGATTGAAGAACAGACAGGGCAAGCTTTTGAAAAGGCTGTGACTTCATTTGATGGAAAAGAGAAGTCCATGGTGTCTTTGAAAGAGAATTTGGAAAAACTCGCTTGGAATGTTAATCAGGAAAGTGGTGATGAAAAGCCCTTGGTATTTATCATTGATGAACTGGATCGCTGTAGGCCGGACTATGCGGTAAGGATGTTGGAAGTTCTCAAACATTTCTTTGTTGTAAAGAATATAGTTTTTGTATGCGCTGTTGATAAAAAGCATCTGGAAGACTCTATTTGTGGCTTCTATGGAAGTGAGAAGATTAATGCGTCTGAATATCTCCGGCGCTTCTTTGACTTGGAAATTGGTCTCCCGTTACCGGACTATACCAAGTTTTGTGAGCATCTTTATGACTATTACCAATTGGATGATTTTTTTGAGTCTGAAGAGCGCCTTAAGTATCCTATATTCAAAAACAATGCGGAGGATTTCAAGTGGTTTCTGTCGTCTTTGGGAATAAAAAATGGGCTGTCGCTTCGTCAACTAGAGCGTATCACGGCATTTACGAAGTTGTCGTTGAGAAATATGCCGGTCGGGACATATTATTATCCGACACTCAGTCTATTTGTGACATATTTGAGGTTCTTTGATTATCAATTCTATACAGCATTAAGAGATCATAAGTGGACTTGCCAGAAAATTCTTGATGAGTTTCAGACGAGGTATATGAAATTGTTAGACACAAAACCCAATCCGTATGACCTGAGGAGTGATCATCAAGCTATGATTTTTTTGATTGGGAAGCTAATTGTCTCCTATAACAATGACAACAGAGCTAAAACAGAGAACATATACGATTTTCAAATGGAAAAAACCAACCTAACTCCTAATGAATCCTTTATAGCAAAGGAGGACCTTGACATGGCTTTGAAATATGCTAATCAAGGTTCTGACAACTATGAGTTATCTTGGCTATTCCGATATTTGGAAGTCTTGAAAATAGACTGACATTGGCAGTGGACCGTCTAATGGAATAAACATAAATTAGTGTAAGACAATTTATTGAATATTTGTGCTATGGATATACATAAACTTCTATCTGGTGGTGAGCGTGTAACGCTCGAATGTAAAAGGGCGTCAAAGGGCTTGCCGGCTTCTCTTTGGGAAACCTATTCAGCTTTCGCCAACACATACGGTGGAACAATACTGCTGGGTGTGGTGGAGCATATGGACGAGCCGGATAAATCCAAACGATTTGAGATGGTTGGAGTTGACGATGCTGATAAGATTCGAAAGAACTTGTGGGATATTGTCAATAACAAGGAGAAGGTTAATGTAAACCTCTTGAAAGATGATGATGTTCAAACCATAGATGTCGAAGGCAAAGCAATTGTTGCCATTAACGTGCCTCGTGCAGATTATACCATACGTCCCATCTACATCAATGGCAACCTGTCGAAAGGGACCTTTAAGCGCAATCATGAAGGCGACTATCATTGTTCAGAGCAAGAATTGAAGATGATGCTCCGTGACGCTAATGAAGCCGGTAACGACCGAATGATTTTGGAGTATTACACGATGGAAGATATCGACATCCCGACCCTGGAGCGATATCGTATCATGTTCAAGACAAATAACCCGGACCATGTTTGGAATGGACTTGATAATAAGGAATTCCTAAAACAACTTGGTGGTTATGCCATCAACCGCAAGGATGGGGTGGAAGGATTGACGATGGCAGGTCTGTTGATGTTCGGTAAAGGCCTGCCGGTAAGGGAAAGGTTTGATAACTTGCGTATGGACTATATTGATAAGTCTCATTTGATTGGTGACCAGCGATATAGCGACCGTCTTACGTATGATGGAACATGGGAGAACAACCTTTTCAACTTTATAAGGTCCGTGCTGCCGAAACTGACAAGTGACTTGCCGCGCCCGTTCAATATGGAAGGAGTTGTTAGAAATGACGACACCCCGCAGCATAAGGCGGTACGCGAGGCGGTGACAAACATGATAATACATGCTGATTTCATGGTGAACGGACTTCTAAGAATTGAAAAGTATGATGATCGCATCGTTCTTACTAATCCTGGTCTATTGAAATTGCCGTTAGAGCAGATTTATCATGGTGGAGAGTCAAAAGCCCGAAACCAGCGAATGCAGAATATGTTTCGAATGATTGGCTATGGTGAGAACCTTGGTTCTGGCTTTCCGCTCATTCTCAATGCTTGGAATGAAAAACACTGGCTCAAGCCAGAACTTCAGGAACAACCGGAACTGATGCAAGTGAAATTAACCCTGCATGTTCAACCTGACCCAATAAATGACCCAATAAATGACCCAATAAATGGCCCAATAAATGGCCCAATAAAATTGACCGAAAGACAGGAGTTAATTTTGCAAATGTTTGCGGAGGACAAAAGTCTGAGTAGGGAAAGGATATGCGAAAAGACGGGATTATCAGATGGTACAATCAAACGCGAGATTGCATTCCTAAAAAAGTCAGGATATCTGGAACGTATCGGGAGCCTTAAAACTGGATATTGGAAAGTAAATTCGCGCTTCACGCACTCCGTTTCCTGCTCCGATGTTTAACAAAAACGCCTTTTCGTGGTTCGGTTGGATTCGCTCTCTGTCGGTCGCGCATCCCTGACCCTGCCATGGGCAATCTTACGAATGACGGTGGAGAAAGCTGGCGCCAGCATGTGCCGGCTTGGCTTTTTCGTTCCGCACAAATCTACTCATAACCGCACAAGTCCGCTTGCGACCGAAATTCAAAAAATGGGATATTTTTTGGGATATTAAATAGAAAAAGTGGCTTACAAATGCCTGTAAGCCACTTTTCAGCGGAGAGAACGAGATTCGAACTCGTGATACGGTTACCCGTATGCAGGTTTAGCAAACCTGTGGATTCAGCCACTCTCCCACCTCTCCGGATGTTCTGGCCGAACGGTTGTCAAACCTTTCGTCACTGTTTGGACTACAAAGATACAAATTTTTCTTGGTTTACAAGAATCTTGGGGAAAATCTCGACAAAATCAGCACAAAAGGCAACAGGCAGGTAGCAGACGGGTAGCAGGCGGGCAGCCGCCGGGCAACAGACTGGTAGTAGTCGAGTGGCCGCCGGGCAGCAGACGGGCTGTCATCGGGGACCTCTACCGGCAGGGGTCAGCGATTCTGAAGCTTGAGAGTCAAGGCTATGAAATCATCCACACTCAGGCGCTCGGGGCGGAGATCAAAGACTGGGTCGGACAGGAGATCCGGTCTTATCAGCGGCTTGAGGGAATTGCGGAGGGTTTTACGGCGCTGGCCGAAGGCGGTCTTCACTACCGTGCGGAAGAGCTTTTCATCGCAGCCGAGAGCGGTGCGGGAATTACGGGTCAGGCGGATCACGGCGGACTGCACCTTTGGTGGCGGATTGAACGCGCCCGAACCCACAGTGAAAAGATATTCAATGTCATACCACGCCTGAAGGAAGACGGACAGGATGCCGTAGGTCTTGGTGCCCGGCTTCTCGGCGATGCGCTCTGCGACCTCCTTCTGAATCATGCATACGACCTCCGGGATGCGGTCGCGATGCTCAAGGATCTTGAAGAATATCTGCGAGGAAATGTTGTACGGAAAATTACCGATCACTGAATATTCCCCCTCGAAAATGCCGTCAAGATCCATCTTAAGGAAGTCACCCTCAATCAGATTGTCACCCAATTTCGGAAAATGCTTCTTCAGATAGGCAACAGACTCGCCGTCAATCTCAATGACTTTCAACGCCAGTTCCGGACGCGGTAGCAGGTACTGGGTCAGGACTCCCATTCCAGGGCCGACCTCCAACGCCTGATGCCCTTCAAGAGCCTCGACAATGTTCTTTGCAATGCTCTGGTCAGTCAGAAAATGCTGGCCGAGCGCCTTTTTCGCACGTACTTCCATAGGGACAAAGATACGAAATAATCCTTAAACACTCTTGGCGGTGGTGCAGCGGTTGACCAGATAGGCGATGGAGACGTACGGGATGCCGGAGTTGGTGGCCAGACCGATCTCGCAGGTACGGCTGTTGGAGTAGCCGACCGGAATGCCTTTGACCTGGTCTTTTAGCTTGCGGAGAGCATACTTGTTGAGTTCCGGGTGGGTCATGCCCTTGTCGCCGGCGAAACCGCAGCAGCCAACGCCCTCAGGGACAAGCACATTAGTGGAACACATCCTTGCCAGTTCAAGCATCTTGCCGGTCTTGTGCATCAGACGCATCGAGCAGGTGAGATGAATGGCTACCGGGGTGTCGGTCTGGTGGAAATCCAGCCTGTCGGCCAGGAAACCAAGGATGAACTCCGCCGGTTCGTAGAGCCGCATCTTCTTGATCTTGTGCTTCATGCGGTGAAGGCAGGGGCTTTGGTCGCAAAGGACAGGGTAGCGGCCTTGCTCACTGGCCTGCCAAAGAGCCTCCTCCAGTTCGGCTGTCTTCCTGTCGGCGATCTCCGGCATACCCTTGCTTTCCCAGATCGTACCGCAACAAAGGGATGACATATTCTCCGGGAATATGACCTCGTAGCCCGCTTTGCCCAACAGCGACACCATCTCCTCGACAAGAGGCTTGTCCACGGCGTGGTGATGCTTCGGAAGCCCCATCATCTGGTTGATGCAGCTCGGGAAATAGACTACCTTGCAGACGGTCGGCATTCCTGTGGCCGCTTCGGATGTTTGCGAGTCCGGGCGCTTGGACAAGCTCCCCAACCGGGCAGGTTCCGTGGCCGCTTCGACAGTCGAAGCGCCATCGTGGCCAACGGCGGCGGAACTTACCAAAGCCCTAAGCGATTTAGGAATATTATAGGCCTTAGGGGTGGCAGGAGTCCACAGCGGAATACGTATGGCGTTGTGCAGCCAGCGGCATAGGCCGCTCATGCCAAGGTCACCAAGCACGGTCTCGCCGGCTGTGGCCATCCTCAAAGCGCCGCGAAGGCCACTCTTGACACCGGCGTAATGACCGGCGACGAAGTTCCAGAAACCGTGGCCGAGAGAGCCCTCTGGCATATTCACCCTCCTCAGCTGATGAGTCAGGTCGGCCACATTGATGCCCATCGGACACGAGGTCGAGCAAAGGCCGTCCCCTGCGCAAGTCTGCTCCCCTGAGTAGGAATATTCCTTCTCAAGCGTCCGCAGACGAGTCTGTTCCGAGGCAGTCGGATCCGGCAACTCCCGCAGGGATGTGATCTCACGCTGCGTGGCGATCCTGGTCCGGGACGAAAGCGTGAAGCCGCAGGAAAGGCAGTTCACCTCGCAGAATCCGCACTCGATGCATTTGTTCAGTTTCTTGTAGATCTCCGCCAACTCAGGCTCGACAGCCTTGCTGTCATCCGCCCATGGTTTCAGCACCGGCAACGCCTTGAAATTCTTCAAGAAGCACTCCGGATCATCGTTGAAGATCACACCAGGATTCAGAAGCCCGTGAGGGTCAAACAATTCCTTCACCCGCTGCATTACCCCGAACGCCTTCTCGCCCCACTCGTACTTCACGAACGGAGCCATATTCCTGCCCGTTCCGTGCTCGGCCTTCAAGGAGCCGTCATATTTCCCGACCACCATCTCCGCCACGTCGCGGATCATCGCCTCATAGCGCCTCACCTCCGCCTCGGAATCAAACGACTGGTTGATGATGAAATGGAAGTTGCCCTCAAGGGCGTGGCCGTAAATGCAGGAATCGTCGTAGCCATGCCTGTCCAGCAGCGCCGAAAGATCCTCCGTCGCGTCTGGCAGATCCTCTATGTGGAAGGCGATGTCCTCGATAAGGCAGGTCGTCCCCTCGCGGCGCATTCCACCGACGGACGGGAATATTCCCGAACGGATGGCCCAGTACTTTCCGGCCACAGCAGGATCGCTACTGAATATGAATGCGTCACCGTCGGCTCCTTTAAGCGCGGAGAAGCCGCGCAGAACGTCCGTCAACCTATTCACATTGGCCTCCAGATCCTCTTGACCCGCACCGGTCACGCGAAGCAGAAGCGCGGTCAGATCCTTGTCGGGATAGTCCTTGAGCATCGGGTCATCAACGGACGCAAGTGACCTTTTGTCAAGCAGTTCAGCGGCATCAAGCACAGCAGGGTCAATGTCCTTCCGCAGCGCCACCACCGCTTCCGCCGCCTCCCGGATCGTCCCGAAATAGACCATCGCCGAGGCTTCCTTCGCCGGCAGCGGCAAGGTCTTCATCGTCACCTGGCTCATGAACGCCAGCGTACCCTCGGAGCCGACCAGCAGATGCGCCATGATGTCGAACGGATCCTGAAACCGCACGAAAGGGAATATGTTGAGTCCGGTGACGTTCTTTATTGAATATTTATACCTTATGCGGTCGGAGAGTTCCTTGTCGGCAAGGATTTCGTCCCTCAGGTCCTCGATGCCTTTGATGAAATCCGGATGGCCGGCCCTGAAAGCCTCTCTGGAGGCCTCGTCCCCCGTGTCCAGCACCGATCCGTCAGCGAACACCATCCGCACGCTCTCCAGTTCCTTGTCGCTGTTGGCATGGGTTCCGCAGCTCATTCCGGAAGCGTTGTTCATCACGATTCCGCCGACCATACAGCTTCCGATCGAGGCCGGATCCGGGCCGAATTTATGACCGTAAGGCTTCAGGATGGCGTTAACTCTTGAGCCGATGATCCCCGGCTCAAGCGTGATGCGTTTCCCGTCCTCGGAAACCTTGTACCTCTCCCAGTTCTTGCCGGCGACAACCAACACGGAATCGCTTATCGACTGACCCGAAAGACTGGTTCCGGCAGCGCGGAACGTCACGGGAACATCGTATTTCGAAGCAGCCCGCAGAATCCTTGAGACCTCTTTCTCATTGGACGAACGGATGACAATCTTAGGCACGAGCCTGTAGAAACCGGCGTCCGTACCCCAGGCGAACCGCCTGAGTCCGTCTGTGTAGACCGCGGTCTTGGGGACAAACGCCCCGACCGCCGAAAGGAACTGTGAATGCTTATTTTCCATGTTCAAGCAAGATACACTACTATGTAATACATCATCATTCCGCTGGCGATCAGCTTTATGCCTGTTCCGAAGAAGAATCCCAGGAAGGCTCCGAGAGCCGACTTAGCGGAATCCCATCCGTTCTTGCCGGAGAAGGCCAGCTCGGCGAGAAACGCCCCGAGAATGGTGCCGAGAATGATCCCGACAGGCGGGATGAACATACCGGCCAACAAACCGACCAGCGCCCCCCTGCCCGCAGCCTTTGTGCCGCCGGTAAGTTTGGTGAACCATGCGGGAACGAGGTAGTCGATGATGCAGACAGCCACCGTAATCCCCAACCACACCAGCAGGAATGTCAGCGACATGGGGTCACCGGCTCCGTCCGTGCCTTTGCCCCAGAAATAGAGAATCATCAGCCCGAGCCAGCTGACGGGAGGACCCGGCAAAGCGGGAATCACACTCCCGACAATCCCAATCACTCCCGCCAGCACGGCAAGGATGATGACAATAACGCTCATGAATATTCAAGGCTAAAGATAGTCCTAAGCCATGGCGGCCTCGACATCGTCCGGCTGGATCGGGAGGCGGTCAGGGCCTGTGCGGCGCGCTCCGTCCTCGGTCACGAGCACATCGTCCTCCAGACGTATGCCGCCGAAGTCGAGATAGTCGTGTTCCAGCTTGTAATAGTTCACGAAACCCTTGTCGCGCTTCTCGCTCTTCCACTTCTCGATGAGGGCCGGAATGAAGTATATTCCCGGCTCATCTGTGATGACATTGCCCGGAACAAGCCGGCGTGCCATTCTGAGGCTGCCGAGGCCGAGCTGCGTGGAGCGTTTCTGATCCGGATCGTAACCCACGAGATCCTCTCCGAGGTCCTCCATGTCGTGAACGTCAAGTCCCATATTGTGGCCGAGTCCGTGAGGCTGGAACAGTCCGGCGACTCCCTCGTGAAGCATGTTGTCAAGGTTGCCGCGCACGATGTCGAGCGAACGCAGGTCCTCAAGCATCAGCTTGGCGACGGCCAGATGGATGTCCCTGTAGGCGACACCAGGCTTTGTAAGCTTGAACGCCAACTCGTTGCAGTCGCAGACTATCTGATAGATGTCCCTCTGCTTCTGGGTGAACTTGCCGCTGGTCGGCAGGGTGCGGGTGAAATCAGAGGCGTAGTGCATATTATTCTCGGCACCGGCGTCGATCACCATCAGTTTGCCAGGCTCGATGACCTTGTCGTGCAGATGATTGTGCAGAGTCTCACCATGCTGGGTAAGGATTGTCGGGAACGACACGCCCCAACCTTCGCTGAGGGTCACACCCTCCATCTTGCCGACAATCTCCTGCTCGATGATCCCGACCTTGACGCTGTTGCGGGCCACAGTGTGCATCCGATAGCCAAGGGCGCATGCATCGTCGATCTGGTCGATCTCGCACTGCTCCTTCACGAGTCGCATCGAGATGACGGCCTGGACGAGTTCCTTGGAGGCGTGCTTGCCGCCGTCCTCGTCAATCGGAGCGACCCTGGCGACATCCTCTGTGGAGATGCCAACCAAAGCGGCCAGCTTCATCGTGTTGTAGTACCTGCTCGGCGGAAGGAAATGAATATTCCTGCCTGTGGCGAGAGCCTTTGTGACGGCCACGTTAAGCGAACCATAAGAGGCCGAGTTCTCCACGCCCACCTCCGCTGCCTTCGAGGCCACTGACGGCTGAGGTCCCATCCAGATGATGTCCCCGATCTCCACATCGTCGGCGAAGACGGTCTCCTCGCCGCTGTCAAGGTCAAGGATCGCCGCATAGCGAGGCTCGTCGAGCCCGAAAAAGTACAGCCAGGATGAGTCCTGACGGAATTTGTAAGCGTTGTCCTTGTACTGGGCGGCTGCTTCGACATTGCCCACGAACAGGGCGATTCCACGCTTCCCCTGCGGAGCGGTCTGAGCCATCTTCTCCAGCAGAGCCCTGCGTCTTGCGATGTAGATTTCCTTTGCGAACATATTCTTACGTCTTTATGTGATTGGACTTCGGTAAGCCCTGTCTGTGGCCACAGAACCTCCGTGACAGCCAAGGCCTCAATTACAAATATACAAAATTGATAGGTAAATTGACACTTAGTAAATGTTAAAAAATAACCTGCTTCATTTTGGGGGCTCTCTTATGCGGCCATTGCGGCCATGACATACTGTTGAGAACGGTTGAAAAGCCGCCCAGATAACTGCCTCCGAAAAAGCGACAATAATTTAGATTAAACCATTGATTATCAATGATATAGTATAGAAAAACTGGAGAAATTTTCGTAAATTTAGCTGTCCAACGGACCGCTCAAGTCCCTTGACCACGACTTCTCCACGTTCTCTGATGGTCAGATTGTCCCGCACGGCATCTACGATGTCACAAGGAATGTCGGCCATATGACATTGGGAATCAGTCAGGACACATCCAGATTTGTCTGCGACAACATCGCACGAGTATGGGAACAACACCTGAAGTGGCAATACCCTGATGCGCATACGCTTGTTATCCTGTGCGATGGCGGAGGATCGAATTCCAGTGCGCACCTCTGATGTCCCTTCAAAATGCCGCTGACAGGGCTGCGATGACCACCACAAAGAAGGGATTGAAAGTACATGTTCACATTAACTCAAAAACTTATGACATCAAGCGACCGATTGACGAATCGTACCAGAAGAGGCTTGCCAGGCAGGTTGTCTTCGCCCAGGAACTCGGTAAGTGGAACTACCTTGTCGAACCGGTCAACTGATGCAACTAATTTTTTACACATTACTAAAAGTACAATCACAGCAATAAAACTATTAATTTTACGTTCTTTTCAAAAAACGAGGTTGTGCAATAGTGGCTTAAAGGCTAAAAAGCACTACCTTTGAATGCTGTTAAATATGGTAATGTTCAAAGTCACAATTTGTGATTTTGAAAAAAATGAATATAAATATGACAGATAAAATAGAAAAAAAGGAGAGCAGCGAACTGACCACAAAAAGTGACCAGTTGGTTGGTGTTGACAATATAGAGCCTCTAATAAAAATCATTAGAGGACAACAAGTTATGTTTGACCGTGACCTTGCCACACTTTATGGCGTTGAAACAAAGCGTCTTAATGAGCAAGTAAAACGTAATATTAAACGATTTCCAGAAGATTTCATGTTTCAATTGACCAAGGACGAATGTTTAAGGTCGCAAATTGCGACCTTAAACGAAGGACGCGGACAACATTTGAAATACATGCCTTACGTATTTACTGAAAACGGAGTCGCTATGCTTAGTAGTGTTTTACGTTCTGACACTGCGATTGAGGTGAATATTCGAATAATGCGAGCTTTCACTTCAATGCGTCACTTTCTACAGAACAATGCCGAAGTGTTTCAGCGTCTCTCGACTATGGAATACCATCAATTGGAAATGCAACAACACTTGCAAGAATCCGACAAGCGTATAGAAGAAGTGTTTCGCAGATTGGACGAGGGCAATGCAAAACCGAAACAAGGTGTGTTCTACAATGGGCAAGTTTATGATGCCTATACTTTCGTGTCCGACTTGATTAAGAATGCAAAGAAACGTATTGTCCTTATCGACAATTATGTTGACGAGACTGTACTGACATTGCTCGATAAAAGAGAAAACGAAGTGTCTGCCGTAATCTATACTCAACAAATAAGCCATCAGTTCCAACTCGACATAGACCGTCATAATGCTCAATATGCACCGATTGATGTTGAAACATTCCGTTTATCACATGACCGCTTCCTTTGTATAGACGATGATGTATATCACATAGGTGCATCCATTAAGGACTTAGGCAAAAAGTGGTTTGGTTTCTCTAAGATGGAGATACTTACACCAGATGAATTGGTAGAACGAATCAATAGAGGATAATACATACGAAAATTTCAAGAAAAAGAACTTAGTAAATGTTAAAAAATAATTTGGATTTGTCGCTATTTCTATAGCAGTGGTGTCATATAGATCGGAAGGAACACATATCCGTTTTCTTCTTTATAATCCTGGGTATAAATTACGTAAGGAACATGAAGTTGTTTTTTGAACTTATCACGGAATTTTGACAAGGATGAGAAGCTGGAATACTTGCCAGATTTCACCTCAACCGGGCAAATGTTATGGGCGTTTGTCAATGTCGGCTTTTCTACAAGGAAGTCAACCTCCATCCTGTCCTCAGAGACCGTTGAATAATTGCTATAGAAATACAAAGAGTGACCGCTTGCAACAAACATCTGGGCGACAATGTTTTCCATGAGCATCCCTTCATTGATTTCCAACTTGCCAAGAAGAAGTTTCTGATACAGCTCCTCGCCTTGGATAGTCTTCTCATCGAACGCGTGAGAAATCAGGAGCCCAGTGTCTCCCATATAACATTTGAAAGTCCGGTCATCTCGTTTCAGTCTCATGCCTACCTGAGGTTCCGTAACACCATTGCAGATATTCACAAAACGAGCGTCCTTCAGCCAAAGGAACGATGACTCATAGCTTCTGTATCTCGCGCCTTCACCCAAACTTGCAAGGCGGAACTTCTTCTCATGTTTCTGAAGCTCGCCCGGTATCTGATCCCACACCGCCTTAACCTTTTCCGTGTACCCATTGACGTGCTTGTCAATGCTACGACGGTACAATGCCAGAATATCCCGCTTCACCGTGTCTACTTTACGGAATATCCCCGTTTCAACAAATTCTTTAACCGCCTGCGGCATTCCTCCGACAATCAGATACTGCCGGAACAGGGTCATCGCCTTACGGTGCATCGGGCCAAGCTGACGTCGATTCTCAAAACACGTCTTGACGAACGGCATGGTCATCTCATCGCCCAACGCCCATAAAAACTCCTCAAAATCCATAGGGTACATTTGAAGAGGTCTCTCCTCGGAAGGCAAAAGAATATCCTCGGTGTTCTCATTGATGCTTACCAATGACCCGGTCTCTATGTAATCATACCTTCCGTCCGCTACAAGATGCTTGATTGCCTGACGCGCCATTGGATATTTCTGAACCTCATCGAAAATAATCAATGACTCTCTCTCGTACAGCTGGACACCAGCGACATTCTGCAAAAAGATAAGAAATGTGTCAGTTTCATTCAGATACTCATCAAAAACTTCCTTCATCGCTTTACCGATGTGCGCGAAGTCCACAAGAATATATGACTTGTACTCATTCTTGGCGAACTCCTCCACTATGAAGCTCTTTCCCACCCGCCTTGCTCCTTCCACGAGGAGGGCGACCTTGCCTTTCTCCTCGTTTTTCCATCTCAAAAGGGAATCATATATTTTCCTTTTCATAAATCACTGTTTTTCAAAGACAAATATAACACCTCTGCACCGAACAGACAAATTTAATCACCACATTATGCACCAAAACGAGATTTTTGACCTTCCCTGAGAATGGTTGACACTTTTGGGGGTGAACCGCGCGAGTGTGAGAGAAATGAAAGTGTGGCCGAAGGACAATCCGGTCACACTTTCATGCTTTGTTTCACGTCGCTTCGACAGACCCGGCGACAGGACGGGAACTACTTCTCCTGCTGCGGACGGAGATCCAAACTGAGCTCGTCCAGCTGGGACTGGTCGATCATGGACGGAGAGTCGATCATCACGTCGCGTCCCTGGTTGTTCTTCGGGAAGGCGATGAAATCACGGATGGACTCCTTGCCGGCGAATAGTGTGCAGACACGGTCGAAACCAAATGCCAGACCTCCGTGAGGCGGAGCGCCGAACTGGAATGCGTGGATGATGAAGCCGAACTTATATTCAGCCTCCTCCTGGCCGATGCCCAGAACCTCGAACATCCTCTTCTGCACCTCGGCGTCGTGGATTCGGATCGAGCCGCCACCGAGTTCGGTGCCGTTCAGCACAAAATCGTAGGCATTGGCACAGACCTTCTCCAGATCCTCTTTCCTATTGCTGTAGAACAGATCCATGTGCTCCGGCTTCGGCGCGGTGAACGGATGGTGCATCGCGTAGAATCGTCCGTCCTCCTCGCTCCACTCAAGAAGCGGGAAGTCCACGATCCAAAGCGGGGCGAAGACCTTAGGGTCACGGAGGCCGAGCCTGTTGCCCATCTCTATGCGCAGTACACCCAGCATCGTCTGGACCTTGCGGTTGTTGTCGCCGGACATCACAAGCACCATGTCGCCGGTCTTGGCCTCGACGGCCTCGGCGATGGCCTTCAGCTCATCAGGCGTGTAGAACTTGTCGATCGAGGACTTGACGGAACCGTCAGCGTTGAGCTTTATGTAAATCAAGCCCTTGGCACCGACCTGAGGCCTCTTGACCCACTCGGTCAGCTCGTCGATCTGCTTGCGGGTGTATTCAGCGCCGCCCGGAACCGCGATGGCTCCGACGTAGGTAGCGTCCTCAAGAACGGAGAAGCCTTTGCCTTTCACCTTGTCTGTAATCTCGTGAATGGTCATTCCGAAACGGACATCCGGCTTGTCAGAACCGTACTTGTCCATTGCGTCGTACCAGCTCATTCTCGGCATAGGGTTCGGGATGTCAACTCCGAGGACGTTTTTGAACATCGTCCTCATCATGCCTTCGAACATATTCAGGACATCCTCCTGCTCGACGAAGGACATCTCACAGTCGATCTGGGTGAACTCCGGCTGACGGTCGGCGCGCAGATCCTCGTCACGGAAGCAGCGCACGATCTGGAAGTAGCGGTCGTAGCCGGCGACCATCAGCAGCTGCTTGAAGGTCTGAGGAGACTGCGGAAGGGCGTAGAACTGTCCCGGATTCATCCTGGAAGGCACGACAAAGTCGCGGGCTCCCTCCGGAGTGGACTTGATCAGGTACGGAGTCTCGATCTCCATGAAGTTGTGGGCATCGAGGTAGTTGCGCACCTCGTGGGCAAGCCTGTGCCTCAGGGCCAGCGCCTTCTGGAGAGGATTCCTTCTCAGGTCAAGGTAACGGAACTTGGCGCGGAGATCCTCGCCGCCATCGCTCTCGTCCTCGATGGTGAACGGAGGCACCGCGGACTTGTTGAGGATGTTTATCGCCTCAAGCCGGATCTCGATGTCGCCTGTACCCATCTTAGGGTTCTTGCTCTGGCGCTCGACAACCTCGCCGATGGCCTGGATGACATATTCACGTCCCAAAGAGGTCGCCTTCTCGACCAAGGCGGCGTCGGCATCGGCCTCAAGCACGAGCTGCGTGATGCCATAGCGGTCACGCAAGTCGATGAAAGTCATTCCTCCGAGCTTCCTGGACCTCTGCACCCAACCGGCAAGGGTCACCTTCTGCCCGACATTCTCAATGCGGAGTTCCCCGCATGTGTGTGATCTGTACATATCGTTATGTTTTGAATATTCATACTTACGCGGTCTGCATCTCACTCGCGGACCTGCAACTTGCAAAGTTAGCAAATTCTCCCCAAGAATGATTGAATATGCCTGATTTTCATTCCCGGTCATCGATAATCGAGGAATTGCGAAAGAGTATTATACCTCAAATCCCATTCGAATCTATAAACACTTTATCGAATGCTTACAATATGGGTTAATAATATGGTCGATCCGGATCGGCGATGAGCAGACATAATGACGGCGGGCAGCTAAAAGAATCTTCTAGCCGCCCGCCGCTGTTATGGACAACCATCCGTTTCCGATCAGACGGAAGGATGGAAGCACCCGCTTCTATTTCTTAGCAAGAGAGTATAACCATCTTACATTCGTAAGTTTATTGAGGAATCGCCATCCGGTGCTTGTGGCCGGAGCGTCAAGCCTATTCCCGTTAGGACCCCACATACAGAGATAGAATGAGTTGGACACACGGTTGCCACTCCAGAGATACTCTGGCTGGATGTAGTAGACCGGATTCTTCTCGTCCCCGTTCCACACTGTGGAACCCATCACCTTCTTATCCGTCCAGGTGAAATATCCGGAAGCCCCGTCCATAGCGCAGAGACGCACCTCGTTACCATTAGGGAGATAACCCAAAGTGTGAATCTTCCATGTAAGCGCTCCCTCTGACCTGTCGTATTCCCAGGTAATGTCATAATTTGGATTCAGGCCTGACATCTTGTAAGTGGAATTCTTCACTCCCGGAGAAAGAACGACAGCGACCGAATCGTATTTCAGATCAGCCTCATTCTCACGATTGTAGTAGAGCCAGTACTCTCCCTCGTACTCCTCGTATCTTCTGAAGCCCTCCGGTACGGTACCCTGGATCACGTCTGAAGAGTTAACGATTTCCAGCTTGAAGGTGCTGGCGTCAAACTTAAGCTCATCGAACGTCACGCCACCTATCTCAATCGGCTCGTACAGGCGGATACCCTGCGGAGTGAACATATAGGCGAGTTCCTCTTCCTTGTCACCGAACTTGAAAGTTATCTGCTGGTAGCTCTGGTCGAGGGAGGCCTTGACTTCCTGACCTCCTACAGACCCTTCCATTCCACTGATGATAAAATCCTCTGAGGCAGACCTTACCTTCTCAAGGAATGAAACGGCATCCTCTTCAAGAGGCTTCATCATAATGATGTTGCCTGAACGTCGGCCCATCATCTTCACGCAAGCGTCACTGACTTCAAGGAACATGAACTCAAAGTCTCCGCCAAGAGCCTGGTAATTAGTTGAGGACGGCGTGGAGAAGTAATGCATGAAATCGTTGTTCGTGTCGAATGAGAGGGTTGGGCCGGTGTCATTGCCAAGGCGGTAGAGGCTTGTGACCGTGTAGCTTAAATCCTCAGAAAGCTCGAAGCCAACCTCAGCGCTTTCCGCATCAAACTTAACGGTGTAGTTATAGCCACCGTAAGACTGGTACTTGTCCGGATAGTAGTACATCACCCATCCTTTTTCTGGTTTCATCAGAACCTTCTTAGCATTTGCGAGATAGGCGTTCATCCTCACGGTAGGCGAATCATCAAAGACATCCGCCTGATCCTTAAGACAGGACTGGAAGACGGTCCCGAACAAGACTGCCGCAAAAAGTATTTTGATTCTTGTCTTCATATTCATTAGTATTAATTAAGATCCAAACCGGTAAGATCAACATTACCGGAAACCACATCACCCTGGCGGCGAAGAACTGTCGCGCGGAGTACATCAATGTCAATCTTGAAGGAGTCCATCATGTAGGAACGGACAAAGTCAAGTTTGGTCTTGATCAATTCCGCGCCATTGGCACCGCCGGAAGCAGCCGTGGTAAGCTGTGACTCCCACCATTCCGGAGTGTTGACGACATAGAGAGAAAGCATCTCGGCGAAATCCTCACCTGAAGAGTGCTGGGCATAAGACGAGATGTAGCCTCTTTGGAGATAGCCGACATTGTAAGGAGAAGCGCTCCAGCTGTCTGCCACATAGGTAGTTCCAGTCACCTCACGGAAACCAGCAGGGTAATCTCTGGTCTGATTTAGGATGTGGGTGAATTCGTGATGGATCGTCTTGAAATAACGGCTGTTAAGTCCGGAAGCGGAATCCAGGTACTTCTTAAGGTAATTGACTCCGGCGAGAAGAATCTTCTTGCCGCTTTCCGCCGTTCCGAGAATGTAGGTACCATTGTTCTTGTACTGCCATTCACCGATGAGGAAAAATTCCTTAGGGAAATACTGACGTGTGAAGTCCATTCCACCGACCTCATCATAAGTCTCCACACAAAGATACTTCACCAGATGGGCGAGGATAACAGAACACTCATAATCCGCCGGGATCGTGTAATAGTTCAGATCGGACTCGATGTTCTCGTAGCGGTACTTGAACTCGATGTTGTAAGGGGTGACAAACTTGGCGTCAAGCCACTTGTCAAACTCATTCTTAGTGTATTGATCCACCGATATGATGCTGACCGGATCCAGTTCGTCCTCCGAGCAGGAGACGCTGGCGGAAAGGGCAGCAACGGCCATCAAGAAATATGTTATTGTTTTTTTCATTTTCATAATTTTTACTGAAAAATAAGTTTAGCGAGGGTTAGGTGTGATGCCGGCGGCAATGACACGCACAGGAAGCTGCATCGCCCTGCGAGGGTCATCAATAGGCATCGAATCAGTAAGGGTTTCCGGCTTGCCGGCCATGTTCATGCTTCTGCGATGGATCTCGATTCCGAAACGCTTCACGTCGAACCAACGCTGGCCAAGACCAAGAGACTCGATCCTCTTGGCGGCGACGATGCACTGGTACATAGCCTCTTCCTGAGAGCCTTCCTCTACGGCACCGAAAACAGGATTGATGTGCTTCTTGACAGTGGCCTTGTTCCACTCCCAGTAGTCCACCTTGTCGTAGAACGCCTTGATGGATTCCGGAGTCATGACATCCTTGGTCTTGTTGCAATTGTGTACCCAAAGGTTGAGGTCGTCGCAGGCCTTGTTGTAGTCACCAAGATGAACGTAGGCCTCAGCCCTGTTCAACAGGCACTCATCCGTACTCAAAGCCGGATAGACAGTTCTTACATAGCCGATTCCGGCAACAGGATCGGTGTACTGGAATATTCTTGGGCATCTCCAGAAGATCACTCTGTCCATACTTCCCGTGTACACGGACGGGGCGTCCTTGTAGGCGGATGTTCCCCAAGGCTGGGCGGCCTGGCAGTCCTCATAAGTGGCAAGATAAGAGCCGTGCGAGTACATCGAGGCTGTGCTGTACGCTCCGAAAGCCTGTCCCATCACCGAGAAGGCAGTGAAGAGGAGAAGGTTAGCGTTGACAGACGGATCAACATAGTGGAGGGTGGTAGGCTGCTGCTGAGGGCTTCCGTTCGGCATTGTGGCCAGCACGTCATAATCCCTGAGCATTGTGGCAGGAGAAGACCCAAGACACATGTCCGCATACTTGATCACCAGATCATACTTCTCGTAGAAAAGGTAGAAACGGGCCGCAAAAGCATAGGCCGCGAGCTTGTTGAAATGGTACTTAGGCACCGTGTAGTTGTCATCACCCACAAGAGCCAGTCCTTTCTCAAGATCCTCCTCGATCTGCGCGTAGACAGCTGCGACATTCCCTCTTTCGTACTGAGGGGCGAGAGTGGTCTCCGGCTTTGTCATGTACGGGATTCCGAGATCAGTGGTGCTGGTCTTCTTGTTGTACTGCAGACAGAACATATTCACGAGGATGAAATGCGAGTAGGCACGGCAGAGATAGGCCTCGCCTAGAGCCTGACTCATCGCTGTGGAGCGCTCTGGCCCGCCGAGTTCGTCGATGGCGATGATGGCCTGGTTGGCGGCGGCGATGGCCGAATAATAGGATCCCCAGATTCTCTCGGTAGACTCGTTGTTGGATTCCTGCAGCTCACTCCATTGATAGATGGAATCGAAGAAGCGGCTGGTACCCGTGTACTGGACACCATAGTTGTCCACATTGTCAGAGTAGAACTCCGCGATGAGGATGTGGTCATACTCTGAATAGGCGGAACCCACCAAAGAGATCACTTTCTCCTCGGAATCGACAGTGGCTCTGTTGTCCGGAGTCGTGTCGAGGAATTTGTTGCAGGCTGAAAGGCCAAAGATGACGGTTGCAGCCAGAATGTATGATATTTTGAATGTTTTCATGTCTTTTCTTGTGTTTAGAGTCCGAGTTTAAGTGTCAAAGTGAACTGCTTAGGCACCGGAACAGCCACACCTCCGGTGTTGAAGAACTCCGGATCCTGTCCGTTCAGCTTCTTGTCAGCATAGACGAGGAAAAGGTTCGTAGCCTGCAGCTTGAGAGACATAGAGTTCATCTTCATCGCCTTTACGATCTTGGACGGCAACTCATAGGAAAGAGAGATCTCCTTCATTCTGATGAAGTCTCCGCTCGCGATGCGCTCCGTGGAGTAGTTGTAGGCATTATAGGCATAACTCAATGATGTGTACTTCTTGTTCTGCCAACGGCTGGCGATGACAGGAACAGTAGTGGTGTTCTCGTCTCCCGGAACAACCCAACGGTTCTTGAACTCCTTAGGCATCGAGGAGAGATCAGAGTAAGAATTCTTGAAGACCGGATCAAGCCTGATGACGTTGCCGAATGAGTAGGTCATGAACACATTCAAAGTGAATCTCTTGAATTTAAAGGTGTTGCCGAACGAGCCGACATCGGTAGGTTCAGAAGTTCCGGAATATTCAAGGAATCCGAGCTTGTCCGGATCACTGTTCTGGAAGTTGATGTCCGTCACAGTGACATCACCGCTCTCGTTGAGGAAAGTCGGAAGGCCCTCGGAATTCAGACCCTTGAACGGAATGGAGAAGATACTGTGGTTCGGATAGCCTTCTTGGGCGAATCCGGTACCGGAGATCAGGTCAATGACTCTCTGTGAGGTAAGAAGATCCGTAACCTCGTTCTTCGTGTGCGAGTAGATGAAGTTCGTTGACCAAGAGAAGTCCTTTGTCTTGATGTTGGTCGTGGTGAGACTGAGTTCCACACCGTTGGATTTCATGGAAGCGATGTTACCGTACTTCCAGACCTCACCGCCGACACCCGGAGTGTTGGTAAGACCAATCAGGTCAAAGTTGTTTCTCTTGTACCAGTCAAAGGCGAAATTGATCCTGTTGTCAAAGAAGCCAGACTCGAAACCGATGTTCAGCTCATGCTTCTTTTCAAATGTAAGATCCTCGTTCGCTAGGCTGGCGATGTAGAGATGAGACTCTCTGAGACCTGAAGAAGGTCTCCAAGGTATCTCGCTGCTGATCTTCACCTCGGAGTTATTGACCCAAGAAGGGCCGCTCTCTCCCGTCAATGAATATGAAGCCTTGAGCGCGAAGTGGGAAACATAAGGGTAGAGGCTCTTCATGAACGGCTCGTCATGGGCGTTCCATCTTCCGGACACGTTCCATGTAGGGAGCCATCTTGCCGTGCGGGACTTGCCAAGACGGTTTGAACCCTCGTAGCGGACGGTGCCGTTGACAATGTAGCGGCCTTTGAATGAATATGTTCCCGTACCGAAGAAGGCGGCTCTGCGCTCACGGGAGTTGCCCATGGTGTAGTAGTCCGCTCCGTCCTCGGAACTCTTCTTGAACACGAGGTAGTTGTAGTTGGCGATCTCGCCCATGTCATACTGCATGCCCCAGCCTCTGAACCAGACAGCGTGACGATCCACACTGTTGACCTCCATACCACCGTAGAGGTTCAGCATGTGATCCTCGCCGAACTGGTCGTTGTAGCTTGCGGTCGCGCGGAAGTCCCAACCATACATCTTGTTGTCAGTACGTTGGAATATACCACCATGCGGCAGCACAGTCTCTGGAAGAGAATAAGGATTGTCCGGATCCGTGTAGAGGAACGGGTTGCTGTTCCTGATGGTCGAAGTACTCATCTCCCTGTAGGCAAGAGCCTGGTTGGAGTTGTCGAGCACATTGTGCTCACGTGTCGTCTGCGAGTACTTAACCGAGGCCAAAGCACTGAGTTCCACCTTCTTGATCGGGGTGTACTTCAGTTCTGCCTGATTTCTGAAATTGAAAACATCAAGATCGAGATAATTGTTGTCCAGCTCGTACATGATGTTGAAAGGAGCGTAGTTCCTGGTGTAGAACTCATCCGGATCAAGAGTCCTGGAGGTGTTCAGTGCATAGGAGTACGGGTTGATGTCGAAGTCTCTCTTTACCTCACCTGTAACGGCGTTGATCGAGGAGCTCAAGGTTCCAGGAGCCTTCTGCTTTCTGTAGGAGGCGTTGCTGATAAGATTGAGGGAAAGATTGCTGAAAATCTTATAGGTCAGGTTCATGTTGGCCGTGTAGCGCTGAACCTTGCTCTGGTTTGTCCACCCTGGGTCGTCCATGATACTCATTGACGCATAGTAGTTTGTCTTGTCTGAGCCGCCAGAGATGCTGACAGAGTGCGTGTGCTGGATGGCGGTGGAGAAAAGACGGTCGAACCAGTCCGTGTTACGGTACTCTGCCGCGCGGAGGTACTCCGCCTTAGCTTCAGGAGTGTTGGCGAGAGCGAACTTACCGGTACTTGGATCGTACTGGCTGAGAAGCTGATACATCTTTCCATAGACACCACTGTCAGAGGCCGTGGAGGTGTGGGCATAGTTAAGCCAGCCCTTCTGCTGAAGCTCCTGATAGATGCCCATCTGATCCTGTGAGTTCATGATGTTGAATGTGCTGTACATCGGCTTCAGACGCATGGTATACTCACCGTTGTAGGTGATGTGGTTCTGCCCCGCGCGACCTTTCTTGGTGGTCACGACGATGACTCCAGCCATGGCACGTGCGCCGTAGATGGAAGTGGCGGAACCGTCCTTAAGGATATCAAAACTCTCAATATCATCGGAGTTGAGGCCGGCGATCGCTGAGGAGATCAGGGTGTTGGCGTCACCAGAGGAAAGATCCTCGGCGCTGACCTCGACCACGTCCTCCATGATCACACCGTCAACTACCCACAGCGGCTTAGACGAGCCATAGATGGAGGTCGAACCACGGACACGGATCTTCGGAGCGGTTCCGAAGGTACCCGACACGTTCTGGACGGACACACCAGCCACCTTTCCTTCAAGGGAACGGCTGATGTCGGCCATACCATCCAACTTGGCGTCATTGGCGCTGATCTTCGTAGCAGATCCGGTGAACATTCGCTTGTCCATTTTCTGCATACCGGTAACAACAACTCCTTCAAGGACTTCGGAATCCGGCTCAACGGTGATTTTCATCACGTCGGCGATCGCGACCTTCTTTTCCTTGGCTCCAAGGTAAGTCACAACAACGAATTTCGCACTTGCTGGAACTCCAGTAATCTGGAAATTTCCGTCGACATCGGTGATTCCACCGATTTTGGTTCCTTCCACCGAGACATAGGCTCCGATCGCCGGCTGTCCGTCCTCTGAGAAGACGACATTACCCTTGACGGTTCTTGTCTGGGCCGACAGCATACCAGCCATCGTCAGCAGAAAGACCAAGACCATACAGATTTTTTTACTCATAGTACCTGGTTTTGTTAAACTTATTTATTAGTTAAAGTGTATTCAGTCTCCTCAAAATCAACAGCGAAGCCTTTCTGCAAGAAATGAAATCCAAGGGGAAATCCCCAAAAATCGTCTTCCTACAACGTTTAAATGAAGGCGCAAGATAGGAAAAAGAATCTATAAAACAACAGGGAGGGCATAAAAAATCCCAAATTTATGTGTTCGGGATTCCAAATAGGCAACAAAAACCGACGGAAGTGACACAATGTCGGAATGCCCCTTAATAATTAGAGACTAATACGTGTGCAGGCTGAAGCCTTGGGCTGAGGGGAGGTAGTTTACGCCCCACCAGCACATCTGGAGGAGGATGAAGGAGAAGATCAGGAGGGCGAGGGTGCGGCGCAGGGTCTTGTCCGGTTCCTGGCCTTGTCCTTGACGGAGATGCATGTACAGAAGATAGCTGAGCCAGGTGGCGGCGGCCCAGGTTTCCTTAGGATCCCAGGTCCAGTAGTCACCCCAGGCCTGTTTGGCCCAGAGGGCGCCCATCACTATGCCCATTGTGATGAATCCCCAGCCCATGCGCACCAGGGTGTCGCAGAGGCGAAGGTCGTCTTGAAGGGACGGTGACAGTGGACTTGCGGTCGCTTCGACAGTGGCAGGAGCTGTTGACCCCGCAGCCGGAGCGGATCCCGCGGCTGAACGGCGGGTCAGCCAGAGAATACGGAGGGCCAGGATGGTGGCGATGCCCATCACGGCGTAGGCGAACATATAGACGATGACGTGCGGGACGAACCACGGGCTGCGAAGAGCCGGCATAAGTTCTTCGGTGTGAATCTCTGGCTTGAATATGTTGATGCTGGCGAACATCACGGCCATCAGGCATCCGAACGGAAGTACCCAGCGGTAACGCCAACGAAGATACACCACGAGCCCGATCAGCGAAAGGAACAGGCTGAACCAAAGGCGGGTCTCCCCCATAGTGCGGAGAGGCGGACGCCCAAGCGAAATCCAGACCCCGACAATGAATGTCATGAATATGGCAGAGCCGCATCCGGTCAGAACGGCGGCCGGGAGCCTACGTTTGGAAATCACGGAGACAATCGCTCCTGAAATCCAGAACAGTGACGCTGCCAAGGCGAACCAGACAAACGAATCCCAACTCATAACCGTTCCTCCTTTTCATTGAAAGTTTCACATCCTAAGGGAGCGGCGCCATCTTGTAGTTTTACAGACAATGGTCCTTTCTTTCCAAAAGACGGTTTGAAGCCAGCAAAAAACACCATCGCCGCGGCTGAGACAAGCAGCAGCCACAATGCTATGCGGAAAACCTCCGACAAAGGCGAACAGACACACTTGAATATGCTTGCGAACTCTCCTCGTTCCGTGTCCGACAGGTAGTCCGACTGGTAAATCCACCACGAACCGACCTTTGCAGGGTGGTTCACAGCGATTTTGATCTCTGATGAGCGGCCGTCAGGAAGGGTCAAGGTGACCTCGGAAGAATATTCATAAACAGAGAAATCCCTGAGTGTCAACTCGAAAGGGAGTTTGACATATTCATAAGTGACTTCGTTCCGCGCTTGATGGTCCGGGACATTCGGCATCGCGATCATAACCGTCCGGACGGTGCCGCCGGAGCCGAAAAGTCCGGCGATCAGAATCACCGACAGGCCCAGATGGGCGCAGGTCACCCCGAGGCGATGCTTGCTGAATCTATGAATATCCTCTATCGTGTTCAGTGTGACGCTTGTCGCCAAAAGAAGCAACGCGAGGATGAAGATCGGCGACCGGCTCATATTCCTGAAACCGAGAACGCCGAAAAAACCGTCCCTGCCCCCGTCCTGCGGTACAAGCCCGAAGACGAGCAGCAGGAACAGCACGATTGAGATCGAGGTCAGGCAGGCTTTCCGTCCGGCCAGATGCCTGAACAGCGGCCAGCGGTCACGCAAAACATAGATGACCACCAGAAGACAGACATAGAGCAGGGCCGCCAACAGCCCGAACGTATGACCTGCGACAACCATTAAAGACTATACCATTGATCCGACAGGAGTTTGACGGCTTCCCTCACGGTCTTGGCACGGTCTCCGGCAGTGCCGCACTCGAAACTGACATAGTTCTTGTAGTCCATGTGCTGGAGCGCCCGGAATCCGGACTTGTAGTCGTCCTTCGCGCCGTCCTCTCCAGGCATCAGTCTGCGGCCACGGCTGGCGATGTGGACATGCTGGAGGTACTCGATGCCGGCTGATGTCAGCGCGCCGTAGTCGGAGGTCTCCTCGGACATGTGCCAGAAATCACCCATCACCTTCACGCCCTTGCTGTCGGAATCGCGTGCGATCGCGGCGGCGTCGGCAACCTGACGGAGATAGAAGGCCTCCCTCCTGTTCAATGGCTCAAGAATCACGGTCGTGCCGTGCTCAAGGGCGAACTCTCCGAGGTCGTGGAGCTGCTCGCAGAGGTAGTTGCGGGTGTCCAGGGTGTGGGGTCTGCACGGAGTCTGGCCGTTGAAAGCCGGAACCATTATGACTCCCACCGAGCCGAGTTCACCTGCAGCGGCCACGATCTCGCTCATCGATTTGTCGAACGACGCCTTGACCGCCTGGTCTTCGGCCAGGATGAAGCCGTCGAATCCGGCGCAGATGGCAGAGACCTCGATGTCACGTCCGCTGAGGGCGTTACGGATCTCATTGACGCGGGCAGGAAGGTTCCGTCCGTTCGGCTCGAAACCACGCACCTCCAGGTCTTCCATGAAATCCAGCTGCTCGCCCAGATTCTTTCCCGGGGCAATTCCTTCCTGAAACGAGAGCTTCAGCTCAAGACGTGGCACGCACTTCTTCTTGTCCAATGCAGTGGCACATCCCGGCAGCATAGAGGCCGCGGCCAAGGCAGCTGATCCGATCGCCGCTGACGAGAGAAAATGTCTTCTGTCCATAATCAATTACTTTTCAGTTCCAGGGACCGGGACAGTGTACTTGCTCATGTCCATCTTGCCGAGCTCAAGCTTCTCCGGAAGGTAATCCAGAGCGGCGGCGCTGATCTCGTCCCAGGTGATGGTGTTGCCGGTGTAGGCCGACTCACGGCCCATAACGCCGCAGAGAGAAGAGACGCCACATTCTCCGGCCTCCACATGAGCCTCACCCTTACGGATGTGGTTCACCCAATCCACATGCTCAAGCACGTACGGATTGGTCTGCTTGTACTGAGCCTTCTCCGCCTCGAAGTCAAACTGCCAGAGGACATTGCCCTGAAGATCACGGATGGCGAAATCCGCCGAGCTCCAGTAGCCCTTCGTTCCGTGGACACATTCGCCGATGTTGGTCGAGCAACCGTCGATCTGACGCGACATACTGTGCAGATGGACGCCGTTCTCATATTCAAAGTCAATGCTGAAGTTGTCGTACTGGTCGCCGGTGACACGGCGCTGGCGGCTGCCGAAACCGGTCGCCTTGATAGGGTGCTTACCGATCATCCAGTTGAACACGTCGATGTTGTGGACATGCTGCTCGACGATGTGGTCGCCTGAGAGCCACTTCCAGTTGACCCAGTCACGGATCATCCACTCCATGTCGCTCCAGCCCTGCTGACGCTCCTTGTACCAAAGCATTCCCTGATTCCAGTAGACGTTGCCGCCGGTGATTTCGCCGATCATTCCCTCCTGGATCCTCTTGAAAGACTCCACGTAAGGTCTCTGATGGTGGCGCTGGGTTCCGGTCACCACGCTAAGCCCCTTGGCCTCAGCCTGTTTCGCCGTCGCCATGATCAGACGATAGCCCTTCGCGTCCACAGCGATAGGCTTCTCAAGGAAGGAGTGAACCCCCTTCTCGGTAGCGTACTGGAAATGCGTCGGACGGAAGACTGGCGGAGTGGCGACAATCACCATGTCCACGCCGGAGTCTATCACCTGCTTGTAGGCCTCGAAGCCGACAAAACAGTGATCCTGCGGAACTTCCTGGCTCCACTTGTCCTTCAGGCTGTCACGGAGGCTGCCGAGGCGGTCAGCGAACACATCGCCCAAAGCCGTCACCTTGATCCCGTCGGCGGCATTCAGCAGATCCTCAACGGCACCGCTTCCACGACCGCCGCATCCGATCACTCCGACCTTAAGTTCCCTTCCGTCAATGGCCTTGTCAGGAAGCTCGGGTACATAGTACTCGCCCGGCTGCCTGAGGGGAGTCATCTTACCGGATTTGTCACCACCTGCGCAGGCGGAAAGCAGAACGCTTCCACCCACCAGACCCACTCCGATCCTGGCACTCCTGCCAAGAAAGGATCTTCTGTCCATTTTGTTGCTCATTTTATTGATAGTCTTTATGTTATTTAATTATAAAATTCCATCGGGAACATCGCACACAACTCTGAAACCGATACCCTTGATGTCAGAGTACCACCAGATGCTCTTCGGATTCTGCGGGTCAGTGCGGAGCCAGTCATCAGTCTTGGTGTGGGCTCTGGCGGCGCAGCGGACAAGCGAGGCGTCATCTGAATATGCCCCGCCGCGGACCACGAACTCATCGCCGCTCTCCGGACCCTTCGGATCAAGCGCGCCGTCGGCGATCCTTGAATATGCATCCGCGGCATAACGGTCGGAGCAATACTCCATGACGTTGCCCAGCATATTCTTAAGCCCGAACGGATTAGCCCTCACTTCGGAAGGTTCCTGTGTCTTGCCGAAACTATCCTCCGAATAGACCACATAACTTGCGATCGAGGTGGTGTCAGCCCCGAAAAGCTTGTTCCAGAAAGTTTCTTTTGAATATTTCTTCGGACTTCCCTCGAAGAAGTACGGGGTCTGGGTGCCGCCACGGGCGGCATATTCCCACTCCGCCTCGGTCGGAAGGCGGTAGTTGCGTCCCGTCTTGAGCGAAAGCCACTGGCAGAAGGTCTCCGCCGCGTAGTGGGTCATCGTGATCGCCGGCCTCTCGCCCATTCCCCAGCCTTGGTCCGGGAATCCGAACGGAGGTGTCGGGCCGCTGACGGCATCCACATCCGGGCGGCTGTTGTTGGCGTAGATCTTCTCCGGCGGGGTTCTGCCCTCTGACATTGTCTCGTTGTAGAACGCCCAGAACTGATGCCATGTCACCTCGACCTCGCCCATGAAGAACGGAGATATTATTACTTTTTTCCGAGGTCCTTCGTCCGCCGCGCGGAACGGCTCGTTGTCCGGGCTGCCGATCGTGAACTCGCCTCCCGGAACAGCAACCATCTTGATCGCGGCTGTCGTACCGGGAACCGTTTCCGTGAAATTCGCGAAGGATGTCACCACGGCAGCACTGTCGTATCTCTCACCACCCCCTGTGTCCATCACCTTGCCTTCCAGTCTTTTATGCTCGTAGCCCGGCATGTCGTGGCCGGTGTTCAGATGGCAGCTGATGCACTGGAGATTCAGTTTTCTGGAGTTTTCCTCGTAGTAAAGATGAGCCGTGATGCCGTCATCCGTGATTCCGGTCGGGAAAAGATTGACGTGACACTTCTCGCAGGATTCATTATAGACGATTTTGGATCCGTGCTCAAGGGTTCTCCTCGAACTCCAGTCAATCTCATCCTTATCCTTGGTCATCTTGGCCCACAGATCCTTGGCTCCCATCCTGGCCTTGATCATGTAGTAGCGAAGGTAGCCGTTCTCTTTCGGAGGAAGATGGCAGGAGGCGCAATCCGTCACCACACCGCTCTTGCTGTTGTAGTGCTCGGACTTCTTCCAGTCCGCATCAGCCTGCTCGTGGTAGTGGCAGCTCATGCAATACTCGTTGGTGGAGGTGCGGCTCATCGCCCCTCCGACCGCCAGCATGGCGCACACACCGATCGCCAGCCCACCAAGGCCAGCGAATATGATCACTTTTTTCCTGCCTCCCATAGTCGTGTTGAAAATTCGTTTTAAACAATCCCGTAAATTTACATAAATCCTTTCAGACTGCAAATTTTTTGTCGACGAACGGGAACGGGATTTTCAAAGCGGCCTGCACGACAGGTACCTCAGAAGGAATAGGCTCCAGGGCCGATGCTGTGGATCTCGTAGCTGGAGTCGTCCTGAGGGTCAAGGATGGCGGCATCCGTGTTTTTCGGGACATAGACCGTGGCGTGGGTTCCAAAAGGGATCCGGCCTTCCATGCGTACCTTGTCACCGTCCACCGTGACTTTGGAGACCAACGTTCCGTAAGGAGTCGCCGTCGTGTAGGAGACTTCGCCCAGCTCACGGACTGGAACCGGACGGATGATGATGTGCTTGTAGCCAGGCTCTTCCGGATCAGTGCGCACTCCCGCAAGCATCCTGTAGAACCAGACGAGACCGCCACCGAACATCGGATGGTTGCGCGAATCGTTGCCGTTCCACTGCTCCCACGTGGTTGTCGCACCCTGCTCAAGCCACCATCCGAAGCTCGGGAAGTCCTTTTGGTTGAGGAGCGCCCAAGCGACATCGTTCATTCCGTTCAGGGCAAGCGTCTCATAAAGGAAGCGGTGAGCGACGAATCCCACATTGACATGGCCGTTGTACTTGACCATCAGCTCGTCGCGGAGTGTGGCGCGCACATCCTCAAGTCTCTCGCGGGGAACACCCATGTACAAGGCATAGACATTGGAGCCGAAATCCCCGTAGCTTTTTGTCTCAGGATCGTAGAACCGTTTGTTGAAGGCGTCACGGATTCCTTCGGCCTTGGCGGAATAGGCGGCGGCTCCCGCCTCGTCTCCAAGCACCTTGGCCGCTTTCGATGTGATGTCGGCGCACAACCAATAGAAGAATGTGTGGACGAGTTCGTCCTGAGGCAGGCCGAATGCCGGAGCCCAGTCGCCGAGGTTGTACCAGTAGAGAGGCGCGCCCTGAGGCGTAGGCTTGTGGAAGGACGAGGTGCCGTCCTCTGCCCGCCAGGTGTCGTAGTAGCGCACGAAATCCTTCATCGGCTGGAGGCAGTCGGCGAGAAGCGTCTTGTCACCGTAGCTGTTGTAGAACTCCCAAGGCATGACACAGATGGCGGCTCCCCAGGCCGGGCCTCCTCCACAGCATGGCTCCCACGGAGCACCGTTCGGAACATAGCCTGACTCCGGATTCTGACTGCCCTTGACATCGCCGATCCATTTGTTGTAGAAGGAGGCGGCATCGAAGTTGGCGAGAACCATCGGCATGGCTACCTCGCCGTCGCCGGTGTAAGGAAGTCTCTCCCGGTGAGGGCAGTCGGAAGCCACTCCAGCGTGCATGTTGTCAATCTGAGACTGTCTCCAGATCTTTTCGATCTGACAGAACAACGGATTCGAGCAGTCAAACTCGGCGTCAGGCTTCACATTGCTGCCGACCGACTCTGCCACGACCTGTGTGGCGTCAAGGTTCTCTATCCCGGAGACTATCGCCTCCCGGAACACGTACCAGGTGAACCGAGGGCTTGTCGTGACCTTGCCGTCGGAAGCGCAGACATATTCACACCTGCCGGCCGGATACTCGGACAGGTGGTTAACCCTCAGTGTGTCTCCTTTCCTGACATTCACGCCGTCCAGCTTGACCCATCCTGAGATGACCTTGCCGAAATCAATCTTGAACGTGCCGTCCTCCAGACGCTCGAAACTGACAGGCTTAAGGGTTTCCAGCACCTTGTCTGTCGGTCCCATGTTGGCGGTCAGCCTGCCCTGCGGAGCTTCCTTCAGGACGGCGTGGCTCAATGAGGAGTCATCCAATCCTGGCTTGTTCCATCCCGGAATCTCAAAGTTGGCATCATAGACTTCTCCCTGGTAGAGGTTGCTGAACACGACCGGAGAGTGAGCCTCCTTCCATGTGGTGTCCGAGCAGACATATTCAATGCCTCCGTCTGAATATTCAAGCGCCATCTGCAGGATGAACCTCGGGTAGCCGTAGTTCGCTATGGTGTTGTTGTTGAACAACCCTTCATGGAAATAGCCGCTCCCAAGGAGCATCGAGACGGCGTTCGCCCCCTTGCCGAGCATGTCGGTGATGTCGTAGGCGAGATACAGGGTTCTGTAGGCTGTGACTTCCGGCTCCAGCGGGATCCGCGGGTTGGTGAGAAGCGCCGGTCTGGCCGTGTAATCCGTCAGGCCAGGAACGAAATAATCGTCTCCGACCTTGCCGCCGTTGATGGACATCTCGAACCAGCCAAGTCCGCAGACAAATGCCTTCGCACGGACAAGTCCCTCTCTGACAGTAAATTCCTTTCTGAATATGGGTGCGGAGTTGTCCGCCTCCGGAACGCTGTCATCCTGCCATGAGGCACCTATCCACTTCGCCCGCCAGTCACTTTCGCTGAACATTCCGGTCGTCCAGCGGGCAGGTCTCGCCCAGGTGGAGACCTTGTCCTTGCCGTCCCAGATCCTGACCGTCCACCAATAGTCCTTCATGGACTCCATAGCCGGGCCTGAATATGCCACCAGATGCGACTCGGCACCAACCGTCTTACCCGAGTCCCAGATGTCGGCCTTGCCTTCCTTGAGGGCATTCCTGTCCGTCGCCACCAGCACCTGCCACGCCGTCTGGGTCGTGTTGTTTATCCAGGAGAGCCTTGGGGCCTGGGTGTCAATCACGATGTCATCGCCTTCCTGGTACTCGCACCGGAGGGATTCCGGCGCCGTGGCCGCGCCACATCCGCATAAACCCAATGTAAGACCAATAAACATTGCCGCCAGAATGGCCGGCCGGATTCCTGTTGTCTTCATATTTCAGTGTCTCGGTAATCCGTTACTTGATCTGAGGCAGTCCAAGATCCACGAAGGTACGTGGAGCCGGGGTCTTCGGAAGTGGCTTGCGGTCCTTGATCTGCTGAAGGGCAACCTCAATGGCCTTGTCAAGCTGCTGATCCTCACCGGCATATTCCTTAACAGGGTCATTGTCCAGCAGGATGTCCGGATCGACACCGTGGTTCTCGACGATCCACTGTCCCGTCGCCGCGTCGTAGTTGGTGAAGAACGGCACGCGCACGTCGGTTCCGTCCATGTAAGGCAGTGAGCCGCTGATGCCCACGATGCCGCCCCAGGTTCTCGTCCCGATCACGGTTCCGAGGTTGTTGGCCTTGAAGCTCCACGGGAACAAGTCGCCGTCCGATGCTGAATATTTATTGATCAGCAGCACCTTAGGGCCCGTGTGGGTCCCTTCCGGAATGGTTCCGTTCTGGTTGGAGTTCCTGTACATCGTCATCCTGTAAACCTTGCGGAGAAGCCTCTCGATGACCATCGGAGAGATGTTTCCGCCACCGTTGGCGCGATCATCGATGATGAGAGCCTCCTTGTCGAGCTGAGGATAGTACCAGCGTGCGAACTCGTTCAGTCCCTCCGGCCCCATGTCAGGGATATAGATGTAGCCTACCTTGCCACCGGACTTCTCCTCAACGGTACGGATGTTCTTCATAACCCATTCGTAATGCTCAAGAGGATATTCATCGGCGATAGGCTTGACAACGACCTTGCGCCCGCCCTCGGCGGCCGACTTGCTGACGGTCAGTTCGACAAGTTTGTCAGCTTTTCCGACAAGGAGCCTGTAGATGTTGTCAACGTCCTTAAGAGACTGTCCGTCAATGGCTGTGATGAAATCGCCCTCGGAGATATTCATTCCCGGTTCGGTCAACGGTGAGCGGAGTTCGTTCCTATAGACAGCGCCGGAGTAAATGTGATTGATCTTGAAGTAACCGCTCTTGTCCTTGCTCATCTTAGCACCGAGAAGGCCCATCGGGATGCGCTCAGGCTTAGGGTAGTCGCCCGGATTGACGTAGGCGTGACCGCTGGCGACCTCGCCGATCATTCCGCCGATCACGTAATTGAGGTCAAGACGGGTCTTGACATAAGGCAGGAGAGCCGCATACTTCTCCTTGACGGCCTTCCAGTCGCGGCCGTGCATATTCTCAAGATAGTAGCCGTCGCGGAACGCTCTCCAGACCTCGTCGAAGATCTGAGGCCACTCCTGGGCGTAATCCACTGTCGTGTACATATTGTCAAGGTCGATGGCCTCGCCTCCGCCGACTTTCGCGGACGGGAAGCTGACGGCTGTCCATTTGCCCTTGGCAGTCGAAAGTGCCTTCTTGTCTCCCGGACGGTAGATGACCATTCCTTCAGAACACTGCTCAGACTTACCGGTCTCGAAATCAAGCACCTGAGTACCACGACCATCCCTGTACCAGAGCTTCTTGCCGTCAGAGAAATATGAGCGTGAGCCTCCTACAGGAAGTTTTATGGTTCTGTCTACCAGGCCATTGATGTCGATCTTCACGTCCACAGTCTTCTTGCCGGAAGCAGCATTGCCGGCGTCTTTAGAAGCCTTGGCGGCCTTTTTGTCTTTGGCGGCTTCCGCCGGAGTCGCTTCATCCTTCTTATCTTCGGAAATATTCACAGACTCGCTGTCAGTCGGCAGCAGCGGCGAAGGTGTGCAGGCTGCGAGCATCGTCATATAGACCCCGCTCCTGTCAGTGTAGGCGAAGTTCCACTCGATCCAGCTGTAGATCGGACGGAAATCCCTGTCAGATGTGAATATCAAGTATTTACCATCTGTTGAGAATGTCGGGGAACTGGAGTCGTACCATTTCTCCGTGACAGGATATTCCTTGGCGGAAGCGAGGTTATAGACATAGACCACGCTCATCTTGTTCGGGGCAGGGCGGCTGTAGGTAAGCCACTTGCTGTCAGGGGAATATTCAACATCCCTTATTTCCTGTTCAGGGCATTGAAGAACAGTCCGTTTGGTTTTGGCGAACGGATCGACCTCAACGATGCGGTTCTTTCTGTCGGTGTAAAGGATGTGCTTGCTGTCCGGACTCCATTGAAGGTCACGGATGTAGGTGTCGTTGTCCTTGGTGACCTGGACAGGCTCGCCACCGGCGGCGACATCGTAGAGGTAGACCTCGGTCTCCCCTGTTCCGTCCCCTATGAAGGCGATGTACTTTCCGTCAGGACTCCAGTCGGCGCTGCGCTCGTTCGAGCCAGGGGTCTTGGTGATGTTCCTCGTGATGCCCTTTCCGACAGGCACGTCGAAGAGTTCTCCGCGGGCTGTGATGGCCATTCTCTTGCCATCTGGGGAAAGACTGAACGAAGAGCGGCCTTTCTTGCCGACATTCATCCTTTCGGCACGGGCATAGACAAGGTCGGAGCCAAGGGTGATGTGGATCCGCTCGGTCGCCTTTGTGGCCGGATCCAGCTTATAGAGGTAGCCTCCTTTCTCGAACACAACGAGTCTGCCGTTCGTGCTCGGGAACTTCACGTCATAGTCATCGAATGATGTCACCTTGGCCGTGGCTTTGGTCTTCGTGTTGTAAACGAAAAGGTTCATCGTCATGTCACGGTCGGACGCGAAATAGATCTCATCGCCTACCCACATCGGGAATATGTCCTGTGCCGGGTTGTCGGTGATCTTCTCGACCTTCCTGCCGTCGTAGATCCAGATCTCGTCGGCCATTCCGCCACGGTAATATTTCCAGGTCCTGAACTCTCTCATCACCCGGTTGTAAGCAAGTTTCTTCCCGTCTGGCGAATAGGAGCAGAAGCCTCCTTCCGGAAGCGGAATCTCCTGAGGCATCCCGCCGTTCACGGAAACCGTCCAAAGCTTGCCGGAAAAGCCATCGCCAGTGCGGTTTCTGAATATGATGTTCTTTCCGTCAGGTGTCCATCCCATCACGATGTTGTTAGGTCCCATCCTGTCACCGAGGTCGTCACGTCCGTTGGTGGCCGTGTAGGTCAGGCGGACAGGCTCTCCTCCCCCTGCCGGGATGATGTAAACCTCGCGGTTGCCGTCATATTCACCGGTGAAGGCGATCGTCTTGCCATCCGGTGAGTAGTGCGCGAACATCTCGTAGCCGATGTGGGAGGTCAGTCGGCGTGCCTCGCCACCGCTGAGCGGAGCCGTGAACAGGTCGCCTGCGTAAGAGAACACAACTTCCGTCCCGTTGGTTGCCGGGAACCTCAGAAGCCTCGCCTCGTCGGTCACTTCAGCAGGCCCACCAACCGCCGAAAGCGTCATTCCTCCAAGAAGGAGGGTCAAAAACATTCTTTTCATAATATTAATGAATTATTGGATTTCACGTGTTAGCCAAAGTTTCAGCAATGGATCCGAGAGAGTATATTCATTGCCCACCTTTGTAATAAGGTCCATTTCAAGGAGCTGTTTGGTCGCGGACTGGACGGAGCTTGCGGACTTCAGTCTGTGCCTTTTAACAAACGCCGAAGCCGTCAATCCTTTGGCAACGCCCTCTGAATGAATCGCATACAGCAATTCTTTCTGCTGTTCTGTTATTACCGAAAGTTGCTCCCGGATGCGCCTGGAACTCTCCTCGATAAAGCGGTCTATCATATTGTCCACAAGATTAACATCCGCGGTTCCACCTGTAGCCGTCTCCGTGAACACATCGTGCATTATTCTCTGCACATAAGCGGTTATTCCCTCAAACACATCATAAGCCTTGTGGACACAATCTTCCGTAACTGTCTTTCCATACCTTGCGAACAGATCCCGTGCAAACCGAGCATAAACGCCCCTGTCAATCGGATCCATACTCAAATTGGTCGCACTCTGGTAAAACGGCCTCTTTGAGTCCAGAAACATCTGATCCATTATCCTCCTCTCACTGCCGGAAAAGATAAAATTAGAGTTGGAAGAGCGCTGAATATTCGCCCTCAGCAATGCCTCCACACCTTTCTCGCGGTATTTCACAACCTGCTGGAGCTCATCGATTACAACAATGCAGCGCCTGTCCGTCTTCTCCAAATATTCGAATATCTCCTCAATGGTATATTCAGGAGCGGTAATATCCCCCAGACGGACGTTGAATGTCGGCATTCCACTCACCGGATCAAATCCAAAACTCCCTTGAAGCGACCTTAGAGTCGAAGCGAAAGACTTCATAAGTTTGTCACTATGCCTCGCGACCTTCTTGAAAACCCCATTTCCGAACTCCATTATAAGTTCCCTCAGACTGGAGGTGTGAAGAATATCCACGAATATCACGAAAAACTTGTCTTTCAGCCTCTCTTCATCAAAGCAATGATAAATAAGCTCCGTCTTCCCGACCCTCCTCGGAGAGGTCAGAACGACATTTTCCCCATTTAATATGCAGCCCGTCAACCGCTTGGTTTCTGTGTCCCTGTCACAGAAAAATTCTGGAGGAATCCTTCCCGCGACAAAGAACGGATTGATATAATTGTCCATAGTTAATCCCATCTATGGCAAATATAGCAAAAATTATTCTGCCAAAATTATTTTATCAGAATAATTTTGACAAAATAAATTAAGTTTGTTCCCCAGAAAGCCCTCTCGTGTACCAACGACCTTATTATAGAGGCTTGGTACACCAGAAGGCAGTTATACGTACCAAAGGCATTATTTAGAGCACTTGGTACCGCAGAGAGGCTTCTCGTGTACCAAAGACCTTATTATAGAGGTTTGGTACACCAGAAGGCAGTTATACGTACCAAAGGCATTATTTAAAGTACTTGGTACCGCAGAGAGGCTTCTCGTGTACCAATCCCTTTAGACATTCACAGATCGACACCCTTAGGGCAGAAAAATCAAATGGCAAATTTTGGTAACGTGCAAAATTTGCCATTTGCCTTTTTTCTGCCTTCTGTCAGCAGTTGTTTATGCAGTTTTGGCTTACGGTGCTTCGACAAGCCCAGCGACCAGAGCACATACTATTCAGTCAGTCCCCTGGCACGGAGAAGAGCACCCGGGTCCGGCTGCGCGCCACGGAAGGAGAGGTAGAGGGTCATCGGTTCCTCGCTGCCACCCTTCTCAAGGAAGGTCTGGCGGAACTTCAGAGCCACCTCAGGATTGTAGATGCCCTGCTGCTCGAAGTACTCGAAAGCATCCTTGTCCAGAACCTCGGCCCAGAGATAGCTATAGTAGCCGGCGCTGTAGCCGCTGTTGAAGATGTGGTTGAAGTATGTGGTGCGGTAGCGAGGGATAATCTCGTCGATAAGACCCATCTCACGGCAGACCTTCTTCTCGAATTCAGCCACATTGGCAGCCTGGTCTCCCTCGGAAAGCTTCGCGAGATCCTCCTCGGTGAGTTCGTGCCACTTCATGTCAAGGATGGAAGCGGCGCAAAGCTCGGAGGTCATAAAGCCCTGGTTGAACTTCCTGGCATTGTTAATCTTGGCCACGAGGGAGTCAGGAATGACCTCACCGGTCTCGTAATGCTTGGCATATTCAGCGAGAATCTCCGGCTGGAAAGCCCAGTTCTCATTGAACTGCGAGAACGTCTCCACAAAGTCACGGGCGACATTGGTTCCGCTGACGGAAGGATAGTGGCACTTTGTGAGAAGTCCGTGAAGGGCATGGCCGAACTCGTGGAACACAGTCTCGACCTCATCAATGGTGAAGAGGGCCGGGAGAGAGTCGGTCGGAGCCGTCATGTTGCAGACGTTGATGACGATAGGGCGAACGTCATTGCCCTGGGCGTCAACATACTGCTCACGGAAGTTCGTCATCCACGCGCCGCCTCTCTTCGAAGAGCGAGGGAAATAGTCGGTCGAGAATATTCCAAGAAGACTTCCGTCCGCGTCAATGACCTTGAAGGCCTCGACGGCAGGGTTGTAGAGCGGAACATCCTTCAGCGGCTCGACGGAGATGCCGTAAAGCTTGTTGGCGGCGAAGAATATGCCGTTGCGGACATTCTCCATCCGGAAATATGGCTTCGTCAGATTCTCGTCCAATGAATATTTCCGCTGACGTACCTTCTCGGCGTAGTAGAACCAGTCCCAAGGCTCGATCCTCGAACCTGCGGCCACCTTACCGGCCTGGATGTCCTCATCCATAATCACCTGCATGTCAGCCACCTCTTCCTTAGCCTTGGCCACTGCCGGGCCGATGATCCTGTCAAGGAAAGCGTCCACGGTAGCAGGGTCGTGAGCCATCTTGTTGTCCAGCTGATAGGCTGCGAAATTGTCGAAGCCAAGGAGTCTGGCCTTCTCGGCGCGGAGTTTCAGGATCTCAAGGCAGAGAGCCTTGTTGTCATATTCATTGCCATTGTTGCCCCTTGACGAATAGGCTTTGAACATCGCCTCGCGGCGGTTCCTGTCCTCGCAGGATGTCATCTCGGAGGTGTAGGATGAGACAGGGAGTCCGAATTGCTCCTTGAACGCGTTGTTCTCGGCCAGAAGGTTCGTGCCGAACTTCTGCTGCGCGGCGGCGATCTTCTGGTTGATCTCCTTAAGCCTTGCCTGGGCGGCCTCCTCCAGATCCACACCGTTGCGGGTGAAACTCTGGTAGAGCTTCTTGAGAACCATCTGCTGCTCTCTCGTAAGTCCGCTCTGGTCAGCGTCATAGACAGCCTTGACACGCTCGAAGAACGCCTTGTTCATCGAGATGTTGTCCTCGTGCTCGGTCATCAGCGCGGTGGCCTCCTCGACAACTTTGTTCATCTCATCGCTGCCTTCTGTCTCCTGAAGGTTGAACAGCACGGCCGTCGTCTTGGTCAAAGTCCTGCCGGACAGCTCGTAAGCCGCCACGGTGTTCTCAAACGTCGGCGCATCCTGATTGTTCAGGATGGCCTCAAGTTCCTTGTTCTGCTCCTCAATCCCGGCCTTGACGGCAGGAATGTAATCGGTAAGCTGAATCTTCTCGAACGGCGGAATGCCGTAAGGTGTGTTCCATTCCTCCAGGAACGGATTGTTCTTTGTCTGTGTGCAGGCTGCCATCATCGCGATCGCTCCTAATGCTAAGATTGTTTTTTTCATCTTAGTTTGATTTAAATTTTAATATGTTAATATCCATTATATTCCATCAAATCAATGAATATGCCCGAACACGGGAATACGGATTATCCCACAACCCATTTCTCGACGGTGCGGGTCCGGGAGGAGATGTTGACGCCGACTTTGACGAGGGTCTTGCCGTCCTCCAGTTTGTACGGGAGCATATAGCCTTTCTCGTCGATTTGTTTCAGCGCGTCCTCGGCGGAACCGTCAACCTTGAACTCGAAGACGTAGATGCTGTTGTCGGTGTAGCAGACGGCATCGGCACGTCCGATGGCGGACTTGACCTCGGTACGGATGTAGAACCCGAGCAATGAAAAAATCAGGTATATGATTGTCTGATAGTGCTTCTCGGTCTTGTTCTCCAAATCATTCGGGATTCCGGCGAGGTAGGCCTGAAGCTTCTCCATCGCAAGGTCGATGTCTTGGGAGTCCATCGCGGCATAGAAATGCGCCACGAATCCGGAGGCTGTTCCTGTCTTGCTCGGATATTCACCGAGAAGTCCTCGGGTGAAGCCTATCTTGACTTCCCTGTTCGGGTAGCCGAGGGTGTAGAGCTGCATCCGCTCATCGTAGGACTTGATGGTCAGGTAACCAGTCTGATAGAGCATCGGCAAGGAGTTGTCGGAGAGTTCCGGAGACACGTCAAAATCGGACTGGGGAACCAGCGGGATGTTGTCCAATGTGGTTTCGTCAATCGGGTTACGCCTCAGCCTTTCTACAAGGTAGGTCGGCGTGCCGGAATCAAACCAGTAGCTGCCGACACGACGGTCACTCAAGGCATTAAGCAAGCTGAAAGGATTGTAGATATCCTCGGACCCATCGCAGAAATGATAGCCGTCGTAGTTATATTTCAACAATTTCAGAGCTTCTTCGTAGGAAATCTTCTGCCTGTCGGCAAGCGCCTGCACACCATATTGAATATTGTCCTCCAGCTCCTTCTGAGAAATACCGCAAATCGCCGAGTATTTAGTCTCCATCGAAATATTCTTCAAATTGTTCAGCTCGCTGAATATGCTGAGCTGGGCGAACTTGTTGATCCCGGTGATGAATACAAACCGCAGATAAGGGTCAAGACTCTTTATCGGGCTGTAGAAATTCCTCATTATCTGCCTCAGGGACGGAAGCCTGACCTTGTCGTTCATCACATCCAGCAGCGGTGCGTCATATTCATCAACGATCAGCACTGCTGGTTCCCCGGTCTTGGCAAACGCCTCTTTTACCAGAAACTCCAACCTTGCGTTGACATCCATCTTGTCCAGATTCTCACCTTTGCCATAAACTCTTTCATATTCAGCAAGTTTATAGTCGAGCTGGCGCAACAGTTGATCCTCGTTCACGTGCTTGGCCGTGGACATATCGAAATGGAAGACCGGGTGCCGCTTCCATTCTTTCTTCTCCTCTCCGGCCTTTAGCCCCTCAAACAGATCCTTCCTTCCTTCGAAATAGCAATGGAAAGTCGAGGACAGCAGGGATTTACCGAAACGACGCGGACGGCTCAGGAACACGTACTGATACTTGTTGGCAAGATCATCCACATATCCTGTCTTGTCGACATACAGATAACCACCTTCGATGATCTTGTCAAATGTTTGTATCCCGATAGGATACTTTATTCTCTTCGCCTCCATAGCCTTTAGCATTAATGTCCAATCCCAAAGTTAACGTTTTTTTCCAAAGGAACAATGCTTTGGCTCCCACAGGCATTTGACATCCATTTAAAAAAAGCCTCCACACAGCGAATGACTGTGCGGAGGCTTTCTCTATTTGCGATATATTATATTACCTTTTCAACACCATCGAGATCAATGAGGGTGAACTGTGCATTGCCCTTGTAGATGGTAAGGATGCCCTTGACATTGATTGGGGTCCCGGCAAGCACCGACGGGTCAATCTGGGTGTCTGCGAAACGGGAGTAGCCGCTCGTGCGGATCTGGACGGTCTGGCTGCCCATTTTGAAATACTGGCTTACGGCATAGGCGTCGGCGTTCTTCAACAGGGTAGCCTTGAGTTCCGGATCCGAGATCTTCCTCGAATAGTCAGCCACATCCCCGTCATCGAACTTTCCGGAATTCAGGTAGCCGATGAAACCCTGCTTGGACATCGCCCAGGTCGTTATGCCCCACGTCGGATCCGCGACCGGCTTGTAGTCCTTGCCTGTGCCGGAAAGGAAGATCCTGTTGGACGAGGACTTCTTGTCCTTGTAGGAGTCTATGTAGATCAGGCAGAAGATCTCGTGGGCGTAGGTCAGGCCGTCAAGCTCGACATAGCAGCCGATGTTCTCCTCTTTCAGAAGATCGGCGGCGGAGACTTTCTTAGGCTGCAGCGGAGTGTCAATCTTACCTCTGAATATGTGAGTGTCAATGATGTACTGAACCTCGATGTAGGAGGTCTCATATTCACCGGTAGGATCGGCGTAGCCCAGCTGGATCATTCCGTTGTAGGCGCCGAGCGTGAGGCCGCCGCACTTGACATAGACCCACTGGCCGAGCTTGTAGTCGTTGTAGAGGGCGTTCTTGCCGATCTTCAACTCTATGCCGCCCGTGGCGTCCTGGATGTAGATGCTCTTGTAAACATTGCCGCTGCGGTCATCGGAGACCACCTGCCCTCCGATGACGATGTCCTTCTCGATCTTCACCGGACCGGACTTGTACAGAGCCTTGAGCTGGGCGATGGTCGTGTTGGGGGTCATCGTCACAGGCTCGTAGACATCAGCCTTGCCGTAGTCCGTGGTGAAGACCTGGTCCCACTCCTCGCAGGAGGCGAGGGCGAAAATGGCGGCGATCAGCGCGAAATATATTCTTTTCATACCTTGGAATCCTTAGAATCTGAAATAAATGTTCAACATGTAGTTGATTCCGCTCATGTAGAAGTACTTGGAATCAAACCTGTAGAATCTCTCCTTGCTGACGGTGTTGTCCACAAGGCGGGTCTGCTCGTAGCCACCGGTGCGTACATCCCTGTTGTTCAGGAGGTTCTTCACCTGCATCGAGAAGCCGAGCTGGTACTTTCTCTGAATATACCAGGACTTGCCCACGCTGGCGTTCACGAGCATGAAGTTCTTGAACTTCTCCTGCGCGGCCATGTACTCGATCTCCTGGGCGGTCACCTGACCGTCAGGCCCGGCTGTGGCCATGTCCGTCCTGTAGAGAGGGTTCATGTCCAGATAGGAGTTCCCGAAGAAATCCACATCCGCGTCGATGAACCAGTAGTTCTTGTTCCACGCGAGGCCAAGGCTGGTCGCAAGCTGCGGGGTGCTAGGCACATAGTGCTGCACGGTCTTTCCGTCCACGGTAGGATGGCTCTTCCAGTAAGGAATCGTCACTCCGTAGGTTCCGGCGACATATTCAGCGCTGTTGTCGAAGGTCTGGTACATCGTAGGGTTGGAGGTGTAGATGTACTGGCCGTAGGTGAACACTCCCTGAAGGGAAAGGTTCGGCACCGGAGTCGGCACCTTGAAGCCGAGCTCGACTCCGACGTGCCTCTCGTCGATTCCGGACATCGCGAAGTTGGTGAACGAGTTCTGCGAGTCATCGTAGAAGCTCATCACGTCCGTCTGATCCTTGATGGAGGTATAGAATCCGGTGACGCGCACATCGTAGCCGGAATTGCTGTAGGCGTAGTTGATGTCCGCCGTCAATGTCTTGATGGTCTTGAGGTCAGGCATCACGGTGTTCCTCGTCCTCGGGGAGATGAACGCCTGGTTGAATGTCGGGGCCTCGGTGATGTAGGCTGCGTCGGCGTAGATCCTGTGGCCTCCGCTGATGAAGTAGCCAAGGTTGATCTTTCCGGATCCCGTCAGGAAGTCCTTCTTGTCGGACTCACCCTTCGAGGTGATCGGCCTGCCGTCGATCTGGTCGTACTTGGTGATGACTTCCCCATTGTAGGTGAACGGGTTGCCGTTGTCGTCAAGTCCCGGGAAAAGACCCTTCCTCAAAAGACCTTCCCTCCAGAATTTCGAATATCCAAGCCTTCCGGCCACCGTCGCCTCGAAGCCGCCGAACGTGAAACGTCCTGAGGCCCAGGCCTCCGCGCGGCGGACGTGGGCATAGTAGTCGTAGCCGTACTTGTCACCCTGGGCAAGGGTCTGGGCGGCTCCGTTCTTAAGATAGTAGTCCAGATCGTTCTGGATCATCGTCGGATAGGCGGCGAAATCCCTCTCGGCGAACTGGTCGATGTTGACATAGTAGTCTCCGCCGAGCAGGTCGTCCAGAATCTTGTAGTACTCCGTGCGGTTCCACTTGTAGGAGAGTCCTCCGTTGACTGTCAGGAACTTGACAGGATTCCACTTGGCGTTGACAGCGAAGTTGAGGTCGTTCTGGTCCACACGCCTCTCCTCGATCACGTACTTCGAGCGGTTACCTGAGGCGGTGGAGTTCAAGGAGTTCACGGCATAGAGACGATCCCAGTTGATGTGGGTGGTCGATGGGAGGTCGGTCTCCCAAGCCTCCTTCGCCCATGCGTACTTGGCGAAGTTACGACGGTTGTAGTCCGTGTTGTCCATGTAGAAATAGCTCGGAAGGTTCCTGTAGTAGTCAGGACGAGGATCCGGGGCATCGTACCAGTCAAGAGCCGTGTAGCCGTTCTTGCCGAATCTGTAAAGCACTGTGGCCGAGGCCGAGAACTTCTGGGACTCCGGTGTGAAGTCGTACTTGAGGATGGCGATCGGCTCGTGGGTCTTGCGGACGCGGGCGTTGCGCACCTTGCCGTTATAGTAGCCCCAGTTGGAGTTGTACATGTTGTCGCCCATCAGATCGTAGACCTCCTGGGTGGAACCGTTCTGCGCCCCACGCTCGCCAGGGGCGGCCATGAATGTGAATCCCAGCTTATGCTCCTCGCCGAACCTCTTCTCCACGGCTCCGTAGTAGCCGAACGAGCGGTAGAAAACACCCTTTATCCAATCATTTCCGCCAAGCCTCGCTGATGCGCTGAAAGCGTAGGACCAGCCGTTGTCCAACTGTCCGGAAGCGTAGGTCAGCATCAGGCGGAGCCTGTACAGAGCGCTGTTGGTCAGCACGCTTCCTCTCCAGCCTGTGCGGACGGAAGAGGCCATCGGCATGATGTTCGTGAGGCCGTTGTAGCCGCCGAATCCGAAATCGGAGACCTCGGCTCCGTTCACGGACTCCTTGCTTCTGGTGGCCTCGTTGAGACCGCTCCAGAGGGAGTACGGCGTGTAGCCCGTGATCGCGTCGTTCATCCTCACGCCAGCAAGATAGACATCCTGTGACTCACTGGAATAGCCGCGGACACGGAAGCGCACGGAACTGAAATTGTAGCCGGCCATGTTGTTGAACACATCGTTCTGGCCGAAAAGGATGGTAGGGCTGTCCTGATAGCCGGAATCGTCCATGTCGAACTCAGAGAAACTGGCGTCGTCCACCTCGGCGACTTTCGCCACCGGGGTCAGGGACAGGTTGAACATGTTCTTGACATAGCCGTCATTGACGGTCACGTTCACTCTGGACTGGAGATAGTCCGGGCTTTCGATGACAAGGTCGTACATTCCGTCCTTCAGGTTCCCGATCTGGAATGTTCCGTCCTGTCCGGCCTTCACACGGGCGACTTCCTTTCCTTCTGAATACAGGATCAGATCCGCTCCGTCAATGGTCGCCTTGCTCAAGCGGCTGACGACCGTGCCTTTCACGCCACCGGTGTAGTTCTGGGCCGACAAAGTCAGAGCCAGAAACAGAGCCGATGCGGCAAGGAATATTCTTTTGTTCATATTTATTGAATATTAACTATTTATCCATTTGGAGGGTCACTTCGACAAGCTCAGTGACCGAGCCTCTGCGGTCACTGCACTTTCAGTCACCGAGCTTGTCGAAGTGCCGAAGCGACTGAAGTAACTACTTGTTACTAATGACAATATAGGTCGGGTAGTGGTCGCTGTAGCCGCCGACGTAGGAGCCGGATGAATATGTCCGGAACGGCGTACCCTTGTACTGTCCTGTCTGCTGAACCATGAACGGCTGGTTGAAGACGCGTCCGTAGTACTTGCCCTTCACGATCGGAACAATCCTGAGCGTTCCCTTCGGAGCGTTCACAAGCGCCTCGTTCGCAAGGATGATGTCGTAGATGTTCCACTCGCCACGATAGGCCAAAGAGCCGTAACCGGCTTTCAACATTGAGGTAAACGGAGAGAAGAAGTCCATCTTGCCGACTTCGGAGACATTCTCCTTGCCGTGCATATAGACGGCCATGCTCTCGTCCGTAGGGTTGTCGTTCATGTCACCCATCACCACGATCTTGATCCCGGGATATTCATTCATCAGTTTGGCGGAGTTCTCGTAGATGATTTCCGCGCCACGGCTCCTAAGGTCGCTCCCCTTGCCTCCGATCCTGGATGGAAGGTGGGCGACGAAGAACGCGAACATCTCGCCCTTGATCTCGCCCCTGACCATCAGCACATCACGGGTGCGGAAGTGTCCCTGAGACTCCTCGTCCATGTCGAACTTTATGTCCTTACTGTTGAAATCAAACGGAATGGATTTGCTTTCAATCAGTTTGAACTGCTCCGGCCTGTAAAGCAGGGCCACATCGACGCCTCGGCGGTCCGGACCGTCATAGTGCACGATCTGGTAGTTCGCGTCGGCGATCTCCTTCTGGCTCACAAGATCCTCAAGCACATGGCGGTTCTCAACCTCGCTCAGGCCCAGAACCGTGTGGAAAGCCTTGTTCTCGTCAGCCATCGCCTTGATCACCGTGGCGATGTTGCGGAGCTTGCGGTTGTACCGCGCGTCAGTCCAGCGGTTTGCCCCGTCGGGGAGATATTCATAGTCATTCTTGCCCTCGTCGTGGTAGGTGTCGAAGAGGTTCTCGACATTGTAGAAGCCGATGACATACCCCCTCGCGCCCTTGCCCCCCTTGGCGCAGGCCGTGGCGGCCACAACCAGAAGCAGCAGAGCGGAATAAAGTATTTTTCTCAAACGCATATCAGTTTTGTATTATTATTCATGAATATGTCGGTTCCGCCGGGGCGCTACCTCCACCACCAGGCGACATCCTTCGGATCCTCGGCCTCGATCCTTGCCGTAGTCTCCTCGCCCACCTTGGCAGGCAAGTTCACGAAGAAATCAATGTTCAGTCTCTTCTCAAGATCATCAACCGACATCGAATAGGAAGAATCTATGGTCTTGGTGCTGTATACCTTGTGATCCAGCCAGACGGCACAGGCGGAATAGCCCGAATAGCCAACCGTGGAATTCTTCATGTAGCGGAGGACGACCTTGTAGTACGCGGTCGGAACGGTAACCTTCTTGCCATTGTTGTCAAGGGCGTACTTGACGGTCTCTCCGTCTTTGTAGTCTATCACGCAACCGGTCACGACATAGAGGGTGTCGGAATCTCTTGCCCATCCACGGACCTTACCTTCCAGATTCGCCCAGATGTCAGCGTTGAAGCCCTTATTGATCTGAGGTGTCATGTTTGTGCCGTAGAAAGTCATCGCATTCGAGGAGTAGGATGTCTGCCGATCAGCCGAGGCAATCTGGTGACCTCTTGCGAACCAGCCGGCGTTACCCTCTGAAAAGCCTCTTGTAAGAACCGGCTGCTTGTTCGCCGGCAACAGGGGATCCAAAGCCCAGGCGTCAGTCCTTCCGGTTTTTCCGCTCATATTCCAAACGCATAGCGGATACGCCACCCACGGAGCCACAAGATTGCTGTAATCCCAAAGGAATGAATAATTTCGCGTGCTCACCGACCCGACAGTCATCGAATGCGTGAACGCATCCATCCCCTCCGGAATAGCCGGAAGTTCCATCCACCCTGTCTTCGGAGAGAGATTGCCGCCGGATGGTGTCGGATCAGGCTTCACTTCTGACCCTTTAGCCTTCTGACTGATAGTCTTCGAAGCCTTGCCCGCGCTGTTCTCCACCGTGATCACAGCCGAGCGCTCCTTCTCCGAATTGTTCGGGGACACCGTCACCACCACGTTACAATCACCTTCTCCTGAGTCCTGGTCAACGGAAATCCAATCAACCGTCATGCCATTTTCGGAGACAAAGGACAGTGTCCATGAGATGTCAGATTTCACATGAAGGAATTGTCCTCCCCCTACCGCTTCTACCGTCGGGCTTCCAAGTTCAATAGTCGGAGGATACGAATTCACTTCTTCTGAAGAACCGCATGACACAATTGCCAGAATGGAAAGGCTCCACAGTCCAAACAGTATAGAAATATGTCTCAACGCAATTTTCAAGCGCATGTTGTTTTAGAGAGCAAAAGGGCTGCCCGAACTATGGCGGACATCCCTTTGCATTATTCTATAAATAAGCACTATTTAATGACTATGCTGGAAAAATCAAACTGACCAGCCTTTGAACTACCGTCTGAACCGAAATCTGCCTTATCCCCGACAGTGAAGGTAACGGACTTTGAGGATCCAGTCCATGTCACAGTCTTATCTCCAGCTTGTTGAGCCGCAACATTGCCATTGTCTGCCGTAATAGGCGCAAGGCGCTTCTGTCCTTGTGATGAAAGGTTGAATACAATCTGTGTCATAGCATCACCTGTTGTCGCAATTGTTACTGTTCCTTTTGGATAAACACGACAATCTTTCATGTTAGAATTGACAGTCGGAGCGGTAGAGCCGGAATTCTTGGTCGCTGTGATCGTGTATGCTCCAAAGGATAATGATATTGTGTTTTTATCTTGTGACACAGTCCAATCAGAAAGCCCGGACCACTTGATTGTACCTTCTTCTCCTCCAGGGTTGTCACCGCCGCCTTCGCCTTTCTCAAGCACCTTGACCTCTGTGACAATGACATTGAGAAGGTTGAGGTTGGTATTGAGCGTGTTGAAATAACCGGTAATCTGGACCTTGTCACCCTCAGCGAATGATGAATATATGGAAGTAGGGGCGCTTGACAAGGCACCCTTAAACTTTGTCGCGCCTTCCACCTCAAAGTTGGTGTAGTTGCCATTCTTCACAACTTTGGCCACGTAAGTGACATATTCTGCAACGCTTGAGGTATAGGAATCGAAAGTGGAAGTGATGTCCTTGGCGGCCGGATAGGTAACGGCATTTCCGGAAGACACCGTCGTTGTCTTAGGAGAGGTTATCTCTGGCAGACCATAGTAATCTTCCAAAGTGCCTTTAAAGGTGACCTTGTCTCCGACCTTGACGGTTGGAGTCGAATCGTGGAAAACATAAATGCTGGATGTTCCATCGGTGGCCACATATCCCTTGGTCGTGATGGCTCCAACCAGAACTTCCTCGGACTCAACGACTGTATTTGCTTTCCTGTCAGCCGTAAGCATCTGAACGAGAGTCATCTTGGTTCCCGGAACGTCAGGTGTGTCACTGCCACCGTCAATGCTTGTGATGTCCTTGCCATTGACATTGGTGGCCACTACCTGATAGTGGGTGCCACCGCCGACATACCAGCCTTTGACTTCGGTTTCTTTATCCAACAATGATTCAAGGTCGCCAGGGTAGTAAGACAGTGACAGGTCCTTGCTGGTGACATCGCCGACATAGAAGTTGACAAATTTCCCGTCAGAACTCTTCTTAGGCACAGCTTTGAACGTCACGAATGAGACAACACTGCTGCTGAAAGAAGTAATGTTGCTCGCGTCGATTGTAGTTGGATCAGGGTAGGTAACGGCGTTGCCTGATGAGACCACGGATATAGTCGGAGTAGCTATCTGCATAAGGCCGTTGTGTTTGCCGGTTGTTCCGGTGACATTGACCTTGTCTCCTACTTTCGCACCCGGATTTGCCTTGGCGAACACGAGGATGCTTCCGGTCGGGTCGGTGATGACGATGCTCTGTTTGGTCACACCCGTCACCAAAACATCTTTGATCTCCACAGCCTTGTTCTCTTCTCCCACAGAGATATCTCCAATCACGCCTTCAACCTTGCCGGTTCCGGCCTGATTGACAACCAACGTCTTGGAATCGAATCCGATGCTGAACGAAACTGAACCAGAACGATCAAATCCAGTATTTTCCAACACCTTAACCTCAACTTTCACTGGGTCAGCTGAAGCGCTCCCGCTCGTCGGCAAAACAGAAATCCACTTTGCGTCTTCTGCGGAGAGGTCGGTTGTCCACTCCCTGGTAGCGGTCAACTCAATAGTAGTCGTTGTCCCGGCTTTCCCAACGGAAATTTCTGACGGGTTCAACGTAATTTGAGGAGCGCCCAAGTCCTCTTTCTTGTCATCACAAGCCGTGGCCGCGAAAGCAAGCGCCGCCACAGACATGATGAAGCCTAAAAATCTATTTGTTTTCATATTCATTAGTGTTAATAATGTTCCACTCATTATGCCGCTTCGCCTCTTCCCCGCTCCAGTCCTTCCTTTACCGGCACTTCTATCGATACTTCGACACCATCCACCCCCGCAAACTCAGCTGTCGCATCCAGGCGACCGGCTATTCTTCCCCACAAATTCTTTGCCTGTCAAGCAGTCCGCTAAGTTACGACTAAATATTCAATTAAAAAATATGCCCGGACTGCGAGAACTATCGCAACATGTTATTTACTTACTTTCAAAGGTTTCCAAATAGCCACCGGGACAAATGGGATGGCGGTATTTCAGAGTTGACTGTCATTCAGTGCGTTATACGCCACGGGGCTCCGCCAATGTCATTGCGTACTTTACGCAGCGAAATATACGCAATAATATTCATTCTTCCCTAACAGCCTTTGAATGTGAGTGAAATGCCCATTTCCGCTCACGAAAGGCAGGGAAAGAGATCCCTCGTGAGCGAAGATGCCCTCTCCGCGCACGAGACCATTGAATATAGCGGCCTCGTGAGCAGATGGCCTGTTCCCGCGCACGACCTTGTCTTACAGATCAAGGTCGAGCTCGACGGGGCAGTGGTCGGAGCCGAGGATCTCGGTGTGGATCTCGGTGGCTGCGATCTTGTCCCTGAGGGAGTCGGAGACGAGAAAGTAGTCCAGCCGCCATCCGACATTCTTCTCGCGGGCGTGGAAGCGGTACGACCACCAGGAATATTTCACCTCGTCCGGGTGCTGTAAGCGCCAGGAGTCAGTGAAACCCGAGTCCAGAAGCCCGGAGAACTTGCCGCGCTCCTCATCGGTGAACCCGGCGTTGCGGCGGTTCGTGTCCGGATTCTTGATGTCTATCTCATTGTGGGCCACGTTCATGTCACCGCAGACCACCACACCCTTCCGGGCGGCGAGACCGGCAAGATATTCCCGGAAATCATCCTCCCACCGCATCCGGTAGTCGAGCCTCCGGAGACCGTCCTGCGAGTTCGGCACATAGACGCAGACGAGGAAGAACTCCGGCATCTCCAACGTGATGACGCGCCCCTCGTGGTCGTGTTCCTCAACCCCGATGCCGTACGTCACGGAGAGCGGCGTGTGCCTTGAATATATCGCCGTCCCGGAATACCCCTTCTTCTCCGCCGAGTTCCAGTACGACGTGTACCCCAGGAACTCCAGATCCAGCTGCCCCGGCTGCATCTTCGTCTCCTGCAGACAGAAAAAATCCGCGTCCAGCGTGTTGAACACCTCATCAAACCCTTTCCCGGCGCAGGCGCGAAGCCCGTTCACATTCCAACTTATGAATTTCATACCATTTCAAATTATCGAATATCCATTTTCCTGTAAAGATACCGAATATTTCCGTCATATTCATCCGAACAGGTCAGCCAAGGTCACCTCGTTCTGGACCACGCCGCTATATTCATTGGGCTTCAGGCCATAGGTTGTGATGAAGACAAGGTGGATGGTCCGGCGAAGCTTGAGGGAGTCGCGGAAGGAGTTGATCTTGTTGTCCAGTTCCTGACGGTATTTTTTTGTGATTGAGAAAGGGCCTTCCCAGAATTTGATCTCGCAGAGGTCTATGACACGGTCGGCGCGGCTTATCACCAAGTCTATCTGCGCGCTTTCCGAACGCCAGGACGATGCTTCCGTCATTATGCCTTGAATGCCAAGCGCTTTCTCTATCTGAATATGATGGTACATGCACAGTCTCTCGAACGCGATTCCTGCCCAAGCATTATGAAGGGTGGTGCCGGTCTGGTAGGACCAGAAAGATTTGTCCGAAGTGCCATATTTCTTGATGAACTTGTAGTAGAAGATTGTGTAGAAATCCGTCAGTTGATAGACAGCATCATTTTCTTTTTTACCGAAGGCCTTATATTTCCGGATTATGTCGCAGTCATCCAAGTCAGACAGGATAGTGCTAAGGCCTCCTCCGTCAGGAAGCCCTGTCGCCGCGATGACCTCTTTTCTGGTCAGGCCGGCGTTTCTGCGGCTGAGCGCCTCGATCACTTTCATATAGTCCTCGCTATTCTCAAACAGGGAGGCGTACAAGTTGTCGAACTCACCATCCAGTTTGCCTTTTCTTTTGAAGAATAGGTCATCCACATTCTGGGCGAGACTTTTCCCTTTCTCAAAGAGACTGAGATAATAAGGGATTCCGCCCATAATCATATAACATTCAGCGATGTCCTTTTCATCAAGGCTGATGCCGACGGATCTGAAATAGGCCTTGCACTCCATCAGGTTGAAGGGGCGGAGATAGATCTTCCCTGTCACCCTGTTATGCAGACCGCCTTTGTTCCGGAGGATCTTCTTTGTTATCCACGATGTGGCGGAGCCGCAGACAATCAGCATAAGATTGTCTTGCGTGCATCCCCAGTCATTCCAGAAATGTTCGATCGCCACGACCAGATCACATCGATTGGTGTACATGAACGGCAACTCATCAATGAACACGACCTTGCGTCCATTCACCTTTGAACTTTCGATAAGCGTCTTCAAGAAGCCAAACGCTTCCATCCAGGATTTCGGGTAAGGGCAAAGGGGCGAGCCCTGTTTTTTGAGAGCCTCTCCGAAATTGACAAGTTGTGCGGCCTTGTCCTTGACCGCAAGCCCGGTCACCTTGAAAAGGAATTTATTGTCAAAGAACTGGTTCACCAGAAAAGTCCCACGCGCCGTCTTCCATATACAACAGCAAACTCTGATTTTCCGGAATCATACAACTTCCGGATTTGCCCAATCTCTGATTTTCTGCCTATTACCTTCATGATATTTATTGATAACCTTGCGCAAAGTTAAAAAAAAATCGACTTTCCGCAAGGTTTATTATGAATAACTCTGCGGTAAGTCGATAAAAAATGGGCTTACCGCAGAGTTTGCTTCAATCGGCTTATAGATGAAATATCTAACTCAACTAAACGTTCTTGGATTCGACCGTCTCCGACAAGATCATCCGTGTCGTAGATCTGCCGAACATCCGACTCTGTCGGAGGACATCCTCTACAGATAATCGCTGCCGCCGTAAGGACTGTAGATCCTTTCGACAGGCCTGACTGTTGCGCTTGTGGAATTCGTTCAGATAATGCGGTGCCATCGTTAACCTGGCGTGTTAATGTTTCTAGTCTGCTGAGCGTCTGCGTCGTAAAACCAAGATTCAATATATCCTGATTCAAAGAATCAAACAGTGATGAATCATCGGTTATCATAATCTTACAATTCCAGCATTACCTGCAAACTTACATAAAATCTGCGATTTTTACGCCCGTCCCATAAGAAAGAAACATTTTTATAGAGGAAATATAACACATTCTCCATAATAATCAAATGGATAAAATCTCACACCAATCCAGGCGGCCTTCTGGAGATACCTCCGGTCTCCTCGATCCACTCAGGGAACTTCTGGAAGCCGCCGAAAGTACCACAATGAGAAAGCTTCCCTCGGATATGTGAGTATTCTCGCACACAGAACAGTGAGTTGCTGGTTATTAAGCAGATATGTTTTCAGGTGTGGAAGATTTTTCACTTTACAAATAGGCAACAGGATGCCTTGCGATGAAGGCAGCGACTTTTAGGTGTGCGAATATTCTCACTCCTGGACTTGCAAGTTGGTTATTATTAGACTAATGCATTTCTAAGTGTGCGCGATTATTCACACTTGGGAGAATTAATGAGCCACAGAATGGCTTACAACGGTATCTATGACTTCTAAGTGTGCGAATATATTCATACCTGGAATAGCAAATGGCTGTTCGTCAATGATGTAGAGTTCTAGGTGCGAATGAAAATGAAACGATGTCTCACGTTGTGTGGGAAAGCAACGTATGTGAAAGGAAAAAACGGGCGGCCTATTGTGGCCGCCCGGATCGGGAATGTGGTGGGTTATCTGGTTTTGATTAGACAACACACGTTATGTCTCAGATTACTTTCTTGTGAAGAACTCGCCGACATTCCCCTTAGGGTTGCACTGGAAAACATTACTGTAAACTCCAATGCCTTTAGTGCTTACTGTGGAATGATTGAACACATTTGTGTCAGAAAGAACAACACTTATTGCACATATCTGATTCATCGTCTTGTTCGAGTACTGAGTCAAAGTCTGGAATTCGACTGGTGTGTTCTCCGTTCTGTTTGTGTACTGAATGGTATTGAAGTCTTCTGAAACCGAGAACCAGAACCAAACATAATCAGGATCACCAAGCTCTGTCTCTGCATACTGCCAAGGAGAAGACCATGCTTTGTCGGTTCTTGTCGCAATACCTGGTATATATGCTGCATATTTTCCATTCACGGCCTGTCCCGAACCATCCCTTGCATCAAGGAAGAAGCCTATACGCGCGGTTTCAGCCTCATAATTGATGTCAACGCAAGCGTCAAGTATAGTGTCAAAGAACAAACCTTTCAGACCAATGTTATTT